>Ga0182030_10014740_pt1 | contig 15397 bp, 15 predicted proteins | sample 812S3MmetaG_FD_121299 | JGI IMG/M metagenome (GOLD analysis project Ga0182030, IMG submission 121299) | Permafrost microbial communities from Stordalen Mire, Sweden - 812S3M metaG (Illumina Assembly) | ecosystem: Environmental > Terrestrial > Soil > Wetlands > Permafrost | place: Sweden... | reverse complement strand
TCCGAAATGCGAGTACTTCTCGTGAGCTGCCTGGTCGGCAGAGGACGGAGTGATCTCGATCCCGTTCTTCAGTTGTGTCTCAGCCCAGCGTTTCCCGGCGTTCATTGCCTGGCGAATTCGAGTAACTCCCATGGAAGCCTCCTAGGTAGCTGGTTTGGAATTGAGCCTGCGGCTCAGAAGAGAAATCCTTGCCCGCGGTCATCGCAACGGAACAACGTCTCCCCGCCGGACGGCTTGTATTCCTCAGGCACGGGGAGCGGCGCTGGGGGCGGCGGTGGGACAGCGACACCGAGAATCTCCTTGGGAAAAGGAAATGCGAGCCACGGCGCATAGAGGGCGCCATTGATGCGGGTGATCATCGCTACCATCGGGTCGATGTCGCACCCGTACAGGCAGTAGGAGTAGTTGCTTGCGTGAAGAAGCATGCGGCCCGTGCCGACACAGGGATCGAGCACGGTGTTGAGCCTGGGATCGTGAGCCTTCTCCTGATCTTGTCCGGAGAGAGTCATCTGCACCATCAACTCAACGACCGGGTGAGGAGTTGGGAAGAAGGCGTTTGGATTCCAGCCATTGCTGTGGCGTTCTGCGAGCATCCATCCGAGGTAATCGTGCGGATTCAGCAGGAGCGGCTCAAGATTGAAGGTGCGATAGAGCGCTTCGTAGGTGTCTTCCTTGAGAGGCGGCATCTCATTGGAAACCGCCAGGCCCCAGGCCAGCCAATCGATGAGCCGATGGAACGAACTCCATGAGTAATCCTGCTGGTGGATCAGCTTCAGGGACTGGTTGAGCATCTTGCGTCCTGGACCGAGGTTGTCGAGCTTGAACTCGATCCGGGGGATACGTTCTTCCAGAAGGTGGCCGGCCTCGAGCGTGCGGAGATGATGTGTCCAGCGTCCGGGAAGACCGGGATGAGAGTCTGCAAGCTGCACCATGTACAGCAGCCAGCCGCGATATCTCCAGGGTGGAACGGGGTCGCCTAACTTCGGCAGCCGTCCGGTCTGAAGCATAAACAAATTGATGTCGGGCGCCGAGGACAGGTCGGCCTCGGGCGCAAGTGTTTCCATAGAGGCTCCGTGAACGTAGAGAATTGAGTGTGGGTGGGGAGAGTGGTAAGCGCAGACGGGCGCACTGGCTACGGGCGTAAAGCCGGCGGCGCACAAAGATGTACCGGATTCGTAACAGTGGGTGTTAGGGGAGACTCTTCAACACCCATGCTCGAATGTCTCGCGATAGGCATCGACTCAATCCAACCTGTTTGCCATCGGGGACTCGAGCTGTCTCATTGGGCTCAATGCGTCATCCCCGCTTGCGGTCTTTTCCCCGGCTGACTTTCAATTGTCCGTATAAGTGCTTGATTTAACGCGGGATTTTCATCATGCTCAAAGGATGAGCGCGCTACGTCCACAGATTCGAAGGCTTTCTATTGAGCGGTTTCGCGGTATCGAGTCTTTGACATGGAACCCCGACGCAGGCGTGAACGTTGTTCTCGGGGGCGGCGATGCAGGTAAATCAACCATCCTCGATGCGATTTCGCTGCTGCTACATCCGTCCAACACATTCACTCTTACTGAAGCGGACTACTGGCGACGCGACGTCGAAAAGGAGTTCTGTATTGAGGCGGTGATGACGATTCCAGAAAGCTGCGGTCTTCACGCCCAATCGAAGAATGCCTGGCCCTGGGTCTGGAATGGGACCGATGGGGCTTTACCTGATATGGAAGCAAAGACTTCGCAACCAGCCGGAGAATCGGTATTTCGCGTTCGGGCAAGAGGTACGGCCGACTTTGACCTGCTGTTCGAGGTTCGTCAGCCCAATGATGAACTTGACCACTTCTCCGTCGCAGTTCGACGAGCGATTGGTCTCGTCCGGCTTTCGAGTGACGATCGAAATGATCGTGACCTTCGATTGATCCAGGGGTCCGCGCTGGACCGTCTCCTATCTGACCGCACGCTGCGATCACGTCTGGGGAAACTCCTCGGCACAAGCGACGTAGAGGCACAACTGACTGATTCCGCGAAGGAAAAGTTGAAGGCGCTTGATAGTGAGTTTGCCAAAAAGACGCTTCCCACAGACTTAGGACTGGGGCTGTCTGGAAGCCAGGGCTTCTCCATCAATGCTCTGATCGGCCTTACCGCGATGAAAGATCAAATAGAGCTTCCGCTCGCGGTCTGGGGTGCCGGCACCCGTCGTCTTGCGGCGCTCGAAGTCGCCGCGATTCACCACGGTGAGTGTCCGATCACAGTCGTCGACGAAGTTGAACGTGGGTTGGAACCGTATCGCCAGCGAATTCTAGTGGAAGACCTCGAGGCAAGCAGCTCACAGGTATTTCTCACGACGCATAGCAATGCAGTGCTTCGGGCGATCAACACCGCAAGCTTGTGGTACATGGACACCAAGGGGACCGTAGGCCGGCTTCCCAAAAAGGCAGTGGCTTACGAAAAGCGCGATCCCGAAATCTTCCTTTCGCGATTCGCAGTCGTCGCAGAAGGTATTACGGAGGTGGGGTTTGTGACCGCGCTTCTGAAGATAGCCGTAGGCGCGGATCTTCAGCGACGGGGCGTTTGGATCAGCGATGCGGGAGGTAACGACGCAGCGCTCGACCTGTTGGACGGTTTGACCAAGAGTGGATTGAAGTTCGCTGGCTTCGCGGACAACGACGCGACCCATCCTGGCAGATGGGCCACCTTGAAGCAGACGATGAAGGAACGTCTGTTCCGTTGGAACCACGGCTGCGTCGAAGAAAACGTGATTCGCTTGCTGGACAACAGTCAGCTCGAGCGCCTGATCGAAGATCCGACTGGCGAGGAAACCGGTACACGGTTGCGGACGCTGGCATTCCGTCTCGAAATCGAAGATAAGACATTCACCTCGATCGCGGGCCAGACTACGGACTTGAAGCAACTGGTCATCGACGCTGCGACCGGTAAAATTCCCGTTACAAAAGCGGACGCGGACAAGAGTGAAAAGAAGATCTATAAGAACCACGCGCAGTGCTGGTTCAAAAATCCCAAAGGCGGAGAAGAACTGGCGGCCAAGGTTTTTGCTCTGGGTGTGTGGCCAAAAATGAGCGCAGAAATCATGCCCTTCTTGAACGCAATCCGGTCGGAGCTCGGCATGGAACCGATCGCGGACCTGCCTTATGAGTGAGTCCTCGGTTTATGCCGCTTTGCGTTCCAACGCCCGATTGGTGGTAGTTGAGGCGCCGGCCGGCTGCGGTAAGACCTACCAGGGCGCGCTATATACCCGCGACGTAGGCGAACTGTTCGATCGTGGGAGACTGCTTATACTGACCCACACGCATGCAGCGCGAGAAGTATTTCACTCAAGAACGGGTAGCTGTCGTTCCAGAACCGAGATTCGCACCATCGACAGCCTGTTGACGGAGATTGCTTCGGCTTATTACGAAACGCTTGGGCTTCCGAAGGATGTCGGAGCCTGGGCGCTGCAGCATAAGAAGTTTGGCGAGGTCGCGGAGAAGGTCAGTCTTCTTGTCGAGCGCATACCGTCGATTGCACAAGCCATCGCCGCAAGATATCCGTTGATCATCTGCGATGAGCATCAGGACGCAAGTGCGCACCAGGAAGCGATCATCCTCGCGTGTTTTCGCGCAGGCTCCGCGGTGCGGATCTTTGGTGATCCTCGTCAGAGGATATTTAGCCGCGGTAACGAGGCTGTCGGAGATACACAACGGTGGGAGAGACTGAAAGGATCTGCCGATCATTATGAGATTCTCGACACGCCGCGTCGCTGGAGCAACGGAAGCGAGCCTTTGGGACGCTGGATCCAAGAGAGTCGGCGCGGTCTATGGGAAAACGGCACTGTCGATCTCAGGCCGCCCTGGCCCAAAGGCGTGAAGGTTCTCTTCGCAGAAAATCAGGCGGTCCGCTTTGGAGGGTACAGGCTGACGAACGACGAAGGAAAACCTATTTGGACCTTAATCAGGAACTCTCAGTCCTTACTGGTTCTCGCTGCCTTCAATCCCACGGTGGGCGCGCTTCGTGGCCTATTCTCGAAAGAACTTCCGGTTTGGGAGGGGCACGTCCGCGACAATTTGCAAGGTCTCGTAATTTCCATCGAAAAGAACGTGGGTTCGCCGGAGAAGATCGCCAGTGCGGCTGTCGCGTTCATGCAACAGGTTTCTACCGGATTCTCAGACTCCGCTTTCGCAGACGTACTACTGCAAGAGGTGCGCTCAGGCTGCTCAGCAAAGAGGACGGGCAAGCCCGCTAAACTCCAGCAGTTGGCTCGGATTGTTTGCTCAGAGCCGAATCACCGCGGCGTGGCATCGTTTCTGAAGTCAGTACATCAGCTGCAGAAATCGGAGCAGGCGTTCGCGGCGATTCGACTTGATGGCCACCGGGAATTTTGGGATGCCGCAAATCTTGGCGAGTTCGAAAACGCTAGAGATGGGTTGGCTGAACTTGCTCGGCGCCGCGCTTCGGGCGCACACGTGATGCCAAAGAAGGCACTTTCCACGATCCATAAGGCAAAAGGACTCGAATGCTCCGATGTCGTGATCATTCCATGCGATAGCCTTCACTTCAAAAACACTGAAGAACACCGTTGCGCTCTTTACGTCGCAATGAGCCGTGGAACAAAGTCCCTGACCTTCGTTGTGTCACGGAACAATCCCAGCCCTCTTGTCCTGATCTGAGCCGGCTCTCGACTGTTGGGAGAGGCTTAGCTCGGCATCCGGCCAGGTGGGGAAGGGAGGAAAGGTCTCGGAGTTTCCTAGTTGAGAGGTGTCGCCGTTTCGAGACGGCTCACCCACTGATGAAAGTGGGGACACTGCTGACGCATCGTCGCAACCCCGACCTCTTGGGCGGCGACTGTTCCCTCGATCACCTTGCGGTAGGAGCCATACACGGCAAGAACCCGTTTGGAGGGAGCTGATTGCGGGTCGTCATTGATGTCTTCCGGCGTCGCGAAAGCATCGCGTATCGCGCGTAACCGGCCCGAAAGAACCTGCTGTCCGAGTCCTCGAGCAAAGGCATCCGGATCACTGAAGAGCAACCCCTCGTATTCATGAACCTGCAAATATGGATAGAAGCGGAGATCGGGTCGCGTCTCGGGGGCTGATGCCACAATGTCCTGATAGATCGCCAGTTCTCGGACCGATGCTTTCTGAAGACCGGTCAGATGGGGAGGCGGAGGCACGCCCGGAAAGCCGTCTCCCAGGGCATAAAGATCCAGCATGGTCGAACAATAGGCCGCGGGATCCTGGCGGAGATGGAGAAGAATATCCTTCTTCACACGGGCATAGTTGACGTTTCCGCCTTTATGTCCAGGGACGCCTAAGATGATGGGCGTGAGGTAAATCTCACGATGCCACAGGGCTGGAGCTAGAACCTTATCGATAAAGGACTCTTCGGTCTGCCCTTCAACGATGATCTTGATCCGTGTCACCGAGAGATCTCCGCGGGTGCAGGTGGCTTCTTCTGGCTATCCAGCCGGGGTCGCCCTCCCAGGAGATTCTTCTGCCACAGCTCTCCGAGGGTGTAATCAGCAAGCCACTCATTCAACTGCGGTGTCTCGAGACGAAGAAAGGTCGATTGCCCGCCAAACCGGTCCACAACCACGATGTCCTCCGGCGTGAACTCGTTGAGCAGCAGCGCCGATTGGGTGGATAGAATGACCTGGTAAAGCGGATAGCCATGGGGCGCTATGGATTGCTGCACGAGATTACCGAGGAGCGTGAGGGCGTAAGGATGAAGTCCCAGTTCAGGCTCATCGAAAAGACTGGTTCGCGGGCGTTGCGGTTGCAGCAGCGCTGTGGCGAGGCAAATGAAGCGTAGTGTCCCATCCGACAACTGGCTGGCGAGCATGGGGTACACCGAATCCTTTTGCTGCCACTCGAGCTGGATGTATTCGGGATTCGCCGGTGTCGGCCGCAGCTTGAAGTCGTCGAAGAATGGCGCTGCCAGGCGTACGACATCGCGGATTTTCCCGTAAGCTTCGGGCTGAGTTTGCTGGAGACGAAATAGAAACGCAGCCAGGTTCTCGGCGCTTGGTCGAAGGACCTCGTTGTCATTTATGGCGCCCGGACGTCGAACCTTGGCGAATTGGCTCGTGTCGTGGAAGTGGTATACCACCCAATCGGAAAGCGCAGCCCACACGTAGTGAGCAACGCCTCGGCTGGCTCTAACTCCCGAGTCGTCCTTATGGTCCTTCAACTGTGCTTCGAGGTGACCGGACCCGAGTGACCGCTTCGTCTCTTGTCCGGACGTGAGATGCCCGCGATAGACCGTCAATTCCGAGGAGAACGCCAGCCGGCCGTCGACCGTGGGCACAAGCGTGAACTCATATCCGTTGGCCCCGAAGCGCAGGGTAGCTTTAAGTTCCTTTGTTTCCTGGGGCCCGAGATAGAGGCAAACGTCCGCTCCGCCCTCCTGGGCGAGGAAGGTCTGAAGACGTTGCTCAAAGAGCTCACGGAGCATTCGGAAGAAACTGACGAAATTACTCTTTCCAGCTCCGTTCGAACCGATCAGGACATTGATATTCCTGAGTTCGAAGGGGGGCAGGTCTCGAATGGACTTGTAACCCTGGATCGAAATGGAATTGAGTATCTCGCTCATAGGAAATGGAGTGGCGCCAAGCCGCTCTCCTCCATGATTCTAGCCTCCACGGTCAGGCTACCTTTCACAACAGTTCTACGCATGCGGAATAACCTCCGATTCGATGGTCTCGTTCCCGGCATCGAGCGTGAGCCGATAATCCGCACCGCGGCGAGGGTGATAGATCAGTGCCGGGCGGAAACACGCGATGCAGGTGCCTCCGGGCCGCCGGACGCTCGGATAGACGATTCCATTGGAACCTGAATAAAGGAGAGCGTTCGCGAGCGACTGCGACGGTCCATAACATTGCGGGACCGGTTCGGGCGCGAGACAGGATTCGATCTCGGCCGCGTCGAGTTGATGAAAATCCGCGCAGAAGTCGGCAAGAAAGTCCACATATTCGAATGCGAACGAGCCTGTGATGCGGCCGTCGCGAAGGAAGCGTCGCTTATGGAAGGCAACCTCTGCGATCGACGTCTCGATCTCAAAGCCTGCGTACCACGCTCCCCGCTGCGGACCATGGAAGCGGCCTCCATGCGGGCCAGGATGGGAGAAGGCGGCGTTGACGATATGGGCTTCGGGTATGCCATAAAGCAGCTCCCCAGGACCAATTGCCGGGTTTCTACCGTGCTCAGCGACCTTCCGCTCGTTGGTGGCAGCGTCCAACTCACTCAGATCAGCAAGGACCTCGGGCGGCAAGGGGAGCGTTTCGAGAACACTCTCGCCACCATACTTCGCCGGGATCAGCCGGTGGGTTCCCTTCCAACTGAGCGTTTCGAGATGAGCCACCTATCTGCCGCCCCGCGCGGAATCGACCAGACTACGGACCTGTTGCAAGCCCGGAATTCCGGCTCGCACCATGAATTCGAGAGGAGCTTGGCCGTTGAACAGGAAATTGTCATTGGGCCGCATCACCCATTGATCCGCCACATTGTCCGGCAAGAGGATATGCAGCGCCTTATAGATGCCGATGATGTAAGAGATCCGGGTCAGCTCATCCTGGCGCAAGGTGCCCGCCGCCGTCTTCCATTTATAGAGGCTGGAGCGCGGCACGCCTCCCAACAAATCACCCGACTTTTCGATCGGCACAGCCCACTTGTCCATGATTGCGAAAAAGCCATCGATCGCGGATTGGCTCAGACGTTCGCGGCTTTCAAGGCGGCTCAGATCTGGCGTCGATTCGAATTGGTACCCTGGAGCGGCAAAAGTAGGGAACGTAGCCATCGAAGATCTCCTTGCGACGATAATCTCATATTAGACGTTATTTGTCTATATATAGATTGCGTCTACAACTGGGACCTATAATCAAGGTGGCTCGAACCGCAGGCTGGAGGCGAGGAGAGCAAGGGGCGGGAATGGAAATAATTAGGAGCTGGGAGTGGCAGGATTCAGCCGTTCGCCGAGACCATAGTCAGCCGCCCAACACCGCCAAATATTCAAGCTGTACTTGAAGGTCATGCCGCAAGCTGCTCGCTGTGCGAGCTTATTGCCTCTGGAGAGGGATGCCGATGACGCTAATTGCGGGATTCAAGTGCGGAGATGGCTATGTAATCTGCGCAGACAGCCAGGAGGTTGTGCGGGAAGCCGACGACTCTGAATCGCGCAAGACCTGCCAGAAGCTGGTCCCCATCAATATCGGCAAGGTCACGGTTTCATTGGCCGGAGCGGGCGATGCCGATCTCATTGACGCCTTCGTAGAACGGCTGCGGGTGAATTACCAATCCTCAGAGATCACCTCTTTGGACGCGTGTTCCACCGTCATCAAGGACGAACTCTACGCCTTCTCGAAGGAGAAGGGGATCAAGAGGTCGCGCGTCGGAGACAGGTTTCGATTCATGATCGGTGCCTACTCTCCGGAAGAGCGTGGCTGCAGGCTCTGGCGGACGGCTGCGGGTGAGCCCATTGAAGTGCAGCAGTATGCGCTCGTCGGGTACGAAGACACCCGGTACGACTACGCGGTCCGCAACTTTTATCGGCCGGGCATGCCGATCTCGCAAGGTGTCTTTCTCGGTTTGTATGTGATGTGGCTGGGAGAGCACACGTCCACCTACATCCATGCTCCGATCACCGTGGCCATCCTCAGGGACAATGGCATTCAATTCGAGCCACAGGGAAAGATCGATTCGATTGACCAGAAGGTGAGGCTGTTCACGGCGCAGTTCGAGTCCCAATTCCTCGCCTGTTCCGACACAGGGCTCCAGGGTGAGGAGTTCGCGGCCCGGCTGAAGGACTTTGGTGCCACGGTAATTCAGTTCCGCCAGGAGTTCATCGAAGAATGGGTCGGACAGTCGTTCGATACAGGTCTCGATCGCGTCGTGGAGTCATGGAACTCCATTCCTGCCGGGACCACGATCGTGACAGTGCCCATCACTCCTCCGATCGACCAAGCACTCCGCGAAATGAACGAGAGAATCGCTGCCGAATTGCGCAACACCGCGGCACATACGCAGGATGCGGACCGCATCGTCGCGAACTTGAAGGTGTTGCGGGAAGGTTTGCAGGCGGAACTCGACGCACGCAAGGGTATCGCTGCGTCACCGAACATTGAAGCCAATCCAGGACTAGGGGAAGCACTCACCGAAATCATGCAGGCGGCCATGATGGGACCGTTCCAGCTCGCTCCTGAGATCCATGGTCTCATCGCCCGCGTTGCGAACGCTATGCCGGTGACTGCAGAGGAGTTCCGAAATCAGCGACTGCGTGACGCGTCGATCGCTCTGCGGGTAGCGGTAATCGACCAAACCCTCGCGATCCTGGAGGACCCAGGAGAGCCGCAGTCTGCGCCTCAGCCAGAAGAGGCAACCTGAGTAGCGCTATCGAAATTCCAAGGCGCGACGGTTCGCGTTTGCACTGACTCAGTTCAATCGCCGGTGCATCGTGTTGACCGGAGTAGCCGAGTACCACCGCGATATGTAGGCTCAAAGTATATGGATTCCAACGCCGAGATCGAGCACCGGGAGATCGGAGAGCTTACAACGAAACCTCCCTTGGCGTACCTGCGCCAATTGATGGGAGACGGATGGATCGATGCCAATGTATTCGGCGACCATCCCAAACACCTTCTCGGTCAGTGGTGGAAGAAGGACGACCAGAATCCCTGGGTGGCCTATACCGAAACGCTCGTGGAAGCAATTCTCACGAGCGAAAAGATTCAGCTCGACCGAGTGGCGCTGGGAGCGAAGCTGAAGCCCGATTACCTTTCGACCCTGGCCGAGATGGAGACCGCGGTATTTCTTCTCCAGCAGGGCTTCTCCGTCGTTCTCGAGCCCACGTATCCCGAGAAGGGGCCTGACCTCCGCGCAGACTGGCAGGGCACACCGCATTTTGTCGAGGTCAAAACCGTCGTTCATTCCGAGGAGGACAGCCGGTTCAAAGGGCTTAGCAATGAGATCATGCGGAAATTGAACTCGATCCCTTCCAGCTACTCTGTGGCCATTACTGTGGGTGACATGTATCTGCCGCGAACGCAGCCCTTCAAGTGGGCCATAGAGGCGATCGTGAAGAGCCTGGAGATCCTGAAGGAAGAGAAGTGGAAGGGAGCCACGCTCTACTATTCCGAAGGGGGAAAGCTGCTCAACCCGCACGGCGACTTCAGCGGGTCGAGAGGATCAGCTGGCAGCATCCGAGCGAAGCACCAGGCCATTGTCGACAGTGCGGACTTCATCGCAAGGTTCCGGAACGTGGGCGAGGAGAGGTCGAGCACATTCTCCTGGATAGCCCGAGAACAAAGGGCTGTACCTCAAGCTGACAAGTCTCACGAGAGACTCAAAGGGATTCTGGACAAGAAGCGAAAGCAGTTGCCAAAGGACTCGCGGGGCATCATCGTGATTGATCGATCTGAGTTGTTCATGTTGACCGATTTTGCAATCGAGGCCGCGCTCTACGGCAACATGGTTGTTCGCATCGGCGCTCCAAAGACGCCAGGCGGCCCATTGGGCGATGCAACTGCGGCACGAGATCACCGCGGTATCTTCGCAATGACCTCGCGTATATCGGCGGTCGTGATCCACGAGCGGCGCGTAGAGGGTTCAGACGTAAAAAACGACTGGAAGGTCTACCCGACCGACCGGGCAAACGCTGACACGATTCGACTGACTCTCGAGGAGTTGCGCCGATTCGGTGACCTTGGAGACAGAACGAACCTTTGCGCAGAGAACGCGCCAAACGTAACAGATCAAAGCACTGTTCCAGCGCCAGTGGTTGAAAAGACACCGCAGTTCTGATCTCTCAGGGGGGGCCGAAGATAAGGATGGTTCGGCCATGATTCGGCCGAACCATCCTTTGCCTGACGGTCCCCCGCAGGCGGCTCCGCGTCACACGCGCATTGGCATGACGACGTATTTCTGCTGATACTCCGGATTGAAAGACTCAGGTGTGATCACCGCCGCAGAGGACCCATTCTTCAGGGCCACCCGGACCGCGCCTTCGGTTCCGATCGTTTTGAGGAACTCGGCGATGTAGTGCCCGTTGAACCCGATGGTGAGCGCATCGCCGGTGTAGCTCGTTTCGAGAGCCTCCTGGGACTCGCCGCTGCCCGGTGCCGAGGCGCTGACGGTCAGCGCGTTCTTGTCGATATGCAAGCGGACGCCCGCCGACTTCTCATCGCTGAACTGAAGCACTCGTTGCAAAGAGCCCATGAAATCAGCGGTACCAAGCACGATCGAGTCCATCGCCTCGCGCGGAATGATCGCGTCGTAATTCGGGAACTGCCCGACGAGCTTTCTCACGCTGAGTGTGCGATGACCGATCTGAAAGAAGATCGTGTTATCGGTTTCGCTGAATGCGACGGATTCATCCTTGCTCGACCCGAAGAGCGAGAGCAGATCGCCCATGCACTCCCGCGGCAGCAGGACCTTCTGATACCCGTCGATCGCCAGGCCGTCTTCCTGGACCTCGACGAGGGACAGCCTGTGGCCATCGGTTGCGACCATGCCCATACGATCTGCGCGAAGCAACAGCAGTGCAGCGTTGAACAGATAGCGGTCGCCGGAACTCGCCACCGCGAAGAGGCTCTGCCGGATCAGAGTCTTGAGACCGCGAGAACTCAGCCTGACCGTTGCCGCTCCCGCCGCAGGTGCCGCCGGAAACGAGTTCGGCGCCATTCCCGGCATCTTCGTCTTTGAATGACCGGCGGTGATCTGGATGTGCTGATTGGGCAGCAATTTCATTGTGACTCTGCCTTCGGGCAGGAGCTTGAGATAGCTCAGCAGCTTCTGTGCGGGTACGGTGGCCTCGCCGAGAGTCTTGATCGCCGCGGGGCATTCGGTCGTCACCGTCCGCTGCAGGTCGGTGCCGGTGATTGAGAGAACGCCACCACCTCGTGCGCACAGCAGAAGGTGTGTGAGAAGCGGTTGTGTGCTCTTCGTGTCCGAGACCCGCGCGGCCGCCGCGACCTCGGTAAGCAGTTGGTTGCGATCGACGACGAATTCCATCAGGTCGACGTCGGCGGAAGTTTTGGTTGGAGGCGCAGGCGCAATGGCGGTAGCCATGTTGGCGTAGTCCTTTCTGATGTTGTGGGGATACCTTCCACGGCGAGCCGCAGAATGAGATCGTTTGCCATGGCGCGAGTCATCGCGCAACGTTGAAGGTGTTAGGCTTGGTCTACTGTTGGTCTACTGGAGGAAGGATGAGCATAACCGGAGCCGTATCTGAGTTGAATAAAGAGATCGAACGTCTTACAAAGATCCGTGACTCGCTGTTGCAGGGGGCGGGGGCAGCAACTCAGCCGGCCGTCAGTCAACCCCTTGCACCACAGAAACGAAAATATGTGCGTGCCGCCAAGACAGCGGCCAAAAGCGCCGTGCCCGCGAAGAAGTCGACTGCAGCTAAAAAATCAAGTGCGGTGAAGGCAGCAGGCGCTTCGACGAAGAGAGTAATCTCTGCTGCGACCAGGAAGAAAATGTCTGACGCGGCGAAGGCGAGAGCCGCGGCGAAGACCGAAGCCGCGAAGTAGCTCAGTGGAGGTGAGAGCAAGCTCTCACCTCCATCCATAGATCCGGCAGTTACGATTTGAGCGGAATGCGGCTCCTTAAGCCGCGTCGGCGACGTCCTGCTCCTCATCTTCTTCAGTGCCGTCATCCTTGATCTCATCGAGGATATCGTCCTCGTCTCTCCGTTCCGCCTGGACGACCGCTTCCCGCGAAGGGTAAGCCGGCATGTCGAACAGACTCGCGGTCTTCGGGCGAGGCGGCTGAACCGGCTCCGCCGGCTTGGTCGGCTTCTGCGATGGTTTCGCGCTCGTCGTGTCGGTCGTCCCAGCCGTCCCGGTAGTCCCGGTAGTCTCTTTCTTCGCCGGTGTCTTGGTCTTTGTGCGAGCCTCGGCCTGGGCTGTCTTCGCGGCCGCATCCATGTCCGCCTTCGCCTGCACCAGCGTGTTCTTCAGTTGAAGATGGGAGCCGACGAAGTCGACCAGAGTCTGCCCGAGTTCGGAGTCGAGTTCCTCTGCCGTTCCGGTGACTGTGAGAGGGGTCGTCAGGGCCTTGTTCTCATCGTCCTTCAGCTTCTTGGGGACGATATTGACACGGATCTGATCCTCTTCGGTGGAGGTTATCGTCATCAGGACGGCGCGATGACGCAGGACGGGTGCAATCTCCTTGAACATGGAGGCTCCTTTGTTGGATTGCTTCTTGGGGTTTGGCTGTTACCGCGGGCGCGGCGTCTCGATCTCGGGATCGTCCCACTTCAGGGTGTAACGCTCTCCCAAAGTGAGAGACTTCAGGTAGGCTTCGGGATCGTGTTCGCGCTGCCAGAGCAGGCGATACATCGCGTTGACCGCGGCCTTCATAATTCGTTTCATCTCTTCATCCGAGACGTGGGAGTACTCGGGACGTCCGCCGCATACCTCGCAGGGTCTGCCCGCATGGAGGTCTTCGATGGGGCCGTTGCGAAAGGCGAGCGCAGTGATTGCCTTGGCTTCGATAGCGAGAGAAGGATCGATCCCACGTTTCATGGTTGTGCCTCTGCTAAGGTCCACAATAGCGCAGAAAAGTCACAGTCACATTGAATGCGGCAGCAGGAGAGTTAGGTATTCTCTGATGATGTCGAATCAAGCCGCTCCACCACTTCCTTCGCATGACGCAATACACGAGGCGGGGCACGCCGTTGTCGCGGCAGTTATGGGAATGCCTGACATCTGGATCACCGTGATATCGAACAGACTGCAATGTGAGTGTGGCTCGAAGACTCCGAATACTTACGAAGCCCTCGCTGTGAGTTATGGCGGGTATGCCGCCGACAAGCTAATCAATTCGCGGTCTGAATCCGACTGCTTACTCCGCTCTACGACAGATGCAAAACACCGCAAGCGGATCGTTGAATCACACGCCCGCATGTATAGCCCGGATATCGACTGGCAGAATCAGCTCGCGAAAGCTGAGGCGGCTGCCATGCTCATCGTGGAGGAGCAAGCCGAGGATGTGATTCACGTTGCTCGAGAGATCGACAAATATATCGCAAGCAAAAGTGACATTCCGCGCGACGTCGTAGAGCAGTGGCAAGGCATCCAGGCCGCAAGGGCATTTGGCTTGGAGTTGCGACAGCAACAGTCGGACGTAACCATTCAGTGATGGACTGTGCCTCAAAGCTGATCATTCGCTAGTGGGGGTTACAGAAGTGAATTCAACTACCCCGCTGCCAAGTTCTCCGTTTGGAAGCCGACCGATCTGAATAGTGATTTTGGAGAGGAATCTACCTTGCGTCGCAATCCACCTCAATAGCGCTTTCTTTTCCTCCCCGCCGGGAACATTGTCCTCACCGGTCTTGTGCGCTTGAAGGAGATCTTGGACCACACCTGCGGCAAAATCCGGAATGCTCAGCAGGTCATCCAAATGGCTCTTGTCATCGAATGACTTACCAAAGCCCACGAGATCAAATTTGTGTCTGCAGTACATACCCAGCGCGCGGACAAATATATTCTGGGTATCCTCGAACTGCCGATCTCGGGCATTTTCATTGATAACGTCATTGTCGCAATACCAAAGCAGGCGTTGGTTTTCTCTTGTCGTCAGGGTCGTGAAGATTGCAATCGAGTGACAAACACGGAGAACCTTCTCCCCGGCCGCACCCTTCCATTTACCGAGTCCCATGGCGGAGAGTTGTTCCTCGATGAGTGGGTAGGCCTCCTTCTTGGAGCGCCCAAAAACGGTGTCGATTTGTTTGTCGATGGCAATCGTGATGACCGCACCATGGATGAAGTTGTCTACCAAACGAAGGAACTCCGGCAAGGCCCGACTCCGGGGGCCAAAACCCAGATCTTTGAAGGCAAACTCGCTGTAGGGGTCGATAAGGCCATGTTTTCGCCTCAGCGCTTCCACCTGTGCCATGAACGGGCCGACCTTGTTGTAGGCCAAGATCAGAAACGAATAGGTATTGAAGTGTGCACCCTTGTGCTCACCGCTGAAGTCCGACATCACTGCGATTGTTTCGTCGTCAGAAAAATCAGGCAGCTCCCTGAGTTGTCCGATTGCATGAGCGAGCAGTTGCGCAAGATAGGGAGATTCCGGCGTAATCGCCGAAAGATCGAAAGGCGGATGCTTTTTGATCTTTTGTTTGAGCGGGACGTCGGAGGCTTTGGATGTTGTCATAGACGCAGCTTTTAGTCGGCCGAAAACGGGTCTCGCAAAGGAGGACCGGTCCTGTAGGCTGGGGGACTCTGTCCCCCGACTGACGATACCAGTCCGAGTCGATGATTGTGTCGCCCATGACGCAGTTTTCTGAGATCTTCGTCACGAAGGCGACGCCTGCGGCTTAGATCACTTCGTCGGCTTCGGCTCCCTTGCTGTGCGGACACACTGCAAGGATCGGCGGCGCGTGCGCTTCCACAGATCCGGATCGATGGGCAGGGC
>Ga0182030_10014739_pt1 | contig 15397 bp, 13 predicted proteins | sample 812S3MmetaG_FD_121299 | JGI IMG/M metagenome (GOLD analysis project Ga0182030, IMG submission 121299) | Permafrost microbial communities from Stordalen Mire, Sweden - 812S3M metaG (Illumina Assembly) | ecosystem: Environmental > Terrestrial > Soil > Wetlands > Permafrost | place: Sweden... | reverse complement strand
TACTTTGATCATTTTGAAATCTAGGAATAATGAAAGCTATGGAGAGGATGTAATAACGACCCACTAAATTTTAAAACTACGTTTGAAATTCTCGCTCGCAAGTTCCTCGTCCCAATTCCAAAAGGTATCATGATAGCACATGGGATAAAACTACCGTGTGCACATTTCCCGGCTGTCCGCGAAAAACACCATGGGCCAACCTCCACGACTACGAAACTCACCTCAAACATATTTATAAGGTGAAGAAAGCTGATGTGGACAGTTATCTGCCAGATAGCTCGAAGAAGGAAAACCGGAAGAGAAAGCAGCCGGGCACCTGAAATGACCTGGTCCATTTCAGTTGAAGGATGTTGGTTGTTTCGGTGCGTCTAGTTGAATCGACCTGGTCAATTTCTGCTCATTGTTTGCTTGTTGTGTCCTCGATTTGTCGAGATGAATTGACTTGGTCGATTTCTGATGATGGTTGCTGGTATCTGGTATGGCGGACGATGAGTATGTCGAAATCGGTACCGTCGATTCGTATGATGTGGAGAGGGTTTGTTGCGTTATTTTTTCTAATACTCTTTGCTCAGCATTAGCTCATTTTCAATTATGTTATTAGGATGGGAGGATAGTAGGATATTTGTTAGGCTTGATGCATCCCGTTATCATTCGCTTTCTGCTGTCGAAGGTTTATCATCAGGAGGAGATCAATTAGCTATGTCACAGAAGAGGAAGGTCATGAATGCTAAGCAATAACCCGGTCTATTTGAAAAGTAAGTAACTCGAATACCGCGTCGTTAATAACCAGTTAATGAAGAGCATTTTTCAGTCTGTTACTCATAAGTCCCTCATCGCATTGTACCTCCTCCCACATCTCCATGATCACCTGCTTCTTCGTCTCATCCCTTACAGTCATATCAAAAGAAAACCAGTCCGGCTTGGCAATCAAAAGACTCGAGTATTCCATATCTTTGACCTCTATCTCTTGTCCGTTCTCCCCGATTTTCTTCTTCATGTCAAATGCCCAGGCTAATGCGCCACACACCAGGAAAAGCTCATGGTTGACGATGTCGACCCCCATACAATTGCGCCGACCATAGCCAAACTGAGAGTGACCTTCAAGTCTTGGAAATACTGTAAGCGGCTCGCGGTATGTAGGATAAGACGGGTTCAGCCAGCGGTCGGGAAGGAATGTGTTAGCCATCGGATATGTGCTAGCATCGCGGGTGAGGCCCCTGCCAACAATCAGCAAAAAATTACTTCGGCCTTCCGCTGGTCCTTTGCTTACCATTCAAAGGCATGTATGGTCGAACCAGCTGGAATAAAGTAGCCGTTGTACACGTAGTCTTTTGTTGAAGCATGCGGAATCCCTACGTTTGAGTCAGATATTGTGGCATTTTCAATCTAACCCGTCTAGGTTGCTACAAACCCGTTGGCACAGGAGGTCTCCACCTCAGGACCTCCTTCACTATGGCTCTCAAAACCGGAAGATTTTCCATGTCCGTCATACGGAGTAGTCGTTCTCCACAAACGCTATCGATCTCTTCTTGCACCTTGGTCAACCATTCTGGATGTAAGACCATTGCCAAAATAAAACTCATCATTGGGCTAGCTATTGTTAAAGCCCCTGCAATCGCCATCATGCCGACTTGGTATGCACCTTCTAGGTCCCCAACCTGAGACTTTTCCTGTGATTCGAAGAACATGCGCATGTAGCATGGTTTAGCATTACCTGCAAGCCATTCTTTACGGACTTTAGCGAGTTGGTCCATAAGAAAAGTGCGCTCATAGTCATATCGCTTTTTTTCATTCTTTTTCCACGGGGACAGAAATTCCGGCAGAGCAGCGAGAGGGGAAATCACGTTGGGCAATGCGCCTGAAGGCGAGATAACCTGGAGAAGCGCCATTGTCACGCGTTGCAAAGTTGGCGCAATATCAGGAGAGCCCCACGCAAGGCGTGATATGTTACGACTTGTGTGGTCTTCGAGAAGACTCCTGTAGGCTGCAGGTGCCCATAGTAGTTTGTAGAGAAGGCGTTTTGTCTCGATGACCGGGTAGTCGTGCTGCGCAAGTCGTGCAGATGTTGTCATAAGGTGGTGCCCGAATTTTCGCTGACGTACCCAAATCTCTAGAACGTGGCAGGTTAAGACCACTTTTGCGTAGCACAACGCTTGGGGTTGACGACTTACCATTTTCTCCCAACAGTGGAAGGTACTCGCCTCCCGTCTTGTTGATAGGGAGGTTATCTATCAGTGGTCGATCTGAGAAGATTGAACCTTGTTTCGCAAGTAGATCCCTTGCTATGTCTTCGGATGATATCCATACATGGGTGGTACCAAACAATTCATGCCTGTAGATAGGCCCAAACTTTTTGCGCCACTTGTAGAAGTGCAACCAAGTTCTTTCTGGAGGTACATCATGAAGTCTCCCAATAAGTGGTAAGTCTGTCACTGTAAGCATATAACTTGACAATAGTTTGAAGATGACGCGTACTCCAAGGTCCTGGAAGCTTGCGAGCGCCTTTTGGCATTCGGCGATATGGGTCACGCCACCATGCATAAAATGCAAGTGCGAACGGAATCAACGCTACCAAAAGCACGATCAGGAGCCCCATGTTATGCACGTTGAGGGTAGCGACAGTAAAAAGTCAAAGGGGGATTGAACATCGATGACAGAGAGCTTAGAAAGATGTCAGTTTAAATCTGGTCTTTGAAAAGCAGAAAATTTCAGTTCACAGGATAAAGCTATGGATTGCACAATGTCTCACCCAGCTAATTCAGACACTGAATATGAGGCTTTGCGCTAAGAAGTCCAAGCCCGAGCTGTCAACGGTCAATATTTGCTCAAAACCCTATGTCAGCCCAATCGGCAGACTACTTTCATTACAACTCTCTATATTCTTTCGCTACTCTTTTCCGTCTTGAGAGAGCATCATTTAACGTTCAGATTAAACACAGATTGTCCGAGAGTTGAGGCTAAGTGTCTCTTCAATCGGCGAAGGATTATTCATGGGCCCGTAGCAGAGTCCGAAGCCAATCATTGTCTTCTTAACACTTTTCTCATACTTGTCGTTTTCTCATTCTTCGGACATCAACGCTCGGCAGCAGAAGTATCTATGGGCTTCACTATACCCCTATTCTTAAGCGAGTTTCGGATCACCCTCCCCCACCGGATGTCCGCCTCGGCTTCCAAGCCATTTTAGGCATAGCGAACAATTTTAATGTTGACATCGTCGCGACAAATTCGATTTTGTAGCAATGTCCTAATTGTAGCACAATTGAGGAAATATCTGACCGGACATTGAGGTACAGGGTACTTCCAAATATACATGGCCGGAGTCGCGTATCACCACCGGATGAACACGTTACTCTCCTGTCCGCTCTCGTGCTTTGTTATTGTCCGGGACTGTGTTTAGGCCAAAGCGATGTTCGGACTGTTTCCAGGACATCTGTGGTTCATTGACTAATTGCATGCTCCATTAAGCCACAGACTAGGTAAACCATTGCACTAGATGCAGTTAAGCTTCCGGCAAGCTGGTTTCCCAGATCCTACCCGGTACACTGCATTCGAATCTATCATACCGTGTATCACAGATCTCTCGAAGGTTGTAAGTTTCAAGAGCCTCAAGATGGCGGACGGACTAGTGCCTGTCAAGCCCCTGCGGAGAATTTCTATCTACCCCTGTTCCCGGACAAGACGATATCATGTCATCTTTAATGTAGGCGGAAGTGTTGCCGTTGCTTAGATACTATGGGTTGATTATTTTCCACCTCGTATCGACGTGAAGACACTGAGTTTGAGACCGCCACACCGGACCAAGCTCAAGCTAGACGTAGTTTTGTATCGGTAGAGAATACTAGTTGTTGTCGGAGAGTCGCTCAAGCCAGTCTTGCACATTTCTACCTTCTATAGTTGGCTCCACTTCCATCGTCAAGCCACCAAGAATAGTCGCCATGTCTTACATTGATGAAACTATTCCGCCGGTCTGCTTATCAACAGACTTGTCGTGACAGTTTGCACATGTCAGTCACTCTCTGCAGTGCAGTATAAGTCAATGAAACCCAATCCTCGGTCACCGAATCCTTCCCTTTCGAGCGTGGTTGTAGTATCTTTCAGTTATGGCAGATCAATTGGCATTTCTTCTCTTCGGAGACCAATCTATTGACGTTCACGAATGTCTCGCCGATTTCTTCCGTCGCGAGAATGATCGAGTACTGTCAGATTCATTCTTGAAACAAACATCATCAGCACTCGAAGAAGAAGTTGATCGTCTGTCTAATATTGAGCGTCAGCAGATACCTACGTTCAACACTATCCAGGAACTCAACGAAAAATACCACCGTTGTAGCCAAAAGACCTCAGCCCTAGACAGTACCCTGGTCTGCATAACACAACTCTTACTATACATCGAGTAAGCTGTTCAAAATTCTTTTTCATTGGGGTACTAGCTAAGTTCGTTACCAGACGCGAAGAAACCTCCCACGATGGCTCTACTAGATCCCAGGACAACTGTCTTGTCGGGTTATGCACCGGCCTTTTTGCGGCTACTGCAATCACCAGCGCCCCTTCCCTGTCGACACTGATTCCAATTGCAGTAGAGATGGTATTAGTCGCATTCCGAACAGGGCTGCATGTTACAAAAATGGGCGAAACACTTGGGGCTGTCGGTGAGTTGATAGAAGGTTGGACATACGTTGTACCAGAAATTAGCGAGGATTTAGCCACATCGGCGTTGGCCGAGTTTAACACATCACACGTAGTAACATTTCATCCCTTACCCCTCACCACCTTTACTTATTCATCGACAGAATTTTTGCTCCGCAAACAAAGCTTACATCAGCGCAATAACATCTGCTGGTATCGCAATAAGCGGGCCACCTTCAACTCTTGAGACTCTGTTCCGCACGAAAGTCTTTGAGAAATCTCCTCTTGCACTTCCTATCCATGGTCCGTATCATGCGGCGCACCTTTATTCCAGCTCCGACCTCGAGAAAGTCCTCCGTCTTAAGAATTCCCCTCTTTCGCGGACCCTCGGCAATGTCATACCGAGGTTTCCCATTCTGTCTTGCACAAGTGGGAAGTGGTATCAAGAACTGGATTGCTATGCCTTACTACTGGCGGTAATCCGAGAGATCTTGACTGAACGCCTCCAGTTCCCCAGGATCGTGGAAGCTTGTGTCGTTAAGGCGCAGGCTTCCCAGGGTACAAAGTGCAATGTCATTGCCTTCGGAACGATAAATTCTGCAACTGCACTGGCTAATTCTCTGAGCGCTCAAACAAGTCTTGAGGTCATTCTTCACCGAGTCCCGTCACAGAAAGCAACTTCAAGGATCACCGAGAACTCTGGGTCTTCCAACCGAGGGAAACTTGCCATTGTTGGAATGGCTGGGAGGTTTCCTGACGCTGCAAGCCATGAAAAGTTATGGGAGCTTCTAGAACAAGGGTTAGATGTTCATCGAGAGGTTCCCAAAGACCGATTCGATGTCAAAACTCATTTCGATCCATCTGGAAAGATAATGAATACCAGCCACACTCCTTACGGCTGCTGGATTGAGAACCCTGGGCTGTTCGATCCAAGATTCTTCAATATGTCTCCAAGAGAAGCCTATCAGACCGACCCGATGCAAAGACTCGCGCTTGCTACCGCATACGAAGCTCTCGAAATGTCTGGTTACGTCCCCAATAGAACACGATCGACCAAACTCGATCGTATTGGAACATTTTATGGGCAGACTAGTGATGATTGGCGTGAGATCAATGCAGCCCAGGAGGTTGACACTTATTTCATCACTGGCGGAGTCCGAGCCTTTGGACCCGGTCGCATAAATTATCACTTTGGGTTCTCTGGACCGTCTTTCAACATCGATACGGCATGCTCTTCTAGTGCTGCGGCGATTCAATTAGCCTGTACTTCATTGTGGGCCAAGGATTGCGACACGGCAGTTGTTGGGGGTTTGTCATGCATGACCAACTCCGACATCTTTGCTGGCCTAAGCCGAGGTCAATTCCTGTCAAAAAAGGGCCCATGTGCTACGTTTGACAATGATGCCGATGGTTACTGCAGAGCGGATGCCTGTGCGACTGTCATTATTAAACGACTTGAAGACGCCATCGCAGACAACGATAATGTTCTTGCGACGATACTTGCTACCGCGACCAACCATTCCGCAGACGCAATTTCTATCACCCATCCCCATGGCCCAACGCAAGAGATATTGTACAAGAACATTCTTGACAAAGCTGGCATTGATCCTGTCGATATTGACTATGTTGAGATGCATGGAACTGGTACACAAGCTGGAGATGGAACTGAAATGCTTTCAGTCACAAACGTGTTTGCTCCTGCCGATCCTGCTCGGAGGAGAAATGCTGAGCAACCTCTATTCTTGGGCGCCGTGAAAGCCAATATCGGTCATGGCGAGGCTGCATCAGGAGTCACAGCGCTTATTAAGTGCTTGATGATGATGCAAAAGAATGCCATACCACCGCACGTTGGGATCAAAGGTACGATCAATCAAGGCTTCCCCAAGGACCTCGGCGATCGAAATGTCAATATCGCCTTCCACAAGACTCCATTCCGCAGCAAGGCTGGGCGAGGTCGTCGCATCTATGTCAGTAATTTCAGCGCCGCTGGCGGCAATACTGGAATGTTATTGGAAGATGGGCCCACTCAAGGCCCATCATACGTTGATCCTCGCTCATCGCACATTGTTGTCGTGACGGCAAAGTCGAAGTCCGCCTTGAACAGAAATATTCAACGCCTCAACGAGTACCTAATTTCAAACCCAAAGACTTCTGTTGCCGACTTAGCGTACACAACCACCGCACGGCGTATTCAACACAATTGGCGTGCGTCGGTTACAGGATCGGAGATTCCTCAGATCCAGGCTGAACTCATGTCAAAGCTTCAAAACGAGAAATTTGTACCTATCCTTGCCATTCCGCCTAAAGCTGCATTCTTATTCACTGGGCAAGGATCACATTACGCCGCTCTAGGCAAGGAGCTATACGATAATTCGACCGTTTTCCAGAATTCCATCAACGAATGCGAGAAACTTGCTCTCATACACGGCTTCCCGAGCTTTGTACCTCTCATCGATGGCTCAGCAGAAGTCGAGACCCTCTCGCCCGTGGTTGTGCAGCTTGGACTTGTCTGCTTCGAAATGTCACTGGCTAAATTATGGGCTTCGTGGGGTATCAAACCCAGCGCAGTTGTTGGCCACAGCCTTGGGGAGTACGCAGCTCTGAATGTTGCTGGAGTCCTCTCAGACAGCGATACCATCTATTTGGTTGGGAGCCGAGCTCAACTTCTGGTCGATCGTTGCACTGCTGGGACCCATTCGATGCTTGCAGTTCAAGAGTCAGCTGGCGTCCTCGATGGCATGCTCGGTAATGGCTCAACTATGAACATAGCTTGCATCAATGGACCCCGAGAATCAGTTGTCGCTGGTCCTGCTGAAGCTGTCTCAGGTCTCGCCGAACAACTTGGAAAATCGGGTCTTAAATGTACACTTCTCAAGGTTCCGTTCGCATTTCACTCTAGTCAGGTTGATCCAATTCTGGACGATTTTGAGAAGATCGCTGCCTCAGTTCGCTTCTGTAAAGAAAAGGTGCCGGTCATCTCTTCCTTACAAGGTAGCGTTCTCAACAAACCGGTTGACGCTGCTTACCTTCGCAATCATGCTAGGGACTCAGTGAACATCCTCGGTGGCTTGGTTGCGGCACAGCAAGAGGCTCTGATTGACGAGAAGACCGTATGGCTTGAGCTTGGACCACATCCCGTGTGCTTTGGTATGGTTAAGGCTACATTTGGAGCTACAACTATTGGTGCCCCTACGCTGCGACGAAATGAGAGTGCCTACCGGACACTTACCAAGACCTTGAGCACTCTCCATACTGCCGGGCTTCCCATTGATTGGAATGAATACCATCGTGACTTCATTCAATCTCTTCGTCTCTTGGATTTGCCAAGTTACTCATTCGACGACAAAAATTATTGGATTCAGTATGAAGGTGATTGGTGCCTTACCAAGGGCCGCCAAACCAAAGCTATCATGCCTTCCCGAGTCGAGGAAATATCCAAATTTTCCACCTCGACGATTCATAAGATCGTAGAAGAGATTGTGGACGGAGATCAAGTCACGATTTCGTCAGAATCTGATCTCGCTAGGCCAGACCTCCGCGCCGTTGTGTCGGGACATCTTGTAAATGGAGCTAGGCTGTGTCCATCGGTATGAGCCCCTTTCTAACTCTCATTTCTCAGCTAATTACTCTTGCAGTCGTTGTACGCAGACATGGCAATGACACTTTGCGATTACGCGTATAAGCTCGTCCGACCAGATGAGAAGGACCTTGCTACTAATGTGTCAAACATGCAGGTTCCCAAGAGCTTGATCGCAAAGCCAGATGGAACGACGCAGGTTCTGAGGCTTTCCGCTAAGGTCAATGTCGACAAAGGGATTGCCCACCTTGTTTTCTCGACTGGAGACGGTCGTGACAAAGTTGATCATGCTACTTGTCATGTGACTTTCGGCAACAACTCTCAATACCTCTTAGAGTGGTCAAGAAACACGTACCTTATTCAATCAAGAATTGATTGGTTAAAAGAGGCCGAGTCTCGTGGCAACGCACATAAGATTGGTCGTGGTCTTGCCTACAAATTGTTCGCTGCCCTTGTGGATTACGACAGAAAATACCGCGGAATGGAGGAGGTCATCCTCCACTCCGAAAACATGGAGGCAACTTCTCGAGTCATCTTTCAAACAGAAGAGAAGGATGGAAACTTTATGTGCAGTCCATATTGGATCGACAGCATTGCTCACATTTCCGGGTTCATTGTCAATGGCTCAGACGCAGTCAATTCTCAAGAAAGTGTTTACATTTCCCACGGATGGGAGTCTCTTCAAGTCGCCGAGACGCTTTCAGCGGACAAAGAATATCGATCATATGTCAAGATGCAAGCCCAACCTGGGAAGATTATGGCAGGCGACGTGTGGGTATTTGACGGGGACAGAATTGTCGCTGCTGTCGGCGGTCTAAAATTTCAATGCATTCCAAGAAAAGTTCTCAACTCCGTGTTGCCACCCCCTGGCGCAGCATCAAACAGGCCCGTCCCCGCTCGACAGCCTGTTGCTACCACCAAGAAACCTCAACCTAGTAGAAAGTCTGCACCCCAAGTCACCATGGCAAACATCCAGACAGTAAATCAAAAGCTTAGCTCCATCACATCTCAAGCAATGGATATTCTTGTTGCCGAGATTGGGGTCGAGATTGAGGAGATGGTTGATAACGTCGCTTTCGCTGACCTTGGCTGCGATTCTCTAATGTCGCTCACAGTCAGTGGAAGAATGCGCGAAGAGCTTGATGTTGATATCAACTCTCACGAATTTCAAAATTATCCCACAATCGGAGAGTTCAAGAAGTTTTTGACCAAGTTTGAGGTTAATTCTGTCCCAGTATCGAAAGGCCCAAGCTCGAGCACGAGTTCACAAAGTCCACCGAACGACTTCAGCACCGACGAAGAGGAGCTGGATTCAGCTGCCACGACTCCCGTTGATGACAGTGGATCAGAGCAAGGCAAGGAGAACGAAGTAACCGAAATCATCCGAACTACGATTGCGAACGAAATGGGATGTGACGTTGATGAGATCTTTGACGACGCCGATTTAGCATCATTAGGAATGGACTCACTCATGAGTCTGACGGTTCTTGGTGCCATCCGTGAGCAGACGGGATTGTCACTGGCTGCCGACCTTCTCACAGTTAATAAGTCAATTCGAGAAATCGAGCGAGCGCTAGGTACGAGGGCACCTCCTCCGAAACCCACCCACTCACGCAAATCAACTCTGCAATCCGAGAAAATTGTTCAGGTTGAGACGAGCATTCAAGTCGAGAAGAGTATTTTAAGACCCACACGCGTCGCAACTTCTGTGCTACTTCAAGGTAACTCCAGGCGTGCTACCAAACAATTATGGATTATTCCCGATGGTGGTGGATCTGCTACTTCGTATGTTGACATCCCAGACTTGTCACCTGACGTGGCTGTGTGGGGTCTTAACTCTCCTTATATGAAATGTCCCGAGGAGTATAATGTTGGAGTGACTGGAATGGCGGAACACTTTATCGCCGAGATGAAACGGCGTCAACCTTCCGGGCCATATCTCATAGCTGGGTGGAGCGCTGGGGGAGTCATCGCATTCGAAGCTGTCAATCAGCTCACGAAGGCTAACGAGGATGTCGAGCAATTGATTCTCATTGACGCTCCTTGCCCCGACACCATCGAGCCTCTACCATCTTCACTTCATCGCTGGTTCGGGTCGATCGGTTTACTTGGTGATGGAGACCTGTCAAAGTTACCTTCGTGGCTTCTCCCCCACTTTGCCGCCTCGGTCACTGCGCTTTCAAATTATACCGCCGAGAAGATTGATCCCGTTCGGTGTCCTCTGATCTCGATCATTTGGTGCGAAGATGGAGTATGCAAGCTACCTTCCGATCCACGGCCGGATCCGTTCCCGTATGGACACGCACAATTCCTCTTAGACAATAGAACCGACTTTGGAACCAACCTTTGGGAGCGATATCTCAATGCTGATAAAATTACCTGTCACCATATGCCAGGGAACCATGTGAGTTTTATATTGACTACATTATATGGCTCATTGCTGACTGCATCAATAGTTCTCAATGATGAAAGGCGAGGAGGTTAGTTCTATAATATCCCTTATCCCACTTATGGCAACTATGCTAACCCAGTGCACAGGCAAAGATATTGGGGTCCATTATGAGACAGTCCGTTTTACAGACTCTGTAATCAGTTTCACATTGCTTTCGTGTCTGGGTTAGAGTCAGGATAATTGTACGAAGTAATTCCTTTTCCAATCAACAAATTGAACCATTCAGCAATCTCGACTCAAACAGCGTGAGAAACTCTCGATCGACGGTGGGGCAAGTGAAGTTTGTACCGGCATTTCCATGATGAATCAATCCCGTGTTCTTTGACCGCTGATCCTACAGTTTTGAGGTCGCATTCAGATTTTGGAATGGGATGTGGTCCTCAGTGGGGCAAATCGGGCTCACACCGTGTTTATATTCTCGGCGAGCTTGGCGTTCTATTCTGACTCCATTGTGCATAAGGTATATGACAATCATACGGTGATCTTAAGACCCTTTTTGATTCAATTTTGGAATCAGTCTTGGTAAATCGAAGCTCAAGTGAACATTTTCTATCCAATACAAAAACGATTGTATCGGAGAGTTCCACGTCAGCAAGGTCTCTTTGCCGATCCTTTCCCGTTGTCCGGACTGCAGACCGTAGAGATCCATGGACAAGCGAAAGATCAGCAGCGAGTCCCTAGATATGATAGGGATCATCAATGAAATAGAAGCTGGAATGGAACGTCGAACATCTCTTTGAGACATATCTCCATATTAAAGTTGTTTCACTCTGCTACCCACACACTGGTCAATGCAGATCTAGCCCGCAATTCACGGGCATTTTTTCTAGGACCCTGTGCTCCGGATCCTCGCTAATAATCACCCATATGGCGCTAGCCAAGGCCCTGGAGCGACCAACAGAAGAAAAAGCCTAAGTCCCTAGGAGAATTTATTGCATGCCACCAATGTCACCAGGGCCACCGGCTGGCGGGACATTAAATTGCAAGCATGTGCGAGGCGCAAAGCACTGCGCTTCCCCTGAAACATCGTCCAATGAGACTATATGCGGGACCCACTTCGTGTGTGATACTATCCAGGCTGGTTCAATGGGATGTTGTGGCTGCTTTTGAGGTGTTTAATAGGTTTTCTCTATTCGTCTGAAGAAGGTCCTCTTTCTTTATGAAGATCCTTGCCTTATCGTAGCTCAGACAACTTTCTATTACACTTGTGGCTCACGATACTGTCAGTGTGTGGTGTCTGTTATCAAACATCGCGTTTCTACTAACTTATTATACTGATTTGCAACGAACCCGTATCTCGGACCTCCGTACCAGACTCGGGATCTTAGCTGAGCGGCCGTATTTACTGCACAAGATACTGATATGCCACACTAATCACGCCATGGCTGTTCGCCCAAAAGACATCGGAGCGGAGGAGTACCCGCATAATGTTCTACTGGATTTCATCGATTACCTGAGGGCATCTATTGATTCGGTCAATCATGTCGATTTTTAACATCCTGTTGAAAGCTAATCAAAGCCTTTAGCTGAGCCAATTCGAGCTCCATATTCCGGTCTGATGTCCCTCTCACACACTACATTATGTCGCCTCGTCTCGCCCCAAGTACAACTTCCCCTATTCGCAACTCGCTCTTGTAATCAGCTCCAATGTCGAAAAGTCAGTATCAATCAAAGTCGCGCAACGAGAAGTTACGAGTTTCTTGCGATGCCTGCCATCTTCTCAAAATCAAGTGTAGCAAGACTCGACCGCTGTGCTCACGATGTCTTGTGTGTGGATCAAACTGCACATATAGTCCGTCGGCTCGCGTTGGGAGAAGGTCAAAAAACAAATCGAGTCCCGAGGATACTGGCCCGGATCATCTCGAAGAGGATCATGAATGTCCATTCGAATCAAATTCCACGTTCTGGCAAGATACTTCTGTTGTCCACGCAGACGAATCCGTTTCAACTGCCTTCAATCCAGAGCAAGAGTATCCGCCCACATTTCAGTCAAACTCGGTCTGCTACAACCCTGAGCAAGTTTATATCAACCCCTTGTTGTTGACGCAGACACAAGATGTCTCTGTGTCTACATGGCTTCAAAGCTCAGAAAGTCTCTTTTGGGACTATAGCACTGCAGCGCCAAAAATCCCTGACTCTATCACGGAAGGATCCTTCAACCAGTTCGCAACCTTCGATACGTCTCCCACAACTTCAGATTTGAATACCTGGTACGCTACCGATCAGGGTCAACAAGCTTTTGGCAGCCCGCCAACAAACTATACACCACTTTACACTTCGTCGCGGAGTTCCTCCTTGGTCTCTCCGAAACCATGCAGTTGTCTCACAGCTTGCACACACCAATTCTCAAATGCTATGTAGGGAATTCCAATCGCAAATCGGTCCGGACCGTCCCATTCTCGCCTTCCTAGATGGGTTTGCCTAGGGTATATCGGATCCCCGTCTGACGCGAGAACGGGGATATTTTATGGACACGACACTCGTTTGTTATCCGGCTAAATCATTATCGATTCCAGGTCCAGGGTACCGTTATTAGTCTTTCCATGGGTCTGGTCGAATTTTATATTACTGTAACACAATTCAGCGGGAAGGTGACGTGGGTCGTCTAGATGTAGTGGTATAAGGAGGATCTTTAACCGTCTCCAAGTTTTGGTAACGGGGCACATGTTTCGCTAAAGATCGCCCAAAAGGATATTCACTCGCGACCACCACAATCTTTCTTTAACACCATTGCATAGATCAACTAGTACCCCGACAAGTCACAACTAGGTAGCCATAATTTATCCTGTTTAAATGATAATAATATATATCCTCTTGCTATATCTCACTTTTGAACCGCGTCTAGCGTTAAGATATCCATGAAGTAGGCGCTGCGAGCAGCACCTTTATTTGCTCTTCCATAACAGATCATAATCACATATGATCATCGGCCACACAATAGGGCTGATCCTTGTAATTCGCGGCTCACATTGCCTAAAAATACGCCAACTTGATAGTAGTGACGTCCACTAGAGTGCCACTGGCCCTCGTATCTGCAGCACCCTGTAGATCACTAAAATCCCGTGCATAAAGCATGTGCGCCTCACGCGCCTAGTCAGATCTGGGCCGTGCAAATACCACCAACGAGGCAATGTAACGTGAACACAGAGAGCTAGGACAATTTATCAATAAACGCTGCAAGTGTGCGTCTGAATCCCATTTTGGAACCGTTTGCGCTTTTAAGTAATGCGCGGTTTTCGTCAAGTAAAATCGTGTTACTATACATGATTCAATTAATTTGCTCATGTATTGACATGGAGCTACATGCAAGTCAAGTCATTCAAAGGCCAAGACCCATTTTTCAAATCCCCCCACCGCTGATCTTAATAACTTGCCCTTGTAAGAAAACATTGTCAGCGATATTCCAGGGCTCTAATGGAGGGGAAATATACCATTTATCCATTCACTATCAGGGCTAACCAGCAAGGCAACCGCTTTGGCGATATCTGAGGTCATACCGCATCGTTTCAATGGACAAACAGATGCAAGGCCCTTCTCGATAATCTCCATTGGCATGCCTGGATAGCCGTTAGGGGCATAATGCTAGATAAAACGTCAGTCTGCAGTAAAATTCGGAAGAAACCCACTCAATTTACCCATGCATTTGCATCAAACATGTCTGTCTTAACTCCTCCTGGCGCAATGGCATTTACCGTGATGCCCTTCTCTCCGCAGTCGACAGCGAAAGACCTCGTAAATCCTTCAACCGCAGCCTTGCTTCCTGCGTACAAAGCATGGTTTGGTATTCCACTCATTTGAGCTGCAACAGAGCCTGGACCATAGACGTCAGTCATTTCATTTCGAACATGGGATATTTATGGAAACTATACTCATGAGAACGATGCGACCACCACGACCAAGATATTTAAGGCCTTGCTGGGCCACAAAGAACTGCCCACGACAGTTGATGTTGAAGATATAATCAAAGTCTGCTTGCGTGACGTCCTCCTCCTTTGACCAAACTTCGGTACCACTGTTTGAGATCACAATGTCGAGACGGCCAAAATGAGTAATGGCTTGCTCAAAAAGTCTGAATATCTCATCAGGTTTGCTGACATCGGCTTGCAATGCGATCGCCTTGCTACCCAACTTCAAGATCTCCTTGACAACTTCTTGAGCCTTGTCGGCGCTCTTGGCATAGTTGATCACGACCGATGCGCCACGGGTCGCAAGCTCTAACGCCATGCCCTTACCAATACCTCGACCAGAACCAGTTATCAGAGCTACTTTACCAGCGAGTGTTGGGAAGACAGTACTATGGGAGATTGTCTCTGATAACGAGGTGGTATTGGAGCTCTCAAGGGAGCCATCAAGGGTTTCCACCGCACTTGGAGCCATAACTGGTTTTTTTGATGAATTTTGATGAATTTTGATGATGCTGTTGGCTTGCGACTTTTCGGAGATACGTGTTGATCTTTGTCTTTTACAGTTCTTGAAGGCACTCTGTCAGGTATTTACTGTCAACGTCTGATATCACTTGATCCCTTATCTTATACATATCGAAATAATACCAACCGGCCTTCGCGTTTCACAAGATCGACCTAAAGCTGAAACGTGTGATATCAATTAAAATGTCCAGCTTTGTCCTCCGAATCCTGTTTCTACGTTAAGGTTCCCCCCCCCCCCCTAGTTTTTCAATTTTGTCGGGATTGACATCCCCCCCCCTGGCGCTGAGTGGCCCCCCTTTTGCATTCCCTTTGCAG
>Ga0182030_10014738_pt1 | contig 15398 bp, 15 predicted proteins | sample 812S3MmetaG_FD_121299 | JGI IMG/M metagenome (GOLD analysis project Ga0182030, IMG submission 121299) | Permafrost microbial communities from Stordalen Mire, Sweden - 812S3M metaG (Illumina Assembly) | ecosystem: Environmental > Terrestrial > Soil > Wetlands > Permafrost | place: Sweden... | reverse complement strand
TTACCATCTAACAAAATGGCTCCTGAATTAAATGTTGCATTGATTCCGAATCTTTGCATCAGATTTGGATTTGTGTCATAGTTTAGATCATATCTCCAGAACAAGGGCGTATGTTCTGCAGTAATAGCCGGATGATCATAACGATCGTAAATCCCATTACCTAATTCTTCTTTCGTGTTTGGCCTGTTGATCAGCCCTTCATAGTTGCTCTGTAGAGCTTTTAATCTTAATTCAAAATTCTTTTTTGTCATAGTTTTAAAAATTTCGGGTTCATTTGATTTCCTAATACGTCATAAATGTAATTATAATTTTAAAGTTGAAAACAGATTATTTTTAAATTTCTTTATATAAAAAAATGGGTATTAACAATTGTATATTATTTTTTAAAATAACTATATTTACAATAATTTAAAGAACAAAATGGTATCTTTAATTCCGAATGTTCTGGATCAGAGGTACCTGATGTTATTTATAGATGATTCAAAAATACAGTTCGAACCTCTGATAATTTTGGTGCATGGGTGAATGTTATAATTGTTTTTGTATGTTTAAACTAAGAATTATTAAAATAAAATCATGAAGATTACACAAAAACCATTTGGAATAGTTGAAAATAAGGAAATAACACTTTTTGAACTGACAAATTCAAAAGGATTGACAGTAAAAATAATGAATTACGGTGCCATTGTTACTTCTATTCAAATACCGGACAAGAAAAATTACATAGGAGAAATAGTAATGGGTTTTGACCATTTGAAACAATACCTGGAAAGCAACCCCTATTTTGGTGCTGTATGCGGACGCTATGCGAATCGAATTGCAAAAGGGTCCTTTATGGTAGATGGGAAAGAATATAAATTGGCCATTAACAATGAACCAAATGCTTTGCATGGCGGATTAAAGGCTTTTGATAAGAGAGTTTGGTCCGTTGAGAAAATTATTGAACATCCTGACAAGGTGGGGGTATTACTTGCCTATATAAGTAAAGATATGGAAGAAGGGTATCCTGGTAATCTGAGAGTATCCGTATTATACAGTATTAATGAAGATAATGAATTTACCATTCATTATAATGCTGAAACGGATAAAACGACTGTGCTAAACCTGACCAATCACAGCTATTTCAATCTTAATGGTTGTAAGAAAAATATATATGATCATGTGCTTACTATCCATGCTGAGAAATACACTGAGGTGGATGAGACATCTATTCCAACAGGAAAATTACTTCCTGTATGCAATACACCTTTTGATTTCAGGACAGCTAAAAAAATCGGACAGGATATATTAAAATTAGAAAACGGGTATGATCATAACTATGTTTTAAATAAGAAAGAAAATGAACTGGAACTGGCAGCTAAGATTGAAGATCCTGATAGCAGACGAGTGATGGAAGTTTTTACAACTGAACCAGGTGTGCAGTTTTACTCAGCCAATTTTCTGGATGGTACATTAAAACGAACACCGGGATTAAACTTTGAAAAGCAATTTTCTTTTTGTTTGGAAACGCAGCATTATCCTGATTCTCCAAATAATCCATCTTTTCCAGACACTATTTTAAAACCCGGAGATATCTATTTACAAAAAACCATCTATCGGTTTTCCGTAAAATAGTCATCAAAGGTTTATTCTTCCTGTATAAATTCATTTTTTGAAACTCCGCAAACAGGACATTGCCACTCATCCGGAAGCTCATCAAATGACGTTCCCGGCGCAATACCGTTATCAGGATCCCCCATTTCGGGTTCATATACATACCCGCATACGATACATTTATATTTGTTCATCAGAATAATATTCCATTTATACTGTATTAACAGACTTTACTGATTTATTGCACGATCATACATTCAGTTCGCCTGTTTTTCGATCGTCCTTCTTCGGTGTTATTATCAGCAACAGGTTTGCTTTTACCATACCCTTTATAATTTAGCCGTGACCCTTCGATTCCATTTTTCACAATATAATCAACTACAGCTTTTGCTCTGTTTTCAGACAATCCAAGATTAAAGCTATCGCTGCCCACATTATCCGTATGACCGCCAATTTCTACCCTGACTGTCGCATTGTCCTTCATAAACTGAATCAGTTTGCCCAGTTCAGCAATGGATGTATTCTTTAGTTCAAATGAATTTGTTTCAAAGAATATATTTTTAAGAATTATTTTTTCACCGGGTTTGATAGGTTGCATCGGCACATCCATCAGGAATGGTTTGGTTTTGTCATTGACACCTTTCATGGTGAAATTCTCTGAGAAAAATAAATATCCGTTCGCTGAAACATTTAAAGCATAATCTTTATCTGTGGGAATACATACCTCGAACTCACCACTAGCAGAAGATTTCGATTGCATGGTTGTTTTAGCAGTGTTTAAATCAATCAGCTCAATCTTAGCAGACAAAGGAGCTTTTGTCTCTGCATTAAAAACGACTCCTTTAATGTATGATACCAATGATGGACGAGCTTCTTTATATAAATCAAACTCATAAATATCTTCGCTTTTTTCTTTAATCCTGTCGGATGCAAAGTAAGCTTTATTACCAAGCGCATTCACGATTAATCCCATTTCGTTAAATTGGGTATTGATCGGATATCCGATATTTCTTGGTGTGGTCCATGTTCCGTCTTCTTTTTTTGTAGAAAAAAATATATCTAGATTTCCCATGCCGGGCCAACCGTCAGATGCAAAATAAAGGGTTTTGTTATCAAAATGAATAAAGGGTGATTGTTCTTTATAAGGTGTGTTAATACTATCTCCCATATTTATCGGTTCACACCATTTTCCGTTATCATCCTGAACGGAATACCAGATATCATAATCACCTTTGCCTCCGGGTCTGTTGCTCAGAAAATATAAAGTAGTTCCATCGGGAGAAATGGAAGGTTGTTTCTCACTGTATGAAGAATTAACAGGCTTTCCAAGATTCACTGGTTTCGACCACTTATCTCCCACTTTTTTTGAAAAATAGATATCGCAATTCCCAAGCCCGTCTGGCCTTCCGCAAGAGGTGAAGTACATCATTTTTCCATCAGGGGTGATTGATTGTGCTCCTTCGTTAGCCAGCGTGTTGATTGGCTCTCCCAAATTTTTATATTTTCTCCAGGCACTGTCTTCGCGTGTACAAATAAAAAAATCTTCCTGCATGTTCATCCCGGAATAAGATAGATTGGGATCAATTGGGATCAATCTTGTAAAGACTAAAGTTTTTTCATCTGCCGAGAGGCTTGGCCAATACTCACGAAGATTGGTATTGACACTATCGCCCAAATTAACCGGATTATACGGGACAGGATGTTGAATGGCCCATTGCGCGAACTTGCAGTTTGAAAGAATTCGTGTAGCCTGGATTATTAATTTTTCCTTTTTCGTGTTTTTTGACAGGTAAGTTTCAGCAGATTGTTGCGCATCTTTGTATTGAGTCAGATACATCTGCGATTCTGCCAATTCAACATATAACGAAGGATAAAAGTCGGGGTTGATTCTGATTACTTCCTGAAAATACCTGATGGCATTTTCATAATCTTTTGCATCAAAAAACAACTCAGCCAAAACAATATGTGCTTCGATAAAATTATAATCTTCATAAAGCGCCGCTTTTAATTTGTTAATGGCATTGTAATTCTGCTGCATGTTGATATAATCCTGCGCTTCCTCATAGTATTTAATGGCTTTTCTGGATTTTGTATGAAAATTTTCCTGTGCAAAACAAGTGAAGCTTACTATGAAGGCAATCAGAATGGTACTAATATTTTTTATCATTTCAATTTTATATTATCTGCCTATTTAAAATGATTCAAAAATACTAAAAATAACTCTCCAAAAAAAATCTGATGACTCAAGGGAAATCATCAGATATATAAACACTTAACAAAACATTGAAAAAAATAATACATATAAAACTATTCAGTTTCAATTATATTATCAGACTAATTTAATAATTGTTCACTTTATATTGGTAAATTTATAATCCATATTATTGGTAAATTTGAATCGGAAAGAAAGAATTAAAAAAAATAAAAACCAAAAAATATATGAATCCCGTAAAGACTGCAATTGCTTCTTATGGCATGTCCGGAATGGTTTTCCATGCGCCATTTCTTCATGCCAATCCTAAGTTTAAACTGATTAAAGTTCTTGAACGCACTAAAAATAAATCGGTTGAAAAGTATCCGTATGTTATGGTTGTAAAATCGTTTGAAGATATTTTAAATGATTCTGAAATTGAATTGGTCATTGTCAACACGCCCGATCACACTCATTTTGATTTAGCCAGAAGAGCGTTATTGGCTGGAAAGCATGTGGTTGTTGAGAAACCTTTTGTTCAGAAGGTGAAGGAAGGTGAAGCGCTAATCCGGATTTCTCAAGAGAAAAACAGGATTCTGAGTGTTTTTCAGAATCGCAGGTGGGATGGGGATTTCCTCACTGTTAAAAAGATTATTGAAGATAAAGCCCTCGGTAAAATTGTTGAGTTTGAAGCCCATTTCGACAGGTTCAGAAACTACATTAACACGGGTAGCTGGAGAGAAGATGTGTCAACCGGAACGGGAACAGTTTACAATCTTGGCTCACATCTTATAGATCAGGCGTTGGTTTTATTCGGAAGACCTCCATTTATTACTGCCGATATAAGAATTCTTCGCCCTGGAAGCAGGATTGACGATTATTTTAATATCTGGTTTGATTATTCTGATTTTAAAGTAATTCTTAAATCCACTTATCTGGCAAAAGAACCCGGCGCTAAATTTACCATTCATGGGATGAATGGTTCGTTTGTTAAATTTGGAACTGATCCGCAGGAGGAAATGCTTAAAGCCGGACATTGGCCTGATGAAAATAACTGGGGAAAGGATTCTGAAGAATTCTACGGAAAGTTAAATACAACTCTGAACAACGAAGATATAAATTGTAACATTGAAACGATTCCCGGAAATTATAATGCTTATTTTGAGAATATATATGAAGCCATCAGAAAAAACAAAGAATTGCTTGTAACGCCAGAACAGGCATTGGAGGTAATCAGAATCATTGAGATCATATTCCGGAGTCATAAAGAAAAGAGGACGATTGATTTTTAACGGACTAAGGATTTAAGTGATGATCGCTTACATTAATAAAAATTTCTGGTTTAATTGTGCCTGAATAGTTAATTTTGCCAAAAATTTAATAAAATGAAGCCTACACATATTGAACACATTGGTATTGCAGTAACTAATCTGAAGGAAGCTATTAACTATTATGAAGAAGTTTTAGGTTTAAAATGTTACAACATAGAGGAAGTGACCGACCAGAAAGTTAAAACAGCCTTTTTCATGCTGGGACAGACAAAAATAGAACTGCTTGAATCAACTGATCCAGAGGGACCAATTGGAAAATTTCTTGAAAAGAAAGGTGCCGGAATTCATCATATTGCCTTCGCTTTCGAGGATGTAAATACTGCTCTTACTGATGCCGGGCAAAAGGGTATTATGTTAATTGACAAAACTTCCCGTCAAGGAGCCGAAGGTATGAAAATCGGATTCCTTCATCCTAAATCCACTTTTGGCGTTTTAACAGAGTTCTGCAGTCAAAAATAAGCAATTACCCGGCTAAAATCACGCTAAAACCGGACATAAGGAACCACCAAGTATTAATTATTATGGAGTTTCAATTCAGATAAAGGGAAAAGATACTTTTTACTATCATCACAACATGCACAAACAGCAAATGTTATAGATAATTTTCTAATCTCTACAACCTCCATGACGCCTATTTTATTATCAAATTCCTGATTGACGTGGCGAACCCTATCTCCTTCCTGTATCATTGATATAATTTTTTAAATGAATAATCATAATTATTATACGAACAACAGATGAAAAAGATACATTAAAACTATAAAAAGAAAGATACCTAATTTTTAAAAGACTGCTATTTCCAGATTCTGATATTAATTCCTGCGCGTTATTCCATTTTGAATACCTACATAAATTCACTTTTTTTATGGATTCTTCAGCTTGTTTGTATTTATTGAACTGACTATATACAAATATTTTTTCTTTAATTATTCTCAAACTTTACAAAAATTGCAATAAGTTTACCAAATGACTTTATATTATAATTTTTTACACCGGATTAAACTGATGTAGTCCGGGGAAAAACAGGACAATCCTTCATAAATCCATTACCATGAATCAGAAAATGATCAAAGTGCTTGAAAATGCATATCAGAATCCCGATAAAAAAATTTGTTTCTATATCGGAGAAAGTCAGCAGAAAGCAGCAGATATTTTACGACTTAAGCAATGGGACTGGTGTCCACAAACTACTGTAAACATTGAACCCTGGTATTGGAATACACATTCTATTGCTTTAACTTTTGGTGCAGAACCACACTTCACTTCAGATGGAAAAGAATGGATCAAAAAAATGATCTCCGATCCTTTACAGGTAAGTAAAATAAAAATTCCCGGCATATGGAGCGGACGCACAGGTGAAATACTAGAAAAAGCAGGAGAATTGCTAAAACAACAGCCGGAAGAAACATTAATCCGAATGCCCGATATTCAATCACCTCTTGGTATTGCAGAATTATTGTGGGACGAATCTTTTTACGTTGCTTTTTATCTTTCTCCAGATGCGCTTCATGACTTGCTGGAAAAGATTACCACGTTAAATATCAATTATATTAAGGAATTTCAAAACCTGTTAGGCAGACGACTCAATCCCGCCTGTCATCCACGGATATGGTCAGATCCAGAAGGATATTACATTTCAGATGATGTGAATTCCATGATATCACCTGAACAACATGCCGAATTCAGCATTCCGTACATTAATAAAATCACCGAAGCCTGTGGTCCGGTTTTCTATCATTCATGCACCTGGACTCCTCCGTATTTTGAAAATATTAAAAACGTTAAAAACAAGAAAGCTGTAAACTGGAGTACCGGAACCAGTGCTGATCCTGCATTGTTAATCAAAGAGTTTTCCGGAAAATTTGTGATTGCCCCACATATCGGCATAAACACTCATACTGAAGAAGGAATCACCAATCTGAACAAGAATATTTTTAATGCATACGATCTGGTAAAATATTATCTTGACTCCATGCAGGAAAATACGACCATGTATATGGTTTTACAGGAAAGTATTTTTGAAGATGCTGAATTGACAAGAAGAATATATAAACTCTTTACGGAGAAGGGTTATTCACCTGAAAATTTTAACTTGTAACCATAACCCTCACCTACATGACCTGTTTACCAGGTGAGCATTTTATAAGGCGAATGATTGATCCTATTTTGAATTAAAAAAAAAATATTACATTTGGGGTTACTGTTCAGGAGTTATTAACACAATTAACAATGCAAGATTAAAAATAAAAGGGACATTCTGATAACTAAATATGGGGTCAAATTTATTTTACATTAAAAAATATCAGATACTTGCATCATGCAAGCGCCAAGTGGATACATATTGATTAAAGAAGAAGATTTACTGAAGATGTATGATCACATCAGACAATTAAGTGAGCGGATAAAAGAATTGGAAACAAGACTAAATAAAAATAGTAGCAATAGCCATAAACCGCCCACCAGCGATGGTCTCAAAAGAACGATACAGAATAACCGTGAAAAAAGTGACCGCAAACCAGGGGCGCAAGAAGGACATGAAGGGAAAACACTAAAGATGTCCGATAATCCGGATGCTGTAATAGTTCATATGGTAGAAGGTTATTGTAAATGTGGGAAGAGTTTAAAACATGCGGAGTTGCTACATATACAACGACGTCAGGAAATAGATTTAGTCGAAGTGTTGACCAAAACGACAGAACATCGGATAGAAGTCAAGGCCTTCAGTTGTGGAGAGGTTCATTACGGGGAAGATGAAAAGTATATACCAATCCAATATGGTTCAGGGATAAAAGCCATGGCGGTATATTTAAACCAATATCAATTTATCCCCTTTGCAAGGCAACAAGAACTGTTTCAAGACCTGTTTAGGGTAAGCATAAGTGACGGTGTGTTACAATTGGCGAATGAAAAATGTTATACAAACCTGGAAGAAGTGGAACAGGTTATAAAAGAGAAAATAAAGACAAGCCCTGTCATACACAATGACGAAACAGGGATAAGGTGTGAGGATAAAACAGGATGGATTCATAATAGTTCAACAGAACAATATACGTTTTATCGTATACATGAAAAAAGGGGAAGGGTAGCCATTGAAGAAATCGGGATACTCCCGGCCTATAAGGGGATATGCGTACATGACAGGTATAGTAGTTATGACAGTGATCAATACACCTTCAAACATGCCTTGTGCAATGCCCATTTGTTAAGGGATTTAAAGGGATTGGTGGAAGAGGAAGACACCCCGTGGGCAAAGAAGATGGTTCAATTCCTTAAGGCTACCAACAGGGAAAAAAGATATAAAATCACAAAACGCAGGCAGGATGAAATACTAAAGGTATACGAAAAAATAGTGAGGAAAGGCCTTAGAGAGGAGCCTCCAAAACCACCACCCAAAGAAATAAAACGTGGAAGACAAAAAAGAACAAAATCAAGTTTACTGTTAGAGGTCTTTTCTAACCGGTCAATGGATATTTTGAGGTTTGTTTTTAACCGATTGGTTCCATTTGATAATAATCTTGCAGAAAGAGATCTAAGAATGGTGAAATTAAAACAAAAAATATCCGGATGTTTCAGGACACAAAAAGGAGCACAAATATTTTGTCGTATTCGTGGCTATATTTCTACTGCTCGCAAACAAAAATATTCTATTTTAGAGGCGCTCCAAATGGCTATTGATGGAGCTCCTATCGCTTTTTAACATTTTAGAGGCTGAATAGTAACAAAAAATCTAAATTTATTTTTTCCGGATCATCATCAGTCCGTCCCTGATGGGTAGGATTAATTTCTCGACACGACTATCACCTGCAATCAGGTCATTAAATTGCCTTAAAGCCAGGGTAGCTTCATCAGAGAATTGTTTATCTGCCACTTTGCCGCTCCACAGGACATTATCGGCAATAATATATCCACCCTGTTTTATTTTATCAAAAACCAACTGGTAATATTGTCTATATTCATTTTTTTCGGCATCAATAAATACCAGATCGAAGCTGAAGTTAAATGTCGGAATAATTTTTAAAGCTTCCCCTGTATGAAGTTTTATTTGTTTCTCAAAACCTGCTTCTTTAATATAAAGTGAATTTGTTTCCCTTAATTCGTCATTTATATCAATGGTGTGAAGTACTCCGTTTTCAGCCAGACCTTTAGCCAGACATATGGCTGAATATCCGGTAAATGTACCTATTTCGAGAATGAATGAAGGTCTGATCATTTTACTGACCATCGTAAGAAAACTGCCTTGTAAATGACCAGAAAGCATACGCGGATTAACTGTTTTAAGATGCGTATGTCTATTCAAATTGAACAAAACCGGATCTTCCGGGTCAGTATGGTTTAATATATAATTTTCAATTTCTTGTTCCTGGTCAAACATAAATTATTGATATATGAGCGATGACATTTGTTTTTTATTTAAAATTTCATTAGCTGTATCAATCAGTTGTTGTGAGGTAAGCGAATTTATTTTCCTGTATATTTCGTCAAGGTTGCTGATTTTTTCAAAAATCATAAAATTTTTCCCATTGGTCAACATCTGCGTTTCATTACTTTCATAAGCTATTGCCAGTTGACCGTTAAGTTGTCTTTTTGCTTTTGACAATTGTATCACGCCTAATTTCTTGGTACAAAGTCTCTCAAATTCTTTGTAAACTTCATTTAATGCGCGTTCTAAGTTGATTTTGTCCGAACTGAAATATACCGAAAAAATTCCGGTGTCAGTAAATGAATTGAAATTTGATTCGATATTGTATGAATAACCGTATTTTTCCCGTATCGTCATGTTAAGTCGTGAGTTCATTCCAGGTCCGCCCATTATATTATTCAGCAGATAGAGCGCAATTCTCCGTTTATCGGAAAAACAATATGCCCTGTTGCCGATAATACAATGAGAATGAAATGTATCTTTTTTTACAACTTTGTGTTGAGGTTTATATACTGAAACTTTTTCTCTTTGATATTTTCGGTTGTTTAAAGGCGCTTTTTCAAAATAGGTGGTAAAAATTCTGATCAGTTTATCAAAGTCTATATCTCCAATAGAAGAAAGTATCATCTGATCCGTATTATAATTTTTTTTAATAAACTTGAGTATGTGCTGTCTGTTAAAGCTTTTGAGGCTTTCGAAATTTCCAAGAATCAGTCGTCCTATTGATGAACCATTAAATATTGTATTTTCAAATTCATCAAAGATAAGCTCAGAGGGCGAATCATTATAAGAATTGATCTCATCAATAATAACTTCCTTTTCCCGTTTGATTTCATTCTCAGGAAATGTTGAATTGAAAAGTATATCACTGATCAGTTCAATGGTCTTCGGATAATCTTCTTTAAGAAAGGAGGCATGAATACAGGTTTCCTCTTTTGAAGTAAAAGCATTTAATTCTCCTCCCAAATCCTCAAGACGCGACAGGATATGGTATACTTTTCTTTTCTTAGTTCCTTTAAAAATAGCATGTTCAATAAAATGAGCCAGACCATGTTCCTGTTTCTCTTCATCCCGGGAACCGGCATTAATAAACAATCCAACATGAGCGACTAATGACAATGAAGGTCTGTGTATCAACCTGATACCATTTGATAATGTATACGTATTATAATCCATTATTTTTTCAATATTGACAAAGGTATAAAATGATTTCTGATATTGAAGGTTGCTTTTTAAAAGTTCGTGTACAGGATAAATTTAAAGGTATTATCTCGAAGTCCGGTTTTAAAGTGAAGCAGGTAGATCATCATTAAATAAAAAATTATTTTGATTTAGTAATTTTTTATTTTAGATTTGCACCTCGTTAAAAATATGGTACCATAGCTCAGTTGGTAGAGCAACGGACTGAAAATCCGTGTGTCCGTGGTTCAATTCCACGTGGTACCACAAGAAAAAGACACCTCATTTTCTCAGGTATTTTTTATGATACAGATTTTATAGCTGCTTCATAATCTGGTTCACTTGTAATTTCCGGAACCTGCTCAGTATATAAAATGCTACCTTTTGCATCAATGATCACAATAGCTCTTGATAAGAGACCTTTCATGGGTCCGTCAGTTATTCTTACACCATAAGCATCTGAGAAATTATGATCCCGAAATTCCGAGGCTGTTATTACGTTGTTTAAACCTTCGGTAGTGCAAAACCTTTTGTGAGCAAAAGGAAGATCTTTTGATATACACAAAACAACAGTGTTGGAGAGTTTTTCAACGCGCGAATTGAATTGTCGTACTGAAGTAGCACATACACTGGTATCTAAACTGGGGAATATATTTAGTACTATTTTCTTCCCGGTATAATCATTTAATTTCGTTTCCGAAAGATCACTTTTTACAAGTGAAAAATCAGGCGCTTTTGATCCTGTTGACGGTAAAGATCCATTGGTGTGGATCGTATTTCCTTTGAGAGTGATTGTTGACATAACTTTTTATTTTAATTAACAAAGGATTTTTTAAAAAGTTCAATGAAAAAATTTTATCTATGAATGAAAAAATGTATATTTATTCAATTTTTCAGATCATACGGTAATGAAACAATCAGACATCATAAATCTGTTACTGATTGAAGATGATCAGATTCATATCAACCTGATTAAAGAAATCTTCAATTCAGATCAATATAAACTAAAAGTAATTGACAATGGCAGAGAAGCCTTGAATTTAATTCAAAGCGATGGTTATCCCATTGATATTATATTGTTGGATTACCATTTACCGGAAGTAGATGGAATAACTTTGTTAAACGAATTAAAAAAGAAAAACAATGAAACACCGGTTATCTTTTTAACTGCTGATTATTCTATTGAAAATGCTGTCACGTCAATAACTTCCGGAGCTATTGATTATGTTCCTAAAGTTTTAGGTTTTGTGGACAGATTGAGTCTTGCAGTGGATAAAGCCAGCCTTTTAATAAAAACCAGAAGAGAAAGAGAAGTCGTTGAAATAGCAGAAAAGAATATGAAAGAAACCAATCGTCAGCTTTCAACGTTAATCAGTAATTTGCCCGGAATGGTTTACCGGTGTTTAAATGACAGCAATGGAACAATAGTATATGTAAGTGACAGGGTATATGAAATTACCGGTTACCTTTCCCATGAAATCATAAAAAATAAAAAAAATTCATTAAAGAGCTTCATTCTAAATGGCGAACTAAAGTATTACGAGAAACATATCAATGATGCGATCAGGACTAATTCAGGATTTGAATTATCCTATAAAGCCAAAACAAAAAAGGGGGATGTAAAATGGTTTTTGGATATCGGTAAGATTATTTACGATGAGAAAGGGAATCCGGTTGCTTTGGAAGGATATATTGCAGATATTACAGAAAGTAAAATAGCCGAAGATAAATTAATCTATTCAGAAAGTCTTTATTATTCTACCATAAATTCCATTAATGATCCGATTATAGTAATTGATAAAAATTTAACCATTCTGCTGATCAATGATGTTGTAAAAAAAATGAATCAGGAAATGAATTTTGAGCACGATATTATTGGTAAGAAAATAAATCAGGCATCCTATTTTTTTAATAAACGTCTTATTTCAGAAATAAAAAAAGTTTTTAAAACCGGGAAAGAAGTAAACTGGGAAGAGAAAATCAATTTGAATGATCATCCAACTGATTTTGAGATCAAGCTGATCCCGGTCTTTAAAGATAATAAAGTGATCAGGGTGGTGGCTTCCAAAAGGGATATAACAGAAAGTAGAAATATGGAAAAACATATTATGAATGTTATTATTGAGACTGAAGAAAGAGAACGCAAGCGGTTTTCTGAAGATTTGCATGATGAATTGGGAGCTTTGTTGTCTACAATAAAAATATATATCAATACATTAAATAATGATCAGATTGAACAAGGAAAGAAAAAAGACATGATTGAGTTTACAAATGAACTGATTGACAAAACCATTCAAAGTGCCAAAAATATTGCTAACAATTTAAGTCCGGGTATCATTAAAAGATTTGGTCTGATTCCGGCTCTTGAATCTTTTTGCGCCAATATTCAAACTTCCAAAGAATTAAAAATAAATTTTTCAGCTGGACAATTCAATCATAAAATTTCTCAAGACAACGAAATATCTATATACAGGATATTAATTGAACTGATCCATAATACCATTAAGCATGCAAATGCTAATAATATAGATATTGTGCTATTAAGTATCGGTAAAAAACTAACCATCCATTACAAGGATAATGGTAAGGGGTTCGATTTTGAAAAGACTATTAACGACAAGAAAAGCAAAGGATTGGGATTACATAATATTATAACCAGAATTAAAACTCTGAATGGTACCTTTTCATTGGAAAATCAGGATAAAAAAGGTTTTTGTTTTAAAATTGATTTTCTACTTTAAAAATATTTAACTTTAATCGGATTTTAACACTCAATGTATGGATACTGTAAAAGTTGCGATTGTGGATGATCATCAAATATTCAGAGATGGTTTAAAATTACTTTTCAGCCTCTTAAAAAATGTGGAGGTAATTTGGGAAGCATCTAATGGTAAGATATTTCTTGAATCTATTGACAGGCATTTCCCTGATATTGTATTTATGGATATAAACATGAAGGAAATGGATGGTATTGAAGCATCACGAATGGCACTTGAAAAATATCCTGAAATTAAAATTATTGTCCTCACCTCTTTTGATTATGATGAATATTTTTACCGAATGAATGATCTGGGAGTAAAAGGATATTTAATGAAGAATTCAAATATTGAAGACTTCGAAAAAGCAATCCGAAAAGTATCTGAAGGATATAATTATTATTCAGATGAACTGATAGCCAAACTTACTAAAATGCTCAAAATCATCGAGAAAAAAGAAAAATTAAAAAGAGAAGTCTTGAATTTTACTGAAGAAGAAAAGACATTACTCAAATTTATTTGTCAAGGCTTGACAAACAAACAAATAGCTGATTTAATACATCTAAGCAGTCGTACCATCGAAACACATCGTGCCAAGTTATTGGCTAAAACAAAAACAAATAATTCTGTAGCACTAGCGGTATATGCAATTTCAAATAAATTAGTTGAAATCTGATTCCGTGATTATCATATAGTATACTGATTCTCATATTTTTATTGTGTAAATGAAGATACTATCGTAAAACTACGTTACTGCCAACCGTATTCTTACGTTATTTATTGAGTATTTTCACATTTCAGATCGGGTAGTTTATGAATAGGAATACGCTACATTTTAATGTACATTTGATTATCTAAATTTAATTCCATGAAGAAGGAAAAAAAGATCGAGATAGATGAATTTATCATACATTCTATGAAATCTTGTCCTTATGGTGCAGACAATGATTCCTGTATGTTTAGTGTCCTCAGATCGTACAGTGAACGTGACAAATTACGATGGTTTGATCAACTGAATCCGTACGAAAAAAAACAAATTTACCTGATTCATCAGCATTGTTCCATGATAAAAAAAAATAAAACCACTGAATCAAAAAAACACATCGTTTATTAACCATATTAAAAATCCTATACATGATAGGCAGAATGAATAACAGAATAATTTATTTCCTCACTTTTAAAATAGGAGACATTTCGTTGGGTATTAATGTCAGAATAGTTATAAATATTCTTGAATTAACGAATATATCTTCCGGTTTAAATACGCATGATTTTTTTGCAGGCATTGTGAATCTGCAGAGTAAACCTCTACCGGTATTCAATTTGAGAAAAAAATTTAACATAAACAATACAGCGTTGCAAGATAAAAATTGCATCCTGGTAATAGAAATAAAGAAGAACGAAAATAACATTCTTGTAGGTTTATTAGTAGATGAAGTAAAAGAGATAGTGGAAATATTAAAAAGTGAGATTGTGGAAGATGATAGAAGCAATTCTGATTACGAAGATTTAGTTGAAGGTGTTTACAATGAAAAGAAAGGAAATCTTTTAATAATTAATCATAATCAAATTATTAATGATCAGGATTTCGAGACTATTAACGAAAATAAATTATCAAAAGATATTCAATATAAAAAAGTTTTTATTTTTTAACCCTATTCTACACTTCGATTATGCAACAATGGAATATTTTAATTGTAGACGATAAGCCTTATTTCAGAAGTGCTTTTCGACTCATGCTGATGAGTAACTATTGGCACAAGATTGAAAAAATTTCAGAAGTTGTCAACGTATCTGATTTTCTTAGTACTATAAAAAAAATACCGATTAATCTTGTTTTTATTGAAACAGAACTTCATGATATGAATGGAATTGATTTAACAATTCTGGCTCTTCAAAAGAATCCGGATTTATTAATTTATGCTTTA
>Ga0182030_10014737_pt1 | contig 15399 bp, 8 predicted proteins | sample 812S3MmetaG_FD_121299 | JGI IMG/M metagenome (GOLD analysis project Ga0182030, IMG submission 121299) | Permafrost microbial communities from Stordalen Mire, Sweden - 812S3M metaG (Illumina Assembly) | ecosystem: Environmental > Terrestrial > Soil > Wetlands > Permafrost | place: Sweden... | reverse complement strand
TTTCAGGAACCAGCATCGTCAGCGAGTGCGCACGTACCGCTCAGATAATCAATATCCCAGACGCATACGCAGATCCACGGTTCGACCGCGATGTAGATAAGCAAACCGGCTATCACACAAAGAGTGTGCTGTGCGTCCCGATGCTCAATCGCGACAACCTCGTGATAGGCGTCTTCCAGGTGTTGAACAAGGTCGGAGGACCGTTCAATAACGAAGATCAAGATTGGCTGCAGGGTTTAAGCGCTGTAGCGGCAGGGCTGATCGAACAAGCTCAAGCGTATTCTGAAATTGAGCGGTTTGTTGATAAGACACTTGAAACTCTAGCCAGGACGATTGATAAACGCGATCCGCTCACAGCAGGTCATTCCATGCGGGTTATGAACTATAGCTTGCTTGTCGGACAGGCTATGAGCATTCCGGATAATGACATCGATGTGCTGAGATATTCAGCAATGATGCATGATTACGGCAAAATTGGCGTGCCCGAAGCGATTTTGTGGAAAAACGGACGTCTGACTCCCGACGAGTACAAAACCGTTCAAAAGCATGCAAACATAACCTTCGATCTACTCTCAAATCTGCCGTTTACGCGCAGATTAGCAGCAGTTCCGTACATCGCGTCCTGTCACCATGAAAAAATCGATGGCTCTGGTTATTACCGCGGACTGAAAGGCGAAGAGATCCCCTTCCTCGCTAAGATTATTGCGGTATCTGATGTTTTTGACGCCTTAACTTCCAAACGGCATTACCGCAATCGCATGCCGATTGATAAAGTCAGTGAAATTATCCTTTCTGGCCGAGACAATCACTTCGAAGGCGCATGCGTAGACGCTTTTTACCGTCTGCCATCACATCAAGTTCTTAAGGTGATGGAATCTGAACGTGGAAATATGGTGCCGCCCGAAATCGAGTTGTTCAAGCATACGAGCTGGAAACGACTGGTAGAGCTATTAATGGGCGCCAGACCAAATACGGCAGAAGAAGGACTAAAGGACACATTCGAGAGCCTGTACAACGAAGGGTTGCCGTCGGACTATCAGGCGCTTGACTGACCTTAAATATTGTATAAAGAACTACCTCTTTAAAAGCTATAAAATGACAGAACCTAGTTCTGGACGTGTTTATGCAATTTAAAAGTGGTGTCGGCTCAATCAAATTTTCAGCTCCACGACTGCTCAAGAAAAATCTTGTTTTGCAGTCGGTGATAGCCCTGTCGGTATTAACACCACTCCTGGTGCCACTGGCAACCTATGCCACTCGCTCGCAAGCGGCTAATACCACCCCTGGTGCTGATGTTTCCAGCATAGCAGCTGTGGCCGCGGCGGAGGCGCCAAGACCGAGCAATACTAATGCCGGAAGCGTCGGCGGTATCAATGGTGGTAGTGGTAGCAATAGTGGTGGTAGTGGTAGCAATAGTGGCGGTAGCAACAATAGCAATAACAACAATAGCAATGGCAACAGCGCTAATAGCAATGGCACGAAAACGGGCAACAGCTCCGACTCATACTCACCCAACGCCGAGCCACCCGAAAGATCTAGTGATCATGGATTCAGCACAGACGATTTTTTACACCCCGACGATGGGACAGTAAAACCGAAGAAGGCAGCGGTCACATTTGCTGCAGCCAGAGGACCGGAACGGGTAAAAGACTATAACCTATTGATCAGAATCCACGTGCCACAAAATACCGATCCAGTGGATCGCTTTGTCGCTTATCCGTATCCCATGCCTGTGCCGATTCCAAAGCGTCCTCCAGCTACGAAAGGTCAAAAGGCTAGCAGTTCGAGCGACTCGGGTGGCCAACCGGAGGCCAAGCCTGCCGTTGCTCCCCAGGCATATGACCCAATGCCAAGCACACGAAACGGTATTCGCGGCCTCATTTTGCAAACTGGCTATACGAGCAGAACTAAACGAAATGTCGCTTACCCGTCCGGCGGTTGGCGCTGGCAAATGGCTTATCGCAATGCTTTAGCTAGATGCCACCGTTCAGAACCGGCGCTGATTGGAGAGATGTATGGGTTCGTTGATGCAATGGAGCCTCTTGTAAAAGAGGAATGCGAAAAGTTTGACGAGCTTGAAGAAGACAGACAAAGAAGATATCAAACTGCTTTCGAAGAGTTTCAACTAAATCGCAATGAGTGCGAATACGAGGCAGTCAAAAAAGGTTACTTCCCTGTCGAATTCAACATGTCGAGAGGTTATAGAGGCGTTATGGCTGCCGCTGAAGTAAAGTTGGGACCAGGCACATGGTGGATAACCGGAACACATAAAGTCGTAGGTCTAACTTATTACTGGCAGCAACCGGTACAGATAGTTAATGGCCAGGTAGAAAACGTGGAGCTGAACTGGAAAAATGCGCTCGTGATACAGGGCGGCTGGTAAGGTTATCGGTTAGGAGCAGCACCGGAATTGGAAGGCACTGAGTTTGACTCTTGCATACCTGGTACTGGTGCTGATGGCACGACTGGTGTTGGTGGAACGACTGATTCTGGTGTGGTCGGTCGTGCGTAAGGATTGGTACTCGCCGGAGTGGTGTTGCCAGATGGTGGGCTATAACCAGCCGATGGTGCCGACGAAGGCTTAGAGTCTGATTCGGGATTTGCCGCAGGTTGAGACAACTGGTTCAAGGCGGGATCATTAGTTGATTCAGGATACTTTTCGGAATTATTGACTTCGGTTACAGGCGCGTTAGGTAGTGCATTCGCATCGACCTGAGCATTAGGATCGTTTATCACCGTTTCAGAAGCGCTAGGCTCGGATGAATGGCGAGCTTTGCTGAGGATGTGCATTGGCGCGATAATGGGAGACGGAGTCACCGGCACTACATACGGTGCATCAACAGAAGACATCGTGATCAAATCTAGCTTGATATCGTCACAGGCCAGTATAGTTATCTTGCTGTAGAGATCGCCTACAGATGCAGGTATGACTTCCCCAACATGACCAAGATCATTTTGCATCATGTTGCCATTAGCAACGTTACCGTTCTGAACGATGATTCTGGTGCGTTTGTAAATCGAGTCTTTCTCGTCTTTACCGATACTAGTCTGGTAGCCTAATTTACGAAGGGCGGCGGCAAGCTTGCTTGCTAAAGTCTTGTCACTGCTAGCATTTTTGATGCAAACCGCAAGATTTCGGCGACTTGATACCATTTCTTGATCGGGATTCAAGAGCTGGAAAGCGAGGGTCCGAGCATCAGAAGTTGCTATCCAGTCTCCGTTTCCAGAAAATTGCCCCGGCAGCATGACAAATTTGATATTTGATTTTGGTACGTTGTGCGCAAAGTTCAAAGCTTGAAAAAGATCTACTTGAGACATATCTGTCTGCATATTTTTCATAGCTATATCGATCAGTGCCGGCACGTGAACCCACGACCGAGGATCAAGCATCTTTCGTTCAGCAGCTTGCAGGAACACTTGTTGACGTTGCACACGACCAATGTCTCCAAGATCGTCATGTCGAAAGCGAACAAATCCCATCGCTTGATTGCCGGTCAAAGTGTGCCAACCAGGATCAAGATCAATCTTTAGCTTTGCTGTCCAATCCATATAAGACATCTTTTTAGGAACTTCGACAGTCACGCCGCCCAACTCATTGACCAGCTGCACGAGCCCTTGCAGATTCATCACGACATAGTGATCGACGCCTATACCCAGCAAGTTAGTAACGGCTGCCTTAGCGTACTCCGGACCTCCCAGTGCGTTCGCCGAATTGATTTTCTGAACGCCCAATCTGCCAATGTTCGCTTCTGTATCTCGAGGAATGTGCAGGACAGAAATCTTATTCAGGGGAGGGTTCAAGAAAACCAACATCATGGTATCCGAACGACCGTTCAATGCCGTCTTGTCAGCAACGAGCGAACGTCCTTGTCCGGAGTACGAGACATCAACGCCCATGAACAAAACGGTGATTGGTTGCGCAAGCGAACCCAGGTTCATGTTCGGGAACTCTGGCATTCCCAGACTTATATCGCCCATCGGAGTCTTGATCGATGGAACAAAACCAGCAAGACGCGGATGCTGTCGGAAGGACACACCAAGGTAAACAATTACCAGGACGAGCCCGATGATGACTGACAACAACAGTTTTTTCAAGAGATGTCGCCTCTTAGCGGACTGAATGAAGAAGACGGACTGACACGCCTGAGCCTGGCAATATGCGTACTTTCGCTAATTTGATGTGGCAGACTCGCACCGCAGCACCCGAACTCTGATGACAAGCAACTAATAGTTTGAAGCGCCATATGACAGTGGATATTGTAGTAGGTAGCGGGTCTCGAATCGAAATTGAGCGCCCGATTATTTACCTTGCGCGAATAAGAACCTTCTGAACTATAGGAACTATAGGAGCTATAGAACTATCAAACTTTTGAACCATTGAACCATTGAACTACAGAACTACAGAACTACGGAACTAGAGAACTAGAGAACTAGAGAACTACGGAACTAGAGCACTACAGAACTAGAGCACTACAGAACTACAGAACTACAAAACCAGAGAACGAGAGAACTAAAGCGCTGGTAATAGCTCGTGAATTATCACTTGCACATTTGGCCTCGACTGCAGTTTGGAACGCAGGGTCTTTGCCGCTACATCTCGCACCGCAGCACGCAAAGCAGGTAACTCATAGGATGCGCGCTGTTGTTTGGGCGAAGTGCTTCCTGGAGCGAAACGTTGTATGGCGTCGAGAATGTTATTGATCAGCTCGATCTTCGCAACCTCCCATTCGGGCGACCGTAGAAAGCCGGAAGCGTTCACTTCGATAGTCGGACCAGAGATGAGCTCGCCTGCTTTTGTCACCACCAAACCGATTGTGACAATTCCATCCAGACTGAGATTACGCCTCTCGTTAACAGAATAAGTGGTAACTCGTTCACCCTGCTCACGGTTGAAATAAATTGCTTGAGCTTCGATTGTGCCAACCTTTGACGCGTTCCCATTGTTGAGTTCGAGAATATCGCCATTTTTTAATGGAAAAATCGTATCCTCAGGCATGCCCCATTCTTGCGCAAGCTGAGCATGATGCATGATATGACGCCCCTCACCGAGAGCCGGCACAAAAAACCTAGGCATCACTAGCGACAGCATGAGTTTAAGCTCTTCCTGACTGGCATGCTTCGAAACGTGGACCTTCTGTCGCGATCCGAAGATTGTTTTCACGCCCATGGAAAGAAACTGGTCGAGTACAAACGCCATTTGTCTGGAACGCCCCGGATAAACCTCGGCACTATAAACGACAGTATCACCTGCTTTCACAGTAAATTCAGGATGCCTTTCCAGCGCTAGTTCATTTAAAACCTGCATCGGATCGCCTTCCAGACCGCTGGCGATAATCAATACACGATTGTCTTGAATTTTTTCTATATCAGCTACCGCCGATTCGATCTTTCGATCGTAAACAAGATTACCTGTAATAGCTGCGGAGACAGCTGTTCTAATCAATGTCTCACCCAGCAAAGCAACTTTTCTGTTGAGACCAGATGCGATATCAAACAAAATTTGCAAACGATGCGTGTTGGTTCCAGGAAGAACCACAATAACGCGACCACTTGCATCAGCAATTATCTCGGAAAGCCTCGGCTTTACAGCTATTTCAGAAGGTGTATAGCCAGGAAATTCAACGCCGGCGGAGTCACTGATTAGAAGTATCGCGCCCTCGTCCCCTAATTGAGCCAGTGCACCGATATCCATAGATTTATGATCGACCGGCGTCTGATCGAGCTTAAAGCTAGATGTATAGACAACAACGCCCTGAGGCGTCTTGATCTTGAGAGCACATGCATCTGCTACTGCATCATTCACCTGCACCCACTCTACTTCGAACATGCCTACCTTATACGGGCGACGCAACTCGATCGTGTCGACGGCAGGGCATTCGAAGCCGGTTTCATTTCGATCGATTGCGCATTGAGCGAGAAAAGCCGAGACGAAACGCGGTCCCAAAATCTTAGGAATTTTCAAGTGGTGCAACAAATAAGAAACAGCACCGCAGTGCTCCTCATTTGCATTTGTCAAAAGCAGTCCGACGATTCTGTCGTGATTGGCTTCCAGAAAATTCGTATTGGGTAAAAGTAGATCAACCCCCGGCAACTCTTCGGACGGATATGCCGCCCCAGCATCAATAACGAGGATTTCCCCCCCACATATCAGCGCCCACAATACCTGCCCTATTTCGCTCTGGCCCCCAAGGGGTATGACCGCCAGGCTCTCATGATTTAATTCCACACCATCGGTGATAATGTAACCCAGGATTGATCTCCTTATAGTCCAACAATTTTAAAGGTGTTTGATAACCCATTCCAATCAGTGAAGAAAAGCGTAGAATTTAAACATTCTGGCATCTGGAGCCCCTGTTCGCCCTACACAAGAGATAAGAAAATGCCTAGCAACGAACAAGCCATTCAGTTCCTTTTCAATCCTGCCACTTCTTCACCAGACAAGGTCAAGAATACAGCAATTATCCAGGCTGGCGGCAATCAGGATGGAAGCGATAGAACAGTCACTTACACTGATATCGAAAACCTTGTGGCACTCGCCTTCGAAGAATTCAAGGGGCTCGGTGTAGGCAAAAAGGACAAGGTCCTTCTCACCTCAGCAAATTGCGCAGAACTAGCAGCATCCATGGCAGCGCTCTGGAGACTAGGTGCGGTCGCAGTACCTGTCGATTTCCGATTGACCGAAAAGGAAGTCGAGAATGTAGCTAATTCCATTAAAGTCAAACTTTTATGCGCCTCGAGCAGATACAACCCCAACTTATCCACCTCATATCAAGGGGCTACAGCTCCAAAGTTTGACCTTTCCTTGCTGACATCCAGATTGGCGAAAGGCGAGACAGGAGCTGCCGAAGCTCTCAAGTTCGTTGATGTAAAAACGCTAGATCTCGATTCGCCAGCCTTGATTATTTTGACATCGGGAACGACTGGTGTGCCTAAAGGTGCAGTTCATTGCCTGGGCACGCTGGTCACCAATTTGCTGGAACTGGGACCGCTAGTGAAGCTGAACCAGAATACAAAGGTACTCTTGCCACTTCCGCTCAGTCACATTTTTGGACTTGAAGTATTTTTCGCATGCTTCATCTATGGTGCTCCTGTACTTTTCAACGAACTCTCTCCTCAAAGCTTCTTTGTTTGTGCCAAGAAGTATTCGCCTGAGATCCTGTGCGGCGTGCCTACTCTCTACACCGCTATGCTCGGACTGCCACCAGGAATGGTGGACCTTTCGAAGGTCGAGTTTTTACTCAGTGGCGGAGCGCCCTTACCGCTTTCACTGGCGATGGAGTTTGAAAAGAAATACGGCAAGCGCCTGAACAATGGCTATGGATCGACCGAGTCAAAAGTCATTGCTTTGAACATTGATGGTCCTGTTGAGTCCGTCGGTAAAATTATTCCATCCGTTAAAGTGGACATCGTCGACGCAGACAATAACGTTCTGCCTCCGGGAGAAACTGGCGAAATTAGAATCTCTGGATCTTGCCTGATGTTGGGATATCTGGACAATCCCCAGGAGACCGAAAAGGTGATGAAAAATCAGCAATATCACACGGGCGATATGGGCTGTTTGAAAGACGGTTACCTGTTCATTTCGGGACGAAACAAAGAGATGATCGTGGTGGCCGGAAACAAAGTTTTCCCAACCGAAGTTGAAGATGTGCTCAGACAGCACCCCATCGTCAAAGAAGTAGCTGTTGTTGGAATTCCGAATAAGCAATTGGGACAGGCTGTAAAAGCAATTATTGTTGTGAGAGAAGGCGAACTGAGCGACAAACTCGAAGGCGATGGCGATACTCGAAAAGCAGCTCGACAAGACCTTATCGGTCAGTTACGAGACCTTTGCAAAAATCAATTAAAGCGCGAACTGCGCCCAATGGACTGGGATTTCTTCCCGGCAAGCCAACCGCTGCCCAAAACCTCGGCTGGCAAAATAGACAAAAAACGACTGGTAAATTCAGCGCCAGTTGCGGCAGGTGCTTAACCTCGGGGTAAACTTTCTCACATCTAGCTGACGAAACGCTCAGAGTTTCATAACATACATACCTGTAGATACTTTTATATATCGCCAGGTAGACTTGGCGTTGGAACGGGGCTGAAAAAATGAGCGTCAAACAATTTATCAAACATCACTATCGTCACTTCAATGCAGCAGTAGTCATTGATGCTGCCGAAGCATATGTCCAACATCTTGAAAAAGGCGGGAAGATGTTTGTCACTCTCGCTGGAGCTATGAGCACAGCAGAACTCGGACTGTCGCTCGCAGAGATGATCAGACAGGACAAAGTTGCTGCAATCTGTTGCACGGGCGCCAATCTGGAAGAAGATGTATTCAACCTCGTAGCTCACGACTATTACAAGCGCGTGCCGCACTATCGTCAGTTGAGTCCCCAAGACGAAACTGAATTGCGCGACAAAGGTATGAACCGAGTTACAGACACCTGCATTCCAGAAGACCAGGCTATTCGCCGCATTGAAAAAGAAATTCTGGAACTCTGGGAAGCCGCCGACAAAAAAGGTGAGCGCTATTTTCCACACGAGTTTATGTACCAGTTGCTGAGAAGTGGCTCAATTACAAAGCACTATCAAATCGATCCGAAAGATTCATGGCTCCTGGCCGCATGTGAAAAGAATCTGCCGATCATCGTTCCTGGTTGGGAAGATTCAACTCTGGGGAACATCTTCGTTTCTCACGTAATCCGCAAGGAGCTTTCCAGTTGCCAGATCGTCAAGTCTGGTCTCGAGTACATGCAAGAGATGGTGAAGTGGTACAAGACAACAGCAGAAAAATCATCCGTTGGATTTTTCCAAATTGGTGGTGGCATTGCTGGCGACTTCCCAATCTGCGTTGTGCCATTGATTCATCAAGATCTACAGGAGAAATGTGACTACTGGGGCTATTTCTGCCAAATTTCAGACAGCACCACTTCTTACGGATCATATAGTGGTGCCGTACCAAACGAAAAAATATCATGGGGCAAATTAGATATCGATACCCCACGATTCGTAATCGAATCAGATGCCACCATAGTGGCACCTTTAATATTCGCATACGTTCTTGACGATCAATTGACACCGATGAGCGCCACAGCTTCAACAGAAAAGGCAAAAACGCTCACGGCCGGTCGCAACTAACTTAAGCCTAATAGAGCGTTCAATCTGTTTTAAGGCGGGCATAGTGTTTAAAGCCATGCCCGTCTTTGCTCATCAATATCCAAAAACCTAACGATGTCCGACCCTGAACAACAGCAAATAGAGAACGTGAATAATCATGGACCGGAAAAAGGGAAGGAGCTCTCATGGGGCCAGCGGTCAAAGAATGTCGACAGAAGTGTCAGCGCTGATATCCGAGCCGATGCTTATCCTGGAGATGGAGCTGTTGCTGGTGCTGGTGCCGGTGCCGGTGTCGAGCTGAACGCCATGGCAAATGCCCGGCCTGGTGATGGGCCGAACGCCAGAGCTGATGCGGGGGCGGGGGCGGGGGCGAGGGCTGAGCCGAAAGCCAGAGCTGATGCCGGGGCTGGTGCGAGTTCTGATGATAATGCTAATGCTGGTCTTGAATCCATTGAATCGGAGCCGCCACGACGGCAGCTATTATCTGAACTGATCGCCGAAGAAAGTCGAAAAAATCCATTCAGTAATCCGCCTCGAGCTATAGCGGAGCGCTGGGAAATCCAGAACAAACTGGGACAAGGTGGAATGAGCACCGTGTACAAAGCTCGCCATCTAGTCATGAACAAGATTTGTGCCGTTAAAATTTTGAACCCCAACCTGACTTCAAAAAGTGAAAGTCTGCAAAGATTTCAACGTGAAGCAAAAGCAGCCAGCAGTCTGGATCATCCGAATATAGTTAGTGTCCTCGATTGTGGTGTCACCGCGGAACAACATGCCTTTCTCATAATGGACTATTTGGAAGGAGAAAGCCTGGGCGATTTGCTGCGCAAGGAATACAAACTATTACCCGATCGCGCAGTACCAATATTTTTGCAAACATGCGAAGCACTTACTCACGCCCATGAACGTTCCGTTGTTCATAGAGATCTTAAGCCCAGCAACTTAATGCTTGTAGCCTATGATGGAAAGAAAGACTTCGTCAAAATTGTCGATTTTGGCATAGCTAAACTTCTTGACGTACAACTCAATCAAAATGATGAAACGCACCAGAGATTGACGCACACAGGCGACATATTCGGCAGTCCTTTATATATGAGCCCGGAGCAATGCGCAGGTAAAGAATCAGATCGACGTTCAGATATTTATTCGATGGGCTGTCTTATGTACGAAACGCTTACAGGAGTGCCACCATTTGTTGGAGCAAATACTCTTGATACCATCCGCCTGAAACTTGGTGATGCCCCTCCACCACTAATCAACGCAAAGAACGACCGACTGCTGCGACGATTAAACACGATTATTCAAAAATGTCTAGAACAAGATCCTGCGGATCGATACAGCACAATGGAACTCTTGCGCAATGACATCATTCTGGCGCGTGACGAATCTGAAGCGGTTTGGCATTCGCGAGCTCTAGCAAATCGAAAGAGATTTAAGGGATTATGGTTACAGCTAACTCCACGAAAAGTGATCGTGGGAATCATCTGCGCGATCGCACTATCAATTGGCACCACTATCTATTGTGAAAGTAAAACAAGCAATCTGCCAAGCGAATACGAGAATAAGAGCTTGTGGACAATGCAAAAGTTCGACGTACCGGACGCATCTATAGCGCTTAAAACAGTCACCGCACTAGCTCCTGAAGGTCTTCCAGGAGCACCACATAGTTTATCGAATCGTCCTGCAGCCGAATCGATAAACAAAGAGTTGATCAATAAATTTATTGATGCTGACTCAATAAGAGTCGAAAAAAAATATACTGAAGCTGCTCAAGCATACAATTGGGCAATCGCTCACTGGAACGGAAACGAAGCGCTCGACCTTCCTGGAGCCAAGTGGGCACTATCGTCCGCCAAGGCGTATTACGGACTGGGACTGTGCAAAGCAAGCTTGGGCTCTTACGAAACAGCGAACGACTGTTTCCAGCAAGCCATCGATCTCGCACAGAAAGATGCGTCAACACCTCCGGCTCTGCTTAAAGACATGCAGCAAATGCTCGAACGCAATCTCTGGAAAGTAAATCCGGTAAAAGCGATGATGAGGGTTCTTTCTAAAAAAGAGATGCTCCCGCCTGGCGCTTCCTAATGTAGCTAGTATCGCTGATGGCTGTAATACTTGGAAGAATGCTGACATAGCCGATCACTGATGGGCACTTTTCTGACGATTGGGGAAAAATTTGAAGTTTCGGCACTGGTGGGTCTTTGACAGTTAATGAAAGCTCGCCAGATATCTGCGCAGATATCTGGCAAGCTTTTAGATCGGCATGGCGAGCTGTGTCTTTGCGATGATCAGAAAAATAGTCCAACACCAGACAACGAGTGATGTCAGATCATCTGACCACCAATCGTGCCATTAGTCAGTTATTTTACATGACAGCAGTTTCGCGATACGCGCCCCAAACTTCGCGCATTGCATCACAGATTTCACCAAGTGTTGCATACGATTTCACGGCATCGAGTAACAATGGGAACGTATTTTCTTTGCTGCGCATCGCTACCTTTAGGGCGTCCAGGCAGTTCTGTACTTTCTCATTATCGCGTTCAGCTTTGAGCTCAGTTAGTCGTCTGCATTGACGATCTTGATACTCAGCACCGATTTTCAGAATTTCAATTTTCGCCCCCGGAGCTTCCTCAGTCAGTGCGTTCAAGCCCACAAACATACGATCTCCGGTATCTAATTTCTGCTGGAAACGGTAAGCAGAGTCGGAAAGTTCCTTCATAAAGAACCCTTTTTCGATACCAGCTATGACACCACCGATTTCTTCAATCTTTTTGAAGTATTCGTTGGCGCCTTCTTCCATCTTGTTGGTGAGCCACTCTACATAGTAGGAGCCGGCGAGCGGGTCAACGACATTTGCAACGCCAGTCTCATGGGCGATGATCTGTTGCGTGCGCAACGCAATGTGTGCAGCCTTTTCAGTTGGCAAACCGAGCACTTCATCCATAGAATTAGTGTGCAGCGACTGAGTACCGCCGAGAACGCCAGCAAGCGCTTCGATAGCAGTGCGGATGATGTTGTTTTCGGGTTGCGGAGCCGTCAAACTGCAACCAGCAGTTTGGGTATGAAAGCGCAGCTTCAATGAGCGCTCATCTTTAGCCCCATAGTGATCACGCATACGTCGCGCCCAGATGCGGCGGGCGGCTCTGTATTTCGCGATTTCTTCGAAGAAATCGATATGAGCGTTGAAGAAGAACGACAGACGTGGGACAAAATCATCAATCTTGAGCCCGGCCTCAATACCGGCATCAACATATGCGAACCCGTCAGCCAGGGTGAATGCAAGTTCTTGCACTGCTGTTGCTCCGGCTTCGCGAATGTGATAACCACTCACTGAAATAGTATTCCAGCGAGGAACTTCCTTCGTACAAAAGACCATCATGTCTTGAATAAGTCTCAAGGCAGGACGTGGTGGCACAAGGTATGTCTTCTGAGCAATGTACTCTTTGAAAATATCGTTCTGCAGTGTGCCATTGAGCTTCTTCAAATCGATCCCACGATTTTGGGCGTTTGCCAGAAACATGCAAAAGATAATTACGGCAGGACCGTTGATGGTCATCGAAGTTGAAATTTCGTGCAGAGGAATATCTTTATAAAGAAGCTCCACATCCTTCAAGCTGTCGATTGCGACGCCACAAACACCGACTTCACCGTTCGACTTCGGATGGTCAGAGTCATAGCCCATCAAGGTCGGCAGGTCAAAAGCCGTTGATAGACCTGTCTGTCCCTGACTCAATAGATATTTGAAACGAGCGTTCGTCTCTTCTGGACCGCCATAACCGGCGAATTGACGCATCGTCCAGAGTTTGCCCTGGTACATATCATGGTGAATGCCACGGGTGTAAGGGAACTGTCCGGGTTCAGCCAGATCACGGTCGTAGTCAAGATCTTTTATATCTTCAGCCGTATAAACAGCCTTGAGGGGTAACCCTGAAAGTGTCTCGACAACTTTCTCGGACTTGGAGTTAGTTTTGTGCTCGCCACGTGGTTTCGTTAACTCTTTGACCATTACTTCTCCTTGACGCACATGAGTGCTCAAATCCCCAGAAAGCCGGATACGCATGTTATTTTGCCAGTCTACAATACAGTTTACTGCTGTTGCAGATTCATAATTAGACGTTCAGGATCGGTCTTGTGTCCGAAACACCATGAGCATCTAATAACGAGTCAGGCGATCAGCCTAAATCAAGAAGCAATTGTGTTGGCGGAGCAAGCCTACAAGCATCCCACCTGGGTTTGATAGAATAGCCATCAAGTTCCACGTTACAGTCGTGGTCAAGTTCCACGAATGTCCCGGTCAATCTCCACGAAAGTCCCGATCAATCTCCACGTCATAGTCCCGGTCAATCCTCTTCATAGCTCCTTTCCCGTGCAGGCATACAATCATGACATCAGCTCCCCCGGTCACCGCAGGCGCCCAGCTAATCAAGGACATCCTGAACAGCTCTTCGCCTATCATTGTGAAGGCGCCTCACGGCTCGACGCTCCACACTAAGGGATGGATACAGGAAGCTGCATTGCGCATGCTCCTCAACAATCTAGATCCGGACGTTGCCGAACGCCCCGAAGAGCTAATTGTCTATGGCGGTCTGGGAAAGGCAGCCCGCAATTGGGATTGCTTCCGTGCCATTGTCAAATCGTTAACGACCCTCGAAACAGATGAAACACTACTTGTACAATCTGGCAAACCGGTCGGAGTGTTCAGAACGCATGTTAATGCCCCGCGCGTTCTTATCGCTAATTCCAATCTCGTAGGCGCCTGGGCTACCTGGGAGCATTTTCGCGAACTAGACCGTAAGGGCTTAATGATGTATGGGCAAATGACAGCCGGCTCATGGATCTACATTGGCACTCAAGGAATTTTGCAAGGCACCTACGAAACGTTTGCGGCACTGGCTAGAAAACATTACGGTGGATCACTGAAAGGTCGCATCGTCGTAACCAGCGGGCTTGGTGGCATGGGTGGTGCACAACCTTTAGCGATTACAATGAACGAAGGAGTAGCCCTTTGCATCGAAGTTGATGCTCATCGGATCCAGCGTCGACTTGAGACAAAATACTGCGATGTAAAAGCAGACAATCTTGCGCATGCGGTGAAACTCGCTGAATCAGCCAAGAAAGATAAGCAAGCCATTTCAATCGCGCTTGAGGGCAACGCCGCTGAGATATTGCCGGCTCTGCTCGAGCTAGACTTCCTGCCAGACGTTTTGACAGATCAAACTTCTGCTCACGATCCACTGGTCGGGTACATTCCAGACGGGATGACGCTTAAGGAGGCTGATTCTCTTCGACAGTCCGATCCGAAAGAGTATATTGAGAAAGCGAACACAGCCATTTGCAAGCACGTTAGAGCCATGCTCGAATTTCAGAAGCGTGGTGTCGTCACTTTCGACTACGGCAATAACATCCGACAAGTGGCCTTTAACAATGGTGTAAATGATGCATTTAATTTTCCAGGCTTCGTCCCTGCCTACATCCGCCCTCTGTTCTGCGAGGGCAAAGGTCCGTTCCGATGGGCGGCTCTTTCAGGCGATCCAGCGGACATTGAACGCATAGACCAGGCGATACTGGAAGCCTTTTCAGATGACGAGCCACTCTGTAGATGGATTGACATGGCGTCCAAACGAGTAAAATTCCAGGGATTACCAGCCAGAATTTGTTGGTTGGGCTATGGCGACCGAGCTAAGCTTGGATTGATAATCAATCAACTTGTGGCATCGAAGGAACTAAAGGCGCCAATCGTAATTGGTCGCGACCACCTCGACTCGGGCTCAGTCGCGTCACCAAACAGAGAGACGGAATCGATGAAGGACGGCTCCGATGCCGTGGCGGATTGGGTCTATTTGAACGCTCTGATCAATGCGGTGGGCGGCGCGAGCTGGGTCTCGCTGCATCAAGGTGGCGGAGTTGGCATGGGATATTCGTTGCACGCTGGACAGGTTATCGTTGCCGACGGAACGAACGAAGCGGCGGAGCGATTAGAGCGCGTGCTGACGACCGACCCAGGTATGGGCGTGATCAGGCATGTAGATGCCGGATACGACGAAGCGATTGAATTTGCCGAGAAAGCTCACGTGCGCATTCCCATGTGGGAGATCTAGTCAGGGAGCGCTACAGCGAGCAGTTCGAGCGCGTCTCAGAGCTGTCTCTGACCGTTTAGAGCCCTTTGACCACAGCGTGAAACCGCCTGACCACAGCGTATGAGCAAACGTGACGGCGGCGTGCAGCCAGCCTGACCGCAGCGTGAAACCAGCTTGACCGCAGCGTGAAACCAGCTTGACCGCAGCGTGAAACCAGCTT
>Ga0182030_10014736_pt1 | contig 15399 bp, 15 predicted proteins | sample 812S3MmetaG_FD_121299 | JGI IMG/M metagenome (GOLD analysis project Ga0182030, IMG submission 121299) | Permafrost microbial communities from Stordalen Mire, Sweden - 812S3M metaG (Illumina Assembly) | ecosystem: Environmental > Terrestrial > Soil > Wetlands > Permafrost | place: Sweden... | reverse complement strand
GAAGTTTTAAAAGCTTTCCAAAAAGAGGCAAACGAAGGCAAGGATGCCGATATCAGCTCTTTTGCTACCAGGACAATACCAACCATACAAAAACACCTGGATGCAGCAAAGGCTGCACAGAAAGCGGTTTAGCCGGGATAAACGCATTAAAGAAGATGATGTAAAATAGCTGATATGGGTTTGCCTTTAAGTCCCCTTCGGGGATTTAGGGGCATTTATTTTTATATTCACCCCATGATTTTAGAAGCTACGGATATACATAAGCGCTATGGCACTTTGGAAGTATTGAAAGGCGTATCGCTATCGGTAAAAAAAGGAGAGATAGTATCACTGGTAGGTCCATCGGGCGCAGGTAAATCTACCCTGTTGCACATTATGGGCACGCTGGATAAACCGGATGCCGGTAAAGTCTCTATCGAAGGCAAAGAGGTTTCTATGCAAAGCGAAAAAGCATTATCTGCCTTCCGCAATAAAAGCATTGGCTTTATTTTTCAGTTTCACCACCTGCTGCCCGAGTTTACTGCTTTAGAGAATGTTTGCATACCCGCCTTTATAGCCGGTACCTCTAAAAAACAAGCCACCCAAAAAGCCACCGAACTGTTAGACCTGCTTAAACTAAGCCATCGCCTGAACCACAAACCCAGCGAACTATCGGGTGGAGAGCAACAACGCGTAGCTGTAGCCCGCGCCCTGATGAATAACCCCGCATTAATAATGGCCGATGAACCCAGCGGCAACCTGGATACCAACAATGCCCGCGATTTACACAAACTGTTTTTTGAACTGCGCGATAAACTAAACCAAACCTTTGTAATTGTAACGCACAACGAAGAACTGGCGAATATGGCGGATAGAACGGTGCATATGAAGGATGGGATGATGGTGTAGAGGAAATGCCTGAATACAATTATCGCACGGAGGGAATACAGAGTAAACAGCCGGGAAAACAATGAAGCATTCACCCGTAAGTTTCAAAACAGAGATTGGAATACAGATAACACATTTAAAAAATATATAATTTGTTTGGGATTGGGAAGCCTTTACACTTTTTCAGGTAATTTGGTCAATACAATCACCTAAATATCTGATTATAAATAAGTTATGCGTTTTACTTTGCAAAAAAGTGTAAAGACACTTTGCCATTGCATAAAATAAACACCCCATGTATTCAACTGTAAACTGCAAACTGACCCTACGCCATCGCTTCAATCAAATCAAACTCGGTAATAATATTAATGGCGCCGCTGTTGGCTTTAACCAGTACCGCCGTGTTTTCTTTTGAGATGAGCTTGGATATATCGGCCGCAGTAGCATTTAAACCCACAAAAGGGAAAGGTTTACCCATTACTTTACCCACGGCTTCATCGCGGTGGTAAGGGTTATCCATTAATAGTTGAAGTATCTGGTGCTCGGCAATGCTGCCAATGTTATTGGCGCCGTCCATAACCGGTAGCTGGGTAATGTGCAGGTCTTTCATCTTGCGGAAGGCAGAAACTACTGTTTCCTTCGGGTCAGCAAAAATGAGTTCGCGTATTTGTTTGCGCTCAATAATGTTTTTGGCAGTTATTACTTCATCGGTTAAAAAACCGCGCTCGCGCATCCAATCATCGTTGTAAATTTTAGCCAGGTACCGGCTGCCGTGGTCGTGGAGAATAATAACTACCACATCGCCTTCTTTAAACTTATCTTTTAACTGCATTAAGCCCTGCATCACAGTGCCGGCACTGTAACCGCAGAACAGGCCCTCTTCACGGGCCAGTTTGCGGGCCATTATAGCACCGTCTTTATCGGTTACCTGCTCAATGTGGTCAATGTACTTCATATCGTAATTGGCAGGTATAAAGTCCTCTCCTATACCTTCGGTTACATACGGGTAAACTTCTTTCTCGTCCAATTCCCCGCTGTCATGAAATTTCTTCAATAACGAGCCATATACATCAATGCCGTACACCTTTATGTTTGGGTTCTTCTCTTTTAAATACATGGCCACACCCATCACCGTTCCACCGGTGCCAATGGTGGTTACATAATGGGTAACCTTGCCTTCTGTTTGCTCCCATATTTCCGGGCCCGTGGTTTCATAGTGGGCCAGGCGGTTGCTCAGGTTGTCGTACTGGTTCATGTGCACCGAGTTGGGAATTTCTTTCGCTAACCTTTTTGCAATAGAGTAATAAGAGCGCGGGTCTTCGGGCTCTACGTTTGTTGGGCAAACAATCACTTCAGCGCCTAAACTCCTTAGTATATCCAGCTTTTGTTTCGATTGTTTTTCGGTAGTAGTAAAAATACATTTGTAACCTTTTATTACCGCCGCCAGTGCCAGGCCCATACCGGTGTTACCACTGGTACATTCAATAATGGTTCCTCCCGGCTTTAATCTGCCCTCTTTTTCGGCATCTTCAACCATTTTAATACCTATACGGTCTTTGATAGAGTTACCGGGGTTAAAGTATTCAACCTTGGCTAAAAACAAGCCCGGCACCCCTTTGGTAATTTTATTGATCTTAACCAGTGGTGTCCTGCCTATGGTTTCAATGATGTTATTGTAGTAATTCATGGTTAACGGTTTAATGAATACTCCTCATTCTAAATCCCTCTCCGAAGGAGAAGGACTTCGAACCCTCTCCCTCGGAGAGGGCAGGGTGAGGATTGTATTGGTAATTTAATTTGTTCAGCATAGGGCATACAAAGTTTACAAATCAGCCTCAATTGCCTTCTTAATATTCTCAACAAAAACCAGCGTAGCCGGGCAGTGGTGCAAATTGTTCAGGTAGGTTTTCTCTTCCACCTGGTACATAAAATCGCGGCGGATAAAGTGCGGGAAACCGGCGCAATCATCGGGCCTTATAGCATAGATGGTGCACATGTTTTTCTTATCCAAAAACTGGCAGGGCGTAGTTTGGTTTACTATATCCTTATTCTCGTCCGTCTTCAGCCATTTATCATAAAACTGCTGGTAGGTCATTTTAAAGTGCTTCGAAATCCTGTTAATGTCTTTCTTAGTGTAAGTGGGAGTCATTGTTTTGCAGCAATTGGCGCAGCTTATGCAATTAATCTCCTCCCAGGTCGCTTTATCGGCGGCAGCTACGGTTTTTAAAATGCCCTTAGGTTTAGCCTTGGCTAATTTCTTTAAAAACTTGCCAAGGTCTTTCTTTTTGCGGTAAGCCCTGCGCTTGTATTTCTGAACGTTTAGTTGTTCCATATTTTTATAAAGTATCAAAAGGCCGAAAATAATGATTTGCCCCTGTTATCATAATAAATGAGCAAAGTGCTTTTCCACGTTGATTTTAATCACTAATTTGCTTTATGGTTTATGCCCTAACTTTGTATTGTTGACAGATGGCTCGTTTTTTGATAGATTATTAATTACCGATTTGCCAAAAACCAAAATTATGAGCAGTAAAATATTAGCCGCATTTGATGGCGTTAAATACTCGGAAGGTGCATCCAAATATGCTATAGAAATAGCTAAGCTTACCGATTCAATGCTGGTGGGTGTTTTTATACAGGACATGCGGTATATCAATTTCACCTATGCCTATGCCTGGGAACAACCTTTTATTGATATGAGTTCCATTGAGGAATCGCAAAAGGCGGAGCGCGGAAAAATTGAGTTGAACATCAAACTATTCCACCGCGCCTGCGAAGAAAAAGGTATTAAACATAAAGTGCATCTTGATAAAGGCGTTCCATTACAGGAATTGATGCATGAGAGCGCATTTTCTGACATGATTATTATTGACTCGCACACCAGTTTTTTCACTATAGGCAATAATTCACCCAGCCCTTTCCTGAAAGATTTTCTCACTGATTCGCATTGCCCCGTTTTAATAGTGCCGCATACCTATACTTTTTTTGATAACGTTGTTCTTTGCTATGATGCCAGCCCAGGCAGTATTTACGCTATAAAGAGTTTCAGTTACCTGTTTCCGAAGGCTGCCGGAGACCTTAAAACAACAGTACTTAGTATAAACGAAAAGCCCACCAACCACTTAAAAGATGCCCATAATTTTAAAGACCTGGTGCATCTGCACTTTAAGGATGCCGAATTCCAGGTATTAAACGGAAACCCAAACGAAGAACTGGCCAAATATCTTACCACTAACGGTGGCCACTCACTGGTGGTTATGGGTGCTTATGGCCGCAATGCCATTTCGCGGTTATTTCATCAAAGCCTGAGCAACCAGATTATTAAAGAACTGAATATCCCTGTATTTATAACGCATCAATAATAATTTTATAACCAAAACCTACGTAATATGAAAGCCTCTATCAGCACTTTACACCACCAGGATATTGACTGGTTGCGCGAACTTGATTTTTATAAAGGAGAAATAGCCATCCTTAACAAGCGTCTGGAAGAGGTTATTACAGGTAACACCGATGTTTCAGTTACAAGCCAGGTTGAACATTTTCAGAATAAATTTAGGCAATGACTGCTCTGTTGGGACACGAATAGCTTAAATATAATTTTAAATACCAATAAGAACTAAGATTAACATTACTCTCGAACTATAAATAAGCATGTTGCATAGGTTTGATAATTTCTTCCTTCCCAATTGAAATTGATATGCAATTGATTAAAGTCAATACCCGCATTTTCATCCAGAAAGGAATTGATTTTTTGATTTAACACTTCTCGATTTCTCTTTAATTTCCAACTCTCCTCAATGCTATTTCGGTCAATAAGAACAAGAAAAAATCTATTTGCCGCATCAAATCTTCTTGGTGCTTGATTTTCATAAAACCAAACAGTAAGTTGATGTGGATTTTCTAATGTTTCATCAATAATATTTCTTCTTGTTTGATGAAATGTCTGCATGAATAACCGTGCATCTTCACTTGGATTTTCAGTTATTCTGTTTATTAATTCATTAAATTGTTCATCGTCATTTATGTTTCTATCGTAAGGAATATTATTTCTTCTTGCAAACCCCCTTAGTTCTATAATCTCTCTTTCGGGTAATCCACGTTGCCTTCTTTTAAGTTTCATAAAACCATCTGGGAAAAACGTAACCTTCAAGTCAAATGGGAAATCCCTCCAAAAAAAGTCTACTTTTTTTACAAGTCCAACGGCTGGAATAATATCTTGATGGTCTTTAAATGTATCCTCAATAAGAATTGATGTCCAGAAATTATACCAAGACCATATAACATAATTTCTGATTTTCTCGTTTAATTCATTTTGTATCCTCTCTTCCAGTACATCTAAATCAGAAATGTCTTTTATGTAGTTTTTTACAATATAAACCTCCACTTCGCTTTGATGAAATCCGCCGCTATCAAGATTATTTATTCTATATAAATGGTGATAAAGCTGTTCTTCATTTTGCAATCGAATATTTCGTTCTTGCAGGTAAATCTCATGAATAAAAGCATCTACGGTAACTTGAGGAATATTTTGACAAAAGAGATGTTCAAAAAGTTGGCGACTCGAAATATTTGCAATATTTATATCAGCCGTAGCGGCTAATTGCCGTAATATTGCCGCTCTGGAAAGTGAACGAAGTTTTAAGAAATAATTGCCAAATTGGTGATGCAGAATAATCTCAAAATCATTGCTTTGGTACGCATTATTAAGTGTAGCAAATATTGCTTGCATAAATTCAATTAACGGTTTCTTTTTCGATATTTTGTTGTTGATGATAGCCCATGAAATGTTTTACTTTGGGTTTGCAAACAAATAAAATCTCTTGACTTCCTGCTACACTTCCCTTTCCACCCCTACCGTTCTGGTACGTTTTCACTTCAACTTTTACATCCCTATATCTTGAAATTAGTTTCTCAAATTCTTCTATATCTGGGTAACTACGATTATTGTAGCTGATTAACCAGTATGGAATTTCATCTGATAAAGCAAATAATTTTTCAAAAGACGCAATCACCCCTCTTTTTTTATCAAACCCACTAACCCTTTGCGGTTCATAGCGTTTAATTCCATTAATAAATTGCTTATCTTTCCAATATTCAGTATAAGTTTCAAGTAAATGATAAAATCCCTGATAATCCGCGTGGCTATCGCAATACGGCGGGTCAAAATATGCCAAGTCAATATTCTTAACTTTAGGCAATAATTCTAAAATATCACTATTGAAACTTTGGTTTTCGTTTTTATTGCTAAACACGGCACTATTATATTTCGGTAACATTTCCTCAAAAATATCTCTGAGTGGTCTAACTAAACTTCGGTTACGTTTTATTCTATCTGGATTACTCGCGTAAGCTAACGCCTGCGTATGACCAAAGTGTCCCATTGTTATTTTTCTTGTCATACTACGGTTAATAACTGTATAAGCAATCGCTTCTTTATAAATATTGCCTAACAATGGAATATTGGCTCTAAAGTTATCCAAAAATTCGGATTCAGATTTTTCAAAAAATATATTTGTAAATGTATTTTCTATTAATTCAAAATCCTTTTTATTTGTTGCTGGTTGAAAAAGTATTTCTAAGTCATCATCAGATAGATTAATCGCACTATTTTCAATAAGTGCCAAGCCTATTTGGTTGTTGAAGTTAAGAAAGTCATTGGTAATGGTTTTGAATCCCATCTGCTTAAACAGGAAGGCAACTGATTGTGAGCCAGCAAAAGCATCTATTGCAGTAAATACATTGCTTGGGATAAACGCTTTAATCCATGCTAAATGTGTGTGTTTTGCACCTAAATATTGTGGTTCTGGGAATTGGTAATTGAAATTTGTATATTCTTCAAATAGCATTTTATGTGCTTTTATACTGTCAAAGATGGTCAATTTAAAAAACAGACTAAATCCAGCACAAGGTAAGAAATTATAGTTCATTAACAAAGAAAAAAATCACTGCGCAGATACATTGCGTAGCGCGGACTTAACTTGCATACATAAATATTAAAGAGCAAGTTATGATTAGCGTTTCAGGATTTAAAAGTGTTATTTCAGTTTTAGATTTTTTCAATAGTAAAGAAAAATGCGTTTCGTTTTTGGAGCAACAACGTTGGGTGCATGGGATTCACTGCCCGCATTGCGGACACGCAAAAGTTTATCGCACAAATCGTGGTTTCAAATGTGCAAACAGAGATTGCCATAGAAAATTTTCGGCAATTTCGGGAACGGTTTTTGAAAATACTAAAATAGAATTGCGTTACTGGTTTGCAGCAATCTATTTGTTATCCGCTCACAAAAAAGGAATTTCATCGCATCAATTAGCAAGGGATTTGGGCATCTGTCAAAAGACGGCGTGGTTTTTAAATCACCGCGTAAGAATAATGATGACTGCAAAATCCGTAATGCTGAACAACACGGTTGAGGTAGACGAAACTTTTATTGGCGGCAAAAACAAAAATCGCCACAAGAATAAAAAAGTTGAAAACTCGCAAGGTCGCAGCGTGAAAGACAAAACGCCAGTTGTCGGATTAATTGAACGCGGCGGCAAACTAATTACGATGAAAGCGAAAAACACGAAGGGCGCAACGCTGGTTCCCATCGTGAAGCAAAACGTAACCGAAGGCGCAACGGTAATGACTGACGAATGGGGCGGCTATAACAAACTACGCGCCAAATTCGACCACATGGTTATTAATCACAAATTAGGCGAATACGTGAACGGAGATATACATACCAACACAATCGAAAATTACTGGTCATTATTCAAACGTGGCATCATTGGAATTTACCACCATATTTCAGAAAAACATCTTGACCGTTATTGCGATGAATTTGCCTATCGTTTCAATACCCGCGACCTAAATGACCGCGAAAGATTTGAAAACACGCTTACCAAATGCAGCCGAAGGTTAAGTTGGAACGACCTCGTTTACGGCGAAGTCAAAACTATTGACGTTGAAGCCACAGAAATCCCCACCCCTACCAAATTTTCTTCGATGGGGGAATACAATAAATTCAAAAATTAAGCAACTTATAATAGCGTTGCTAATAAATTTCCAGTCCCAATGCTACTCCCATGCACGTCTCTTGTAGTATTGGTTTTGGGGTCATAGGAACCTTTTGCCGTACCGTGCGCATCCCTGATTACGAGTTTACCATTTTCTTCTTTAATGGAGCCGAGTTTAGTTCCATGCGAATCTCTTAAAATTTGCTCTCCCATAGGTTTAGATTTTAGCCAAAAGTAAAATTAAATGGACATTACGGGAAACTTTTTTTGTATCTTTGTTGCATGAAAATGGTATTGTCAAAAAAATCAGTTAAGAAGAAAAAGCCAAGTAAGTACGATGAAGTTTTCAAAATAGACGCAACCTTTGATGAAGTGCTGCAAACCGCGTTCAAGACCAACGTGCGCGACCTAAAAAGTTACAAGGAGATTCAAAAAATGAAAACCGCCAAAGGATAGCGGTATTTTGAATTAATTTGTCAGGAAATTTCAATAGATAATTATTTAAAATTATATTTTGGCAATCGTGTCCCAACAGAGCAGTCATTGCCTAAATTTATTGTATTGAAAGAGGTAATTGAAACTTTAGGCCACGACATAAGAGGCCGTGAAGCAGCTATTGAAAGATCGGCTGAAAAGAGTCCCGGCCATACCAATGAGCATAGCGTTAGCACCAACAATGGGCTGTTAAGCCGCATGAAAAACCTGGCATTGGATGTAGCCGACAGCCGTTTTGAGTTGAACAAATTTCTATCGAAAACATTATAGGATTAACCTGCGCAAATACTCAAAGGCCGTTTAGGTGTTTCGTAAACATTTAGCGGCTTTTGTGTTTTATGCCGCTTTGGAAACCAGGTTTACCTGTATAGTAAGCCCCGGAAGTTTAGGCATTGCATGGCCTACCATGTGTTTGGGTAGTGTAAAATAAAAGGTAGTTCCGGTGCCTTTCCCGCTTTCGTACCAGATTTCACCTTTATAGAAAGTAACTATCTTTTTACATAAAGCTAATCCAATACCAGTGCCTTCAAACTGGTCCTGGGTGTGTAAACGTTTAAACATCTGAAACAACTTTCCCTCAAAACCCTTCGGTATGCCAATACCGTTGTCATTTACACTGAAACAAACCCGGTCTGCCTCTTCTTTGTAATCAATTACCACTACCGGGTTGGGGTTGTTGTTAAACTTAATGCCATTGGCCACTAAATTCTGCATCACCTGGTATATCATACTTGAATGCGCGTCTTTTAATAATGGCAGACCTTTTTCAACTATTATCTCAGCGTTGGCCTCGTTCAATTTGGCACTCAACTCCATTGAGATAGTCCTTACAACCTCGTTCAAATCAATGTCAGCTGCGGGTGGCAGGTTTCTGTTTACCCTGCAGTACGACAGCATATCATCTATCTGCTGGCCAAGCCTGTCGGAACAAATCTGGGCCATATGGATAAATTCTTTCCCATCCGGAGGCAACGTAGTACTAAAGCGGTTTGAAAGCAATTTCATAAAGCTGCTTATATTCCTTACGGGTGCTTTTAAATCGTGCGAAATGATGTAAGCAAACTGGTCAAGTTCCTGGTTCAGACGCTTTATCTCTACAGCCAGCTCTTCGTTTTCTTTATTGGCTGCAAACAACGCAGCCTCGGTAACCCGTGCATTGGCCAGGCGTAGGCAAAATTCCTTTCCATAATTCACAATTCCCAAAGTAAACTTCCTCATAATCAACTATCATTTACAAAATTTTGCCCGGTCAGGGGGTCTCTTGGCAAACTAATTCGCGTTGTTATATACGGCTGACTGAATCATTCTGTTCGGCAGTTTTGAATAATCAGCACAATTCAGAGCTTGTATCGGTGTGTTTTTGATACGTTTTAATTCAATGTATTAACAGTTGGCTGATTAAAAAACATAAGTTGGGAGTTTAACCCCGAAAACTTACTTTTTTATGAGGGAATACAAAACGGGGTTATCGGGAACCACTTCAACCTTAAAGTTTTTGAATTTAGTGCAGGTTTCTGGTTTGCCATATAGATCAGCGGATATAAACGCAACCTTTTTAACTGAAGGTGCGTGGTATAATCTGGCAGTTAAGTATACCGTATGCCATCCTGTATCGTTACCCGCAAAGCTCTGAATCAGGCTTTCCCTTTCTTCCAAAACCCGCCCTTCCCGGTCACTAAACTTTAAAGTGAAACAACCTTCAGGTTTTGTTGAATCCACATAAACATCTGCCGATATATTTACCCTGAGCTTTTCACCAAAACCCAGTTGCCTGGCGGTTGTAAAAAATAAACCTGCAGCGCCGGGGGGATCACAACTTACATAAATTCCCTTAGCCTCATTTACTGAAGGTTTCACTTTATATTTAACACGAACACCCGTTGAGTCATTAAGCGTGTAACTAAATAAAGGCACCTGATCGGGTTTACATCCATCTGCTCCTTTTTTCAGCACATAAATATCTGTTGTAAAGCCCTGGTAAATACTATCAACACAATTATAATACTCGCGGGCTATTGCCAGGTATTGACTTCCCCATTCAATTGGCGGATTACAGAGTATCAGATATTTTGCATCACTTTTTTCCAGCCATCTTCTCCATGCAGGATTGTCCCCAATAGATTCAAAGGTTTGATAGCTCCATCCGCTGTTATATTTCTTCTTATACGTATCAAGATACTCTGGATTTGTATTAACCACCGCTATAACCCGGCCATTACCGTATGCCTTTTCATACCCTGCTATATGCCGGGCAAACATTTCAGTTTCGGCATGGTAAAATAACTTGTAATAACTCCGCTCCCAGCCTAAACTAACTATCAGTATCAACAACAACACGCCAATTTCAATATCCCTGAAGTATGAAGTGGGAAGGGTTACAAACGAACAGATAAATAATAACAGAAACGGAAACCCAAATATCAGCACCGAAGTTTCAAGCACCGGTGCCCGGTAAACCGAGTAGAAATAACCTATAGCAGCCGGTATGGCAAACCAAAGTAAGGCAATAAGCCTGAATTTGAGTTTAACCGGAGGCTTCGATTTTGTATAAAAGTATATTCCTTGCGCCAACAGCAACGTGACCGCTACCAAAATGTAATCAGAGAAATTGAAAATGTAATAGAGATAATTTTTAAAGAAACCTGGAGTTGGCGCCGGCACCCACTCCAACCCTTTAAGCTGAAGTTGCTGTAAAAAAACATGACTATGTGGCAGGCATAAAGCCACCGAAAACAGAATGGCCAGCATGTATTTCAGAAGATACTTTCGGTCAATAACAAACAAACCGGTAGCCACTATACCGGCAGCCGTAAGCAAACTGAAATAATGGTTGTATGCGCATAATGCCAGCACAACAGCAAAAGCAAATAAATTGCGGACAGTAGCTTTGGCCATTACCGAGTTCCAGATAACGGCCAGTAACAAAATAAGGAACAGGCCTGATATATACGGCCGCGCAATCTGGCTATACATTACGGGGTATTGCAGCCCCGCCATTAAACAAGCGGCAATAATACCTTCACTCTTGCCAAACCACTTTCTCCCTATCTGGTAAATCAACGGAATGCATAGTATGCCCATTAAAATAAAAGGCAATTTCACCGCCCATTCCTGGTAGCCAAATATTTTAACCCAGTAGTAAAGAAATACCTGCACCCCCGCCGGGTGTCCATCACCTGCAACCCCTTTTTGTATTAAATCGTGGAACGAGTTAAAATGGGTACGGCTCAGTGCGCTCAACTCATCATACGTAAAAGGTATTTCGTTTAAACGAAACATCCTTAGGGCAGCGCCAACGGCCGTAATAAATATAAGCCAGGTTAAAAAGGGTTTCCGTTCAGAGTCCATTTCTCAATTGAAAATAAATTTTGCCACAAAGGCACTAAGGACACAAAGAAACACTAAGAATAAGAAATTTTTGTCTTTAGCTAATCTCATTTCAACCCTGCGCAATTGTTTAAGCCCATAACCCCTCTTCCGAAAAACATGGCAGATTTAAATTCGCTTATTAAAACTTAGTGTTCTTAGTGCCTCCGTGGCAAGCCATTCCCTATCACCGGTTTATAATAACATAATTATTATAGGTTTTACCGCTGGGCAAGGTCAGCACGTAAAAATAGGTACCATCAGGCAGCGGGTGGTGGCTATCAAGGTCAGTGCCATCCCAATCGTTCAAATAGTCGGTGCTTTGATAAACAGAGGTGCCGTAACGGTTGAAAATATTGATAGTTGCCGGTGAAAAATACTCCAGCCCGCGGAACACCAGCAGGTCGTTTTTGCCATCCCCGTTGGGCGAAAAGCCCTGCGGAAAAAAGATACTATCCGGGCAGGCAATGTTAATGGTTATAGTTCCGGTGTCACACCTGCTCAAATTACACACCACGTAATCAAAAACCGTACTGCCACAGGTATAAACCGCATGCGAAAATATTACATTGTGCGTAGCCGAATCTAAACTTAACGAGCCCATGTTGCTATCAACATTCAGCACGGCGGCAACGTATAAGGTGTCGTTCCCGGGATCGCTGTCGTTGGCCAGTACATCTAAAACTGCCGAAGTAACCGTATCTGCAAAAGTATAACTATCAGTTCCAATAACCGGTGGAAGGTTTGTGCCTTCAACCGTTACATAAATTTCGGCAGTGGCACAGGCTTGTGTAGTATCGCAAACCTGGTATTTGAACGAATCAACACCAAAAAAACCCTGCTGAGGTTTATACAATACCGCATTACCATTTACAGTTGCAGCGCCATCCATTGGCGGTGGGGCAATAGTTATAGTAAGTGCACCCTGCGCACCTGAAACAAGAAAATTAATTTCAATAGTTATTTCAGCGTTTTCATGTACCGTAACACTGTCGTTATGTGCCGCAATGCCTGAAGCATACAAAATATGCGTGGCGAAGAGTGATATCAAAATTAAAAAAAAGTGCCTCATTGTTTAACCATTGCATGCAGAAAACCCATCGCCGTTTGAACCATATTTTTCGAGCCTATAAATATAGCAGAACGTTCGTGATATCCTGTGGGTTGTAATTCCAGTATTCTTTGGTTGCCATCGGTAGCCTCTCCTCCCGCTTGTTCTGTAATATACGACATGGGGATACATTCATACAACAAGCGCAGTTTACCTTTGGTTTCACCCTTGTTAGCCGGATATATAAAAATGCCGCCCTTTAGCAGGTTACGGTGTATATCGCCAATCATTGAACCGATATAGCGCAACGAATAAGGCCTGGAGGTTTCCTTATCAATAGTTGCGCAGTGGGTTAAAAAGTTCTTCAAACCATCATCAAATTTCTCTACGTTACCCTGGTTAATGGAATAGGTTTTCCCTTTGGCTGGTATGGTTATATTCAGGTGCGACAAATAAAATTCATTATCTGCCGTATTCAGCGTAAACCCAATAACCCCATACCCTATGGACATTACCAAAATGGTTGAACTGCCATAAATAAAATATCCTGCCGCTTTGGTAACTGTACCTTTCTGCAAAAAATCCCGGTCCTCAACCTCTACCCCTTTAGGGCTAAGTCTTTCGTTAACCGCAAAAATGGTACCTATGGGCGCAGCAACTTCAATGTTTGATGACCCATCCAAAGGATCGGCAGCTACAGTAAAGATGCCGTTTGCATTTAAAGTTACCTGGTGCTCGTTCTCTTCTGACACATAGCCTGCACAGGTTTCGCTGGCTTTCAGGTAATCCATTAAAATTTTGTTGGTCAGGTCGTCCAGTTTCTGCACTTCTTCACCCTGTACATTAGTAGTATCGTTGGCCCCAAGTACATCCAGCAATCCCGCATTATTAACCATGTGCGAAATAACCTTACAACCCTCTGCCAGCGAAAGCAGCAACTTGCCCAGCTCAACCTCGGCATTTTCGGTAACAAATTCTTCAAACTTCATTCCTTTCCTCATACTGCTAAATGGTTTCTCCTTCCGGGCAAACCTAAGTGATTCAGCCCTTAATCGCAAGCCCGATATAAAACTATGCGCTGCACCTGTGCTAAAAGAAGCACACTTTAAAGCCAATAAATATCGCGTTGCCGCTTAAAACACTTTTAAAATAAGCGCCGCTGCGTATCTTTGCGCCTCAAAAAAACGAAGGCAAATGAGTTTTATTATCAGGCCCGGCGACGAAAAGGACATACCAGGTATGTTCAAGCTGGTTAAAGAACTGGCTGAATTTGAGCGTGCACCTGAGGCGGTAGTTAATACCGAGCAGATGCTGCGCGAGGATGGATTTGGCAAACACTCCATCTACAAAGTTTTTATTGCCGAAGAGGTAGCCACAGGAGATGTAATAGGCATGGCGTTATATTATACCGCTTACTCTACCTGGAAAGGAAAGATTCTTTACCTGGACGATCTTATTGTAACCGGGCAATTCAGAAAATTCGGTATTGGCAAAAGATTACTGAACGAAGTGATTAAAGAAGCCGAACTGAGAGGGGTAAACCAAATGAGATGGCAGGTACTTGAATGGAATGAGCCTGCCATAAAAATGTATGAAAAACTTGGAGTGACCTTTGATGCCGAATGGATAGATTGTAAAATGAGCAAAGAGCAGATAGTAAATTATGTAACCTCTTTGCACCAGACTTTTTGAGGGAGTCCTCATCCTATCCCGATAGCTATCGGGACTCCGAAGGAGAAGGACTTTGAACCCTCTCCTTCGGAGAGGGCAGGGTGAGGATTGCATTTGGATTTTTAAAAATCACAATTTGAAATATGCAGGTTTATAAATTCGGAGGGGCATCGGTTAAAGATGCTGCGGCAGTTAAAAATGTAACAACTATCCTTAAAGAAAATAACACCAACGATAAGGTAGTGGTAATATCTGCCATGGGCAAAACCACCAATGAGTTAGAGAACGTGGTAAACCTTTACTACGCCGGTAACGCGGGTTGGGAGAAAGCCCTGGATACCCTGTTTGATAAGCACCTGGCCATTATGAAGGACCTGTATACCAATGGTAATTTCGACCATGCAGTGGCAGATGTAAAAAAACTAATTGAAAACGCGCGCGATTTCCTTAAACACAACAATTCAAGAAACTACAATTACATATACGACCAGGTGGTTTCTATTGGCGAATACCTCTCAACCACGGTGGTAAGCGACTATGCCAATTCGCTGGGCTTAAAAAATACCTTGCTGGACGTAAAAGAGGTTTTGTTTACCGATAACGCCTATACCGAAGGTAAAGTGGATTTTAAAAAGACAGAAACGGCTATAGAACAAAAGGTGGCTGAGCTGGTAAAAACCGGCTTTGTTATTACCCAGGGTTTTGTGGGCAGCACTCCGGAAGGCTTTGCCTGCACTTTGGGCAGAGAGGGTTCTGACTATACCGCCTCCATTTTTGCCTACTCACTTAACGCCGAACGCATGACGGTTTGGAAGGATGTGGAAGGTATTATGAACACCGACCCTAAAGAATATCCTAATGCACAGTTTTTAAGCGAAATAACCTACCACGAGGCTATTGAAATGACCTACTACGGTGCCAGCGTAATTCACCCAAAAACTATTAAGCCG
>Ga0182030_10014735_pt1 | contig 15400 bp, 14 predicted proteins | sample 812S3MmetaG_FD_121299 | JGI IMG/M metagenome (GOLD analysis project Ga0182030, IMG submission 121299) | Permafrost microbial communities from Stordalen Mire, Sweden - 812S3M metaG (Illumina Assembly) | ecosystem: Environmental > Terrestrial > Soil > Wetlands > Permafrost | place: Sweden... | reverse complement strand
CGCGGAGGCGGCTTGCCTGCCGTGTGCGGCCCTGACGGCGTGGAACGGGCTTGTGGCGCGAGCCGGCCTGAAAGCCGGCGATACGCTCCTGGTCCAGGGCACGGGCGGCGTGGCGCTGTTTGGGCTCCAGTTCGCCGTGGCGCTGGGGGCCGAGGCGATCGTGCTCTCCTCCTCGGACGACAAGCTCGCGCGGGCGAAAGCGATGGGCGCGTCGATGCTGATCAACTATCGCGAGCGGCCGGACTGGGACGCTGCGGTGATGGAGGCGACGGCAGGTCGCGGCGCGAGCCATATCCTGGAGCTCGGCGGCCAAGACACCTACGACCGTTCGGTGCGTTCGGTGGCCACGGGCGGGACGATCATCCAGGTCGGCGTGCTCTCGGGCTTCGACCCCACGCCGCACCTCCGGCGGCTGATGTGGGAAAACGCCAGCATCGTTGGATTGACGGTCGGCTCCGCCGATCATCTCGCGGCCGTTTCAAAGTTCATCGCGGAGCACGCGCTTCACCCCGTGATCGATTCGACTTTCGCATTCGACGAGGCGCCCCAGGCGCTCGAACGCCTGCGCAGCGGGGCGCACTTCGGCAAGGTCGTGATCGGCTGACGATAGGTCAGCTTGCGGCGAGGAGCTCGATTCCGTTGTGACGCACGAACCGTTGGTAGGCATCGTCGGACTGGGCGGGATCGGAAGCGCGGTGGCGGGACAGGTGCTTGCCTCGGGGCGACCGATGATTGGCTGGGCGCGGCGACCCGCAAGCCTCGAGGCGTTCGCCGCGCGCGGCGGCCGCGTGGCGGGGTAGCTCGCCGAATTGGGCGTGGCCGAGGTCGTGATCTCAGTCGTGTTCGACGACGAGGCCGTCCGCGACATCGCGTTTGGAACCGCCGGCCTGATCGACGCCATGGCGCCGGGGGCCGTCCACGTCGCGATGGAAACGACGTCGCCTCGCCTCGCGCGCGCGCTCTACGAAGCGCACGCGGCGCGCGGCCAGCGGTTCCTCGCGGCGCCGGTGTTCGGCCGGCCCGAGGCGGCCGCCAGGGGCGAACTGGCGATCATGTGCTCGGGCCCCGAAGAGACATTCCGCGCAATGGACGCGATCCTTTCCGCCGCCGGCGAAACGCGCTGGATCGGCCCGGAACCGGAGCAGGCGATGCTGGTCAAGCTGATCGGCAATCATATGATCCTGACGATGGCTGAGCTGCTGGCCGAGGCTTTCGCCTTCCTGCGCGCCGGCGGCGTCGGCGCGCAGGACGCGAAGTCGGCGCTGATGGACGAACTGATGCCGCGCGTCTTCGCCGGCTATGCGCGGCGTCTGACCGACGAGCCGAGTGCGCCCCGACCAGCGGGCAGCGCGATCGGCCGAAAAGACAACGCACTCGTCATCGAAGCGGCCCGTGCGCTGGGCGTCGACCTCGCGCTCGCCCGCTGCGTCGCGCACATGAACGACGTTGCATGTCAATTCTAGCAAGACGCGCGAGCGTGCCCTGCCCTTGCGATTTTCCTCTACGGGCAATTTTAAGTAGTGTCGGGCCTTCAAGAGGACCGACAGATCAGGCGAGCCCGTTCACGCGAGCGCAGGTCATCGGCGTTATTCACGAACACGAGGTCGGGGCAAAGAAGGCCGATCTGGCGCGCTAGCACGGCGTCTGGGAAGCGGCGATCGATAATTGGAAGGCCAGGTAAGAGCGGATGGGTGTGCCGATTTCTGCGCGCATAAATCGTCTGCCCGGCACGGCCTCGCTATGGAAGCTGGTCGCGCAGATCTCAATGGGTGGGTGGTTCGAACTCTACGATCTGCTCTTTACGGGCTACATTGCGTCGGGGCTAACCAAGAGCGGCCTGCTGATCAGCGCGACGCAGGGAACTCTCGAATTCAACAGCGTCGGGGCCTTTATCGCGGCCACTTTCGCCGGGCTGTTCGTCGGCAGTCTGTTCTTCGGCTTCCTGTCCGACAAATTCGGTCGACGGTTCGTCTTCACGTACGCCCTGTTGTGGTACTCCATCTCGACAGCGATTATGGCCTGCCAGCATAGCGCAGATGGCTTGCTGTTCTGGCGCTTCATCGCCGGCATCGGGGTCGGCGTCGAGTTCATCACCATCGATTGCTACCTTGCCGAGTTGATGCCGGTCCGCATGCGCGGCCGCGCTTTCGCTTTCAATCAAGCGATGATGTTCAGCGCGGTGCCCATCGTCGCTCTGCTTGCCTGGCGGCTCGTTCCGAACGCGCCGTTCGGGATCGAAGGTTGGCGTTGGGTTGTGCTACTTGGCTCAGCTGGAGCGGTGCTCGTCTGGTTCATCCGGCGGGGCATTCCCGAGAGCCCGCTTTGGCTCGCGCGGCAGGGTCGAGAGTTGGAAGCGGACCGAATCGTCGCAGATATGGAGGCGAACGCTATTCGCGCGCAGGGCCGCCCTCTTCCCGACCCAGAACCTGCGGTCGTTCCTTTGCAAGACATCGGCGCCGCGCTATCTGACGTCTTTCGACCGCCCTATCGCGCGCGCGTGATCGTGCTCGTCGTGTTCAACGCCTGCCAGGTCATTGGTTATTACGGCTTTGCCAACTGGGTGCCCGCCTTGCTGCTGGCGAACGGCGTCGGGGTGACCAAGAGCCTTGGCTATTCCGCGGCGATCGCAATCGCCAACCCGATCGGCCCGTTCATCGCTTTGAGTTTCGCGGATCGGGTGGATCGCAAATGGATCATCGTTGGATCGGCGCTCGTCGTCGCCATCGTCGGCACCGTTTTCTCGCTGTTCAAAGAGCCAAGTTTGCTGATCTTTTGCGGAATTCTCATTACCCTCGCGAACACCATCCTGTCGTGTGTCTATCACGCCTATCAGGTTGAACTCTTCCCAACGACAATTCGGGCCCGTGCCGGAGGGATCAGCTACTCCTCCAGCCGGATCGCCGCCCTCTTCTCAGGTTTCCTGATTGCGGTCTTCCTCAAGAATTTCGGAACATTGGGAGCCTTCGGGCTCATCTCCGCCTGCATGATCGCCGTCATGTTCGTAATTGGGATCTTCGGACCTTCGGGAAAGAGCTTGGCAGCAGACGCAAGCCACTGAGCGGCGCAGCACTTGGATATTGAGACTGGTCACGTCGGTACGGCGGGAACTTCGGACCAGCTAAGACGTTCTCAGAGTCGAACATCTTTGTTCGGCGGCGAAGAGATGCTGTGTCGCTGGAGCTGTCTCCGCGCCGGCTCAATCATCGCGGTCGCTTTAAGCTAGCCCATCGACCGAGCATTCGGCGAGCGACCACTTCAGAGGCAGAGCGCCAAGAAGGGAAAAGACATGCGTCTCACACGCGAGGAACTCGTGGCCCGTTTGATCAAGGCGGGCGAACTTGAGGTTATCGGTGGCGATCAAGGTGAGACCGATAGCTACTTCGATACCGAGCGGTTCCGTTTCCACGGACCCGACGGCTTTGAGGCGGACTACGGCGGGCTCACCAACTACTTCAAGTCCATACGCGAAGCGTTCGAGGATCGTTCGATCCGCCGGGGCATCATTGTCGTAGAAGGTAATTCGGTTGCCTGCCAGACGTGGATCGAGGGAAAATTTGCCCGTGAATTTACGCGGTCGCCGGCCGGCCTCCTGCCCCCGACCGGACAGCGCGTCGTGTGGGATCTGTCGAACATCTTTCGCTTCGACGATGGAGGTCGTCTGGTCGAGGAATGGGTGCGGAGCGATTACCGGAGCTTCCTTCGCCAGCTTGGAGCGGAGGGGCGGTAGGGGGAGCCCATCAAATCGGGCGCCGCAGCCACAACTTCACTGGCCGCGCAAAACGCCGCCGGGTCCTATCGATGGCGCTCTGCTCCCCGTCCCTTGTTCCTTTCGGCGGCAGCGCAGCCTTCGCGTCGCGCGGCCAATTCGGCGTTGATCCGCGCCTTCAAAACGTTCGAGGGTTTGAAGACCATCACCAGGCGCAGTAAAATCGGAACTTCGACGCCGGTCTTCGGGTTGCGGCCGATGCGCTGGCCTTTCGAGCGCACAACGAAAGCCCCTGAAGGACGACAACTTGACCGCTTCGCCGCGCGCTGCGGCGTCACAAATTTCGTCGAGGACGGCCTGGACAAGTGCCGCAGATTCCGTGCGCGAAAGACCGACCCGGCGATAAGCGACCTCGGAGAGGTCGGCGCGCGTCACGGTCCGACCATTGGCTCGGTCGGTCTTGGCTCCGGACATGGTTCCCCCAACACGTTCTCGCGGCGACAAAGGATTCGGCGTCCCACGCACGGTCGACGGGCCGCTCCGAGGAGACGGCAGACGCCTTGATCAGTGGTCGAAGTTAAATTAGAGCCCCGGAAAGAAACGTCATTTGCGTGAGGCGGCGCAGGAGGCTGACGCTCCAACCATATATCGTCAGACCTTTGGCGCGACTCTCGCAGGACTTCGAACCCTATGGCGCTCCGCCTCCTCGTCGTCGATGAGAGCACGCCGGCCGACCGCGAATCCTATCGCGCCGCGTTGGGCAAGATCGCGAGCCAATCCTACGCAGCGACCTTGACGAAGCTGGCGCCATCGAACTGCCTCTACCAGCCGAGCGGCTCTGCTGATAGACATTGGGAATGTTGAAGCTCTCCTGCCTCTGCGGCCGAGTCCGTATCGAAATCCCAAAGCGACCGGACTTCATCAACGAGTGCAACTGCACGCTCTGTAGCAAGTCGGGCGCCCGCTGGGCCTATTTCCAGCCGTCGGAAGTCAGCGTCGTGGGAACGACGAAGGGATATAGCCGGGAAGACAAGGAAGACCCGGCTGCAGAAATCCACTTCTGCGCAAATTGTGGTTCAACGACACATTTTATTTTGACCGCAAGCGCCGTATCGAAATTCGGGAACGGCCAGATGGGCGTCAATATGCGCCTCGCGGATGAGAAGGACCTCGTCGGAATAGAGTTGCGCTATCCTGACGGACGAACTTGGCCTGGCAAGGGCGCCTTCGGCTATGTGCAAGAGGCTCGGATTATTGGCAGATGAGCGCCTGTCTATCGACCTTATGCAGTGCAGCTTACGCAAGGTGAATTGCGGCGTTCCCCCCTCCTGAGTAACCGCTGCTTTCAGGCCACGGCCTTGAGCGGTTCGGGGCTGACGTAGGCTTACGCTCACCCAGGATCATAGACCGCTCCGGCTGAGAGCTTGGCGTCAGGCGCCTACAACAAGGTGACCACCACTTTGGCTGCAGACCCTGAATGAGCCCCCAGCAGCCAAACACGTCGACCGCGAACACCGTCTGAAGGGCGTCGAGATCGACGTCGAGCGCCGAACGGGTGTGGAAGTCGGGCATAGCGCTGGCGTTGTTCACCAGCACATCGAGATGATCGATCATGCCGGCGAGGCGAATGGCCGCATCGCCTATGCTCGACCGATCGGCCAGATCGAGGCTGAGCGCACTCGCGCTTAAGCCCGCGCCGCGGAGCCTCAAAGCGAGCTTGTCGGCCTGGGCTTCGTCCCTCGCGGCCAGGATGACGTGGTAATTCATCTCCGCAAGCTGGCGCGCGACAGCAAAGCCGAGGCCGAGGGGACGACTGACGCCGGTAATCAGCGCTGTAGGGGAGAGAGGGGAAGGATTTTGCATGAACGGCTCCTTTGTCGATGTTCGACCGGAGCGGTTCGTCGGTTTGAGGAGCCACACGGACGAACACTTGACGCCCAAGCGCCCGATGTTCGTCGTGGGGGTCATCTGCACGAAGCAGATGACCAGAGCTTCCATTCCTGGAAGGCCTTGGGCTTACCGAACCAAGGCTGCCTTTTCCGACAACGGCTGAAATGGCAGCTTAAGGGCACGATTGGCAAACAGGTAAGCCGAATGTGGCTAATGGCGAGATGACGGCTGGCTTTTCCAGAGGCGCGCACTGTGGCGTCGCGTTCCTGTGATCGGACAGTCACTCACAAAACACCACCGCCCGGATCTCATGGGTGGGGCCAGTCGATCCGACGCAGAGCCCTTTTGAAAAGGGCCGCGTCGCATCATCAACGTCAGCTATCGCCACAAACCATCCCGAAACCGGGCTGTCCGTTGACCGCCCAAGACGGTCGGAAGCACTCGCCGAAACGGTGTCCGCTTTCGGAAGGCAACCAATAGTGGCTGACAGAGCTTCCGTCGTTCACCACCTCATGGGATCTTCACCGGAGCAGACGGGCGGCTCCGGGCGAATAGAAATGAAGGCGGACGTTCGATGGCGCGGGTCGAACGGAATCGTTCCAATCTTTGGCGATGCTCCCGCGCCCTCGAGACATGGCGGGAACGCGCCAATCGCCGCTCCTTCGCACCCGACTTGGCCGTTCAACCGATGGTCGCGCAGCCTCCGAAGCGGAGGTTGCAGCGAGGGCTCGGCTCGGCTGTCGCGGGGGCAACCCAGACTCGCCTTCGTCGATGGTTGTCGCCGACAATGGCTAGCCGACTCCCGACACGTCGATCGCAATCGAGCCTCTGCCCCGCACGGTGGAGATCGCGCCGCCTTCAACTGACACCGTTGCGCCCCGCGCGTTGTTCGCCGCGAGCCCCTTGGGAAGGCGCAGTGTCCAGGCAATGTCGGCGGAACTCGCGGTAACGTGCGCCGCTGCGCCGTCGCGACGGACGGTCAGGCGGAAGGCTTCCTTGCCGTCTGCGTTCGGAATCGAAGCGCTCGCCTCGGCGCCGTCATCGAGGCCATAAGCTGCGAAGACTGCCCCACTGGCGAAATCGTAGTCCGGCCGGTCGTCGCGGTCTCCCCAGGCGATGAGCGAATTGGGCCTCGCGTAGAGCGGCAGGCTCATGAAATTGTGCCTCTCCCTCAGCCACCGACCGCCTTGGACCACCTCGCCGGTCAAGATATGCGTCCACCTTCCATTCGGCAGGTAGAACGACACGTCGCCTTCTTCGCTGAACACGGGCGCGACGAGCAGCGACGGGCCGAGCATGTACTGGCGATCGAGCGACTCGCAGGCCGGATCGTCGGGGAATTCGAGCAGCATCGCCCGCATCATCGGCAATCCGCGCGCCGCCGCCTGCGTTGCGACGCCATAAAGATAGGGCATCAGCCGGCACTTCAGCTTGGTGAAGGCGCGCAGCACATCCACCGCCTCGTCGTCGTAGATCCACGGCACGCGATAGGAGGTGAAGCCATGCAGCCGACTGTGGCTCGACATCAAGCCGAAGGCGCACCAGCGTTTGTAGATGTGCGCCGGCGCGGTGTTCTGGAATCCGCCGATGTCGTGGCTCCAGAAGCCGAAACCCGAGAGACCGAGCGACAGACCGCCGCGCAGGCTTTCGGCCATCGATTCGTAGTTTGCGACGTTGTCGCCGCCCCAGTGCACCGGGAAACGCTGTCCGCCGACGGTGGCTGAGCGAGCGAAGACGACGGCCTCCCCCTCGCCCTTGAGGCGCTTCAACAGATCGAACACCAGTTGATTGTAGAGGAACGTGTAGTAGTTGTGCATCTTCTCCGGATCGGAGCCGTCGTGATAGACGACGTCGGTCGGGATGCGTTCGCCGAAGTCGGTCTTGAAGCAGTCGACCCCCTGCTCGACCAGACGCTCCAGGTGGCCCGCGTACCATGCGCAAGCGTCTGGATTGGTGAAGTCGACGTAGCCCATTCCCGATTGCCAATGGTCCCACTGCCAGACGCTTCCGTCATGCCGCTTCAGCAGATAGCCTTTGGCCTTGCCCACCTCGAACAGCCGCGACCGCTGGGCGATGTAGGGATTGATCCAGACGCAGATGTGCAGCCCCTTGGCCTTCAACCGGGCGAGCATGGCTTGCGGATCAGGGAAAGCGACGGGATCCCATTCGAAGTCGCACCAATGCTGGGCGCGCATCCAGAAACAGTCGAAATGGAAGACGTGCAGCGGGATGTCGCGCTCGCGCATGCCGTCGACAAAGCCGTTGACCGTCTTCTCGTCGTATTCGGTGGTGAACGAGGTGGTCAGCCACAGCCCGAACGACCATGCCGGCGGCAAAGCCGGGCGGCCGGTCAGCTGCGTGTAGCGGTCGAGCACGTCTTTCGGCGTCGGTCCGTCGATAAAGAAATAGGACAGCGACTCGCCTTCGACCGAGAAGCCGACCTTCGAGACGAACTCGGAGCCGACTTCGAAGGAGACCCGATCGGGCTGGTTGACCAGGACGCCCCAGCCCCGATTGGTCAGGAAGAAGGGGATGTTCTTGTAAGCCTGTTCGGTCGAGGTGCCACCGTCGCGATTCCAGATCTCGACTGACTGGCCGTTGCGCGTGAAGGCGGTGAAGCGCTCGCCGAGCCCATAGACCAGCTCGCCGACGCCGAGGTCGAGTCGCTCGAAGACATAGGTCTTGCGCTCTTCGGCGTTGACGGCGTAGCCGCCGGCGCCGAGCGCGCCGCCGGTGATGCGCTTGCCGGCGCGGTACACGTCGAGCCGCCAGTCGCCGCGCTTCTCGATGCGGACAGTGAGATCGCCGCTGGTCAAGCTGACGAAGTCGGCCTCGTCGACGATGAGCGGCTTGACCGCCGGATCGGGGAACAGTTCGAACGCCGGGCCGCGCCCAAGAGCGCCGCCGAAATGTTCGACGCTGACGCCAATAACGTTCGGCGCCGGCGACGACAGGCGGATGGTCAGATAGACGGTCTCCTGGTCCTCGAAACGGCTGCGGAAAGGACAAGACGAAGCGTCGATCAAGACCTCAGTCGCGGTCGCCCTGACGCCGAAAACATGATGCGGCGAAGCGACCTTCAAGCCATTTGCGGTTCGCCAGACGCCGTCGCTGAACTTCACCGATGCCTCCCAGGATCCCAATTCACGTTGCGGCTCATCGGTATCGAACCTGATTCCAGCGGTGTCCGATCAGCGACAGGATGATGATCAGCCCGTTGAAGAACTGGACATAGAAGCCGGAGAGACCCGCGCCGACGACGCCCGTCTGGATGAAGGACACGATCAGCGCGCCGATCGCGCCGCCAACCACGGTCCCGATCCCGCCCCAGGTCGGCGTGCCGCCGACGAACACGGAGGCCAGGACGGGCAGCAGGTAGCCGTCGCCGGAGGTTGGCCACCAGGTGAAGTTGATCATGGTGGAGAAGACGCCGGCCAGCGCCGCCCCCAGCCCCATGAACACGAACGCCTTCACCCGCACCCGCTTGACGTCGACGCCCATTTCGTTGGCGCTGTCGGGATTGTCGCCGACGACATGGACCTGAACGCCGAAGCGGTGGCGATTGTAGAGCAGCGCGCATACGAATACGAAGGCCAGGGCCCATAGGATTTGCAGCGGAACGCCGTAAACTTGGCTGGAGAAAATCCGGTAAGCCCAGGTCTGGTCGAGCGTGACGAGCGCGATCGACTTCGACTGCGTCAGCATCAAGATGAGCCCGCGCAGCATGAAGTTCATGCCGAGGGTCGCAATCAATGAAGACAGATTGGCGTAGACGACCAGCGATCCGACCAGGAGCCCCAACGCCATGCCGGTGACAATCGCCGCGACGATTCCCAGGAACGGATCATAGCCGGCATGAACGACCAGGGCGAAGATCCACCCGGCGAAACCCATCGTCGCCGGGAAAGACAGGTCGATCTCGGCGGCCGTGACGATGTAGACCAGCGGGACGGTCAGAAACAACGCCACCGGCAGCGTCGTCAGCACCGACGCATAGAGGCCCCAACTCGAGAAGACGCGCGGATTGGCGGCGATGAAGACCGCCATCATCACCACGAACACGCCGAGCGTGCCAAGCCAGGCGCGATTAGCGAGAAAGAGCCGTCGCATCGGCCGCTCCGCCGGATGAATCGGATCGTGAGACCCGGCGCCCGTCGTCATGTGTCCCCGCTTGTCTTGCTTCGGCTCTGCGATGTCGGTCATTGTGCGCCTGCGCCGGAGTTGGCGGCCGGGTGGGCCACGCGCTGCATGAAGTTGATCAGCTGTTCGGCCGAGGCCGTCTCGGCGCGCGTCGTTTCAAGGACGACCGTCCCGCGGTCGAGGACGACGAAGCGATCGGCGATATCGAAGACGTGATAGATGTTGTGGCCGATGAAGATGATCGACCGGCCGCTCGCCTTCACCTGTCGGACGAAATGGAACACCTTGTCGGTCTCGGTCAAAGACAAGGCGGTCGTTGGCTCGTCGAGGATGATGAGGTCTGCCTGCTTGTATATGGCGCGGGCGATGGCGACGCCTTGGCGCTCGCCGCCGGAGAGCTGGCCGACGATCGATTGCGGCGTGAAAACCCGCGAGGTGAAACCGATTTCGCGCATCAGCCGGCGCGCTTCCCGCTCTTCGTCCGCCACGCGCAGCCAGCCAAAGAAACCGGAGAGTTCGCGGCCCATGAAGATGTTGGTGACGATGGTCTGCTGCACGGCGAGCGCGCGATCCTGAAAGACGGTTTCGATGCCGGCTTCGCGCGACTTCGCCGCGTTCCAGTTGGCCACGGGCCGGCCACGGACCAGGATCTCGCCCGAAGTCGGCTTCAGCACGCCGGAGAGGATCTTGATCAGCGTGGACTTGCCGGCCCCGTTGTCGCCGATCAGCCCGACCACCTCGCCCTTGTCGACGTGGAGATTGATGCCCCCGAGCGCATAGACCCGTCCGAAGGATTTTGCGATATCGCGAAGCTCGATCAGCCTCTCGCCCATGGCGTCTCTCCCAACTCGCGCCGCCGCCGGCCGCATCGGGCCGGCGGCGCGCTCTGCCTCGATTAGCGGAGGCCTTCTTTCGCCAGTCCGGAAACCGCTTCGTAGTTCTCAGGCGTCACGAAACCCGCGCCGGTATCGACATTCAAGGGCGCGAGGCGGTAGACGATCTGCTGACACAGGCTGAGGATCGGCAGATAGCCCTGATTGAACGGCTGCTGGTCGGCCGTCAGTTGCACCCAGCCGGCCTTGAAGGCTTCGACGATCTGCGGGCTGGTGTCGAACCCGACAGCGACGACCTGGCCGGGTTTCTTGCCGGCCGCCGTCATGTACGCCGGAACGTTGCCGAGCTCCTGACCGCCGGGATAGACGATGATTTTGGTGTCCAGCTGATTGAGCAGCGCGGCCGTGATCGTCGGGATCAGAAGATTGGGATCGGCCGCGGCTTCGGCCGGGGAGACCAGCTTCTTGACGACGAGGCCGGCGGCGGTGAGCGCATCGGCGGTCGCGCCTTCGCGCACGTAGCGCTCCGGCTGCTGATCGAACGGCCCGAGCACGATCGCCTTGTCGCCGCTCTTGAGACCGAAGCGCTTGACCGCTTCCTCGCCCAGCGCCTTGCCCTGCGGCGCCTGTTGCGCGCCGACGTAGCCGCCGCCGAATTTGGCGACGACGTTGGGGACCGGCACATTCTGATACATCATCTTGATGCCGGCTTTCGAAGCCTGCTCGGCGAGCGGCATGATCGCGGCCTCGCCGGGGTGTCCCATCATCGCGATCCCGTCAGGATGCGCCGCCACGGCTTCGCGCAATTGCTCGGTCATCTTTTCCGGAGCCCAGCCGGAGAAGACATAGTCGACCGTCGGACCGAGGTCGTGCTCCGCCTGTTTGGCGCCGTTGTAGACAATCGACCCGAAGGCGTCGCCTTCCGCGCCGCCGACGAAGAAGCGCAGATGCACGCCTTTGCACCATTTGTCGCGCAGCGTCTCGGCGCCGGCGGAACCGGCGCAAGCGACCGCAAGCGTGAGCACGGCCGCGCCCAGAAGAAATCCTCTCTTCAGCATGCTAATCCTCCCCGCGCCCGTCGCGCGGGCGCTGTTTCTGGCCAAAGCTTCGCCCGACTTGCAGTCGGCGTTCTTGTTGTCCGGTCGAAATAACCGGATGGCTTACGCGGGGGCGCCAATCATGCGTGGACCGCCGCGGCAATCTTTCAGGTAATTCAAGGCGCGAACCTGGCCGGTCATTTCCAGCTCCTCGCGATAGACGGGGTCGTGCCAGCCTTCGATGTCGATCGTTCCGACGTATCCGGCGAGCCTCAGCTCACTGATGACGCGCGTCCAGTCGGTGTCGCCGAAACCCGGGGTGCGCATCTGGACAAACGGATGCTTGCCGAACACGCCGTGTTCGCGGACGACGTCCCAGCGCACGGTCGCGTCCTTGCCGTGAACATGGAAGAATTTCTCAGCCCATTTGCGGATCTGCGGCAGGGGGTCGATGAGGTAGACGAGCTGATGGCAGGGCTCCCATTCGAGCCCGAGATTGTCGGCCGGAACCGCGTCGAACATCAGCTCCCAGGCGTCCGGGTTGTGGGCGATGTTCCAGTCGCCGCTCGCCCAGTTGCCGTTCATTGCGCAATTCTCGAACGCCAGGCGCACGCCCTTGTCGGCGGCGCGGCGCGAAAGCTCGCCCCACACCGTCTTGAACGCCGGCAGGCTCGCTTCAATCGGCTTGCCGCGCACCCGGCCGGTGAAGCCGGCGATCGTGCGAGCGCCAAAATGGTGGGCGTTGTCGATCAGCGCTTCCCAGCCCGCCAAAGTCTGCCGGTCGAGTTCGCCGTCTTCCAGCGGGTTGCCGAACATGCCGAGCGTGTCGATCACGACATCGGCGTCGCCGATCGCCTCGCGAAGCTGCTTGGCGAGCAGCGGAAGGTCCTTGTTCATCGACTGCCAGAAGTACGGCTCGATGCTCTCGAAGCCGAGTCCGATGATCTGGCGCACGTCGGCGGCGGGATCGGACGCGTTGGCCTTGATCATGGTTCCGATGCGGATGTCGAGCAGCTTCCTCATTGGCTTTCCGTTCAAATGACGATGTCGACGCGGCGGCCGGCCTCGGCGCTGTCGATCGCGCCGATCACCATCGCCAGCGAACGGATGTTGTCGTGACCGACGGTTTCCGGTTCGCCTGCCGATCGGACGGCGGCGACGAAGTCCGACAGGACGCCGAGGTGGCCGTCGACGCGGTCATCCGCCGCGAGTGGCGGCGATTCGACCGGCTTGAGGGCGTCGAACAGCCCGTCGCGCGCGCCGCCGTCGACGACCTCGATGCGGATCTGATCGGCCCCGTCCCAGGTCAGCGCGCCCGTTGCGCCGACGAAACGCCAAGCGCTTTCCCACGACGTGCCCAGGCCAACGGCGCACCACGAACCGCGGTAGACGAAGACGGCGCCGTTCTCGAGTTCGAAGATCGCTGCTGCGGAGGAGCCTTGACTGTACCAGGAATTCGGCGGGTTCCATTCGTGGCAGTAGACGGTCGACGCGCCCAATCCGGTCATGCAGCGCATAGCGTCGAAGCTGTGGATCGCCATGTCGAGCAGCAGGACGTGATCCATCTCCTCGCGAAAGCCGCCGAAGTGCGGCGCGAGAAAGAAGTCGGCGTGAATGCTGGTGACCGCGCCGATTGCGCCGGAACGCAGCGCCCGCGCAATGCGGCGGACGCCTGGAACATAGCGGCGGTTCTGGACGACGGCGTGGATGCGGCCCGCAGCCCTGGCGCGCGCGACGAGATCGCGCGCGTCGGCGAGCGTTTCGGCCATCGGCTTTTCGCTTAGCACATGACAGCCCGCGGCAAGGCCGGCGCGAACGACCTCGTGACGCGCCGCCGGGACGACGACGTCGAACAGAAGATTGGGATGACTGCGCGACAGAAGCTCGCCAACGTCTTTGGCGATGACGACGTCGTGCAACGAAAATTCGGCGGCGCGCCCTTTGGCCCGTTCGATGTCGAGATCGGCCAGGCCGACGATTCGCAAATCGGGTATTTTCGCAGCGGCGCGAAGCCAAGCTCGGCTCATCGCGCCGCAGCCGACGAGGGCGGCTTTCAGCTCCAACTGCGCCTCCCTCCCGTCCCGACCGTCGACGTTGCGACAATCACCGTAAACGTTTACGACATTAATAGCGCCCTGTCGCCTTGTCAAGGCGCAAGGCCCGTCTCTAATGCCGGCGGCGTGGACCCGCGCCGATTCGACTCCGCCGCGGCTCGCATATTTCGGGATGCAACGTCTTGATCGGAATTCGCGACCTCGCCCGGCATCTCAACATTTCAATCGGTACGGTGTCGCGCGCGCTGAACGACCGCGCCGACGTCAATCCGTTGACGCGACAGCGCGTGCGCGAGGCGGCGGCGAAGCTCGGCTATTCGCCCAATCAGTCCGGGCGGAGCCTGCGCCGCGGCAAGACCGACCTCGTCGCCATGATCGTCCCGAGTCGTTCAGACGACACGCTGATCAACACTGTGTTCCTCTCCGTGCTCGACGGACTCAAGCGCCGCTTGGGCGAGGACGGTCTCGACCTGGCGATCTTTCTCGAGGGCGAGAAGGATGGTCGCCTCGCCTCGCTGCGTCGCGTGACCGAACGCGGCCTCGCCGACGCGCTGATCATCGCCGACACTCGAGCCGCCGATCCCCGGGTCGAATACCTCGCGAAACTCCGCCGACCCTTCGTCACTTTCGGCAGGACGAAAGCCGCGGCGCGCCATGCCTGGGTCGACCCCGATTTCGAAGCGGCGATCGAGGGCGCGGTCGACCATCTCGCGGCGCTCGGCCATCGCCGGATCGGCCTGGCGCTTCCCAAGATCGACACCAATTACGTCGATCTCGTCGAGTCGGGCTACCGGCGCGCAATGCGGTCGCGGGGGTTCGCCATCGACGAGGGCTGGGACGTCCGCCGCCCGGCGGGCGAGCGTGGCGGCATCGAAGCCGCCGACGCGCTACTCGCTGCGGCGCCGAGGCCGACGGCGATCGTCCTCACCGACTCGATGCACGCGGCGGCGCTCTATCGGCGACTCAGCGAGGCCGGCCTACGGCCGGGCCGCGACGTTTCCATCCTCGCTCTGCTGCCAGAGGCGCGGGCGCAATATCTCATTCCGACGCTGACGAGCTATCAGACCGACTGGACAGAGATCGGCCGACGCCTTGGCGAGGCCGCGATTGCGGAAATCGCGCAGACGGCGGGCGAGCAAAGCGCGCAGGACGACTCCGCCAAGGCCACGCCCAAGCGGCTGCAATTCAAGATGGCGGTCGCGTTCAGCCCCGGCGAAAGCGTCGCTCGCGTTGACGCCGTCAAGTGAAGGGCAACCGCCGTCCCGTCGTCGATGAGACTTTGACCAATTTGCCTTCGGGCGGCGCTCCACGCCTCGATGTCCGCTTCAGAGATGCAGAGACCATCGGCTGAACGGCTAGGTTGGTGAAGGCTTCCGGATGCCGGCCATCGCAGGTCGCGGGTCTGGGCGTGGGCCGGCGTACGGAAACCGCCCAAGCACGAACCCGCGGGGGAAGTGCGCGACGCGATGGGGATTTTTCGATTGTGGTGCGGCGCCGCTGGTGGCGCCGCGGCTGCGATCTAACTCTCTCCTGTAAGTCAGCACCGTGAGTTGACCCGGGCCGAGTCAACTATTTCAATTGCTTTTCACGCCGATCGGCGTTGGGACCCCTCGCCGTTTCACACCCGGCCTGGCAGAGGCGTACAACCCCTGATTTCTATCTTCTCTAACTTCCTGATTTCCAAGGGTTTTAAGTGGTGAGCGCGGTGGGACTCGAACCCACGACCCCCTGATTAAAAGT
>Ga0182030_10014734_pt1 | contig 15400 bp, 15 predicted proteins | sample 812S3MmetaG_FD_121299 | JGI IMG/M metagenome (GOLD analysis project Ga0182030, IMG submission 121299) | Permafrost microbial communities from Stordalen Mire, Sweden - 812S3M metaG (Illumina Assembly) | ecosystem: Environmental > Terrestrial > Soil > Wetlands > Permafrost | place: Sweden... | reverse complement strand
TGCCGTCGGTCTCCACCCTCGACAAAGCGTTTCATCGGCCGCTCCAAGGCTGCGTCGATGTTGGATTCTATGCTGCGTCGCCGTTTTTACACAGCCTGGACCCAAAGCAATCCTGGGCCGACGCCGCCAGACCGGTTGATCTGATTGCGACTCTGTGGTGACTCTAGGAAGCGCCCAAGCGCTCCGCCAGAGGCGGCGTCGCCCGAAGGGTGCGAGGGCGGCGCGAGGGTTCGGCATGATCCACAGAATCGCCACCGTCATGGGCGCGATCGCCGCGCTCGCTCTGACCGCCGCGGCTTCGGCGGCGAGCGCGTCGACCCTTCTCTTCACCTATGCTGAAACGGGGCCCGACCCCATCGACGTCTCGTGGAACCAATTGTCCGACCCGACGCCGATCGCCTACAATTTCTTCACCTACACGATGGTCCCGGTCTTCAACTGGAAGGGCGACATTGGTCCCTTCAGCTCGATGACCTATGATTCCGTGGTGTTTACCGACGGCGGATTCTACACGCCTGACGGTGCAATTTCAGTCTATCACCTGCAGCTCTATGGGATCCCGGAGTCCAGTCCGCGTTTCGCGCCGAATGTCTGGACCGGCGACAACACGGCCGACGGCCTTCCCTTCACCCTGACCATCACGGCGGTTCCGGAGCCCGGCGCCTGGGCGATCATGCTGGTCGGCCTCGGCGGGCTGGGCGCGGCGATGCGCGTCGCCCGCCGGCGGGGCTCGGCGCTCCCCGCCTGACCAAGCGTCAGCCGCACTTCACCGCGGTGATCACCCCGGTCGCGGGGTTGAACAGGATGTTGGTGCGGTCGGGGCGGTAGTCGGTGTTGGGCGGACAGGTGGCGCACACCACGCGGCGATGGGACAGGTCCGCCGGCACCGGGATCTCGGTGCGGGGGCGGCCGATCAGATAGGCGAGGCTGGGGGCGTCGCACAGCGGCTTGGGCGCGGGCGGCGCGGCGGGATCCGAGGCGTCGGCGCCGGTGGTCTTCGCCATCACGGATCCGGCCGTCTGCCCCTGCAACGCGGGCGGATGATAGCTCAGGGCGCCGGCCAGGGTGGTGGGGCTGCCGCCGGCCCTGGGCGTCGCCGTACAGCCGGCGGCGAGGATCGCCAGCACGGCGATGGGCGCAACCCGGCTCATGCCTGCTTCTCCCAGCCGCGCTCGGCGCCCTGGCGCCAGTAGGCGGTGGAAAGGCCGGTCTTGCGGAAGGCCGACCATTGGCGCCGCGCCTGCGCCGTCGCGGCCTCGTCGCGGCCGTCGAACAGCAGGATGCAGCGCTGGTAGCCGTCCAGCGCGCCGGCCTCGGCGCCGTCGATCAGGAACAGGGCCTGGGCGCCGTTGGGATTGGCGGTCCCGGTGGTCAGGACGATCGGCTGGCGTTCGGCGTTGGGCTCGTCGGCCGGGCCGTGCGCCAGGAAGCTGTCGTCGCGATAGCTCCACAGCCAGCCGTCCAGATGCTCGACCCGTTCCGCCGCCTCGGCGCGCACGACCGCCTTCCAGCCCCGCGCCATCGTCTTTTCCAGGAGTTCGGGCAAGACCTGGTCCAGGCTGGTGCGCTCCAGGTGGTAGAACCACACTTCACAGGGGGTGTCGGTCATGGGGCGCGGCGGTCCGATCCGTCAGGCTTCGTAGCTGTCCGCCACCAGCTGGTCGAGCAGCCGGACGCCGAAGCCGGTCGCCCCGTCGGGGATCATCGGGTTGGTCGAGGGCTTGCGCCAGGCGATCGCCGCGATGTCCAGGTGCGCCCAGGGCACGTCGTTGACGAAGCGCTGGATGAACAGGGCCGCGGTGATCGATCCGCCTGGACGCCCGCCGGTGTTCTTCATGTCCGCGGCCAGGCTCTCGATCTGTTTCTCGTAAGCCGCCGGCAGCGGCATGCGCCACAAAGCGTCGCCGGAGGCCTTGGCCGCGGCCAGGAGGTTGTCGGCCAGGGCGTCGTTGTTGCTGAACAGGCCGGCGTAGCCGTGGCCCAGCGCGACGACGATGGCTCCGGTCAGCGTCGCCAGGTCGATCATGAATTTCGGCTTGAACCGGTCCTGGCAGTACCAGACGGCGTCGGCCAGGACGAGCCGGCCCTCGGCGTCGGTATTGATCACCTCGATAGTTTGGCCGGACATGGAGGTGACGATGTCGCCCGGGCGTTGGGCGTTTCCGTCGGGCATGTTCTCGACCAGGCCCAGGATGCCGACGGCGTTCACCTTGGCCTTGCGCGCGGCCAGGACGTGCATCAGGCCGCTGACGGCCGCGGCGCCGCCCATGTCGGTGATCATCTCCTCCATGCCGTCGGCCGGCTTCAGGCTGATGCCTCCGCTGTCGAAGCAGACGCCCTTGCCAATGAAAGCGATCGGCTTGGCCTTGGAATCCTTGGCGCCCTTCCACTGGATCACCGCCAGCTGGCTCTCGCGCCGGCTGCCCTGGCCGACGCCCAGGAGCGAACCCATGCCCAGCTTGGCCATGTCCTTCTCGCCGAGGATCTCGACGGTCAGGCCCAGGGATTCCAGCGCCTTTACGCGACGGGCGAATTCGACGGGATAGAGGATGTTGGCCGGCTCGGACACCAGGTCGCGGGCGAAAATCACCCCGTCCGCCAGCGCCGACAGGGGCTTGAACGCCTTCTTCGCGGTGCCGGCGTGATCGGTCTCGATCCGGACCGTTTGCACCGTCGGCTTCTTCTCGGGCTTTTCGCGGGTGCGGTAGCGGTCGAACCGGTAGGCGGCCAGGCGCGCGCCCAGGGCGGCGTGGGCGGCCTGTTCGGCGGAGAAGCCTTGCAGGCCGAGGGTCAGGGTCTCGGCGCCGCAGGTCTTCAGGGCCTGATAGGCCTCCGCGGCGACGGCTTCGAAGGCGGCGAGGTCGAATTCGGCCTGGGGGCCGACCCCGACCAGAAGGACCCGTGCGAAATCCAGGCCGGCCGGCGCCACCAGGTCCAGGCTGCGGCCCTTGCCGCCGGTGAAGCCGGCTGTGGCCGCCGCCCGGCTGAGGGTCCCGCCCGAGGTCTCGTCCAGGTCCGCCGACGCCGCGCACAGAACCAGGTCGTCGAAGGCCGGCGCGGCGAAGGCGCCCGCGGCGCCTGAAGACGGCTTCGCGCCCGGCGCGACGAATTCGACCTGCATTCCGTTACTCCCAAATGTCATGTGGCCCGCGCGCCACGCATCAGCGCCGGATCAGTCAGGCGGTTGGCGATTCCCGCTCGCGGTGTGTAGAACATGACCCGCCCAGTCGGGCTCCGCAACGGCCGTGGGGGCTCAGCGGCCAATTCCGATTCGCTCGAATCGGGACTGGCTCATAGGTTTCAGACGTTAGGGCGATCGATCGTGCAGGCGCATCCGGCTTCGGCGAAACCCATTCGAGAGCGGCGCCCGCATGCAATTGATTGAACGGTACCTATTCCGCCAGCTCCTGGGCCCCACCGTTCTGGCCACGCTGTCGCTGGGCGGCGTCGGCATGCTCAGCCAGAGCCTCGGCGCGCTCGACGTGATCGTCAACCAGGGCCAGAGCGCGCTGGTGCTGATGAAGATCACGCTCCTGGGCATGCCGCAGCTGATGGTGATGATCCTGCCGATCGCCGTGTTCGTAGCCGGTCTGGTGGCCTTGAACCGGCTGCACACCGAGCAGGAGATCGTGGTCTGCTTCGCCAGCGGGATGAGCCGGTGGCGCGTGATCGCGCCGGCCGTCTATCTGGCCGTGGGCGCGACCTTGATCACGCTATTCATCAACCTGTGGATCGAACCCCTGGCGGAGCGCGCCCTGCGGCAGGAGCTGTTTCGCGTGCGCACCGACCTGGCCGCCAGCCTGGTTCGGGTCGGACAGTTCACCCAGCCGGCCCACGGCCTGACCGTCTACGCCCAGAGCAGCGACCAGGGCGGCGGCCTGCACAACATGTTCATCCTGGAGGAGAAGCCCGACGGCGGCGACACCACCTTCATCGCCGAACGCGGCAAGGTGACCACACGCAAGGGCGCTCCCGTGCTGATCATGTGGGACGGCTCCAACCAGGAATTCTCGCCCACGGGCGTGCTCAACTACCTTAGGTTTGGCGAATATATTTTTGATTTGAAAGGATTCTTGGCGACAGACGACTTGATCAACTACAAGATATCCGACCGCTTCATGCACGAGCTGCTGTTTCCCGACCTGCAACAGGAGTGGGAGCGCCGCAACCGGGTCAAGATGATCGCCGAAGCCAATAACCGCCTCTCCGCGCCGATCTACAACATCACCTTCATGGCCATGGCCCTGGCCGCGGTCATCGGGGGCCCGTTCAGCCGCCTGGGCTATGGGCGCCGCATCCTGATGGTGGGCGCGGCGGCGGGCGTCGTGCGGATCCTGGGTTTCGGAGCCCAGGCCGCCTGCGAGAGCAACGTCTGGTTCAACCTGGTGCAATACGCCCTGCCGGTGGGCGGCGCGATCTGGGCCTTCCATGAGTTGTTCCGGCAGCCGGTGGACCGGGTCGTCGATCTGCAGCCCCTGACGGGATCGACCCTGCGGGCCGCCGGAGCCGTCTCATGACGATCCGCCTGCGACGCATCGAGAGCTATGTGCTGGTCCACACTCTAGCCGCGGTCGCGGCCGCTACGGCGGTGATCAGCACGGTGATCCTGCTGATCGATTTCGTGGAGGTGTCGCGCACCGTGGGGGTTCGCGCGGAAATCGGCTTCAACCAGATCCTGCAGCTGACGCTGCTGCAGACCCCGTCCCTGATCCTGATCCTGCTGCCCTTCGCATTCCTGTTCGGCGTGCTGGGCGCCTTCGTCAACCTGAACCGGCGCAGCGAGCTGGTCGCCATGCGCGCGGCTGGGGTCTCGGCCTGGCGCTTCATCTTTCCCGCCGCGGTGGCCGCGGCGGTGATCGGCGCGCTGACGGTGACCGTGCTCAATCCGATCACCTCGGCGATGAGCGCGCGGTTCGAGAAGGCGCGGGACGACCTGATGCAGGATTCGCTGCCGACCGGCCCCAAGGAGATCTGGCTGCGCCAGGGCGACGCCCACACGCAGGTCGTCATTCGCGCCCGCGCCAGCGACGACGACCGTGGAACGCTTCGGCTCAGCCGGGTGTCGTTGTTCATCTCCCAGATCGACGCCAATCACGGGCTGAAGTTCTCGCGACGCATCGAGGCTGCCCAGGCGCGGCTGATGCCGGGCTATTGGCTGCTGACGGGAGCCCAGGACGCCACGCCCGGCGCCGTCGCCCTGCGCTACGACACCCTGTCCATCCCCTCGACCCTGGACGGCCGCACCGCGCTGGAGCGCTTCGCCTCCCCGGCGGCGGTGTCGTTCTGGGGTCTGTGGACCGCCATCGACCGCACCGAGCAGGCCGGGTTCTCGGCGACCGGCTACCGGCTGCAACTGCAGGACCTGCTGGCCGCGCCCGTTCTCTATGCGGCCATGTCGATCCTGGCGGCGGCGTTTTCCCTGCGTTTGATTCGCCTTGGCGGGCTGGCCCAGTTGGCCGGCGCGGGCGTGGCGCTCGGCTTCGTGCTGTTCTTTTTCGATCAGTTCTGCAACGCCTTGGGCCGCGCCGAGGCGATTCCCCCCTTCGTCGCGGCCTGGTCGACGCCCGTGCTGGCGCTTTTGTCCGGCTTCACCTTGCTTTGCTACACCGAGGACGGCTAGAGCATGACAGCTTTAAGTGGAAGCCGGCCAAAGCGGCCGTCATGCTCTAGAATCAAAGAGTTAGAGCCCGTTTCGGCGCCTCGGACGGTTCCATCCGAAGCGAAAAGGCTCTAGGCGATGAAGCAGGGGTTCGACAGGGGCGCAGGCGGTTACGCGAAGGGATGTCTCGGCTGATGCGCGGCGCGTGGGAGGCTCGAAGCAGGTTCGACAAGCTGGCCCTCCTCGGCGGCGGCGCGCTGGCCTTCCTGTTCGCCGCCGGCGCGGCGGCTCAGACGCCTTTCGAACTGCCCATGCGCTCGCCCAGCTCGGTGGCGCCGGTGCTGCAGAACGATACGCCCTCGACCCCCACGCCGCCGCCGCCGACGGATGACGGGCTGGGCCAGCATGGATTCTATCTCGAGGCCAACTCCCTCACCCGCGACGACAAGAACAACATCTGGATCGCCCGCGGCCAGGTCGAGGCCCGCTATCAGGACCACGTCCTGCGGGCGGACGAGGTCATCTACAACACCGGCACCGGCGCGGTGACCCTGAACGGCCATGGCCAGGTCATCGCCGCCGACGGCACCGCCGAGTTCGGCGACCACATGGTGCTGGACGACAAGATGAAGGCCGGATTCGCCCGGGGGTTCTCCGCGCACGAAACCCAGAACATCACCGTCGCCGCCGATGTGGCGATCCGGCGCAGCGACACGGTCAATGATCTCCGCCGGGCCATCTATACGCCGTGCAACGTCTGTGCGACGGACGGCTCGGCCAAGGAGCCGACCTGGTCGATCCAGGCCACCAAGATGGTCGAGGACCGCACCCGCCACCTGGTGACCTATCGCAACGCCGTCATCCGCGTGAAGGGCATACCGGTGTTCTACGCGCCGGTGTTCTGGCACCCGGACCCCGATTCGCCGCCGACTTCAGGTCTTCTGGCGCCGCGGTTCCTGTACAACCGGAAGCTCGGCCTGTCGTACGAGCAGCCCTATCTGCAGGTGATCTCGCCGTCGACCCAGCTGTTCATCAGCCCGCAGATCGACACCAACGTGAATCCGTTCCTGAACCTGGAATGGCGCGAGCGGTTCTATTCCGGCGAGTTGGACGTCCGCGTCGGCTACACCTACGAGCAGGATTTCGACGGGCACGGCAACAAGTTCGGCGACCTGACCTCGCGGTCCTTCGTCCTTGGCAGCGGCGCCTTCGACCTGACGCCGAACTGGTCGTGGGGCTTCGGCGTCGAGCGCACATCCGATCCGTTGCTATTCGAGAAATACGCCGTGCCCACGGTGTTCGACGACACCCGCGGCATCTTCAACACGGACGCGCAGCGGCTCTTGGCCCAGCTGTTCGCGACCCGCCAGGACACCGATTCCTACTTCTCGGTCTCGCTCCTGGGTTTCCAGGGCCTGCGGCAATTGCCCAACCCAAAGAACCCCAGCACGGGAATCACCGAGGACAATTCCGTCTTCCCCTTCGTCGCGCCGCTGATCGAGGGCCGGTGGGATCCCGACTACGACATCGCCGGCGGCCAGCTCCACTTCGTCGGCAGTGCGGTCGTGCTCGAGCGAAGCGAATCGCCCTACGCGGTCACCGCCCCGACAAGCGCGTCCCCGGGAGGCGCCCCCGTTCCCGGACCCGACAGTCGCCGCGCCTCGGCCGATCTGGATTGGACACGCACCTTCACGTTCAGCGACGGCATCCGGCTGGAGCCGTACGCGGATCTGCGCGGCAACATCTATAACCTGTCGGACATCACCCCGACCTCCTCGACCGTGAGCGTGCTCACCACCGACGGTCTTCTGGTCCCCGCCGCCTCGGGTCCGACCGACGCCAAGGACAAGACGCTGTTGAACGGCGTGCCGACCGTCGGGGTCAATTTCAGCTGGCCGTTCATCCGCCAGAGCGGCGGGACCACGATCGTGCTGGAGCCGATCGCCCAGCTGGCGATCTCGCCCAACGTCAAGATCAATCCGGAAATCCCCAACGAAGACAGCGTGGTCTTCCAATATGACGAGACCAGCCTGTTCGAGGCCGACAAGTTTCCGGGCTATGACGTGTTCGACAGCGGACAGCGCCTGAACATCGGCGGCCGCGCGACCTTCAACTGGGACGGCGGGCTGAGCGCGAAGCTGCTGGTCGGGCAGACCTTCCGCGCGGCGCCCACCAGCATCTTCCCCGCCGGGACGGGTCTCAACAAGACATCGTCGGACTGGGTGGTCTCGGCGGACATCACCCCCATCGCCGGCCTGTCCTTCTACGGCCGGGGCCTGATCGACGACGTCGGCGATTTCCCGCTGGCCGAGCTGGGGGCCAACTTCGCCTTCCAGGGCCTGTCCGGCTATATCCGCTACCAGGTCGACAACACCGATCCCGCCACCAAGTTCAGCGACGTGGAAGGCGGCGGCGAATTCTACTTCACGAAGCACTGGGGCCTCGGCCTGTCGGGCGTTCGCGACCTGGAATTCAACGCATGGCGGCTGCGCGACATCAGCCTGATCTACAAGGATGAATGCATTCGCGTGCAGGTCATCTACCAGCACCAGGACACCATCCAGGGTCAACTGGGCTCATCCGACACGGTGCTCTTGCGCCTAACCCTCGCCACATTGGGCGCCGAAGGATACAGAGACACCGACCTCCGCTGAAACGCGGGGGCTTTTGGCGTCAAGAAAGGAATAGCCCTTTGACTATGGGGACACGTAAGGCGGCGGGGATGGCCGCCTCGGTTGGCGTTCTATCGATTCTCGGACTGGGGGTGGCGGGGTTCGGCCTGGCCGCGGCTCAGGATGCGCCGCCGCCGATGGTCCAACCGGCGGTCGCGACGACGCCCAACGCGCTCAGCGCCGGGGTGGCCGCGGTGGTGAATGACGAGGTCATCTCGACCTACGACCTGGGGCAACGGGTTCGCCTGCTGCTGGTGACCACGGGCGTGCGCGCGACGAACCAGAACATGCCGCAGATCGAACAGGAGGCGCTGTCCTCGCTGGTCGACGAGCACCTGGAGGTCCAGGAGATCCGGCGGCAGGAAAAAGAGCAGAAGTTCGACATCCTGGCCAGCGACGCGGAGGTGAACGACAACCTGGCCCGCATCGCCCAGAGCAACAACAGCACGACCGACAAGCTGCTGCAGGCGCTGGCCAGCGCCGGCGTCGGGGCCCAGACCCTGAAGGACCAGCTGCGCGCGCAGATCAGCTGGGCCCACTGGATTCAGGGCCGATACGGCGGCTCGCGCCTGCGGATCGGCGAGGACCAGGTCAACGAGGTCCTGCGTCAGATCCAGACTCAGGCGGCCCAGCCCCAGTACCAGATCGGCGAGATCTTCATCGACGCCGGCCGCGCGGGCGGAGAGGACGCGGCGATCAACGGGGCGACCCAGCTGGCGGCTCAGCTGCAGCAAGGCGCGCCCTTCTCGGCTGTCGCGCGGCAGTTCTCGGCGGCTTCGACGGCCGCCAACGGCGGCGACGCCGGCTGGCTGTCGCTGCGGGAAATGCGGCCCGAGATCCGCACGGTGGTGGACCAGCTGCGGCCGGGTCAATTGTCGGCGCCCATTGTGGTCGACAACGGCGTCTACATCATCCTCCTGCGCGCCAAGCGTTCGGGAGCGGGCGAGGAGATGATCAGCCTGAAGCAGGCGGCGATCAGCCTGTCCTCCGATGCGCCCGAGGCCAGCGTCGTGGCGGCCCAGCAGAAGCTGTTGGCGCTGAAGGCCAAGATCACGGGCTGCGATACGATGGAGCCTCAGGCGGCGAAGCTGGAGGGCGTGGTCGCGGGCGACCTGGGCGAGGCCAACATCAAGGACCTGCGCCCTTCGTTTCGCGACGCGGCAGAGAAGCTGGAGGTCAACCAGGTCAGCGACCCGATCCGCACCGAGGCGGGACTGCACCTGATCGCGGTCTGCGGCAAACGCCGCAGCGGCGCGTCGATCCCGTCGCGGTCGGATATCGAGGGCAAGCTGGAAGACGACCAGCTCGCCCTGATCCAGAAGCGCTATCTTCGCGACCTGAAGAACTCGGCGACCATCGAGACGCGCTGATCCGGCATGGCGGAATGACCCTCGCACCCCTCGCGCTCACCCTGGGCGATCCGGCCGGCATCGGCCCGGAGATCACCGTCAAGGCGTGGGCGGCGCTGCGGCGGTCCGGACCCGCCTTCATGGTGGTGGGCGACTTCCACGCCCTGGGGGCGGCCTCGCTCTCCAGCGCGCCGCCGCTGCGCCGGGTGGCCAGCGCGCGGGAGGCCGGGGAAGTGTTCGCCGACGCCCTGCCGGTGCTGGACATCCCGCTGCAGGTCCGGCCCGTGGCGGGCAAGGCGGACCCGGGCTATGCGGGCACGGTGATCCGCTGGATCGAGACGGCGGCGGGCCTGGCCCTGTCCGGCGAGGTGAGCGGCGTGGTCACCGCGCCCATCGCCAAGGCGCCGCTCTACGCGGCCGGGTTCGGCTTTCCAGGCCACACCGAATTCCTGGCTGAGCTGAGCGCCGGCGCCGTCCAGGACGGGGCGCGCGGGCCGGTGATGATGCTGACCGCCGGCGGGCTTCGCACCGCGCTGGTGACCATCCACGAGCCGCTGAGCCGGGTCCCTTCCCTGCTGAACCTCGACGCCGTCGTCAATGTCGGCCTGGTGACCGCCCAGGCCCTGCGGCGCGATTTCGGGATTGCGCAGCCGCGTGTGGCGATGGCCGCGCTCAATCCCCACGCCGGCGAAGGCGGGGCCTTGGGCCGCGAGGAGATCGAGATCCTGACGCCGGCGGCGCGGGCGTTGCGCGACCTGGGCGTGGACTGCGAGGATCCGCGACCGGCCGACAGCCTGTTCCATCCCGAGGCCAGGGCCCGCTACGACGCGGTGATCTGCCTCTATCACGACCAGGCGTTGATCCCGGTGAAGATGCTGGACTTCTGGGGCGGGGTGAACGTGACGCTGGGCCTGCCGATCGTGCGCACCTCGCCGGATCACGGCGTTGGCTTCGACATCGCCGGCCGTGGCGTCGCCCGCGCCGACAGCCTGATCGCCGCCGTGCGCCTGGCGGGCGAGATCGCCGCGCGGCGCCAGCTGCCAGGCGCGGGCGGGTGAAGCTGGACGATCTTCCGCCGCTGCGCGAGGTGCTGGCGGAACACGCCCTGGCGGCCAAGAAGGCGTTCGGCCAGCACTTCCTTTTGGACCTGAACATCACCCGCAAGATCGCGCGGTTGGCCGGGCCGCTGGAAGGCCGCGCCGTGATCGAGGTCGGGCCAGGCCCCGGCGGGCTGACCCGCGCGCTGCTGGAGGCGGGCGCGACGGTGATCGCGATCGAGAAGGACCGCCGCTTCCTGCCCGTCCTGGCGGATCTGGCCGCCGCGGCCGACGGGGCCCTGACCGTGATCGAGGGCGACGCGCTCGAGGCCGACGAGGCGGCCCAGCTGGCCGTCCACGCGCCCGGGTTGGAAAGCCGCGTGGTCTCGAACCTGCCCTACAATGTCGGCACGGCGCTGCTGATCAAGTGGCTCACCGGCGCCTACCGCCCCGCCGGCCTGACGCTGATGTTCCAGAGGGAGGTGGCCCAGCGGATCGTCGCGGGGGTCGGCGCGGACGCCTACGGGCGCCTGTCGGTCATCACCCAGGCCCTGTGCCAGGCCGAACTGGTGATGGACCTGCCGGCCCGCGCCTTCACCCCGCCGCCCAAGGTCGCTTCGGCGGTGGTCCGCCTGACGCCCCTGTCTGCGCGCCCGCCGGAGCCGCTGATCGAGGCCCTGGAGACCGTCACCGCGGCCGCCTTCGGCCAGCGCCGCAAGATGCTGCGCTCCAGCCTGAGGTCGCTGGGGGGCGAGGCTCTGTGCGCGGCGGCGGGGATCAGCGCCGACAACAGGGCCGAGGTGATCCCGGTGGAAGGGTTCCTGGCGCTCGCCGCGGCGCTGCGCACGCTCACGATCTGAACAGGCGGGCGGCAGCACTGCGTGCGAAGTGACCTTGACCTTGATCAACGGCCGTTCGCAGCGTCACGGATAGGGTCTAAATACGCGTTGCCGTGCGCTTACGCAGCGTATTCCCGGATGGGGTTCGCCATGGCTGCTTATCTGCTGCGACTCTATCAGCGCGCTCCGGGCGCGGGAGAACCGCCCCGGCTGGTCGAGGAGCGTATCCTGGCGGCGGACACCGACGGCGCCGCGATCGCGGCCGCGGAGGAATGCGCCAAATCGGCCGGGAAGGACGCGGACTACGGCCGCCTGCGCGCCCCTGATCATTCGGTGCTCTGGTGCGCGGACAGTCCGTTCGCGTGACGGTTCAGATCCTCGCGGCCAGACGCCGCGACAGATGCCGGATCGTGACGAACAGGGCCGCGACGGTGGCGATCAGGGCGAGGGTGAAGATGCCCGCGACCAGGTCGTTCGCGCCTGAGGCGTCGAAGGTCATGCCGCGGACGCCGAACAGGGGCGCCAGGATGGACGCGATCGTATTGCCCCAGGCGGCGATCAGCAGGGACCAGAGCAGGATGCGCTCGCTGGAGACGGTCATCGGGCGGATGCGCGTCGCGGCGGCCAGGCCGATGGTCAGCAGGCCGTTCAGCAGACCCTCCAGATGGGCCATCACCCAGCCCCGATAGTCGCCGCCGAGGCTGATCGGAGCCGGTTGATGATAGACTTCCCGCACGACCACCCAGACCAGGGGAACGCCGCCGAAGAACAGGCCGATGGTGATGACGATCACCGCGTTCAGCGCGGCGATGCGAAAGCTCGTCGGACATGGCGCCCTTTCCCTCCCTATCGAACGGCCCTGGTCAGAGCTTCTCGTCCAGCAGTCCCCGCACGAAGGGCGCCAGCCAGGGATTGCGGGCCCGGCGCAGGCGTTCGGCGTGGTAGATGTGCGCCAGTTCGGCATAGGCGGCGTCATAGTCCTCGTTGAGGATCACATAGTCGTATTCGCCCCAGCGGCCGATCTCGTCATAGGCCCGGCCCAGGCGGCGCTGAATCACGTCCTCGGCGTCCTGGGCGCGGGCGTGCAGGCGCCGGCCCAGTTCGGCCATGCTGGGCGGCAGGATGAAGACCCGCACCACGTCGTCCTTCGCCGAGGCCGCGATGGCCCGGGCGCCCTGCCAGTCGATATCGAACAGCACGTCATGGCCGGCGGCGACCCCGGCCATCACCGGCGCCCTGGGGCTGCCATAGCGGTGCTCGTGCACGTCGGCCCATTCCAGGAAGGCGTCGTCCGCCACCATCTGGTCGAAGGTCTCCGGACTGACGAAATGGTATTCGCGGCCGTCCGCCTCGCCGGGCCTGGGGCCGCGGGTGGTGGCGGAGACGGACAGGGACAGTTCCGCATGGTCCGCCACCAGCCGCCGCGACAGCGAGGTCTTTCCGGCGCCCGAGGGGCTGGAGATGACCAGCATCAGGCCGCGGCGGGGGCGGCGGCGTTCATTCGACATTGGCGACCTGCTCCCGAAACTGATCGATCACCGCCTTCAGCTCCAGGCCGAGCGCGGTCAGGGCGATGGTCGCCGACTTGGAGCAAAGGGTGTTGGCTTCGCGCATGAACTCCTGGGCCAGGAAATCCAGCCGCCGACCGGCGGCGGCGTCGCCGGCGATCAGGCCGCGGGCGGCGGCGACGTGGCTGGTGAGGCGGTCCAGCTCCTCGCGCACATCGGCCTTGGCGGCCAGGACCGCGGCCTCCTGCACCACCAGGGCGTCCAGGTTGGTCCGGTCGTCCAAGAGCTCGCCGAGCCGCCGGGCGAAGCGCTCGCGCACGGCCTCAACCTGGCCGGCGGCCTCACGCTCGGCCTGGGCCACGAGGTCCTCGATGCGGTCGATCTGACCGCCCAGCACCGGGGTCAGGGCGGCGCCCTCCTCCAGCCGGGCGAACTTCAGCGCGTCCAGGGCCTCGGCCAGGCACAGGCCCATGGCGGCCTCCACCTCGGCCCGGACCTCGGCGTCGTCACTGTCGTCCGCCGCCTCGATCACGCCGCGAAGGCCATAGAGCCCGTCCATCGCCGGCAAGGCCGCGCGGCCCTGGCGCACATAGCGTTCAGCCAGGTCGATATAGCGCTCCAGCTGCTCGACATTGACGCGGACAGCGCCGGCCGAGTCCGCGCGGCGGGCCTGGATCCCGACAGTCAGCTGTCCGCGCTGGAACCGCGCCTGGGCCGATTCCCGGGCGAGCCGTTCCAACGCGTCGAAACCCGGGGGGCCGCGGAAGCGGGTCTCAAGGTTGCGGCCGTTGACCGACCGCGCCTCGACCGACCAGGTCCATGCGCCCAGGGCGCCGTCGCGGCGCGCGAAGCCGGTCATGCCCGAAATGGCCATCTAGGGGATCGTCTCTGACATGCGCGCCCAAGCTGGAATGACGTCGCGATTCGCGACCCGCAGCCACATCTACGCCAGTTGGCTGATGATGCGAACGCCGCCAGTGGCCCTGCATCCGCTGTCCTGGACGTGTTTGGCGCGACCGAAATGTCGAATCGCTCCTCGAACGTTAGGGAACCATACATTCGTGGCGTAGTTCTGTGGGGTCTGGCCCCAAAGGCGACGAGTCGATGACCGAAGAGGAATGCAACGATCGGGCGCTCCGGTGCGCGGCAAACGCGGCCCTGGCGCAGAGCGAGCCGGTGTCCTTGGAATTCCTGCGACTCGCCGCCCAGTGGCGGGCCATGGCGGCGCGGGTCATTCGCCTGGAGATCGGCGGCGGCCCGATCGATCGGGCCGGATCGGCCGTGGCCCTGCCGTTGGCTTGACGGGAATCAAGGACCACGCCGATCCCGGCCAATAAACGTCAGCCAGGCGCGGTCCTGTGGTATGGTCGATGGTGCGCCCGAACGGCTCCAGACCTGCGCTTGGCTTGATCTATCGATACCCGCGCCGGGAATGGCTTGCGCTCCGCGAGCCGCCGGCGATTGCGTAGGACGAACATGGCTGATGATATAGCGATCGTCCCGGCGGTCGCCGACAGTCTGGCCCTGGCGATGGTCGCGTCGTCGGACGCGCCGATCGTCCTGCTCGACGGCGGATTGCGCGTCATAGCGGCCAGCGTGTCGTTCGTGCGCGCCTTCCACCTCGACCCCGCCGCCATATCCGGGACATCAATGTTCGCGCTGGGGTCCGGCGAGTGGGACGTGCCGCAGCTGCGCTCATTGCTCAAGGCCACCCTGTCGGGGGCGGCGAACGTCGAAGCCTACGAGATGGACATCAAGCCGCCGGGTTTCGGTCTTCGCCGCGTGGTGATCAACGCCCACCAGCTCGACTACGGGGACCCGGCGAATGTGCGTCTGCTACTGGCCGTGTCCGACGTGACCGACGCGCGCCTGGCCGAACGCCTGAAGGACGACCTCTTGCGGGAAAAGGCGATCCTGTTCCAGGAATTGCAGCATCGGGTCGCCAACAGCCTGCAGATCATCGCCAGCATCCTGATGCAGACCGCGCGCCGCGTGCCGTCGGCCGAGGCCAAGGGCTATCTGCACGACGCCCACGATCGGGTCATGTCGGTGGCGCAGCTTCAGCGCCAGCTGGCGGCGTCCGAATTGGGCGCTGATGAGCTGCGGCCCTATTCCACGGAGGCGTGCGAGAGCATCGGCGCCTCGATGATCCACGACCACGACAAGCTGAGCTTGACGGTCAAGGCCGACAAGGGATCGGCCACGGCGGAGGTCTCGGTCAGTCTCGGCCTGATCGTCACCGAACTCGTCATCAACGCCCTGAAGCACGCCTATCCCGCGGAGCGCTCAGGCCACATCGCCGTTGTGTACCTATCGCGCAAGGCCGGCTGGACCTTATCCGTCAGTGACGACGGCGTCGGCATGCCCGCCGGGGCCATGCCGGCGAAGGGCGGGCT
>Ga0182030_10014733_pt1 | contig 15400 bp, 16 predicted proteins | sample 812S3MmetaG_FD_121299 | JGI IMG/M metagenome (GOLD analysis project Ga0182030, IMG submission 121299) | Permafrost microbial communities from Stordalen Mire, Sweden - 812S3M metaG (Illumina Assembly) | ecosystem: Environmental > Terrestrial > Soil > Wetlands > Permafrost | place: Sweden... | reverse complement strand
CCTGGCAAAGCTTTGGGCGCACGAAACGCTGGGCGTCGAAGGCGCACGGGGCCTGATCGCGCCGCCGGCCATCACGCCTCCGGTCCACACTCCCTACGCCGCTGTCAGTCTCGGCACTGCCGACAACCCATCCAAGCAGATGCCCCCCGCATTTGAAGCCGGCCTGATTCGCGAGCTCTGCGCCCACTTCCCCAACGTGATCGTGGACCGCGGCTTCGGCGCGGACGAATCCGCGCGTGTCGAACGCGCCGTCGCCGGAACCAACGCCACCACATGGTCGGGAAGCTTCGCGGGCTTTGCTTCGCTCATCGGCGCAGCCTCCTGTTATGTCGGTTACGATAGCGCCGGCCAGCACGCGGCCGCCGCATTCGGAACGCCCCTCGTCACCCTGTTCAAGGGCTATGTGAATGAGCGCATGTTCGCGCGATGGCAGCCTGCCGCCCCGAATCCCGGGCGCGCTGTAATCCTCCGGGAACCGAACATCACCATCCCCGCCGTCAAGGCTGCTTTGGCTTCTTTTTCCCGCCTCTGACCTGAATCCGCTCGAACTTGCGGGGGTTCTCGCGGAACTCCCGCGCAAAGTCTCGCGCGCTCGCGGCCTGCCGGTTGACCGAATCGTATAGCTCCCGCGATTGAAGCAACTTCGGGAACTCGCCCTTTCCCTCAGTCAGTTGGTCCACCGTCTTGTTGATGGATTGGAGGCGGTCGCGCAGATCCCGGTACTTCGCGTCGCTCACCAGCCACGCGCCCGCTTTCCCCTTCCCGGCATTGGCGTCCGCCAGCGATTGGTGCAGATTCCGCGCCTGCGCCACCGCCTGGTCGTACTGTGCCGGATTGTTCAGAAACACGGCGCTCTGCGCCTTTTCGAGAGACGCGTCCACGTCCGCGATCGTTTTCGTGATCTTCTGATAATCCGCATCGCTGTAGAGGAACTGGCCTTGTGGAGTCTTGCGGTCCGCGTAGCCGGCGATGCTCTCTTGCAGCACCCCGACTTGATGCTCCATCGACTTGTACAAAGCGTCCCCATGCACCACCTTCGCCAGCGGAGATTGGCCCTGTTGAATGTCCGTGAGCACGAAGTCGATGCTGCTCATCGTATCCCGCAGGGAAGCCACCAGATCCGATGGATTGAAAGTCCCGCTCTGGATCAGACTCGCGATCTCCGCTCCTTCACCCACATGCTCAGTGGCGCGCCCCAGTGAAATATCCACGAACTCATCCCCGCCGATCAGGTTCGTCGCCGTTATGGCCGCAATGGAATCCACCGGAATATTCGCCATATACCGCCTCTGTATCGCCATCCGGACCTCGACGATGCGGTTCGGGTCGAGTGTGGAAGTCAGCGAAACCTTGTCGACGCGTCCAATGACCACTCCATTCAGCATCACAAAAGCGCCCTTCTGCAGACCGGCGGCGTCGCGTAAATAGGTGCGCAGCGGGAACTTCGAGCGGAAAAACTCCGCGCCGCCGCCCGAGAGCAGCCACGCCAGAAACAATGCGATGGCAAGGGCGGTAAGAAAGAGCGCACCCACCCGGATCCCGGTCCCCGGTGGCATCGCGTTGAGATCGTCCTGGCCTTCTTCTGGTGGTTTGTCGGGCATGCCGCCTGACGGCCAGTCTACCAGTCCCCCTATCCTTTTGTCCGCTCCCTGTCTCTTGTCCTAATGCGGGCAGCGTGTGCATTCTGATACACTGCCCGAACGGAGAAGGAGCAAACCACCAAATGGCAGCACTGATCGAGATTTTCTACAGCCCCAAAAAGGTTTTTGAATACGTCCGCGACCAACGCGCCTGGGCCATTGCGCTGATCGCCAACCTGTTGCTGATGACCGCGTTTCTGACCGGAGTTCAGCACGCCATCGGCCTCGAAAACATCGCCCGCCAGCAGATGGAGAGCAACAGCTTCACCAAGAACATGACTCCTGAACAAAAGGAGACGGCGATTTCTCAGGCCTCGACGCCCTCGCGGCAGATCATCGGTCTCGTGGCAACACCGGTCGTGATCGCCGTGATCATGGCGTTTTTCGCGGTGCTCTACATGGCCATCGCGGCCATGTCCGGGGGCCCGATCAAGTTCTCGCAGGCTTTCGGCGCAGCCAACTATTCGGCATGGCCGTTCAACGTCGTCACCGCGATCCTCTCCTGCATCGTCGTTTTCATCTCCGCCGATCGCTCGGAACTCGACCCGCAGCATCTGCTCGCCTTCAACGCCGGAGCCTTCATGGACAAGGCCACCGCGTCGAAACCTCTCTACGCCCTGGCTTCCTCATTCGACATCCTGATCCTGGCGCAAATGGCTTTCGCCGCCTGGGCGCTTTCCATCGTCGCCAGAATTTCCCTCGGCAAGGCGCTCGGCGGGCTGATCGTCATCTGGGTCTTCATGACCGCCATCCGGATGGGTTTCTCGCTCGTATTCTAGTCTTTAGTGAATCGCTCTTTGAACCGGCGCGACCTGCTCGCTCTCCTCACCGCCGCGCCGCTCGCGGCCCAGGGTGTTTCCACGCGCAACGTGCGCGCGCTGCCGCGTGGAAAACCCTCCGGGCTCCCCTTTAACGCCCGCTTCACCGACGTCGCCAAGCCGGCCGGACTGGCTCATCCCGTCATCTACGGCGATCTTGAAACCAAGAAGTATATCCTCGAAACCACGGGATGCGGTTGCGCTTTCTTCGATTACGATAACGACGGCTGGATGGATATTCTGGTGCTGAACGGCACGCGCCTCGATGGGCCGCCCGAAGGCGCGACCAATCGCCTCTACAAGAACAGGCGCGACGGCACGTTCGCCGATGTCACGTCCGATGCCGGTCTGATAAAGACTGGATGGGCCTCCGCCGTTTGCGTCGGTGACTACAATAACGATGGTTTTGAAGACCTCTTCATCACCTATTACGGCCAGAACGTCCTCTACCGCAATAACGGCAACGGCACCTTTACCGATGTCACCGCGCCCGCCGGACTCAAGAGCCGCGTCAAGCGCTGGGGCTCCGGCTGCACCTGGGTGGATTACAATCGCGATGGCCTGCTCGATCTTTTCGTGGCGCATTACATGGATTTCGATCCGGCCCGCGCCCCGGTGGCCGGGTCCAATAGTAACTGCACCTGGAAAGGGCTTCCAGTGATGTGCGGACCGCGCGGCTTCCCCACCGTTCCCCCGCTGCTTTATCGCAACAATGGCGATGGCACGTTCACGGATGTTTCGGCCGAATCCGGAATCGGGAAAGTGCGCGGCAGCTACGCTTTGACCGCGGTTGCGGCGGACTTCGATAACGACGGCTGGCCCGATATCTATGTCGCCTGCGATTCCACGCCCAGTTGGATGTTCCGCAATCGTCACGACGGCACCTTCCGCGAGGTCGGCCTCGAAACCGGCGTGGCCCTGAATGACGATGGCATCGAGCAGGCCGGCATGGGTTTGGGAATCGGCGATTACAATCTCGATGGCTCTCTGGACATCCTCAAAACGCATTTCGCCGACGATACCAGCGTGCTCTATAAGAACGACGGTCACGGCATGTTCGACGACGTGACCAATCAGAGCGGACTTGCCGTCGAAACGCGCTACATCAGTTGGGGCGCGGGCATTGTGGATCTCGACAATGATGGACTCCCCGACCTGTTCATCGTCACCGGAAACGTCTACCCCGAAATCGAGGCGAAGTTACCCAGCTACCCCATGAAAAGTCCCCGTCTGCTGTTCCGCAACCTGGGCCAGGGTAAGTTCGAAGAGCTGCTCGATCAGGCCGGACCCGCCGTCGCCGCACCTCATTGCAGCCGCGGCTGCGCATTCGGCGACTTCGATAACGATGGCGATATCGATATCCTGATCGTCAACCTCGACGAGCCGCCATCGCTTCTGCGCAATGATGTTTCGGGCGTCAACCACTGGCTCAAGGTCAAACTCGTCGGCACGCATTCCAACCGCAGCGCGATCGGTGCGCGTGTGACGGCGCGCTACGGCGGCAGGCAGCAGGCTCAGGAGGTACTCAGCCAGTCGAGCTATTACTCGTCAAACGACCCGAGGCTGCACTTCGGCCTGGGCACTGCCGCGACGGCCGACCTCGAAATCCGCTGGCCGGACGGAAACCGGCAGATTGTCAAAGCCGTCGCTGCCAATCAGATCCTGACCATCCGGGAACCTCACTTGAAAAGTATCCCCGCGTCCCGGTAGTCGATCGTGATCGATCCGAACGTCGCCAGCACCGGCATTCCAAGAATGCCGCTCACTTCCACTCCGGCGCTGCTGCTGATATTCGGCAGGTCGAACGCCGCCAGGCGCGTAAACTCCTCGCGGAAACCGGCAAACCGCAGCACCACCCGCTCCGCTTCGTACAGCATCTTCACCTTTCCGGATACCCCTTGAACGGACATGTGGTGGTTGTAGCGAACCGTCGTGATGGACCGCGCCAGATTCGTCGCGAGGCTGTTGAAGCCGGCGCCCGTGTCGATGAGGAATAATCCACTCCCCGCATCGGATTTCTCCGCCTCGCTGACAGTCGTGGGAATCAGCAGGTAGTGGCGAAATTCCAGGATGGGAGTGAAGGGCTTGGTTTCTGTACCCGTATAAGCGTCAACTGGAGTGTAGCCGTCCCAGGGCGGTCCGAACAAAGGGTCGAGGGCAATCGAGTGGTTGCTGAAATCCACCTTGACGAGGAATCGCTTGAACAGGTCGCTTCCCAACAGTCCGCTGAATTGACCGAGCGACCGCTTCTCCACCACATTGACGGTCACGTTCTTGAACGCCAGATCGCCAATATGCAGTTCATCCGCGTATCCCAGCCACGCTTTGGTTTCGCTGTCGCTGCCGATGCCCCAACTCCGGGAGCGGCCGACGCTTTGGATGCGTGCCTTCAGGGCGAACTCGGTGGAGACGGTCACTCCGCCGGCCCCTGTGTCAAAGCGCAATTCAGACTTCACGCCGTGAACGGAAATAGCCAGCCCTGCTCCGAACGACCCTTTCCCGTCGGGCCGAATTCGATAGGGCAATTGATAATGGCGGTACGGGGACTCCAGTTCCGCTTCGTGCCGTTCTTCCAGCGCGTCGACGGCACGGCCGATCTCCTCATCATCGGGGGCCAGTGCGTGCGCCGTGCGCACCAGCGCCGCGCGGCGGGCTCGAAATCCCTTCGCGCCCAGAATGCGCGCGCTCCCGTAAATCGCCAGGGCATTCCTTTGATCGAGGTCTATCGCGGCACGGTATTCCGCGTCAGCTTCCAGAACGTGGCCTTCGCGAAACAGCAGATCCGCGTGAACCCGGCGCACATCGGATGCGCGCGAATCCGGGGCGCCCGCGCCAAGCGGCAGAGTGGCAAGGAAAAACGTCGCAACGCTAACGAGGCTTGTAATCGAAATTGATCTTCGCATCACGGTAATCAATCGTGAACGATTGAAACATGGAAAGCACTGGCAGTCCTAAGGTGCCGCTCACTTCCAATCCCGCAGCCCGGCTCGGTCGCGTTTCGTCGAGCGATGTCAAGCCGAGATTCGTCTGACGGAAACTCCCAAACTGCAAGACTACGCGGTCTGCCTGGTACACCATCTTCACTCTTCCCGATACGCCTGACACGGCCATCGAGTGGTTGCTCCGAACCTTCGTCACTCCTGGAGCCAGGTTTGTCGAAATATCGTTGAATTCCGCGCCGGTGTCGATCAGGAATAAACAGTTCGTTTGCTCGCTTTGGAGCTTCTCGCTCACCAGCGTCGGGATCAGCAGAAGATGGCCGGCTTCGAAAATCTGGGTGAACTGCGCCAGTTCCCGGCCCTCATAGCGGTCCACCGGCGTAAACCCGTCCCATGCCGGACCTGGTAAGGGATCCAGATCGATTCGGCCCTGGTAGATGTTCACATCAACCAGGAATCGTTTGAAGATGTCCGTGCCGATCAGACCGTCCGACTCGCCCACAGAGCCCTTCTCTTTCACCTTGACAATGATGTTCCTGAACTCGATGTTGCCGACGCGCATGCTGTCCGCGTATCCGACCCAGGCATCCGCATCCCCGGCATTCCCGAGGCCACCGATTTTGGAGCCGCCGATTCGCTGAATGCCGGCCTTTGCCGCAAAACCGCTCGATACAAGCAGGCCGCCCGCGCCGGTGTCCACCAGCAACTCCGACTTCACGCCCTTGATGACGATCGTCAAGCCCATCCCAGTGGCGCGCTTCCCGTTATAAAGGACCCGGTAGGGAAGCTGGTAAGGCTGATAAGGGGAAGCCAGTTCGAACTCGTGCCTGCCGTTGAGAACCTTTGCCTTCGCAAGCTCTGTTTGAACAAAGCTCTTGGCGGCCGGATCAGTCGTCACCGCCGGGTCGAGTGCCATTCGTTCCCATCGCCCGACCGAATTTTCCAGAGAGAAATATGCGCTGCTGATCACTGGATCTGTAGGCGCGAGTTCGTGAGCGGCTCGAATCAGGCTGGCCGCTTTGCCATTTAAACCTGCGATCCGGAAGGTTCGCGCAATGCCGTAAAGCGCTCGAGGATTCTGCTTATCCAGGTGGAAGGCCGCTTTGTATTCGGCGTCCGCCTCCGGAACGTGGCCTTCGCGAAACAGCAGATCGCCGTGAATGCGGTGCAGATCCGAGGCTTGCGCGTTCGCCTTCAGCGCCGTCTGGACCGCCTCATCGGCTTCGTCGAAACGCTCTTCGTGTAGCAGCAGATCCACCAGCCGCACATTCGGTTCGACGGCCTCCGGATGGGCCGCGATGTCCTTCTTGAGTCCGGCAACATCTGTGTCGCCGCCCAGTAGGAAAACGGCAGCCAGCATGACCGCCGTCGCACGCAGAGAGAGTGGCATCCATATAACTTGCCACAAATGGCAAACCAACGTCGCGCAAATAGTATCCTAAGGCTTGATATGGCGACAGCTCCCCACCCCGTTTTTTGCGTGAAATTGCAGAAAGAAGCCGAAGGTCTGGCCGAGGTGCCCTTCGATGGACACCCGCTCGGCCAGCGCATCTATGAGAATGTATCGAAGGAAGCCTGGGGCCAGTGGGTCGAGCATATGAAAATGCTCATGAACGAATACCGGCTGAATCTGGGGCAGCCGGAAGCCCAGGAATTCCTGATCCAACAGATGGAGCAGTACTTCTTCGGCCAAGGCGCGGCTCCGCCCCCCGACTATGTCCCGCCCCCCGCCCATTAGGCACCCCCAGCCATGCTGACCGACGGCTTTGGACGAGTTCACGACAGCCTGCGCATCAGCGTCACCGACCGCTGTAACATCCGCTGTTTTTACTGCATGCCCGATGGCCTCGTCGCGTTTGAGCCGCGCGAAAACCTGCTCAGCTTTGAACAGATCGAGCGCTTCGTCCAGATCGCGGCGTCCCTTGGTGTCACCAAGATACGCCTGACCGGCGGTGAGCCTTTGGTAAGGCGGGACTTGCCGGTTCTGGTGCGGAAACTCGCCGGAATCCCCGGCATCCGCGACCTCGCGCTCACCACCAACGCCGTCCTACTCGCCGCCCACGCCCAGACGCTTTACGATGCGGGATTGCATCGCCTCAACGTGCATCTCGACACGCTCGATCGCGCGAAGTTCCAGCACATCACCCGGCGGGACGATCTACCGCGCGTTCTCGAGGGGCTCCAGGTCGCAAAACAGACCGGCTTCAAAATCAAAATCAACGTGGTCGCCGTGAAAAACCTGATCGAGCCCGACCTCGTCCCCATGGCGCACTTCTGCCGGGATCAAGGCTTTGAGCCAAGGTTCATCGAGTTCATGCCCCTCGATTCGCAGCACCTCTGGGACCGGTCCAAAGTCCTCACGGCCGATGAGATCGTCCGCACCTTGTCGCAGCAAGTCGCCCCGCTCGAGGAGGTGCCCGATCGCGACCGGCGCGCCCCGGCCACCGAATACCGCTGGGCCGATGGCCGTGGCCGCATCGGATTGATCGCCTCGGTAACCCGGCCTTTTTGCCTGAACTGCAACCGCTTGCGCCTCACGTCCGATGGAAAACTCCGCTACTGCCTTTTCGCGGTCGAGGAGACCGACGTGCGACAACTGCTCCGCAGCGGTTCGGATGCCGAAATCGCCGCCGCCCTGCGCTCCAATGTGGCCGCCAAGTGGCTCGGCCACGAAATCAACAGCCAGCGTTTTGTTCCTCCGCCGCGTCCCATGTACTCTATCGGGGGATAATGAACAAAAGTACGCCAGTCCGCGTACATATCCAAGGGTGAAAACCATCTATGGCCGAAACTGCAACAACTAACGAATCCGCGCAGATTCATATCCTCCTTGCCGAACATGGCTATGAGGTTACCGATACCGCGCCCAACGTGCTTTCCATCAAGCAGCTCGACAGCGGCATCAGCATCCAGGCCGTGATTGAGGGGGAGATCGTCTATTTCTCGCTCATGTGCCAAACCGTGCCGGAGTCTCAATTGACGCCGCAGATCCTGAGGCGGATGCTCGCGTCGGATAATGGCATCTCGACATCGTATTTCCAGCTATACGACTTCGGGGAAGGCCAAACCACCATCGCTCTCTGCAATTTTTGCAAACTGGCTCTGCTGGGCGCGGAAGACGCGGATGATATTCTTTCCTGCGTGCATTTTCTATTTGCCGATGTGCTGACCGCGCGCGACCTGTTGCTGGGACTCGGCAAAGCGGAAAAGACTGGGGGATTTTGAGACATGGGATTTCTAAACGAACTATTCGGCCGTACCGGGCGCGTCGCGCGCGGCCAGGCCTCCGACGCCGTCAGCGCCTACGAGAACGCCAACTTTGAATCCACCGTTCGGCAGACCATCGCCGACATGAAGAGCGAATTGAATAACGTAGTGCGCGCATCGGCCGTGGCCATGAGCAACTACAACCGGCTGGATGCCGAATACCAGAAGTACGTGCGCCAGTCCGATGAATGGAAGGCCCGCGCCAATCAGGCCCTCGACGCCAACAACGAAGACCTGGCGAAGAAAGCACTGGCCAAGAAAGCGGAATCCGACCGCCAGGTCGCTTCCATGCAGACTTCCATGCAGCAGGCCCAGCAGGCCAGCGATAGTTTGAAATCGCAAGTCCTGGAGCTGAAGCGCAAGATCGACGAAGGCGAGCGCACCGCAACTACTCTGGTGGCCCGCAAGAATGCCGCGCAAGCCCAGCGCAAAGTGGCCGAAGCCATGGCGGGCGTGGCCAAGAGCGACAACGCGTTCGCCCAGCTTTCGCGCTTTGAAGAAAGCGTTTCGAAAGAAGAAGCCACCGCCAAGGCCTTCCAGCAACTCGGTTCCATCGGCAAGGACGACGATCTGGAGAAGCAGTTCCTGCAGCTTGGCGATCACTCCGTGGATGCCGAGCTCGAAGCACTGAAACGCGAGCGTTCACTGCCTGCCGCCCCAACGGCGACGGTATCGGTGCCCCTCAGCATCGCGGCGCCGGCCGAACAACCGGCGGAACCGGCCAAGCAATAGCGCATGTTCTTCAAACACACGAACGGATCGACGCGGCACGTCGATCCGTCTCAATTAGAAGATCTGGCGCATCTGAAGATCACTGATGCCAAGCCGGGGGACACGCTGTCGATTTCTGGCGCGGGGGATGAGTTCGCGGATCTGGATTTCACGATTGATCGCAGGGCCATGGTGGAGTTCGCCGAGAAGCGCTGGGTGGAACTGAGCGGGTTGTATCGCGACCACCGCGTGGTGCTGGAAGTGCACAATGACGACGAAGTGCAGGTGTTCGGATCGTTCGACGGGAAGCACCTGACGCTCGATCAGATCGGCCTGTCCGAGCAGGATATGGCGGACCTGGACTCGCGCCAGAACCCCGCCGACAATTTCGAGTTCGACGGCAAGGTCTGGCTGTACCGCTGGAGCCGCGAAATCGGCATCTTCGGCGATGATCAGATGCAGGGCGCGGGCTGCTACGCGTGGCGGTTTCAGGAAGAGAATGGGGACCGTTATCTGACTGTCCGCAAGTCCGAGGGTCAGCCGTTTGAGGGCGTGGTTTCCCAAAAAGTAGATCCTGGGGATATCACGGTTTACCGGGGGTAAATGGCGGGAGGAGAAGCCTCGTATGACGGGAATCCAGTTTGTGACCGATGAGAAGGGCCGTAAGGTCGCGGTTCAGATCGATCTGAAGAAATATGGGTCGATCTGGGAGGATTTCTGGGACAGACTCGTTTCCGAATCACGTCGAAAGGAAAAAGGCGTTCCGTTCGATGAGTACAGGGCTAGTCGGCTAAAGCGTACGGCACCGCGTGCCTAACCAGGCGTGTGAGTATCACACGCGTTGCTCGACGGTAGATCCGAAAGGCACTTCAAAATGAATCGAATCACAGGTTGGGTTTTGTTCCTCGGCGTCGCTGGCCTCATCGGCTGGGGAGTTGTCAAAGCGAGCCGTCTGCCCGCTGAACTCATCAACCAGATTCAGGAAGAAAAGACTCTCCTGGCGACCGCCCACGGGACGCTGGATGGAGACCGCAGCACAATTTCAAAGCAAGCCGGCGCCGACCCGGAACTGTTTGCAGTGCAGGGATTCGATCATGAATGGCCCGCGCGCCTGGGTGAAGCGGGCGCCGCGTTGACCGAAGCCGATCGTTATGACGTTCGCCTGGAAGCGCTCCGCCAGAAAAACCAAAAGAGCACCCGCGTGGAAGTGGAAGACCTGCTGCGCCGTGAACGGGAGCGCATCGGGATGGCCCTCACCGCCGCCGGCGCCGTAGTCACCGAAGCCCGCAAGCGAGCCGACTTAAAGCTGCACTTCCCACAAGCGCTGGATCAGATCGAAACGCAGGCGAAGTCGCTGGAGAGCGCGGATTTGACCGAAGTCACCGCGAAGGTTCACAAAGCCGAACTGGATTGGCCCAGCCGCAGGGAAGATCTGGAAACGCGGCTGAACGCGGTTGTCAACGCGAAAAAGCAGGCTGTGGAGTGGGAGCACGAAGCCGAATCCCTAAAGGTGAAACCGGCCCCGCAACTCACCGCCAAAGACTATGCGCAGGCTTTAGACGCCGAGGAATCTCTCGACCGTTCTCAGGGTGAAGCCGCCGGCCGGAACCTCGCCGGCATGTCGCAGCAGCTCTACACGTCCTGGGACAACGTGCTGGAAGATCTCGACCAGGAACACGGCGTTTATCGCGAGCGCATCAAGCACATTTCGACTACCGTAACGGCCCCTGGCGCAAAGGGAGTCACGTCGTCCTCCACAAGTTGGAAGGATGTTCCCACCGAGCAGTGGCGGCTGGTGGAGAACGACGTGGGCATGACGATCGCCCACAAACCGCTCGGCAGGTTCGACAGCGAGGCGGACCTGACGGCCGAGCCCCCTGGCTTCGCTTACATGGCGTCGCCGCAGGAAGGGCGAAACCAGTACGGCTATTGGGAGAACAGCGGCGGCGGCTCATTCTGGCACTGGCTTCCCGAATATCTGATCCTCCGGGAACTGCTTTGGAACCACTCTTACCAGCCCATCCCCAGCTATGAATGGAATCGCTATAGCCAGGCGCGGAGTTCCGGCCAAACCTGGTATGGGCGCGATGAATCCGGCGCGCCCAGGTACGGCTCGCACGGAACATTCACTGCCCAGCATTATGGGAATAGCCGTTACGTGCAATCCGGCGGCTTCGGCAGTTCCCGATTCGCGTCGGGAGCGCGGCCCTCGTCGCCCTCGTCGGGACAGAGATTTGGAGCGCCGAGCGGCGACGCCGCGGGCAAGCGGTTTGGTGGCGGATCACCGGGAAGATCCTTCGGCGCCGGAGCCCGCCCTGCGGGACGCAGTTTCGGCCGCCATCATTAGGCCTACTGGTTTGGGTTGGCCGATATGCGCCGCCAGGCGCCAGTCCCGAGTTTTCCGGTCATTACCAGCGTCCCCGGGGTCTGGTACTTGTACGTCCCAGTATCGTCCCACGTTAACGTCGTTGCGTGCATGATGTAGCGTCCATTGCTGGCCGTAAACGTCCCCATAGTCGGCGCCCCGCCATCCGGCGCTTCGCTATGGAATGTGTAGGTACCGTTCGGTCCGATCTCCAACACCCAGTAGCCGGGATTTATCAAATGCTCCCACAATCCCACCAGGTGAGAATCGACCGATCCTGGTTGGTTCCCGGGCGGCAGCGGTAGAGGGGAAGGCCATCGCACATCGTCGCCCGCGCACGGCGTCACCCGCACGAAGCACCCTTGGCCGCCACGGGAGATACATTGGGCAAGAGCGGCGGTGGCGGCGCCGGAGCGATCCGGTGCAGACGCCGCGCCATATGGGCCGGGCGTTCTGGCCGAGGTCGCAAGCGCCAGGCAGGTGTTTCTGGCCCAATACGCAACCACGCAGTCCTTGCTTCCGCTACTCCGGCACGATCGCAGTGCCTGCTGTTCAGCATCCCTCTGCGAGACTTGCCCATGCGACCCTGCCGTGCTTAACGTGGAGGGGGAGATCGCCACTGCGCCATAATGAACCGGTTGCCGTCGCGGGCTTCCGCAAGGCCCCAGATTGATCATGTTCCCGTCCGGGCCATAGGTGATTCCACATGTCACGCCATCCTGCGCCGCTGCTGGCCTTCCGCCGATTGCCGCCGCCATCAGCCAGACTCCTGCCCACGTCACCAGGCGTGTTCTTCGAACGGCCGCGATCGCCCCCGGCATATCTTCCTTCCTCCCTCCGTTTCCTCGGAGACCCCAGAATACAACTAAAGGGGATCAAGCGCGCGGCAGGGGACGTAGCGAAAATTGACAATCCTTGTTATTGGGGCTAGAGTGAACGGGAGCCGCATCCGGCGACAATCCCTCATCGAGAAAAGCGTCGTAATTTCCAGTGATGGCGTCGACCGGCAAGCGGGTATTGTTGAGCAGCGGGGCACCGCTGACCTTGCCGGGGATTACCTCAACCAATGGGCAATCGGACGAATCTACAGTTCCCATATTCCCCACCTGTCTTCATGGTAGCCTTTCCAACGATGTTATTCTGACGGTACCGTGGATCTTAATCTCGATACGCTGAAGCAGACCATCTCGCAGGATCTGGAACGATCCGAATTTGCGATTTTCCGCCATGATTCCGGCGCATTCAACGCAAGCCTGGTGATCACCTGGGACTCGGAAACGTTTCCCGATTACCAGATGTTCCTCGAAGCGGCGCGGAAACTGGGCGTGAAGATGATCATGTTCGCCACGCGCGAGTTCGACGAGTCCGAACTGGCCGAGGCGGAAGACGACCTGGAATCGAGCGAACTCTCCCGCGACGATCGCCGCGAGTACGCGACCTCTCTCAAAGCACTGAAAGAGCATGTGGGCAGTACCTGCTCCATTGAACTGGCCTTCCAGTTCGAGACGCATTTTTACGTCTATGAAGCGCGCCCGGATTGGTACGAGGAATTCGTCAATATCTCCGATGAAGTGATCGCGCTCGGCGCGGAGCTGGACGAAGAAGACGACGAATCCGAGGACGATAACATGGGCGGGTTCTATTCAAAGAACTGAATCGCGGGCGCGCCGCTGGCAGTTCTCCGCCTGCGAGCCAGCGCTCTCCCGGAACCTCGCCGAATCCCTCAATCTCCCCGAGACGATCACCCAAATCCTCTGCGGACGGCATCTCGAAGATCCCGTAGCCGCCGCTGAATTTCTCTCACCGTCACTTTCGCGCCTGCACGATCCCATGCTGCTTCTCGATATGCAGCCGGCCATCGAGCGCATTGTCCGGGCTATTCGCAATCACGAGGGCATCGAAATCCACGGCGATTACGATGTGGATGGCACCACCTCCACCGTGATCCTTAAGACCGCCATTGAGATGGCCGGGGGCCAGGCGGGGTTCTTCATCCCCCACCGCATCCGCGATGGCTACGGCATCCGCGATGCCGCCATCGAGCGCGCCGCCCAGAATGGCGTGAAGCTCGTTATCAGCGTCGATACCGGCATTCGCGCGCAGGACGCCGTACGCCGCGCCAACGAACTCGGCATCGACGTGATTGTGACGGATCACCATCTGCCCGAAGGCCACCTGCCACCGGCCATCGCGGTGATCAATCCCAACCGGCCCGGCTGCCGCTATCCGGAGAAGAATCTCTGCGGCGCGGGCGTGGCCTTTAAGGTTGCCCAGGCGCTGCTGGCCACGCTCGGCTGGCCGCGCGATAAGTTCGAGCGCATTCTGGCTTCGTTCCTCAAAATGGCGGCGATCGCCACAGTTGCGGACGTGGTCCCTCTCACTGGAGAGAACCGCATCATCGTTTACTTCGGCCTTCGCGGCCTGGCGAAGGTGCGGAATCCGGGCCTGCGCGCGCTGCTCGATGCGGCAGGCGTGGTGGAAGGCCGCTCGCCGACGGCCCATCATGTGGGCTTCCGCATTGCCCCCCGCATCAACGCCGCCGGCCGAATGGCCAGCGCTGAGGAAGTCATCGAGCTCTTCATTGGCGCAGACCCGGAAAAGGCCCGTGCCATCGCCGAACGCCTCAGCCTGCTGAATAGCGAGCGTCAGGAAGAAGAGGCGCGCGTCATTGAGCAGATTCTGCAGGAATGCGAAGCCTCCGCAACCCAGGCCGCAACCCAGGCCGCAGCATTGGTATTCGCCGGCGAAGGCTGGCATCGCGGCGTATTGGGAATTGTGGCCAGCAGGCTGGTTGAGCGCTTCTGCCGGCCCTGCTTCGTCCTCGGTACGCTGAATGGCGAGACGGCGGGCTCCGGCCGCAGCATTCCCGCGTTTCACCTGCTGGATTCGCTGGAATCCATGCCGCAGCTTTTCATCAAGTTCGGCGGACACCGGCAAGCCGCCGGCGTAACCATGGCAACGGATAACGTGGCTGAGTTCCGCCAGTTGTTTGCCGCCTTTGCGGACCGCGTCTTGAAGCCGGAAGATTTCGAGCCGGTCCAGCGCATCGACGCCGCCATTCGCTTCAAACAGATTGATGCCGCCTTCTGGCAGTCTCTTCAGCGTTTGGAACCCTTTGGGATGGCAAACCCGGCCCCCGTGTTCGCCGCCCTGCATGTCGAAGTGGTCAGCGAGCCGGCCCTCATGAAGGAGAAGCATTTTCGATTCGCCGCAGCACAAGACGGGCGCGTGATCAAGTTCGTCGCCTTCAACATGGCCCACCGGATCGCCGAGTTTGCGCGCGGCGCCCACATCGACATCGCGTTTAAAATCGAAGCCGACGATTATAGCGGCGGGTGGGCGGCCAGGGTATGCGACGTGCGTCAGGCTTCTTCGGGGTAGTAGGTGTTGGGCACCCGGAGATAGCTGGACGAGAAAACATGTCGCCTGCGTGGGAGCAAGGTGAGTGCGTCGACCGACTTCCTATTGAGCCGCCGATTCGCCGACAAAACGCGGATAAAAAGGCAAAGCAATGGTGCGGAAAGGGGCTCCGGGGCCAGAATGTGATCCAAGAATCTGCTATGCGGCGGCCTTCTGCGGGAGCAAGCTGAGTTCGTCTTCGAGCAAGAGGCCGTAGCAGGCCGCCTGGCGGATGATTTCCTCCGTCTCCGGGGTCAGCGG
>Ga0182030_10014731_pt1 | contig 15402 bp, 16 predicted proteins | sample 812S3MmetaG_FD_121299 | JGI IMG/M metagenome (GOLD analysis project Ga0182030, IMG submission 121299) | Permafrost microbial communities from Stordalen Mire, Sweden - 812S3M metaG (Illumina Assembly) | ecosystem: Environmental > Terrestrial > Soil > Wetlands > Permafrost | place: Sweden... | reverse complement strand
GAGAGAGGCACGGCCCGGCACAACCTGGCTGCAGAGGCGATCCGGCAATTGCGGCAGAGAGGCCACAGCGTCCATATCGACGACTTCGGCACCGGATACTCAAGTCTGGCCTATCTGCACGATCTTTCTGTAGACGCCATCAAGATCGACAGGGCTTTCACCCAGGCGATCGGCACGGAGGCGGTGACCGTGGCCATTTTGCCGCAGATTCTTGTCATGGCCGAGACGCTCGGTCTGGATGTGATCATGGAAGGGATCGAAACCGACCTCCAGGCCAGCTACTTTTCCGACCTGGAGCAACCCATCTTCGGCCAGGGATGGCTCTTCGGACGTCCTGTTCCGGCAGACGAGTTTCATCGCCTGCTGACCGAGGACAAGAAGGCACCGCCAGTCCCGGTAACTGTCTGTGAAGGCGATAAGACGCATAGGGCGCTTCGCCTTATAGGCCATGAAAATCATTTGTGAGTTTTCGGCAAGCATCCGTGACGCGATTTAGCTCGTGGTGTGTCTCAATCATTGCCTCTGTTGTCAGCTCGCCATAACGATCAGGCTGGGTTGAACGGGGATCCCTCAGGGGCTAAAGCCCGGTTGATTTTGCAGACTTTACGTACGGGCTAAAGCCCGTACCCTTCAAGTCCGATAAACGATGATCTAAGTGAGACATACCACTCGCATTGTCAATGTGAATCCGCCGGCGCGCCGGCGGATAACCCAGGTTCCGCTTTTGGGCCTGGAATTCTGCGGCGTGGAGGCTGGAAGATCGCTCTGACGGCGCATCCGGCGCGGGAACGCACGCGTCTTCGCTCAGCGCAGGCGTCCGGGCAGCACGAAATGCTCCGCGCAGCGCGGTTCGCAGGAGTCGCCGGGCATCTTGATGGGGCTGTCGCAGGGCGCGGGCCGGGGGCGGTCAGCGCGAGGGAGCTTTCTCGCCGGTCTTTGTCTTGGCCATCAAAAAGACAAGCAGAACGGCGCTCAGCGAGAGCAGCGCCAGCCCCTCGTAGACGTCGGTGAAGGCCAGCAGTCCGGATTGCTGCTGAAGAATGCGATACAGGACGCCCAAAGACGGACCCACGCCGTCTCCCCCGCGGGCCAGTTGAACGGAAAGAATTTTTTTCAGGCCATGGACGGTCTGAACAAGCAGGGGATTGCCCGGCGTCAGGTGACCGGCCAATATGGTCTGGTGGACCTGGCTGCGGCGGGCCAGAAAGGTGCTGACCATGGCGATGCCCACGCTGCCGCCCACGTTGCGCAGCAGGTTGAGGGTGCCGGTGGCCGAGCCGATCTGTCCACGGCGCAGCGGGGCGGTTCCGGCCACGTTGATGGGGACGAAGAGAAATCCCATGGCCGAGCCGGCCAGCACCTGGGGCCAGAAGACGGTCCACGGGCTGATTCCCAGGTTGATGCGCGAGAGCATGAAAGCGCCAAGGGCAAAGACGAGAAAGCCGAAGGCGGTAATCACCCGCGGGCCAAGCTTGTGCACCAGCAGCGCCACCAGCACCATGGAAAGGACGGCGCCCAGGCCGAGCGGCGCGATCGCGCAGCCGGCGTTCAGGCTGGTGTATCCCATCAACTGCTCGAGGAATTGCGGGGTGAGCAGGGCGAGTCCGTAGATCAGCACGCTGGTGATGAAAATCAGCACGGTTCCCAAGGCGAAATTTCGTACCCGGAAGATGCGCAACTCGACCATGGGTTTTTCCGCTTTGAGTTCCCGCAGCACGAAGGCGACGAAGCCGATGACCGCCAGCAAGGCCATCGAGCGGATGAACCCGGAGCCGAACCAATCCTTCTCCTGCCCTTTGTCGAGAGCGATTTCCTGGCAGCCCAGCCAGAGCGACAGGGCGACGAGGCCGAACAGGTCGAGCGGTCCAGGATCGGAATGCCGGACCCAGGGCGGGTCTTCGACGGTTTTCATGATCGCCCAGACGGCGACGAGGCCGATGGGAACATTGATGTAGAAGATCCAGCGCCAGGAGTAGCTGTCGGTGAGCCATCCGCCCAGCACCTGGCCCACCACCGGGGCCACCACCACGCCCAGGCCGAACAGCGCCTGCGCCACGCCCTGCTTGCGCGGCGGAAAGCTCTCCATGAGGATGGCCTGCGAGATGGGAGCCAGCGCGCCGCCGCCAAGGCCCTGCAAGACGCGCATGACCAGCAGCATGGGCAGGCTGACGGAAAGGCCGCAGAGCAGGGACGAAAAGGTGAAGATGAGAATGCAGGCCAGCAAAAAGCGCTTGCGCTGAAAGCGATTGCCCAACCAGGCGGTCAGGGGCAGCACGACGGCGTTCGAGATCAGGTAAGAGGTGAGCACCCAGGTGGCCTGGGAGTAGGAGACCGACATGCTGCCGGCAATGTTGTTCAGGGCCACGTTGGCGATGGAGGTATCGAGCACCTCCATGAAGGTGGGAATGATGACCGACAGGGCGATCAGCCAGGGGTTGACCGCCGGCTGCCAGGCCTCGTGATGCGCTTCGAGCGCGAGCGTTTCAGCCGACGCCATCTAGGACTTCCGCTTTCTGGACGGGGGCATGGGATGAAGGCGAAGAAAGTCTCCGACAGCGCTCTGAACGCGCGCCTGAAGCGTGCGCTCGCACAGTTCAAGATCCGGGTTGAGCAGGACGTGGAGGATGTAGTCGCCCAGCACAAAGGTGACGAACTGCGCGGCGGATTTGCGGTAATCGGGGCCGCCGATGCGGCGCGACTGGAGGTATTCGGCCAGCAGCTCGTTGCCGCGCACCTTGCACCCGTCCCAGAGCTGGCGCGCCAGATCGGGAAAGTCCCCGGCCTCGGCCACCAGGATGCGATAAAGCGCCAGGAAGGTGGGCGCGCTGAACATGCGCAGGGTCATGCAGCCGATGTCGGTGAGCACCTGGCGGGGCGGCTTTTTCGACTCGATGTGTTCCATGTGGTGGGAAAAAAGCTGCTCGGTGTGAGCGCTCATGACAGCGACAAAAAGATCGGCCTTGGCGGGAAACAGCGCGTAGAGGGTCTGCTTGGAAGTGTGGGCGCGGCGGGCAATCTCGGCGGTCGAGGCGTGCTCGAATCCCTTTTCGAGGAAGACGGCGGTGGTGGCGTCGAGGATGCGCCTGCGTTCGGCCTCGTCAAGCGGCGGGCGGCCGCGCGAGGGACGAACGGAGACGCCCGCCGGGACGGGTCTTTTTCCGGTGTCCATGACTTTCAGTACCATTCAGTACACTTATTCTCAACGGATTATAGCGCCGGCAGATTTCCCTTGGCAAATTGCGTTCGCCGGGTGAGCCGTTCCGAAGAATTGTCATGGCCTGAACAAAGAAAGGGTACGGGCTGAAGCCCGTACCCAGCGAGAAATCCAGAGCAGCCGGCGCGGCCGGCCGGAGCCTCAGAAGCCCATGATGTTGTAGCCGCAATCGACGTACATGATTTCTCCGGTGATGGCGCTCGCGAGTTCGCTGGCCAGAAACAGGGCCGCGCCGCCGACTTCGAGCTGATCCACGTTGCGGTGCAGCGGGGCGCGGTCGGAGTGGGATTTGAGCATCTCGCCCAGGTCGCCGACGCCGCGCGCGGCCAGGGTCTTGATGGGGCCGGCGGAGATGGCGTTGACGCGAATGTTCCTCGGTCCCAGGTTCCAGGCCAGGTAGCGGACGGTGGATTCGAGGCCCGCCTTGGCCACGGCCATCACGTTGTAGTTGGGAACCACCTTTTCGGCGGCGTAGAAGCTGAGGGTCAGGATGCTGCCGCCTTCGCTCATGAGCGGCGCGGCGGCGCGGGTGACGGCGATGAGCGAGTAGACGCTGACGTCGAGGGCGATGCGGAAGCCCTCGCGGGAGGTGTTCAGGAAGTCGCCGCGCAGCTCCGAGGCGGGCGCGAAGGCCACGGCGTGAATGAGGATATCGAGCCTGCCGTACTTTTCTTGGAGCGTGGCGAAGAGGGTATCGATCTGCTCGTCGTCGGAGACGTCGCACTGAAAGCCGCTGGCTCCGGACAACTCGGCAATCAGGTCTTCCGCTTCGAGCTTCATGCGCTCGTTTTGATAGCAGATTGCCAAGGTGGCGCCGGCCTCGTGAAGTTTTTGGGCGATGCCCCAGGCGATGGAACGCTTGTTGGCCAGCCCGAAGACTACGGCCGTCTTACCCGCCAAATCGATCATGCTTGCTTTCTTCCTCCCGGATCCGCGTTGATCCGCACTCAGGGAAAGCGGACCGTTCAATCTTTTCCAATCCTTAGAGTATCAGCCGCCCAGGTCTACCAGCTCGACATTTCCGACCGGGCGGTGGAGAAAGCGGGAGCCAAGGCGCTCGAATTTCTCGACGGAGTCGGTGGCAAAGCAGCGGAGGTCCTGCGCGGACGGCGGGAGGCGCTTCGCGCTTTGCGAGGCACGATGGCTGGGTGGATCATGTCCGGTGTCCTGCCGGCCAAACTGCCGCAAAGCCTCCTCGGCCGTAGCCTCGGCCGAGTCGATCACCCGCACGCCGGGAGGGACGGCGCGCTCCATCAGCGGGCGCAGCAGCGGGTAATGGGTGCAGCCCAGCACCAGCGTATCCGGGTTCATGCCCTGGGCGGCGGCCTCGGCGCTCAGTTCGTCCAGGTAGATGCGGATGACTTGAGCGGTGACCGGGTGATCGGTCCATCCCTCCTCGACCAGCGGCACCAGCAGCGGGCAGGCTTTTTCGAGGGCGCGCAGCCCGCGGGCGCGGCAGGCGGCGGCATAGGCGTGACTCTCGACGGTGGCGTCGGTGGCGATCACCAGCACGTCGCCGGTGCGGGAGGCGGCGCGGGCCGCTTCCGCTCCCGGCTCGATGACGCCCAGCACCGGGACGGGGACGGCGTCGCGAATGGCGTCCAGGGCCAGCGCGCTGGCGGTATTGCAGGCGATGACCAGAAACTCCGCCCCCTGCTCGCGGACCAGAAATTGCGCGCTCTGGGCGGCGTAGCGGGCGATGGTGCGGCGGGACTTGGAGCCGTAGGGCAGCCGGGCCGTGTCGCCCAGGAAACAGAAGCGCGCCCGCGGCAGGCGGGCCATGAGGGCGCGCAGCACGGTGAGCCCGCCAAAGCCGGAATCGAAGACGCCGATGGTGGGGGTGGTGGCTGCTGAGTTGCTCTCGGGGCGGTTCATGGCTGCTGTCCCTCCGTCTGTGCGGCATCCTCGGTGAGATAGGTGCGGGTCAGGTCCATGTGGCCGGCCAGGGTCGAGCGCGGCTGGCCGTCCACCAGGAAGCGCACCTGGGCGACGCGGGGCAGGTTGGCGTGCAGGGTTCCGCAGATGGACAGCAGGGTAAGCATTTCAGTCTCGATTCCCGAGGGGTGGTTGTTGGCAAAGCCGCTGGACAGGTTGACGACCGCGAGCTGCGGCCCGGTCTGCTCGTCGTTCTCCGATGGGGAGCCGGGGGGGGCGCCGGCGGATGCGCTGGAGCCGGCTCCGCCCGAATCTTTACCGCCGGCTATGGAGCTTCCCGATCCCGATGCAGGGAATTTTGGTTGGCCGTTGGCGGGAATAACACCTCCGAGAGCAGGCGCGGGGAGCAAAAAAACCTGAAGAACCGAGCTTGCGCCGCCAGGAACCGGATGAGTGGCATCGGGGGCGGCATAAAGGTCCAGCAGGCTGCCCAGCAAGGCTTGCGCGCGGGCTTCGGGGTCGGCGGGCAGAGGCAGGGAGTGGGTTTGGGGCATCAGGGAGCCGTCGCTGTCGTTGGCCACCAGCAGGGTTGCCTGTTCGGCGGGCGCCACTTCGGGAGCCTGGGTGGGGGCCGAGTTCTGGCCTGCGATCAGCCGCTCGTGGGCGCGCTCGCGCAACTGCCAGAGGGCCACGCCCATGGCCACCGAGGTCACCAGCAGTGCGCCGAAGAGAATCTTCTGGTAGCGGGGAATCACAGCGGATGGGCCTCCGCGCGATCCTCCACCAGGGCGGCGGCCAGCGCGGCGGCAACCCGCGCCTGATAATCCTCGTCGTCCGGTCCGGCTGCAATTTTCTTGTCCGCGCCCAGCTCGGGCGCCACCTCGACGGCCACGGCGGGGCAGGTCATGCTCTCCAGGCCGGGCAGCTCGATGCGGGCCAAGGTCACATTCATCCCGGCCTGCAGCAGGGAGGAGTTGAGCACGCCCATCAGCGCCAGCGAGCGCGTCACCCAGCCGGCCTGCGCCGTCTTCCAGGCGGGAATGCGCACGGGCGAAGCCGCGGCGGCGCCCATGGGCAGGTTACTGTCGCCGGTGCGCAGAGCCGGCGGCAGCGAGGAGGCAAACAGGTGAACCCCCGAGCCGCTTTGGGTCGCGTGCAGAACCAGACAGGCCTGGGCGCGGGCGTGGTTGGCGATCCCGGCCCGCTTGTCCGGATCGACGGCGGCATCGGATTCGCGGGTGGTGACCACCCAAAAGCCGCGCGCCCCGAGCAGCGACCGCAGCCGCACGCTCAGCGCCAGGGTGACGTTCTTTTCAAGCTGGCCGTCCGCCAGGCGAGCGCCCGAGTCGCCGCCGCCGTGGGCCGCATCGAGCACCACGACAAAGCGGGTCTGAGGAGCGGCCGGAGCCGGGGGAGGTTGCTGCGCGGCCGCCTGCATTCCGGCCAGGACGCCCGCCGCCAGAACGGCCCACGCGCGCTCAGTCCAGCGCATAGATGGTCAAACCGCTGAGCAGCTTGGGAAAGAAGTCGGTGGATTTTTGCGGCATCACGTCGCCGGCGAAGGCCACTTCCTTCAGTTGCTCCATGGAAACGGGATTGGTGAGGAAGGCGACGTCGGCCTCGCCGCGGCGAACCTGATCGACGGCCTCGGCGGCGTTGCGCAGATAGCGAATGTTGGTCTGCTCGCGCACCTTTTCCTCGTTCAGGCCCAGCAGCCGGTCGAGCACGATGGAGTGCAGGTGGCTCAGATCGAGCTGACGCTGGCGCTCGGGCAGATGAGCCAGCGCGGCTTTGACGGCTTCGGGCCTGGAGCGCAGCAGAAACGCCCCGCCGCGGGTGATGGCGACGAAGGACGGCCCCTGCTGCTTGCCCAGAGTCGCGATGTAGCCGGCCGCTTCGCCGGCGGGCAATGCTTCGACGGTGAAAAACTCCTCGGCGGCGCGGGTAAAGGCGGCCGGATCGAAGTTCTCGAGGCTGTGCACGACGCGGTGCGTGGGCAGAATCACCAGCCCGTCGGAGTCCATGTTGACGAAGGTCATCATCACCGCGGCCTCCGGGAAGGCCGGCTGCGGCAACTGGCTGGTGCTGGATTCCGTTTTGGCGGGCGCGGCGGGCGCGTGCTCCCGGGAGTAGTTCAGCGCGGTCTCGTAGCGGTGATGGCCGTCGGCGATGATCAGCTTTTTGTCCGCCATGGCGGTGGTCAGCAGGCGGATGGCCGCCGGGTCGCTGATCCTCCACAGCCGATGCAGCACGCCGTACTCGTCGGTGACTTCGGCCTCGGCCGGCCCCGCGCCTTCGTAGAGAATCTTCTCGACGCTGCCGGCCGGGTCGGAGTAGAGCATGAAGATCTGGCCGAAGTGGGCGTGCGTGGCCTTGAGCAGGTTCAGCCGGTCGCCCTTGGGTTTGCTGAGCGTCTGTTCATGGCGGTAGACCACCTTCTCGGCGTAGTCGTGCACCTTGCCGAGGGCGATGAAGCCGCGCCGCTCCTTGACGATCTCCGTGCCGGGAACTTTGAAGCGCTGCGCATAGGCGAAGATGGCGGGAGCCTGCTCCTGCACCAGCACGCCCTGCTTCTGCCAGGCTTTCAGGTCGCGCGCCGCGCGGGTATAGACGCTCTCGCCGCCCTCGGCGTCGAACAGTTCCGGCTTGCCCAGGATGATGCGCACCAGGTTGTAGGGGCTGCGCTCGTAGTAGGCCTCCTGCATGGCAGGGGAGATTTTGTCGTAGGGCTGGGTGACCACGTCCTCCAGACGGACGGCGGAGGGGTTGTAGCGCCAGGCGCGAAAAGGATAGATGTGGGCCATTTTGAAGGTCTTGCTCTCCGATTGGACGGCTGAATTTGCGCACCCAGGCCCCATCTCATTCACTTTGGGAGCCATGTGCGCTTCCCTTCGATTGTATCCCAGTGGACAGTTTGGCTTCTTGCGCGCCGCCTCCGCGCGGATGGAAAGGGGCCGGTCGCCGGCCACGGCAAGTGGCGTAAAATGAGGCTGAAGCTCGATTCGCGCTCCAGGGGTTGAGCCGCTTTGCCCGCGATTGCCGAACCGGTTCCTATGCGCCTTTGCCATCATGCAGTTCTCGCGCTTTTCCTTGCCGGGGCGGCTGCCGCGCTGCCCGCGCAGTCATTGCAGACGGCGCTGGCCCAAAACCCGGCTCCAATTCTGACTCCAATTCCGGCTCCGATGCAGATGCAGCCCCCGGCGCCCCCGCTCACCGTGGATCGCGATCCGGTGCGCTCACCGGAGGGTGAATCGCCTCTGCCGCGGAACCAATCGCCCTTGCTCCCGAAGGTAACCGGGCAGGGCGAGGGCTACGTTCTGCGCACGAACGTCGATGAAGTGGTGCTCAACTGCACGGTGCTCCACGGCAACGAGTTGGTTCCCGGCCTGAAAAAGGAAGACTTCCAGGTCGTCGAGGACGGGGTCCAGCAGAAGATCATCAGCTTCCAGCACACCGACCTTCCCGTCTCCTTTGCGCTGGTGGTGGACAACTCCGGCTCGATGGCCAGCAAGCGTTCCGCGGTGAACGAGGCGGCCCTGGACCTGATCGAGGCCTCCAACCCCCAGGACGAGGCCTTCGTGGTCAACTTCTCCGACGAAGCTTTCCTCGACCAGGACTTCACCTCCAATGTGGACAAGCTGCGCCGGGCCCTGGGGCAGATCGAGTCGCGCGGCGGAACGGCGCTTTACGACGCCGTGGCGGCCTCGGCCGACAAGCTGGTGGCCGACGGGAAGCACTCCAAGCAGGTGCTCATCCTCATCACCGACGGCGAAGACAACGACTCGACCATCGATCTGAATCAGGCCGTGGGGCGGGTTCAGCAGCTCTCCGGCCCGGTGATCTACTCCATTGGATTGTTGTTTGGCGACGAAGACATGAGCCGCTCCGAGGTGAAGCAAGCGCGCAAAGCTCTGGAGATGCTTTCCACCGAAACCGGCGGAGTGGCATTTTTCCCCAAGAATCTCGGGCAGGTTGACCAGATTGCCGCCGAGGTGGCCCGCGATATTCGCAACCAGTACATGGTGGGCTACCACTCCACCAAGCCAACCAGCGAGCCAGGCTTCCGTCACGTCGTGGTGACGGCTGAGGCCAGGGGGGTGGGCAAGCTCACCGTGCGCACCCGCACCGGTTACTTTCCGGCCGCGCGGGTGACCAGGCCCTAACATCATCCCAAGACTCTTTCCGGCGACGAAGGCGTTTCAGGGGACTGATCCCGCAGAGCACTGCCCAATCCGAGTTCAGTGAGCGCGTTGGCCTGTATAGGTTTGTGCAGCAGCCCAAGAGCGTTGGTAATTTATAGTCGGGAAAGTCACAGGGCCACAATGTCGATTACACTGTCGAACTTCTTTGGACTGCTTGGCGGGCTGCTGGTATTAGCCTATCTGGCCAACCGGTTTGCGCACCGGACACGCGTGCCCGATGTGATGGTTCTGCTGCTTTGCGGAATTGTGGTGGGGCCGGGGCTGCACTGGATCAACGCAGATAGCTTTCCTACGATCACTCCTGGCGTGGGGACGCTGGCGCTGATTTTGATTCTGTTTGCAGCGGGTCTGGAACTGGATTTGCGGCACGCGCGCAAACAGTTCGCCGCCGGCATGGTGTTGGCGATACTGAGCTATGGCCTCACCATGGAAGGCGTGCATCTGTTCTGTATGAACGTGCTGCATATGAACCGCATGGCGTCCTTGCTGGCGGGCGCCGCGCTGGCCTGCATGAGCGGATCGATTGTGCTACCCATTCTGGAGCAGGTGAAACTGAGGACTGAACTGAAAACGACGCTGGTGATCGAAGCGGCTTTTGGAGACGGACTCGGCGCGATGGTGGTGGGGGTTCTGGTGAGTCTGGTCGCCGGCGGAGTGACGAACCAGACGAGCGGCGGCGCGATCCTGAGCGGCATGGTCGTTCACTTTTTTATCAGCTTTTTAATGGCGTTTTTCCTTGGGGTCGTGGCCGGGTTTCTGTGGGCGCGTTTGCTGCCGAGGATTTCGAATAGAAAGTTTTGGCAGGTGCTGACCTTTGGCGCGGTGCTGATTCTGTATTCAGGCACCCATGCGTTGGGAGGCAGCGACCTGTTCGCGGTGATGGTGTTTGGCGCCACACTGGCGAACCTGCTGGGGCCTGAGAGCATTTGGAGTGAGGTCGAGGCGGAATTCAGTCCGACGGACGAGGGTAGCCAGGTGCACTCATTCCACTCAGAACTGGCATTCCTGGTGCGGAACTTCTTCTTTGTACTGCTGGGAGCGATGATTCAGTTTCGCGGACTGAAGGAACAGTTACTGCCGAGTCTGGGATTTCTGCTGGTGATTCTGGTGGCGCGATTTGTGTCCGTGCAGGCTAGCCGCGTGGTGTGGCGCGGGCTGAGTTGGCGGGAGCAGGAACTGGCAACGATGCTGATTCCGCGCGGACTGATTACGGCTGTGCTGGCGCTGGAGGCGATTCAGGCGATGCCGGTGGACCTGATGTTCTTTCCATCGTTGACGTTTGCGCTGATTCTGCTGACGAATGGAATAGGGCTCGCGGCAACGGTGCGGGCGAAAGGGATCGAGGCGTGAGTTGTCTGTTTGTCTCTCAGCCTCCGGCTATCGGCGGGTTCCCAATCGTCCTGCCGCTCACCGTATCGCGCCGGTTGTTGGGTGATCCCTCCCTGCCGCGATAAGCTAGATAACACCAGGAGACCATGCGCCAACCATGAAGCCTTCCCAATGTAGATACTCGACCCTCGCCGTTCACGCCGGGCAGTACCCTGACCCGCAGACCGGCGCCGTGAATGTGCCCGTTTACCTTTCCTCGACCTTTGAGCTGACCGGCATCGGCACGGACCGGGGATGGGATTACTCGCGCGCCGGAAACCCCACGCGCGACCGGCTGGAAGAGGCGCTGGCGGCGCTCGAAGGCGGCACGAGCGCCCACGCCTTCACCACCGGCATGGCGGCCATCTCCGCGCTCACGGCCATGCTGCGCGCAGGCGACCACCTGATCTGCTCGAAGGACGTGTACGCCGGCACGGTGCGGCTGCTGAACGAGATTGTTTCCGGCTACGGCATCGCGGTCGAGTATGTGGACACCAGCAATCTGGCGGCGGTGGAAGCGGCGATCCGCCCGAATACCCGGCTGATTCACATCGAGACGCCCTCCAATCCGCTGATGGTTCTGACCGACATTGCCGCGGTGAGTGAAATCGCGCACGCCCGAGGCGCCGAGGTCAGCGTGGACAACACCTTCCTGTCGCCGGTGCTGCAAAGCCCATTGGCGCTGGGCGCGGACATCGTGATGCACTCGACCACCAAGTACCTCAACGGCCACTCGGACGGGCTGGGCGGGGCGCTTATCGGCTCGAAACCGGAGCACAAGGAGCGGTTTCTGCTGGTTCAAAAGGCCGCCGGAGGGGTGATGTCGCCGTTTGAGTGTTTTCTTGTCCTGCGCGGCATCAAGACGCTGCCCCTGCGCGTGAAGCAGCACGAGGAGAACGGCCACGCGGTGGCGGAGTTTCTCTCCACGCATCCCAAGGTGAGCAAACTGGCCTACCCGGGGCTGAAGAGCCATCCGCAGTACGATCTGGCCGTGAAGCAGCAGAAGGGATTCGGCTCCATGATGAGCTTCGAGGTGGAATCGCGCGAGGCGGCGGGGCGGTTCCTGGCAGCGATCAAGATATTCCTCAGCGCCGAGTCGCTGGGCGGGGTCGAGTCGCTGGCCTCGCACTCGGCCACGACCACGCACGGCTCGGTGAGCGAGGAAGTGCGCGCTTCCATGGGCATCACGCAAGGCCGGATTCGTCTCTCAGTCGGCATTGAGGACAAAGAAGACCTGATCGCCGACCTCGAACAGGCGCTCGCCGCGGTGTAAGGAAAAAGCTCATGGAGGAATCAACGCTTCTGCTCGGCATCGACACCTGCGGCCCCACGGGCAGTGTGGCGCTGGGCAGATTTTCCGGTCAGTCGGTTGAGATTCTGGGGCAGATCGAGCTCGAAGGGCGCAGCTTTTCATCCACGCTGGTGGCCGCTGTCGGCGAGCTGCTGGCGCAAGGCGGCGTCTCGCTGCGCGCTGTGGGCGCCATGGTGGCGGTGAATGGGCCGGGCAGCTTTACCGGCGTGCGCGTGGGGCTGGCCGCGGTGAAGGGACTCGCCGAGTCGGCGCGGACTCCGGTGGTCGCGGTCTCGCGGCTGGAAGTGCTGGCCGCAAAAGCCGGGGTGGCATCGGCGGCTCTCGATGCGCATCGCCATGAGGTTTTTTTGCGGCTGGGCGCGGCGCGGGAAAAGGCGTCTCGGGGCTCAGACGTCCCCCGCAGGCAGGGAGATGGGCTGGCAAGGGAACTGCTGGCCGGCGCCGAGGAACTGGCGGCGATCGAGCCCACGCCGCTGCGGGTTGCCCTCTGCGACGAGGCCGCAGCACAGTTGCTGAGCGTGGCGTGGCCGGCGGCGGAGTTGATCCGCACCTCCGCGCCCTTGGCCGCCGACGCGCTGCGGTTGTGCGCGCCGCGGGTGGCGGCTGGGGAGTTCGTGGACCTGGCGCTCGTGGACGGCCATTATCTGCGCCGCAGCGATGCGGAAATCTTCGGCGCGAAGATCCTCGGCTCGCCGGCTACCGCACTGCCGGGAGAGCCGTGAATCCCTCTTGCGAAGCTGTCCGCGTGCGTCCCATGACGCCGGCGGACCTGGATCGGGTGCTGGAGATTGCCGCCAGCCTGAAGGAGGCACCTCACTGGCCCCGCTCGGCCTATCTGGCTGCCCTCGATCCCCAGGCAGCGCCGAAGCGCATTGCGCTGGTGGCCGAGTATTCCGCAGGCGTTGTGGCGGGCTTTGCCGTGGCCAGCCTGCTGCCGCCGGAGGCCGAGTTGGAGAGCATCGCGGTCTCCCTTGCGCTCCAGCGCCGCGGCCTGGCCCTCCAGCTCTTTCGCGCTCTGGTGGACGGGTTTCGCCTTGCCCGGATCGACGAGGTGCTGCTGGAACTGCGCGCCTCGAACCGGCCGGCGCTGGGGCTCTACCGGACGCTCGGCTTTGTGGACGCCGGACGGCGGAGCCGCTACTATCAGGAGCCGGTTGAAGATGCGGTTCTGCTGCGCCTCGGGCTTTGAAGGGACTTCGTCCGGGCTGCCGGCCGGGGCTGATCAACCTTCCGGATGCTGGGACGTCCAAGGAACCAGGCTGCGATGGCCGTCCTTCAAGACGGTTTTCAGGAAAGAATTCCACAGCCGGAGTTACTTTCAGTTCTTTTTCCGCTTGCCGTTTGCGCTGTCGCGGCGATATATGTAAATGTTTGGTAACAGAATCGAGGTGCCGGATGGATGAAATAAAGAATTCCACGCTGAGCGAAGAAATCAATCGCCTGCAGGCAGAACATCATCGCTACGCTCAGCGGCTGGAAGAATTACGCCAGAAGCCCTATCTCTCCGCCGAGGAGCAGATCGAGGAAGTCGAGCTGAAGAAGCTCAAGCTGCACACCAAGGATCTGATCTTCGCCTTGGAACGCAGATCCCCGGCTGTTGCTTGAGCGGGAAGAACTTGGAGTGATGCAGACGAGGTGCCCGGGAGCACGCTTGGCGTGACTGCCGGACAAGGTCTGCGTCCTCGAATTCATGCTCATCCGGCCCGCCCGAGCGGCAGGGAAGCGGAATCACCGTATAATCGTTGGGACGATGGTTCGAGACGGTTACATCTACGGTATAAGCTTCCTGGCGGTGGCGGTTGGGCTGGCGTGGGCCACCGGCCACTGGGCATGGGGTATATTTCCCGTGCTCCTGGCTGCGTTTTTTCTCTGGTTTTTCCGCGATCCTGAGCGGAAGGTGCCATTGGAGCCCGGCCTGATTGTCTCGCCCGGTGACGGCCTGGTGACCGAGGCGGCCGTGCTCGCCACCCCCGAGGGTCCACGGCAGCGGATCAGCATCTTTCTCAGCGTCTTCAACGTGCATGTGAACCGTTCGCCGATCGCCGGCGTGCTGACCAGCGTGCGCTACCAGAAGGGCCAATACCTGAACGCCATGAACCCGGCTTCGGCCGACCGCAACGAGCAGAGCATCGCGACGGTTCGCGGCGAGGATGGCGTCGAAGTCACCTTCAAGCAGATTGCCGGCCTTCTGGCGCGGCGCATCGTCTTCAACTTTCGCGAGGGCGACTCTCTGGCTCGCGGCCAGCGCGTGGGGCTCATCAAGTTCGGCTCCCGGGTGGACGTGCTGCTGCCGGCCGAGGCCGAGCTGCGCGTGAAGGTGGGTGAGCGCGTCCAGGGCGGGGCCACCGTGCTGGCGTTCATGCCGGAAAGGGACCGCTCATGAGCCCCCACGACTACGCGCAGGACAAGGCCAATGCCCAGGCCCGTCTGCGCCGCGGCATGTTCCTGCTGCCCTCGCTGTTCACCGTGGGCAACATCGCAGCCGGCTTCTTCTCCATCACCGAGACGATCAATGCGATCAGCGGCAACGCCCACGTCAACCTCGATTGGGCGGCGATCGCCATCCTGTTCGCCATTCCCTTCGATGCGCTCGACGGCCGCATCGCCCGCATGACCAACACCTGCAGCGACTTCGGCAAGGAGCTGGATTCGCTGGCCGACGCCATCACCTTTGGCGTAGCGCCCAGCCTGCTCGCGCTCATCTGGGGATTCCATTTCCTTTCCGATTCCATCAACTTGCAGTTGCGCCAACACCTGGAACAGGCGGGCGCCTTCATCTGTTTTCTGTTTCTCATCGGCGGTGTCTCGCGCCTGGCCCGGTTCAACATCAGCCACGATGCCCAGCCGCGCAATCCGGGGCGGCCGGGGCGCAAGTATTTCGTCGGCATGCCGATTCCAGCCGCAGCAGGCCTGTTGGCCGCTACCGTCCATTTCTTCTACGGCATCCCCGTCGAGGACTGGTGGATCGCCATTCCCTGGCTTGTTCTCGTAGGCCTGTGCGGATTCCTCATGGTCAGCACATGGCGGTTCTGGTCGGCCAAGGAGATCAACTTCTCCCGCCGCCATCCTTTCCAGTTGCTGTTTATGCTGGCCCCGATTTTCTACGTCATGATCCGGTTCTCCAACGTTGTGCTTTTCTTTATGGCGCTGGCCTACATGTTCTCAGGGCTCTGGGCGGGGGCGGCATACTCCTGGTCGCGCCGGCGGCGCAGAAAGCTGGCGCTTCCCGCTCCCGTTGCCGAAGCGGCCGCCGCGGGCCCGGACTCGCCGAACCGCCCGTAGTTTTAAGAGAAGGATGCCTGTGTACAAGATCGCTATTGCCGGAGCCTCAACCCTGTTGGGCAAGGAGCTGAAGGAAGCGCTGTCGGAATCGCCCCTGGCGGCGGCCGGCTTTGTCCTCTTCGACGAGGAAGATGCCCAGGGCCAGTTGG
>Ga0182030_10014730_pt1 | contig 15402 bp, 12 predicted proteins | sample 812S3MmetaG_FD_121299 | JGI IMG/M metagenome (GOLD analysis project Ga0182030, IMG submission 121299) | Permafrost microbial communities from Stordalen Mire, Sweden - 812S3M metaG (Illumina Assembly) | ecosystem: Environmental > Terrestrial > Soil > Wetlands > Permafrost | place: Sweden... | reverse complement strand
GGAATGTCTGCTTGTAACGGCGAACGATGATGACAGCTCACCGCTCCGTGCTCGGTATTGATGCCGCGTGGTCCACTAATCATCGGAGCGGCGTCGCGCTCGCGGTGGAAGACGAAACTGGTTGGCGGCTGGTCGCTGCCGACTCGTGTTACTCCGATTTCCTCGCGCGCCCATCTGGTCCCCCGATCAAGAGCCCGGCTGCAGGCAATCTCACGCCGGCACCCGCGCGGCTCATTTCAACTTGTGTGCGCCTTTGCGGCGTCGCGCCCACTGTTGTCGCGGTGGACATGCCGCTATCGAGAGAAACGATTGATGGCCGGCGCGTCTCAGATACTGCAGTTTCCAGGGCGTTCGGCGCGAAACAATGCGCGACCCACTCGCCAAGCGCCAAGCGGCCGGGCAACGTCAGCGACAAATTGCGCGCCGACTTTGAAGCGGCGGCCTACCATCTATGGACCATCGAACGCGGGCCATTGCCCGGCCTCATCGAGGTCTATCCCCACCCGGCGCTGCTTGCATTCTTTGCCAACGAACCAAAACGTCTCGAATACAAGGTCGCCAAGACCCTCACTTATTGGCCGGATGCCACAGCCGACGAGCGAAGGCAGAGATTGTTGAAAGTGTGGGCGCGGATCGTCGCCGCGCTCGAATCCGAGATCGCTGGAGTAGCCGCCGCCATTCCCCTGCCAGCCGACTCGACGGTCGGTCGGGCGCTCAAGGCCTACGAGGACCGCCTCGACGCCATCGTCTGCGCTTGGTGCGCGATCCGCGCGTTGCAAGGCCGAGTGAAGGCCTACGGCAACGACGTCTCGGCGATATGGATTCCAGCCGCTGAACGCTGAGCCATCATCGCGACCTCCAAACCACCTCTCGATCAAAGCGCTCTCGCGTAATAAGCGTTCTTCAATTAATGGCGCTCATGTTCTCGCGGTTGTGAGCCCATTGTTCCACGCCTATTCGGGTAAGGCACCGACTACATATAGAGCGATCGGTGTGCCGCACCGACACCGCCTGATTGGCGATACGTGACCCGAAGTGGACGAGGGCGGACTTGCGGCTTCCGGCGATTGGAAATGCCGAAGCGGACATCCGCTCTCATAGTGCGTCGTGGCGACCTGCCTCCGGACTTCTGGGTTAATCGGCCTGGGTCTGAGTGCCAATCGGCGTCGCAACGTATTGAGACGATAGCTCGTCACTCGACCGCGGCGGCCGCGTAGGCGCGCCAGCCCCCGTATTCGGTGATTTCGCGCTCACCTTCGGTGAGCCAGGGCTCGGCGAGGACGCCGAGCACCTCTCGGCCGTCGTCGAGCAGCACCTTGCCAATGGCGAGCCCGGCGGGTTCGTGGATCAGGATGCCGGCTAGGCCGTCAGGAGGGACCGACCACAATTCCAACGCTACCGTGCCGGAGGGACCGCGAGTGCGCACCATCCCCGGATGGCGGTCGCCGATCGACCAGATCTGGTAGCAGGCGGCGGTCTTCGCCTCGGCGACGAAGGTCGCTCCGGCAGCAAGCATGTTGGGATTGAGTTCCAGCCCTCGCATTAGTGTGCCGTTGACCGCGAGCAGCACCGTATCGTTCGGCATGTTGAAATCTCCTCTTCGTCGTTCGTTCTGCGGTTCCGGTTCGGATCAACGAGTGAAACGGGCACCCGCTTCTCCGGCGATCGTTCTGCCGTTCGGCCTAGGGGGCGGTGACGGGTGCGCTAACGGCCTGATTGAACTGGCTGGAATGTGTCAACACACGGAACCCCAATCGCACTGGTTCTCCCCGCCCGAGGGGTCCAGCCCGCAAGGGGTTCGAGAGGCAAGATTCGGTACACAATATTGCATACAATATAATTGACCGCGATCCTAGTCACCCTTATGCTTCGAAACGAGCGAGCGACTCGAAGGACGTCATCCGCGTCACCCCTTTTTGCACCGGCCACCCGCCCTGAGTGGCGCAAAGACAGATTTTCGATCAACGCGTTAGGGGGCTTACGATGGAAAACCTGGATACCGGCAACACAAGCTTCATGTTGCTCTGCAGTAGCTTGGTGATGTTGATGACCCCTGGGCTTGCTTTCTTCTATGGCGGGCTAGTCAGCCGCCGTAACGTGTTGACGATCATGATGCAGTCTTATGTTTCGATGGGATGGACGACTGTCATCTGGTTTGCCTTTGGCTACTCGCTTTGCTTCTCCGGCGATGTCGGTGGAGTGATCGGCAATTTCGACTTGGCGTTCCTACGCGGCGTCAGTTTGGCGACGCCGTCGCCCACTCCAGGCATTCCGCTCTTGGTCCACGTTGCTTATCAGATGATGTTCGCGATAATCACCCCGGCGCTGATCACGGGCGCGTTCGCCAATCGAGTGTCGTTCAAGGCTTACATGCTGTTCCTGACTCTCTGGTTGGTCTTCGTCTACTTCCCGTTCGTCCACATGGTCTGGGGCGGCGGCATCCTGCAGAAATGGGGTGTTCTCGACTTTGCCGGCGGCATTGTCGTGCATAACATCGCGGGAATGGCGGCTCTGGCTTCGATCCTCTATGTCGGGCGAAGGCGGGTGCTCGACAGCGGACCGCACAGTATTCCGCTCGTCGCGCTCGGCACCGGCCTTCTGTGGTTCGGCTGGTACGGATTCAACGCCGGGAGTGAGTTCCGGGTCGATGCTGTGACCGCCGTCGCATTCCTCAACACCGACGTCGCTGCGTCCTTCGCGGCGGTGGCATGGCTCGGAGTCGGCTGGCTGGTCGAAAGGCGTCCGACCTTCATCGGCTTGCTCACCGGCGCAGTCGCGGGGCTCGCCACGATTACTCCCGCGGCAGGGTACGTTTCACCGGTTACGGCCATGATCATTGGCATTGTGGCTGGAGTCGTCTGCTATTTCGCCGTAGCTCTCAAGAGCCAGCTGCAATGGGATGACGCTCTGGACGTTTGGGGAGTCCACGGCGTAGGCGGCGCTCTCGGCATCGTCCTGCTTGGCGTCTTCGCCTCGACCGAATTCAATCCGGCCGGAACCGAAGGCTTGCTCGCCGGGAACAGCGCCTTCTTTTTCAAGGAACTGGCCGCCATCATTGGTTCGTCGATATGGGCGTTCGCTTTCACCTATGGGATGCTGTGGCTTATCGACCGCATGACGTCTGTGAAAGTCGGTCCAAGCATCGAGGAAAGCGGTCTTGACGCGGCGCTTCACGGAGAAGTCGCTTATCTCGGAGAGTAGGGGCCGGTTCGCTACAGCTGACGCCATTTGCCACGGCGAGCCGCGACAAGTTTTCAGTGTAACGACCGCTCCGGCATGCGAACGTGGCCGGAGCGGCAATCGTCGGAGTGCTGATAAGATTGGCTAAGCGAACATCGAGAACAAAGTCGAGACCGAGCAACTCAACGCTGTGCGGGACGATTGTTGCGACGATCAAGGAGCGGGTGATCACTTGGCAATATCCGCCCGAGCACCGGCTTACCGAAGAGGCGCTGGCCGGCGAATTCAGGGTGAGCCGCAGCCCGGTGCGCGAGGCGATGCGGGTGCTCGTCACCAGCGGGCTCATAACGCGCATGGCGAATCGCGGTTACGCGGTCCGCCAGGTCAATCTCCGCGAGGTCGAAGAGATTTATGAAGTGCGTCTGGCCCTAGAGCTCTATGCGGTCGAGACGCTGGCTAGTCGCGAAGGATCGCAGGAGGCCTTGACGCTCCTTCGCAAGTCCTGGGAGGCCGTGCGCAACGCGCCAGACAACCGCAACGGCGAGGAGTTGGCGGAGCTCGATACGATCTTCCACGAGTCGCTCGTCGCGCTGGTCGGAAACGAAGCATTGCTGCGGAATGTCAAGGCGATCAACGAGCGGCTGGTCGTCTTTCGTATGATCGACTTTCGCAAGCCTGACCGCTTGGAAAGCACCTGCGCGCAGCATCTCAGTATTATCGAGAGAATCGAAGCAAAGGACACCGAAGGCGCTCGGGCGGCGATCCGGATGAACATAGATCACGCCCGCCAGATCGTCGGCGAGACCCTCAAGGAAACGGTCGCCCGCGCCTACGCTACTATCTGACAAGAGGGCAGCACGTGCGCCTTGTCGCGCTTAGGATCGGAACCGGCGTGCCGACGCGGCCGTTTACTGGTGTCGTTCGATCGGTCTTTACTGACGCCGCGATTCTGACTGTAGGCGACAGCTTGGTGACGCTCGTGACCGCCTCAGCGGGCGGTCTGCCGGGTGCCGTCACCGTCGATGTTCCCCGAGGTTTCGATTTTGCAGGTTTTATAGCGGTCGGCGCCGCAGCAGCTTCGCGCGCGGGCATATTGCGGTTTGCCGGCAGCCCGGCATCGATCGATCTGCGGGGGGCTAGCCACTGGAGAAGCTGCCTGCGCGATATCTCGCTCGACTTCGGCAGCCCAGCGACGGACAGCGCTTGGCGGAGCGTCGCCGCCGCTCTGCGAGCCGACGGCCGGAGCGACGCGATCACCCGCCTTGCTCGCGGAGACATTTTATTGCTCAGCGCCGCGACCCGACGTTTCAACGCTAAATTCGCGCAACAGGCCGCTGCGCGGCTTGTCGGCCTTGGCGCCGGCGCAACGCCCGCAGGCGACGATCTTCTCGTCGGCTATCTTGCGGGACTCTGGTCGTCAACCGCTGGTGTTCAGGCTCGCGCCGAATCTGCGGCCAACCTCGCAGCGGCATTGCTGGACTTGACGAGACAGACCAACGACGTCAGCGGCGTCTATCTCGCGGCGGCCGCGGCCGCGGAAACGTCAGAACGCCTGGCGGCCGTCGTCAGAAGCATTGCGGGCGGTTCAGCGCCGTCAGCCCTCGCCGAGGCGGCCGCCGCCGCGATCGCGGTCGGTCATTCGTCAGGGGCGGCCGGCGTCCTTGGCCTGCTCTTGGGTCTCGCGGCATGGGGACCCGAGACGATCTTCAGCGAAAGCCGGCGTCTCGTCGACGAGACCCTTCCGGCCGTCGCCGTCTGAAGCTGATAGAGTCCAGAGTGAAGAACGCCCTGATCGACGCCGCGATGCCCCATTCGGAGGGCATCGCGGCAGCCAGACTTGGCTACATCTGCGCCTTCTCGCCGACCTTGTCGACGCTGACGGAACCGATCGCCGCAGTACCGCCTTCGCGCATGCCGACGACATAGCAGATGACGGCGAGCAGGACATAGCCCAAGGCGACTTGCGGCGAAGCCATCCACTGGAGCTGAATGCCGTGGATGAAGCCAAAGAACGCCAACACCGCTCCAGCTATCGCATAGATCGCCGCTTTGTTGAATTCGCGATCGATGATGAACGCCGCGATCGCCCCGAGAATCAGGCCGGCCAGCACCGCTCCCCCGCCCAACAGCGCCATGCCGTTATAGATCACGCCATTGTTCCCCAGCGCCGCCGCTCCAACTGCTCCGGCGTTAGTCCCCGCCGCTCCGAGCGCGCCGTCTACCTGACCCTGCGTCCACGACGCGATGTTCGGGATGAGCGCCAGGACGACCGCTGGTGCATGTTTGGCTGGCGAAGCCGTGAATGCCTGGGCGCCGATGACCAAGCCGATGTACAGAAGGATCGGCAGGATCGCGACCAACGGCACCACCGCCAGCAACAACGCCGTCAATCCGAGGAAGCACACCAGCGCGATGATGACGCCGGTGGCCAGCGAGTAGCCGATGCGCCCGCCCACCGCCTTCCAACCGGGATGGCCGATGTAGACTGCCGGCGGGAACGGGCTGCCCAGCAGCGATCCGACGATGGCGCCGATACCGTCGGCGAGCAGGATATTGCGCAGACTGTAGTTGTCGCCCGCCGCAGAGGCGCTCTCGACGTTGTTCATGCCCTCAGTGAAATTGTAAACGCCGAGCGGAATAGCGGTCACGAGGAGCGGCCAAATGTTCGAGAGTCCATTGAAGACGTCGCCGCTCGGAATCGGTAAATGCACGCCGAACTGGCCGAACGCCTGGCTGACCTTTGCGCCCTGGACGATATCCGTCCAGCCCAGCATGTAGGCGAACCAGCCGATGAGGGTGCCGACGATCACCGCAGCGAGGCCGCCCGGAACGCCCCAAGGCAGCTTGACGTTCGCGGTCCAACTAATCAGCACGATGCCGAAAGCGACGAATGAAATCCACGGCACTTCCCACATCTGGAAAGCTGGCCGCATGGCGATGAAAGTGATCGAAATGCCGGCAAGCGTGCCAAGCATCGCCGCGCGCGGTGTGAACTTCCGGATGGTGGGGCCGACAAAGGCGCCGATCAGCACGATCACGCCGATGATGAAGGCCCAGGCAAGGCCCGCCTGCCATGCGAGAATCGCCGCCGGCCCCTCACCCATCGACGGTGAGTTCTTCAAGTAGATCGGCAGCATGATCACGAAGACGACGATGAACATGTGCGGCACGCTGGGGCCATACGGCATCGCCGTCACGTCGGTCCGCCCCTCTTGCTTGGCGAGCCGCCAGGCGAGATACGCGTAATAGAGATTCCCGAGCGGTAGAGCGATGCCGAGCGCCGGCAGGATACGCCCGTAGACGATGTCACTGGCCGGCATGTGGACCACGAAAAGGCACAGTGTGGTCAGAACGATGACGTTCAGAAGCACATTCGTGAAAAGACCGAAGAAGCCGTTCCAATCGCCCGGCACCCACCACTGGATACTGGCGCTCGTTTCTCGCTGCATTGTCATCGCGCACCCCCCTTAGTCGCGCTGATCCGCGAACGAATTACCCCTCGCCTGGATCGCGCCCCGTTTCGGATTGTTGAACGCCTTACGCACCGGCGCGGCGTCGCGTCGGCTTTTGTCCTCCGCCCTACTTCAACCGAATCGTCTCGAGCACTGGCAGCGCCTTCGCCGAATTCGACACCCATCCAAATATCCCGCCCTGCGCCTTGATCATTCGCAGCGCGTAGTCCTGGAATTCGGGGAAATAGGAAGCGACGCAGTCCTCCAGCACCAGGCAATCGTACCCGCGGTCATTGGCCTCGCGAACCGTCGTTGTGACGCACACCTCGGTAGTGACGCCACAGACGATCAGTTGACGGATGTTGCGGGTTCCGAGCAGTTCATTGAGGTCAGTCGCATAGAAAGCGCCCTTGCCCGGCTTGTCGACCACCGGCTCGCCAAGCTTTGGCTTCAATTCGTCGATGATATCGTGGCCGTGCTCGCCGCGGACCAGGATGCGGCCCATCGGGCCTTGATCGCCGATCGTCGTCTTGAGCCTGCCACGGGCCTTTTTCGTCGGCCAGAGATCGCTGAGGTCGGCGCGATGACCCTCGCGGGTATGGATGATGTGGAGGCCGGCTTTGCGCGCCGTTTCGAGAACCTTCTGGGTCGGCGGAACTGCCTTGAGCAGGAACGAAGTATCGTTGCCGAGAACTTCGCCGAACCCCCCGGGGTAGACGAAGTCGCGCTGCATATCGATGATGACCAGAGCCACGCTGGCGGGGTCGAATTCGAAATCATAAGGTTCGGCGGGGATGGCTGCCATGTTCGTCTCCTATGATGCTGCCGACTGGCGCTGGCCTTCGGCGATGTATCGCCGCCAGCCGCCGAGCTCGGTGATGTCTAGAGCGTCGATCGTGCCATGGGCCTCGCAGACGAAGCCTTTGACCTTCTCGCCGTCGGCGAGCTCGACCGTACCGATGGCGAGCGGGGGCGGGACGCCGTCGACAAAACTGCCAAAGGTCGATGTCGGCATTTCCCAAACCTCGACCTCGATTGCCTTGCCCGGTTCCACGCGGATCATGCCCGGTCGCGCCGGCGGCCCGCCGGGCAGGGCGTAAAGGCGATAGCGTGGCGCAGTGAGGGCCGTGCGGACTAGCCTGCCCCCCCGGTCGACGAGCTGTCCGTTGAGCGGCAGGCCGGCCATGTGGGCGCCGCACACGGCCACTCTTACGGCGGCGACAGCGGATGCTGCCGGCCGCTTCCGTTTCGCTGGTATTCTGGTGTCGAGCGCGCCGAGCGGGAAGTCGAGGGCCCGGTGAATCTCGTCACTGAGTTCGAGCAGCCCCGCGTCGGTGAAGGCGCGCGCCAAGAGCGTGACGCCGAAAGGCAGCCCGTCGCGTTGGAACCCACCGGGAAATGCGACCCCCGCGAGATCGAGAAGATTCACGAAATTGGTGTAATAACCGAGGTTGCTGTTCAGCCGGATCGGATCGTCAAGCAGTTCGGCGACGGTATATGGCCTCGGCGCGGTTGGCGTGATCATCGCGTCGATCTCTCGCCACGCCGCATCGGTGATGCGTTGCAACTCCTTCAACCGGTAATAGGCCACGAAGGCGTCGGCGGCGAGCGGCTTGGCCCCACCGGCGATGATCTGACGGGTTACCGGAAATAGCGCTTCAGGATTCCTATCGATGAACTCGCGAATTGCGACATAGCGTTCAGCGACCCACGGGCCTTCATAGAGGAGGCGCGCAGTTTCGAGGAACGGCCGTAGATCGACCTCGACGAGAGCGCCGCCCAAGCCGACAATGCGCTCAAGCGTCGAATCGAAAAGACGTTCGCCCTCCCGGTTGCCGAAGAATTGCAAGTCCTCTCGACGCGGCACGCCGAAGCGCGTTCCCTTGACCTGCCGCGGGAAAGTCGCCAGCGCTTCATGGCGCGAGAACGGATCAGTTGCGTCGAAGCTCTTTGCGACGGCCAGCACGTCGCGGGCATCGTCGGAGCAGAGAGCAAATATCGACACGCAATCGAGCGAACGGCAAGCAGGCACCAATCCGCTCGTGCTCAGCAGCCCTTTCGTCGGTTTCATTCCGATGACATTGTTGAACTGCGCAGGCACACGGCCGGAGCCGGCCGTATCGGAGCCGAGCGAGAAACTGACTAAGCCAGACGCCACGGCGACCGCCGACCCCGAACTGGATCCGCCCGAAATGTATTCGGCATTGAGCGCGCTGCGCGGCGCGCCATAGGGCGAGCGCGTGCCGTTCAGGCCAGCAGCGAACTGATCGAGGTTGGTCTTGCCGATCGGAATCGCGCCGGCCTCCATCAAGCGGCGCACGACCGTCGCCGACTTGTCGGGCGTATACGCATAGGAAGGACAGCCCGCAGTCGTCGGATGACCGGCGAGGTCGAGATTGTCCTTGATAGCAAAAGGCACGCCGAAAAGAGGCTTGCTTGCCGGATCCGTGACTTCGAGGCCTTTCGCTATCGCCAAGAGTTCGTCACGCGGAAGAAGGTGAATCCACACCTTGTCGTCGCCTCGGCCCGCAATGCGCTCGAGTATGCCGATCACAACTGCCGTCGGAGTTAGGCCGGCACTTCGGTAGCCCACGGCGAGGGCAGCAAGGTCAAGGCTATCATTTGGGCCAAGCACGACGCCATTTCCCCCAAGAATTTGCTCGCTTGATCGGCGCTCCAAATTGCCGTAGCACTTGCATGCAATTTAGTATACATTCTTCATAGCGGCTGACAAGGGGAGATCGATGGTCATGCTGTGGATGACGAATGGCGGGCAAGCGAGGGTCCCCAAACTCGTGCGCCAGAGAAGGTCCCCCCGATGACGACCGCGGCCAAGATCAAGCGCAACTTTTATAGGGATTCGGTCTCGCTGATGCGGTTGTCATCGCGGTTGGCCGGACTGCCAGGAGTGATTCAAGCTTCCGCTGTCATGGCGTCCGAGGCGAATCTCGCTCTTCTCCGCGAAGCAAGTCTGCTCACCGACGCTACCGAGGCCGGGCCAAACGATCTCCTCATCACTGTGGAGGGTCAAAGCGACGCAGCGATCGCCGATGCGATGAAGGAAGCGGAAGCCGCTTTCAACGACACGCCGCGAACTGGTGACAGCGAAGGGCCGAAGCGGGAGCCGCTTCGAAGCCTGGAAATGGGAATCGAGCGGGCGCCGAGCGCAAATTTCGCGTTGATATCGACGCCTGGCGATTATGCCGCTTCTGAAGCGCTGAAGGCGCTCCACCTTGGCCTCAACGTGATGATATTCAGCGACAACGTTTCTGGCGAAGACGAAATCGCTTTGAAGCGCTTCGCCGTGAGTCATGGGCTGATGGTGATGGGGCCGGATTGTGGCACCGCCATTCTGAACGGCGTGCCGCTCGGCTTCGCCAACGTGCTGAAGCGTGGCGCTATCGGCGTGGTCGCCGCGTCGGGCACCGGCCTGCAGCAAGTCACATGTCTCGCCGATCGGCTTGGCGTCGGCATCAGCCAGGCGATCGGCACTGGCGGACACGATCTCAGTCGCGAAGTCGGCGGCATCACCATGCTGCAGGGTATCGAGGCGCTTGTCGCCGACGAGGCGACCAAGGTCATCGTCCTGATCTCGAAACCGCCTGCTACCGAAGTCGCCGAACGGGTGCTTGCCAAAGCGCGCGCCACGCGAAAGCAGGTGGTCGTCTGCTTTCTTGGTATCGATCCGAAGACTGTCGTCGGCGACAATCTGACGCCGGTAAGGACATTGGAAGAAGCCGCCTACGTCGCGACGGCTCTCGCCAAGGGGCATGAGCCAAAGCAAGCATCGCCTGGGATCGTCGCGGAGCCACCGACGCTAGAGCCAGGACAAAAATATGTGCGCGGCCTCTATAGCGGCGGCACATTCTGCTATGAGGCCTGCCTTTTGCTCGGCGAGACTTTGTCGCCGGTCTACACCAATACGCCAGTCGGGCGGGCTTTGAGGCTCGAAGACGTCTGGCGAAGCCAGGCCAACACGCTGGTCGACCTCGGCGATGACATGTTCACGCGCGGTCGGCCGCATCCCATGATCGACCATCGTCTGCGCAGTGAGCGCATCGCCAGGGAAGCGGCCGATCCCGAGACGGCGGTGATCCTCCTCGATGTCGTCCTCGGCTACGGCTCCCACATGGACCCGGCGGGTGAGATCGTCCCCGTCATCGTCGCCGCAAGAAAACGCGCGGCGAAGGCAGGTCGCGGTCCTGCCTTTGTCGGCTTCGTCTGCGGCACCGAGGGCGACCCACAGAATCTCTCTAAGCAGGAGGCAGCGCTTCGCGATGCGGGCATGATCCTCACCCGCAGCAACGCGGAGGCCGTCAGGCTTTCGGCGCGAATCGTCGAGCGCGCCATAAAGCCGCCGGCGAAGAAACGGAGCGCAAAATGAAGCTCTTCGACGAAGACCTCCTAGTCCTCAATGTCGGACTCGCATCGTTTGCCGACGCGATCGTCGACGCGGGCGGCAAGGCCAACCAAATCGAGTGGGCGCCGCCCGCGCATGGCGATGTCGCCATTGGTCGGGCGCTGGCCAGGCTCGTCAACCATCCAGACGTCGAGGCCGCCAACCGCAAGGCGTACGCCGCCTACCTCACTTCGCAACCAATTCTTGAAGGGATAGGTCTCGCAAGAACCGCCATTCCGGGCATGGGACGACGGATGCTGCTGCACGCCGGCCCGCCGATTGCCTGGGCTGACATGTGTGGGCCGATGCAAGGCGCGATTGTCGGGGCAATCCTGTTCGAACATTGGGCCGAGGATTCGGCGGGCGCAAGAACGCTCGCAGAGAGCGGCAAGATCAAATACGAACCCTGTCACGACCACGGCGCAGTTGGGCCAATGGCCGGCATCATCAGCCCGTCAATGCCGGTGTGGATTGTGCGCGACGGCGAGCACGGTCATCGGACTTTCTCGAACCTCAACGAGGGCCTCGGCAAAGCGCTCCGTTTCGGCGCCAACGGGCCGGACGTTCTGGCGCGGCTCCATTGGATGGCGGCCAAGCTCGGCAAGGCGCTCGCCCTCGCCCTGGAAGTCTCCGGACCGATCGAATTGAAGCCGCTGATCGCTCAGGCGCTCCAAATGGGCGACGAAGTGCACAATAGGAACGCCGCCGCGACCTCCCTGTTTCTCAAGCGACTGGTTCCAGCGCTACTCAAATCGAAGGCCGGCCGCTCCGATGTCGCCGAGGTTGTCGGCTTCATCGCCGGCAACGATCACTTCTTCCTGAATATCTCGATGGCCGCCTGCAAGGCGATGACCGACGCGGCGCGCGGCGTCCCGTTGTCGAGTATGGTCACGGCGATGTCGCGCAACGGCGTCGAGTTTGGGATTCGCATTAGCGGCGCCGGCGCTAGATGGTTCACGGCGGCCGCTCCGCTCGTCGACGGGCTGTACTTCCCCGGCTACTCGATCGCCGACGCCGCGCCCGATCTCGGCGACAGCGCGATCACAGAGACTGCCGGCCTCGGCGGCTTCGCTATGGCGGCAGCGCCGGCGATCGTCAACTTTGTCGGCGGCACCCCTGACGACGCGATCGCGAACACCACCCGAATGGGCTACATCACGCTGGGCCGCAATAGCGGACTGACGCTGCCGGCAATGGGCTTCGCCGGAACGCCATCGGGCATAGACGCGCGCCGCGTTGTCGATACCGGCATCTGCCCCGTCATCAACACCGGCATCGCCCACAGGGAGGCGGGCATCGGCCAGATCGGCGCTGGCATAACGCACGCTCCGCTCGACTGTTTCGCGAAAGCCGTAATGGCGCTGGCGGCGGACTTAGCGGCTGATGGCGGAGGCTGAATATGACGGACCTATCCAAGCTCGCCGTGGTCGCTGTCGGCGGCAATGCCCTTATCCGTGACAAGGACCACCTGTCCATCGCGGACCAATTCGAACAAGCCGCGGTTACCGCTCGACACATTACCGATATGATCGAAGCCGGCTGGAACGTTGTCGTCACCCACGGCAACGGCCCGCAGATGGGCTTTATCCTCAGACGGTCTGAATTGTCGATCCACGAAGTGGCGCCAGTGCCGATGGACTATGCTGGCGCAGATCTGCAGGGCGCCATTGGCTACATGTTCGTGAAGGCCTTCCGCAACGAGTTCAGACGGCGGGGACTTACTCATCAACCAGTGGCGGTAGTGACCGAAACGTTAGTCGACCGCAATGATCCGGCCTTCACGAATCCGACCAAGCCAATTGGCTCGCATATGGAGGAGGGTCGCGCCAAGGAGTTGGCCGCTAGCCAGGGCTGGGTCGTCAAGGAGGATGCCGGCCGCGGCTGGCGGCGCGTCGTGCCTTCCCCAATGCCGAAAATGATCGTCGACCTCGACGCAATCAGGTCGCTCGCTAGCGCCGGCTATATTGTCATCGGCTGCGGTGGTGGCGGCATTCCGGTTGTCGAAGATGACGACGGCAATCTCTGTGGCATTGAAGCGGTCATCGACAAGGACCTTGCGTCGAGCCTCCTAGCCCGCACGATCGGCGCCGATCTCTTCATGGTTTCCACCGGCGTTGAGCGCGTCGCCATCAATTTCAACAAACCGAACCAGAAGTGGCTGGACAAGATTACCGTCAGCGAAGCTAAGCGATATTATGCCGACGATCACTTCGATAAGGGCAGCATGGGGCCGAAGATCCAGGCGCTTGTCGATTACCTCGAGGCAGGCGGCAGGGAAGGCCTGATCACAAACCCTGAAAATATCGGCCGCGCGCTTGCTGGCGAGACCGGAACTCGCGTAGTGCGTGGCTGACCAACATCAAGTTGCGCTCAAAAGGGAATCGCCGAAGTGCCTTTCGAGTGTGGGCTCGGAGGCGCGCAATTTCGGTATTGTGGGTTGAACGCGAGACCGCAAGTTCGTTACAGCATGGTCTTGTGCAATCGCGGCGTCATTGACCGTTCCAGCGACCGTGGTTTCTTGACACACTGTGCGGACAATCTTGGCCTTCACGCCTGCAAGAGCAGCATCACGGCGAAAAGCCATCGCTGATCGAATGTCCGCTGTTGATGGCGAACACGGCGCATCTCCACGTCCGGTTTGGTGAAGATCCTATGAGGGCGATCATCGGCCAAGGTTTAGATATCCTTGGTCTATCGAATGCCCTCAAGGAGAATCAAGATGTCTCAATTCTCGGGATCCAGGCAGGCTGCCCTCGACTACAACTCCACCATCATTGGCGCGGTGGAATTGAGCGAGAAGAAATGGGTGGTCGCGGTTCAATTGCCTGGAGTTGGCCGGCATTCGCGGCATGTGCTGGAAGCTTGCGGTGACGGGTTGGCTTCGTTTGTTGAGCGTCTGAAGGCCAGGTGCGCGGCGGCAGGTCACAGGATCACCCGGGTCGTACTCACCCATGAAGCTGGGCGCGACGGATTTTGGCTGGCGCGCTTCCTTGCCCGACGCGGCATCGAGGTTCACGTGATTCAGCCATCGAGCCTTCCCGTGGATCGTCGGGCGCGACGGGCAAAGACAGATATCATCGATGTCGAGATGTTACTGCGCACTTTGATGGCTTGGCTACGGGGCGAGCCTCGGGTCTGTTCGATGGTGCCAATCCCAAGCGAAGCCGACGAGGAAGCGCGGCGTGCGTATCGGGAACGGGAGGATTTGACCGGGGAGCGGCGATCAATCGTCAACAAGATCGACGGCATTTTGGCGACGCTGGGCGTAAAGGGATACAAGGCCCTGCGGCGAGATCGTCGGGAGCAATTGACGGCGCTGCGCCAGCCGGATGGCGATCCTATTCCTCAAAAGGCGCGGGCGCGTATCGAACGTCTGCTCGATCGCCTCGATCTCGTTCTGAAGCTGATCGAACACGTAGAGTCGGCGCGCGACGCCGTTCTCAAGAAGGACGCGCCAGCGGATGAAGCGGAAAGGATGATCCGTTCGCTGACGGATTTGCGGTCTATCGGTCCGGACTTCGCCACGCTTCTCGTGCGTGAGGCATTCGTACGGGAGTTTCGCAACCGACGAGCGCTCGGCGGATATGTTGGGCTTGGCGGAACACCATTCTCAAGCGGCGGCAGCGAACGTGAACAAGGGATCGGAAAAGACGGCAACAGGCGACTACGCGCGGCGATGGTCGAACTCGCCTGGATGTGGTTGCGCTGGCAGCCGGACAGCGCCCTGTCCACGTGGTTCCGCGCTCGTGTCGGCGCAATGGGAGGGCGGATCAGGAAGATCATGATCGTGGCCCTGGCTCGCAAGCTGCTCGTCGCCTTGTGGCGTTATGTGAAGGATGGCGTCATTCCCGACGGAGCGAAAATGAAGGCGGCGTAAGATCAGCTTTCATCTCTGCACCAAGTGAGGTCGATGGTTGGCGGTCGCCGCAGAAAACCGAGGGCCCATCAGGGCGCCGATGTGAAGATTGGACCCGCCGCAAGGAACTCCTTTTCCCGGATGCTGGGATCGTGGTTAGGGATCACAAGATCCCACCGGATACGAGGTTGGCAGGGAGTTCGCCCTGTCTCACAAATCGGAGTTCACCGAGACCAATAATTGGTGATTGACTTACGGGCCCTCATACGAGGTTTCCGGATGCCGGGGCCGGCGCGGGTCGCGGGTCTGGGCGTGGGCCGGCGTACGAAAACTGCCCAAGCACGAACCCGCGGGCGTGCGGCGGCGATGCTGTGGTGGCTGCGGAACGAGCACACCCGCGCTTGGGTCCAGCCGTTGCCGCGCCCCGTCGGCTTGCCGGCGCGATTGAGGAGCCGTGCGATTTGCCGATCGGGCATCAGCCGCGCCAACTCGCGGACCAGAGACAGCGTATCCTC
>Ga0182030_10014729_pt1 | contig 15402 bp, 17 predicted proteins | sample 812S3MmetaG_FD_121299 | JGI IMG/M metagenome (GOLD analysis project Ga0182030, IMG submission 121299) | Permafrost microbial communities from Stordalen Mire, Sweden - 812S3M metaG (Illumina Assembly) | ecosystem: Environmental > Terrestrial > Soil > Wetlands > Permafrost | place: Sweden... | reverse complement strand
GGCAGGATCACAACCGGGACCGAGATCACGCGATCGCAGGCGGCTGATACCCCTTCGGCGCTTCCTGCATCAGCGCCAGCGTATGCCCGTCCGGATCGCGAAAAAACACCATCCACAGATCATGATCGTCCATCCGCGCGATCAGATGCGGCGCGTCATCGAAGCTCACGCCCCGCGCACGCAGTTCGCCCACCGCCAGCGCAATATCCGCACAGCGCAGATAGATCACCGAGCTCCGCGCCACGGTCTCCGGCGTATGTGTTTTCTCCAGCATCAGCCGCACGCCGGCGCAATCGAAGAACGCAATATCACCGAAACGATACAGCGGCCGCAGCCCGAGCGCCTCGCGATAGAACGTCTCGGCCCGATCGACATCGGTGACCGGCAGCGCGATCTGGCCGATATGGTTAAGGTCGAGCCGCATGGCTGGTCCTCCCCTATGCCCCGGTCAACGCGGAATCAGTTGCTGTAACGGAACCGACGCATCCTCCAGCCGTGCGACATCAACCGGCTTCCCGGACTTGATCAACGCCTGGCCCGCGCGGATCTCGCGTGGCGCATTCGCCGCCGTCACCCCGATCACGCAGTCATCCGCCGTCAGGTGCACGGCCACGAATCCCTTCGGCGGATCGTTCACCCGCACGATGGTGCGCGCCGCCTCGGCGGCCAACCCGGCGACCTGCAAATTGACCCCATGCTGATCGGTCCAGAACCACGGGATATCGTCATACGGCGTCAGATCGCCACACATCGCCTTGCCGACCGCGAGCCCATGGTTCTGCGCGTGGCGCCACGCCTCCAGGCGCAATCGCCGACCAAACCCGGGATGGAAGAACGCCGCCACATCGCCGGCGGCAAACACATCCGGCACGCTGGTGCGCCCGAGTTCATCGACGACGATGCCACCCTCGATCACCAGCCCAGCCTGCTCGGCCAGAGCCAGGTTGCGCTCCATGCCAACCCCGGCGATCACCAGGTCCGCCGGGAACCCCGTGCCATCGCGGCACAGCACGACAAAGCCATCGCGACCGGCCTCGATGCGCTCCACCATCACGGCGAACCGTACGTCCACGCCGGCATCGCGATGCAGTTGCTCGACGAAGCGCGCGCCCTCCGGCGACACCGCGCGACCCATCGCGCCGGCCAGCGTCTCCAGCACCGTCACCTCGGCGCCCCGCGTGCGCGCGGACGCGGCGATCTCCAATCCGATCACGCCGGCGCCGATGCACACGACCCGGCGCGCCTGCGCCAGACGCGCGCGGATCGTCAGCGCGTCCTCGACGGTGCGCAGGGTCAGCGCATGCTCGCCGCCAGGCACGTTCAGATGTCGCGCGCGGCCACCGGTCGCCAGCAACACGCGGTCATACGCCAGCACACGCCCATCACCGAGGCGCACTTCATGCGCCGCCGCATCGAGCGCTGCCACCTTCACACCAAGCAGCAGCTCGATGTCCTGTTCGGTGTATTTCGATTCCGGATGGAAGTACTGCACCTCCGGCATCGGCTCCGCGGTCAGCATCGCCTTGGACAGCGGCGGCCGCTCGTACGGTCGCCACGCTTCCTCACCGATCAGCAGGATGCGGCCGGTGAACCCCGCCTGGCGCATGCCCATCGCGGCCCAGCCGCCGGCCTGGCCCGCACCGATGATGATGTGTGTCTGCCTCATGCGCGCATGCTCGCGCGCGGACGTGATGAAGCCAACCCCTGCGACCTGTCTTCCCGCGGATGCCGTCACCTTGTCGCGGCCGCCGGACGGCATGATATTCGGAACATGCTGCGCCGCGTCATACCCCTGCTGGCCTTGGCGCCCCTGGTGGCCGCGCCGGCCCACGCCGAGGAAGCGGGCGATCTGCATGCGGACTACCAGATCATCACGGCGGGCCTTCATGTCGCCGACGCGACCGCGGAGTTCGGACTGGGCCCGTGGTCCTACCAGGTGCACCTCGCCTATCACACGACGGGCCTCGTGGGGTTCCTCTACCGGGGCCACCAGGAGGTCACGGTCTCCGGCTCCTGGGCGGACAACGGCCCCGCGCCGCGCGAATTCCTCGGCGAGGGCATATGGCGCGGCCAACGGCGCGTAACCGCGATTGACTATCACCACGGCGAACCGCTGCTCCGCACACTGGAACCACCGAACGAGCCCAATCGCGAGCCGGTCCCCACGGAGCTGCGGGCCAACACGGTGGACACATTGAGCGCGCTGGCGGAACTGGTGCGCACGGTGACGCGCTCCGGCGGCTGCGAGGCGACGGTGCACACCTTCGACGGGCGAACCGCCACCGTGCTGTCCGCGCACACCGTCGGCCCCGAGACACTCGAGCCCACCAGCCGGTCGACCTTCAGCGGCCCGGCGCTGCGCTGCGATTTCCAGACCCGTGTGTTGGCCGGGTTCCTGTCCGATGCGAGCGAGCAGGCGCGGCAGCATCCGTTGCATGGCTCGGCCTGGTTCGCCCGGATCGTCCCCGGCGCCGGCCCGTTGCCGGTGCGGCTGACGTTCGAGACGCGGTGGTTCGGCGACGCGACGGTGTATCTGACCGGTGCGGGGTATCAGGGCCTGCCCGGCGCCGATCCGTCGCCCGTGCCGGGCGCCGACCCATCGCTCAGCAGCGCGCGCGCCAGCGCCGGCACCTCGTCGAACGCGGCGGCCGTGGCCGCGGCACCCGCCGCCATCTCGCGCGGCCCATAGCCCCAGGTCGCGAAAATACACGGCAGCCCGGCGCCGGTCGCCGCGGCGATGTCGTTCGCGTGGTCGCCGACGGCCACGGCGCGATCCGGACTGCCGCCGGCAGCCGCGATCGTCGCCAGCATGTGCCGCGGGTCAGGCTTGCGCACGGGAAAGCTGTCGCCGCCGCCCACCGCGCATATCAGCTCGTCCAGGTCAAAGGCGCGCAGCAGGGCGCGTGCCGGCGCCTCCGGCTTGTTGGTGCAGACGGCGAGCCGCCAGTTGTCCGCGACCAGGCGGTGCAGCGTGTCGGTGACGCCTGGAAACGGCCGCGACGCCTCAGTGGCGTGGGCGGCATAATCGGCGGCATAGGCCTCGATATCCGCCGCGTCCGCCTGGCGACCGCGGAAGGCAAAGGCGCGCTCGACCAGTTTGGCGACCCCGTCGCCAACCATCGATGCGGTCTCTGCCAGCGTGAGGGTGGCCAGCCCGCGCGCGCCCAGCAGGCGGTTGAGCGCGGCGGCAAGGTCGGGAACCGTATCGATCAACGTGCCGTCAAGGTCGAGAACCAGGGTCGGCTGAATGAGGGGCTGGGTCAGCGTGTTGCACTCCGAAACGCGAATTGAATGAACAGGTTTCCGGCAGGCTTTGACACGGCGTATGCTCGGCCGTTACCTCATGAACACGATGCAGGGGACCGGGACCCCCAAGGGAACCAGCAAAGGGAACCAGCATGTGACCATGCCTGCAACCGCCGTGATTCTCGCCGCCGGCCTGGGCACGCGGATGAAATCAACGCTGCCCAAGGCGCTGCATCCGATCGCCGGCCGCCCGATGCTGCGTCATCTGCTGGCAAGTTGCGAGCCCGTGTTCGACCGCATCGTCGTCGTGGTGGGGCCGGGTATGGAGGCGGTGCAGGCGCTGGCGGCGCCGCATGTGTCGGTGGTGCAGACCGCGCGTCTGGGCACCGCGCACGCGGCCTTGCAGGCAGTCGCGCATTTCGGCGCCGGCGACGTCGCGGTGCTGTATGCCGACAACCCGTTGATCCGCCCCGACACATTCCGAGGTTTGCTGGCGCGCCGCGCGGCGGGCGATGCCGCGTTGGCACTGCTGGTGATGCGCCCGCCGGACCCAGGTCGTTACGGTCGCGTGATCGGTGCCGGCGAATACGTCGAGCGCATCGTCGAATATGCCGACGCGACCGATGCCGAGCGCGCCGAGACATTGTGCAACGCCGGCGTGCTGTGCGCGACCGCGGCCGACATGGCACGTTGGCTGCGCGCGGTGCGTGCCGACAATGCGAAGGGCGAATATTACCTGACCGATCTGGTGGCCCTGGCGCGCGGCGATGGCGCGCGCGTCGCCGCCGTGCAGGCGCCGTATGCCGAGCTGCGCGGCATCAATTCGCGCGCCGAACTGGCCGATGCCGAGGCGATGGTGCAGTCCTGGCTGCGCGCCGCGGCGCTGGACGGCGGCGTCACGATGACCGATCCCGCCTCGGTGTTTCTCGCCGCGGACACCGAGCTCGAAAGTGATGTGACGATCGGTCCGAATGTGGTGTTCGGCCCAGGCGTGCGCGTGGCGTCGGGGACGGAGATCCGCGCGTTCTCCCATCTGGAAGGCTGCGACATCGGCCCGGGCTGCGTCATCGGCCCGCATGCGCGCCTGCGTCCCGGCACGGTGCTGGCGGCCGGTGTTCATGTCGGCAACTTCGTCGAGTTGAAAGCGGCGCAGCTTGGCGCCGGAGCGAAAGCGAACCACCTGACCTATTTGGGCGACGTCCAAGTCGGCGAGGCCACGAATATCGGTGCCGGAACGATCACCTGCAACTACGATGGGGCGGCAAAGCATCGCACCACGATCGGCGCGCGCGTGTTCGTTGGTTCCGACACCGCGCTGGTCGCACCGGTCAGTGTGGGCGACGGCGCGATGATCGCCGCCGGCAGCGTGATCACCGAGGACGTCCCAGCGGACGCGCTGGCGATCGCGCGCGGGCGCCAAGCGGTGAAACCAGGATACGCGGCGTCATTCCGCGCCAGCAGAAGGAAGCCAAGCTGACATGTGCGGCATCGTCGGGTTGATCGGATCACGGCCGGCCGCGCCATTGCTGCTGGACAGCCTGCGTCGGCTGGAATACCGCGGCTATGATAGTGCCGGCATCGCAACGTTGGTGAACGGCCATATCGAGCGCCGCCGCGCCGAGGGCAAGCTGGGCAACCTCGCCGCCGTGCTGGACCGCGACCCGCTGCGTGGCACCACCGGCATCGGCCACACGCGCTGGGCGACGCACGGCGTGCCCAATGAGACCAATGCACATCCGCACGGCACATCGCGCGTCTCCATCGTGCACAACGGCATCATCGAGAACCACGCGGAACTGCGCGCGGAGCTGGAGGCGGCGGGGCAGGAATTCTCCACCGAGACCGATACCGAAACGGTAGCGCAACTGGTTGATCTGCTGCTGCAACAAGGGATGGACCCGATCACCGCCGCGGGTGCGGCGTTCCGTCGGCTGGAAGGTGCCTACGCGCTGGCGATGATCTTCGCCGGCTATCCGGAACTGATCGTCGGCGCGCAACACGGTGCCCCGCTCGCGGTCGGGTTTGGCGAGGACGAGATGTTCGTCGGCTCGGATGCGCTGGCGCTGGCGCCACTGACGCGAAGAATTGCGTATCTGAAGGACGGCGACTGGACGGTGGTCGATCGCCATGGTGCGCGGTTCTTCGGTGCCGATGGCGAACCGGTTGAGCGCGAGGTCAAGCTGACGCGGCTGACCGGGGCCTCGATCGGCAAGGGCAACTATCGCCACTTCATGGAGAAGGAGCTGCACGAGCATCCGCAGGTGATCGGCGACACGCTGCACCAGATGGTCAACCCGGCGACCCGTGCGGTGGCCTTGCCCGCGCTGCCGTTCGACTTCGCGAAGGTACCGCGCATCACCATTAGCGCCTGCGGCAGCGCGTTCTATGCCGGGCTGGTCGGGCGGTGGTGGTTCGAGGCGGTCGCGCGCATCCCGACCGATGCCGACGTCGCGAGCGAGTTCCGCTATCGCATACCGCCGATGTCACAAGGCGGCCTCGGCATCCTGGTCAGCCAGTCGGGCGAGACCGCCGACACAATGGCGGCGCTGCGCTACATGCGCGAGAACGGCCAATCGGTGCTGTCGATCGTGAACGTCCCCGAGAGCAGCATGGCGCGCGAGTCCGACGCCGTGCTGGAGACGGTGGCCGGCCCCGAGGTCGGTGTCGCCAGCACCAAGGCGTTCACCGCGCAATTGTCGGTGCTGGCGTGCCTGGCGCTGGCGGCGGCGCGGGCACGTGGCGCGATCACCGCCGCGCAGGAAGCCGCGATGACCGATGCGCTACTGGAAGTTCCCAGTCGGGCGGCGGAGATTCTGGAGCGCGATGAGGAAATCCAGCATTTGGCCGCGCGTATCGCGGTGGCGCGCGACGTGCTGTTCCTCGGGCGGGGAAATTGTTACCCGATCGCACTGGAAGGCGCGTTGAAGCTGAAGGAGATCAGCTACATCCATGCCGAAGGGTATGCCGCGGGCGAAATGAAACACGGCCCGATCGCGCTGATCGACAAGGACGTGCCGGTGATCGCGATCGCGCCCTCCGGTCCGTTGTTCGAGAAGACGGCGTCGAATTTGCAGGAGGCGGCGGCCCGCGGTGCGCAGGTCATCGTGTTCAGTGACGCGCTCGGCGCGGCGAAATTGGCAGGCATCGCAACCGAAACGATCGTGCTGCCGAGCGTGGACCCGTTCGTCGCCCCGATCCTGCACGCGATCCCCGTGCAGTTGCTCGCCTATCACGTGGCCGTGCTGAAGGGCACCGATGTCGATCAGCCGCGCAACCTGGCGAAGTCGGTGACGGTGGAATAACCCCGTCGTCATGCCGGGGCTTGTCCCCGGCATCCACGCCTTGGGCATGCAACCCGCCCCGATAACCTTGCATGTAGCACGCAACGTGCTACATTCCCCGTATGAGCAAAACCGTCACCCTCCGCGAGGCAAACCAAAGCTTCGCCCGCTGTGTCCGCGAAGTGGAGGCGGGCGAAGAGTTCGTCATCACCCGCAACGGCACGCCTGTTGCGCGACTGGTGCCGGTGAGTGCGGAACGTGTGCTGACGCAAGAGCAGGAAGCGGCATGGGAGCGGACGCAGGCGCGCATGCGTAAGGGTTGGCCACTCAACGCCCATCGGCTGGATCGAGACGCATTGCATGAGCGCTGAGCGGTTCACGCTCGATACGAACATCCTCGTCTACAGCATGGACGTCGGTGCCGGTGATCGACAGCTGCGCGCAGCACGGGTCATTGAGCTTGCGCGGCGTCGCGATTGCTGGGTGACCTTGCAAGCCGTGTCCGAATTCTACGCGGCAGCCACACGCAAGCGACTGGTTAGCCATACGGAGGCCGCCGATCAGGCGAATGATTGGCTGACGATGTTTCCAGCTGTCTCGGCCTCGGTCAGTGCGGTACGGACCGCTTTGACTGCGACGGGTCGCGCTTCCTACTGGGATGCCTTGTTGGTCGCCAGTGCCGCAGAAGCAGGCTGCACCGCGATCCTGACTGAAGACATGGCGGACGGAACTGCGCTGTATGACGTGCGCGTGCTGAACCCGCTCGTCGGGGAGGAGTTCTCGGAACCGGTTCGTCGTCTGCTTGGCGCGGAATGATTAGCCAGTGTCTCTGTCCGGTTAGCACGGCGATACCCACTGGCACGTGTTCGGTTTGGGTCATCTCATAGGCTCAAATGTGATGGAGCCAGTTTATCAGGGAGGTCGATGAGACGATGGAGGAGCGTATAATTCATATCAAATGGTGCGGGCCATATCTTATCGACGAAATAAGATGTATGAGAGGTTCTAAAGATAAAGGGCTGTATCAGTATATGCCCATCACCCCGTGTACGGACGGAACCTGGTGTACATCGGCAAAACCTTTGGCTCGTTTAGTTTTCGAATCCAACAACATGGATGAGAAAGCGGCGCAGAAAACGACCCGAAGCTGGTGGAATATTATGTTGGGCGTCTAATTGGTCGTGTCACACTTCCTCCTGAACAATGGCTGGAGAATATCGCGCTTGCCGAAGCATTGCTAATCCACGCCCACGGCCCCGCGTACAATTCACAGTCCGTTAAGGAGGCCCCCAGGCACGGGAATGTGCGTGTACTGAATTGGGGCGCCGTTCGTTCCCTTCACAGGGAGGTCTCAGGACTCATGTGGTCGCACAGGGCGGAGGAATTCCGAGCTTACCCGGCGTATGACGCCGGACACTTACAACCTCAGGTCGCGCCACCTGTGATGGCCCGATAGAGACAACTGGCCAGACTTCCGCGCATCCGTGCAGGTGCCTTTTCAGGGCTGAGTCCCCGGCGTGCCGAACATCTCGTTGAATAACCGTTCTGACTCGCGCAATCCTTCCTCCGTCAGCACGACCGACTTCACCTTGCCGACCGGGTCGTCGATGTAGCCGTTCTTGTGCAGCCGATCCATCGCGTCTCAATCGTGGCCTTTCCACGCGCGATCGCCATCGTGCAGCGTCAACCAGAGCAGTGCCAACACCGCTCGATCGATTTTGTCCGCGTCGATCTCCATCGCCTCCGTACCTTCACACCTTCACACCTTCACACCTTCACACCTTCACACCTCCACCGTCCCCCGCATCACGTTCACGCACTCCCCGGCCACCGTCGCCAGCACCGGCCCCTCGCCCGTCTTCTCCGCCCCCGCAATGATCTGGCTGGGCCGGCCCATTTCCACGCCCTGGTCAATTTCGTAGTGCAGATCAGCGTTCTCGGTCGGTGCGAGCGAGGTCAACAACGCCGCCAGGGCCGCGGCGGCGCTGCCGGTGGCTGGGTCCTCCAGCACGCCACCCAGCGGGGCGAACATCCGCGCGCGCAGCGGCGTCGTGTTGCCCTCGACGCGCGCATAGAGATACAGCGCGAAGCGCGTGGATATTTCCCCGAACTGCGCTGCCGCGGCGCGGAAGGCGGCGATGTCCGGGTTGGCGCGCGACAGTGTCTCGACGCTGGCGACCTCCGCGATCACGAACGGCGTGCCGACCGAGGCGATCAGCGGCGAATGCAACGTGGTGACGATATCGTCCGCCGTCAGGCTGGCGCAGGCGGCGACTGTTTCGGTCGGGATCGCAATGTCGATCGACAAGGCCCGCGGGGCGGCAATGCGCGCACCGGTGATCGTGCCGTCGGGTCCGCGCTGGACATGCACGCGCACCAGGCCGGCGAGCTCCTCGAACACCAAATGCTCGGGGGCGGTCTCCATGCGCGAGGCCAGCACGAAGCCGGTGCCGACATTGGGATGGCCGGCGAACGGCATCTCGATCTTCGGTGTGAAGATGCGCACGCGGGCGTGGTGCTGCGGGTTGGCCGGCGGCAGCACGAAGGTGGTCTCCGACAGGTTGAACTCGGCGGCGAGCGCCTGCATCTGCGCGTCGGTCAGGCCGCGCGCGTCGGGGAACACGGCCAGCGGGTTGCCGGCGAAGCGCGTGCCGGTGAATACGTTGACGGTGACGAATTCGTATGACGGCATGGTGCTCTCCCGCGGCGCGTCGGCGCCCTGCGCATCATAGGCGCGCGCGGCTTCGGCGCGAACCGTGAACCGATGTCCGCGCGAACGACCACTGTCCCTGCCGTCGCCACCCTGGCAATCTGGCACGGCCCGAGACAGCCTCGGTCGCATGGCATAGGGTCCAGAATGAACGCCAACTTTCGCAACGTCGTGATCGTGGTGCTTGTCGTGGCGGTCGGGGTACTCGGCTATCTCTACTACCAGGAACGCCATCGCGAGGGGCGGATCGAGATCAACCTGGGCAATTCGGGTCTCACCATTCAGAAGAATTGAGCGCTGGATCCTGCCCAACGTAGGATGCAGCCTACCCGAAGCTGACGCCGGTCAGCTTCTCCGACAATTCCCAAAGCTGGCTGGCGGCCACCAGGTCCGCGGCCTGGGGTGCGACCCAGGAAGGCCCGACCCCGCCGCGCGTCTCACCCAGGCGGGTCGGTCCGTAATACCCACCTCCCACGGCGTCCGGCGCGACGGCGGCATACAGCAACGGCAACGCCCCCTCCCGCGCCGGCTGCGCCATCGCGTTGAAGATCAGCGTGACCAGTCGTGCTTTCAGGCCCGGTGCCCCCTCGCCCATGCCATTCGGGACGATATCGGTCCGCGACCAGCCTGGATGGGCCGCGATGGCGCTCAGGTTCCAGTGGGCCGCGGACGCCCGCCGTTGCAGGTCGCGCGCGAACACCAGCATCGCAAGCTTGCTCCGCCGGTACGCGCCCATCGCGCTGTAGGCGTGCTCCGACTGGAAATCATCCAGCCCAAGCGATCCGCCGCGATGTGCCAGGCTGGCGACGTTCACCACCCGGCCGCCGCCAGGCGCGGCGCAGAGCGCGTCCTTCAGCCGCCCGGTCAGGGCGAAATGGCCAAGGTAATTCACCCCGATCTGCGCCTCGAACCCGTCCTCGGTCAGCCGGCGGGTCGGCAGGGCCATGACCCCGGCGTTGTTGACGAGAATATCCACCGGGCCGGCCTGCGCGGCGGCAAACCGCGCCACCGAGGCGAGGCTGCCGAGATCCAGCAGCGCGAACCGCAGCTCCGCGGTCGGGACCTCGCGGCGAATGCGGGTCAGGGCCGCGGTGCCCTTATCGGGATTGCGCGCGGCCAGCACCGTGGTGGCGCCCAATCGTGCCAGGCCCAGCGCGGTCTCGAAGCCCAGGCCACCCGTCGCGCCGGTGACGATGGCGGTCTTGCCCTCGAGGCGTGGCGCGTTCGCCAGGGTCCAATCAAGCCGTGTTGTGCTGGGGGACATTATGGGTCCTGGCATCTGGGGTGCGTGTGGCGGCAAAGTTTTTTACCACGAAGCAGGCCAAGGATGCGCTCCGCGAGAAGCTCATGACGCGTTCGTGCCATCGCCGTGTGGCTGAGGATGCCCCCCGGCTTTGTGGTCCTTCGTGGTTCCTGGTCTGCTTCGTGATGCGTCCTGGCCTGGCCGCCACCCCTGACATCCAGGCCCGAGCGGCCTATCTTCCGAGCAACCGCCAACAGGGGAGTCCGCGCCATGCTCAATCCCACATCACCGCTGCCACTGAAGGACCCGACGCTGTTCCGTCAGGCCAACTGCATCGATGGCAAATGGGTGCAGGCCGACAGCGGCAAGACCATCATCGTGAAGAATCCCGCCACCGGCGAGGCGATTGGTGAAGTGCCCGCGCTCGGCGCCGCCGAAACCCGCCGCGCGATCGAGGCCGCCAACCGCGCCCAGCCCGCCTGGCGCGCCATGCTGGCGAAGGAGCGCGCCACGATCCTGCGCAGGCTCAACGACCTGATGCTGGAGAATACCGAGGACCTGGCGGTGATCATGACCACCGAGCAGGGCAAGCCGCTGAGCGAGAGCAAGGGTGAGATCGCCTACGCCGCCAGCTTCATCGAGTGGTTCGCCGAGGAGGGCAAGCGCATCTACGGCGACACCATTCCGCAGAACGCCAAGGGCCGCCGCATCATCGTGCTGAAGGAACCGATCGGTGTGTTCGCCGCGATCACACCGTGGAATTTCCCGGCCGCGATGATCACCCGCAAGGCGGGGCCCGGCTGGGCCGCGGGCTGCACCGGCGTGATCCGGCCGGCGTCGCAGACACCATTCTCGGCGCTCGCCCTGGCAGTGCTGGCCGAGCGCGCGGGCATGCCGCCGGGCGTATGCAACGTGATCACCGGCCCGTCGGGCGAGACCGGCGCGGAGCTGACCTCAAACCCGCTCGTGCGCAAACTCAGCTTCACCGGGTCCACCGAGGTCGGTGCCAAGCTGCTGGCGCAGTGCGCGCCCACGATCAAGAAGACCAGCATGGAACTGGGCGGCAACGCGCCGTTCATCGTGTTCGACGATGCCGACCTGGACGCGGCGGTCCTCGGCGCGATGGCGAGCAAGTATCGCAACACCGGGCAGACCTGCGTCTGCGCCAACCGCATCCTGGTGCAGGACGGTGTGTATGAGGCGTTCGCCGCGAAGCTGAAGACGGCGGTGGAGGCGATGAAGGTCGGCAACGGCATGGAGCCGGGCGTGTCGCAGGGGCCGCTGATCAACGCCGACGCGGTGAAGAAGGTGGAGGAGCACATCGCCGACGCGTTGTCGCGTGGCGCGAAGGTGGTGACTGGCGGGCATCGTCATAAGCTCGGCGGCAATTTCTTCGAACCGACGCTGCTCGCGAATGTGCCGAAGGAGGCACTGATGTTCCGCGAGGAGACGTTCGGCCCGGTGGCGCCATTGTTCCGCTTCAAGACCGAGGCCGAGGCGATCCAGTTGGCGAACGACACCGAGTTCGGCCTGGCGTCGTATTTCTACACGCGCGATGTGGGCCGCGTGTTCCGTGTCGCCGAGGCGCTGGAATACGGCATCATCGGCATCAACGAGGGCATCATCTCCACCGAGGTGGCACCTTTCGGTGGCGTCAAGTCCTCGGGGCTGGGGCGCGAGGGTTCGAAATACGGCATCGAGGACTATCTGGAGATCAAGTATCTGGCGGTGGGCGGCATCGGGACATAGGGGCGGCGAATAGTATCGTGCGGCGCTCGGGTTGCCACCCGAGCGCCCGGAACCGTGTTAGGAAGCAACAATGCCGACGGTGCTGCGTGTCGGTGGGTTGCGGATCGCCATTTATCCCAATGACCATCGTCCCGCGCACGTGCACGCATTTGGACCATCGCAGGAGGCTGTCTTTATTCTGAACTGTCCCGACGGTCCGCTCCGGCTGCGTGGAAGCCTGGGCTTCAGCGTCCGGGCGCTGAATCGACTCGAGGTCGAGTTGCAACGGGGCACTCGGCGCACTCTGCGAGGATGGAGCCGGCTGCATGGCCATCACTGAAGACGATGTTCGAGAGGCGGAGGCACGATTGCAGCAGTTACGCACCACATCCGCGACGGCCGTGGCGGTGCGTTACGATCGCCGTATCGGTCGCGTGATGATTCGGCTGAGCTCTGGCCTGGACGTGGCTTTCTCGCCGCATGACGTGCAAGGCCTGGAACAGGCAAGGCCCGCGGACCTCGACGTCATCGAGATCAGCCCGAGTGGCCTTGGCGTGCACTTTCCCAAGCTCGACGCTGATATCTACCTACCCGCCTTGCTGCAGGGATTTACTGGTTCGCGAGGCTGGATGGCGGCGCACGCCGGTGGCAGCGGTGAACCCAAACAGGGGACCAGGGCGCGAAAGACCGCCGTCCGCGCGTAAGGGCGGCGGCTCTTCCAGAGGCGGGCGTACCACCCCGTGTTCAGTGCATCCCGCCCCGCGCCGACACCGGCCACAGGCACTCCACCCGCCCGTTGCGCACGCCAACATACCAGTCGTAGCGATCGACCGTCGGATCGCAGTGCCCCGGCACCAGCCGCAGCTTTTCCCCTAGCTTGGGCGCGGCTGTCTCACTGCCGACTTCCATCTTCCCATGCTCATCCGACGCGCCCACGTAACGGATCTCCGGCCGCTGCCATACCAATGGCATCCCTGAATCTGTCGACACCGCCTTGTGTCCCGCATCCACCACCGCAACGCTCTTCGACGGCACGCTCATCACCGTCGCCAGCACGAACAGCGCGTGCCGGAATGTGCTGATCGGCTTGCCGGCCGGATCCATGTTGCGCGCGTAATCAGCGTCCATGAACACGTAGCTGCCCGCCTGCATTTCCGTATACACGCCGGAGACCGACTCGATCTCGAACGTTCCGGTCCCGGCGCCACCGACGATCGGGCAGTCCAATCCCTGCTGGCGCAACTGCTCCACTGTGCGCCGCGACGCATCCACCGCGCCGTCGATCAGCTTCTTCCGCTCCTCGATCGTGCGCTTGTGCTGGGCACTGCCGTGATAGGCCTGCAGCCCACCAAACACGAGGTGCCGCGACGCCGCGATGCGCTGCGCCAGCGCCACCGCGTCCGGCCCCGCCGCAATGCCACAGCGCCCCGCACCCACGTCGATCTCCACCAGAACCGGCAGGCGCACGCCGGCGTCCGCCGCCGCCGCCTCGATCATCGCCACTTGCGCGGCGTCGTCGGCACACACCGCGACCTTGGCGATGCGCGCCAGTGCCGCCAGGCGCGCCAGCTTCGAGGCGCCGACGATTTCGTTGCTGACCAGGATATCGGGCACGCCGCCCCAGGCCAGCGCCTCGGCCTCGGCCACCTTCTGCACGCACTGGCCGACCGCCCCACGCGCGATCTGCAGATGTGCGATCACCGTCGATTTGTGCGTCTTGGCATGCGCCCGCAGCTTCGCGCCGGTCGGCGCCAGCTTCGCCGCCATGGTATCGAGATTGTACTCGAGCGCGTCCAGATCGATCAGCAGGGCAGGGGTATCGACCTCGTCTTCGCGCATGCCAGGGCGGGCGGGGGGCGGCTGCAACATGAGCTGGTCCTTCTGCTGTTCCCACAGTGTTGCCGCATGCGGTCTCGCCGACAACCCTCGGGCACCTGTTGGACAGAGCAGGACGTGGTCAAGTCAGTCGCGCCGCAGCGCCGCCAGCAACGTTGAACGAACGTCGTCCGGCTGCGCCTCGAGCGCGCGCAGCAGTTCTCGCAACGTGCCGCGCAGCTCGTAGACCTGGTCCAGCAGCGACAGCACCAGCGGCATCGTTGCCTCATCGATCGCCATGGCGTGGTATAGATCGTGGATCAGCCGCACGCGCGCAACATCGATGTCGTGGAATTCCCATTCCGCGACCGCCGAGTCCGGGCCGACACGATCGGGCAGCACCCAGCCGCGGGCGATCCAGCTTGTCAGCTCGACCTCGGGCAGATCAGCGAACAGTGCGACAACCGCTGTGATGCGCATCACGAATCCTCCAGCCCATCGCGGGGATTGAAGGGATGCGCCGGTGTCCAGGTTTTCAGGAACTCGGCCAGCGCCGGTTCCTCGACCGCCGGCAGCACCACGTGCAGTTGTACGAATTGATGGCCCTCGTGGATACCGCGGCCGCGCAGCCGCAACCGTGTGCCGGTGCCCGAGTTGGGTGGGATGGTCAGCCGCACCTTGCCCTTGATGGTCGGCACCTCCAGCGTGGCACCGACCACCGCCTCCTGGATGGTCACCGGCAGCTCGATGATGATGTCGTCGCCTTCGCGATGGAACAGCGGATGCGGCGCGACGACGACCTCGACCAGCGCATCGCCGGCCGTGCCGCCGCCGATGCCAGGCATGCCCTGGCCCTTCAGCCGCAGCACATGGCCGTCGCGCACGCCGGCGGGGATGCGCACGTCGAGCGTCTTCCCCTCCGGCAGGGTGATGCGTCGGCTGGTGCCGTTGGCGGCGTCGAGGAAGCCGACGGTCAGCGTGTACTGCGCATCGCGGCCGCGCGCGGTGAAGTGGGCGCCACCGCCCGTGCCGGCCCCCCGCCCGCCAAATGCCTGAGCCAGGATATCCTCCAGGTTCTCCGGGTCGAACCCCGTCTCGCCGCGATAGCGGTGCTGGCCGGCGGCATCGGCGTAGTCCCGATAGAACGGCCGCTCCGGCGGTACCTCATTGCCTGACGCATCGATCTCGCCCCGATCATAGCGGGCGCGCTTTTCGGCATCCGACAGCAATTCATAGGCGCCGCTGATCTCCTTGAACCGCTCCAGCGAGTCCGCCTTGCCCGGATTCAGATCGGGATGATGCTTCTTCGCGAGTTTCCGGTACGCCGCGCGGATCGCCTCCGCGCTGTCGGTCTTTTGCACGCCCAGAATCTCATACGG
>Ga0182030_10014728_pt1 | contig 15403 bp, 14 predicted proteins | sample 812S3MmetaG_FD_121299 | JGI IMG/M metagenome (GOLD analysis project Ga0182030, IMG submission 121299) | Permafrost microbial communities from Stordalen Mire, Sweden - 812S3M metaG (Illumina Assembly) | ecosystem: Environmental > Terrestrial > Soil > Wetlands > Permafrost | place: Sweden... | reverse complement strand
TACAGCCGCTGAGCTCGCCGCCGAGCGGGAATGGGGACTGACTTACCTGCTGTGAAGGCTGTCCGCGCAGGTCGACTTGAGCGAGCGAGAGGGCCCAAATTGTCGGCCATTTGGGCGTTTATTTCGCAGCGTTGAAGCGATCACGCATACGCCATTATGCCCAAGTGTATGGCTACGATATTCGTTGGATCTCGGTAAATTCAGTGCCCCTTTCTTTTAGGGGTTTCTTTCCAACGAAATATCTGATACGGGAGCATAGGAAAACTAGGTTTGAAATGAACGGTTTTACGGCACTGATTGCGACCACTGTTGCGGCGTTCCTGCTGATCATCGGCATAGGGAAGTCCGAATGCATCAGCGAGTGCTTCGGCAACGGCAATGGTATGCAATGCGGCTCCTGCGACTCTCCCAAGGACGGCGACGGCAAGATTTCCTCCTTACCTCAGTAAGGAAGAAGCGCGGCAAGCCTGACTGGCAGAATGGTCAGTACGGATTACGCAGCGGATAATTGGTTTCCCCGACCATCGTGTGTTGATTGTTGAGCGTCGGTAACGTCCTTGACTACATAATCAAAGTCTCGCTTGGACCTTCAGGTCACCGTGGATGTGAAACTGTCCCCACCAACTACGCAGGCCGCATGAACAATTGGTGTAAATGCCGCCCCGGCTGGTTCGCCATCGCCTCAGCAGGCAAGCCTGAAACTACGTCCTGAGCCTCGCGTGGCTCCCCCGGGTGGACTCGAACCACCAACCCTTCGGTTAACAGCCGAATGCTCTGCCAATTGAGCTACAGGGGATTGACCCGGTCCCCGCGCTCGTGGCGCGGATCGCTGGACGACTCTAGCGTACTGGCAGACCCAGACCCAACTAGAGGGCCAACCATCAAGGGCCCAGCTAGAGCTATCGGGAGCGCGCACATCCCGCCCAGTGAGGCAGGATGGAGCCATCGATCGTCGGGAGGAACGCTTTGATCCGATATTTCGTCGTGCTCGGACTGGGCTATGTGCTGGGCTCCAAGGCCGGGCGACGCCGTTATGACCAGATCGCCGACACTTACCGGGCGCTGACCAGTAGCCCGGTTGCCAAGTCGATGATTGAAGCCGGGCGCCGCAAGGTCGCGAATCGCATCTCGCCCGATGCGGGATTTGTCACGGTGGCCGAGATCGACGAGCAGACGGCCGTCGTCGAGCGGCCGAGCGAGGGAGCCCTCACACCGTCAGATCGTCGCCGCTAGCCTGCTCCAGCAGGCTGCGCCGATATGCCTCCATGGCGACCAGATCGCCGAACAGGGCGTGATACTCGTCGCCGTGCTCGATGGGTGACATCCGCTGCAGTTTGGACTTGACCTCGGCGATCTGCCGGCCCATCCATACCTCCTGCAGGCGGGCCATCACTCCGGCGACATAGCGCGGCAGTCTCTCCTCGTCGACCGCGATGGCTTCCACCCCGAGCTCGCTGATCAGGCCGGCGGTCAGGGTCGACGTGGTCTGCTGACGCACCGCGTCGATCCACTGGGCGCCGCTGGCACCGGTCGAGGTGCCGCCGGCCGCGTCAAGGGCCGCGCGGACGGCCGCGTAACCGGGGTGGGTGAAGCTTTCGACGGTCAGCGAGTCAAAGACCGGGCCGGCGAACGCCGGATACTGCAACGCCGACTTGAGCGCCTCACGCTGCGGCCACAGGGTTGGATCACGCGGGTCGGGCCGGGCGGCGGCGGGTTCGGCCGAGACCGCAGCGGCAGAGGGCTGCCCCCGGCCGCGGAGGTCAGCCGAAACCCGAGCGGGAGTCTTGGGCTGTTTGGCCGAGGTCCGCACCCGGTCGATGATCTGCGCGACGTCGTCCCAACCGACCCATCCGGCCAGCTGGCGGGCGTACTCGTCGCGCAGCGTGGGGTCTTTGATCAAGCCCACCATGGGTACACAGCGCCGCAACGCGGCGACCCGCCCCTCGGCGTTGTCCAGGTCCATCTCGGCAATCGCGGTGCGAATCGCGAACTCGAACAACGGGGTTCGGCGTGCCACCAGATCTCGCAGGGCACCGTCGCCGGACTTCAGCCGCAGATCGCACGGGTCCATGCCATCCGGAGCGACCGCGACAAAGGACTGCCCGGCGAGATTCTGTTCGCCGTCCAGGGCCTTGAGCGCGGCTGCGCGGCCGGCCTGATCGCCGTCGAAAACGTAGATCAGTTCGCCGCGAAAGAAGCTGTCGTCCATCATCAGTCTGCGCAGCATGGCCAGGTGCTCGTCACCGAACGCGGTACCGCAGGCCGCGACGGCGGTGGTGACCCCGGCCAGATGCATCGCCATCACGTCGGTGTAGCCCTCGACGACAACGGCCTGATGCCCCTTGGCGATATCCCGTTTGGCCAAGTCGATGCCGAACATCACCGACGACTTCTTGTACAGCAGCGTCTCGGGGGTATTGACGTACTTGGCTTCCATCGGGTCGTCGTCGAACAGCCGCCGGGCGCCGAAACCGATCACCTCGCCGGCCGAGGTGCGGATGGGCCACAACAACCGACGGTGGAAACGATCCATCGGGCCCCGGCGTCCCTCCCGGGACAGTCCCGCGGCTTCCAGTTCTTTGAACTCGAATCCCTTGCGCTGCAAGTGTTTTGTTAACTTCTCCCAGCCCGACGGCGCGAAGCCGCAGCCGAAGCGTCGGGCGGCCTCGGCATCGAAGTTCCGCTCGGTCAGATACTGGCGCGCCGGCGCCGCCTCGTCGGACTCCAGCTCCTGCGCGTAGAACTCCGCCGCGGCCGCGTTGGCCGCGATGAGCCTGCTGCGGCTCCCCCGGTCGCGCTGCACGCTGGTCGCCGGGCCGCTGTAGCTGATGGTGTGGCCGATACGGTCGGCGAGCAGTTCAACGGCCTCGACAAAGCTGACGTGTTCGATCTTTTGGATGAACGCATACACGTCCCCACCTTCGCCGCAGCCAAAGCAGTGGAAGTGGCCGTGGTTGGGGCGGACATGAAACGACGGTGACTTCTCGTTATGGAACGGGCACAGGCCCTTCATCGAGTCGGCGCCGGCGCGTCTCAGCTGGACGTAGTCGCCGACAACCTCTTCGATGCGGGCACGTTCGCGGATGGCGGCGATATCACGATCGGAGATCCGGCCAGCCATCGGCTCAGTCTAAGACGCCGGCTTTCTCCGCGGTGACGACCAGCTGCGCTAGGCCGGACCGATGACGCCGCAGGCGACGCGCTCCATCGACATCGCCATGTCGCCACCTTCGGCGCCATGCAGCATCAAGGCGGTCTTGTTCGGCCCCAGCAGCTGGTCCCTGGTGAACGCATCGGTGGTGGTCACCAGGTAAGCCGAGCCGTCCTGGCGCACTTCGAGCGAGGTCAGGTCACCACTTTCGGGTTTCCCGGTATGTCCGGGCGCCTGGAGATGGCCGCCCGCGGACAAGAAGTTGCCGGGCGGACCGCCGGCCGGGGCAACCGAGTTCGGCTCACACTTGCCGATCTCGTGAACGTGCAGACCATGGAAACCGGGCGCCAGGATGCCGGGAGTAACCGTCTTCACGGTGACGGTGACGTACCCGTTGGTGAAGTCGAAGGTCGCGGTGGCCACTTGCCGACCGTCCGGTGCTTGCAGTTGCGCGGTCAGGGAACCCGCACCGGGCGCCGGGCTGGACGTCGTCGACGACCCGGCCGAGCCGCTGAGGACAGGAGGGGTGGTGCCCGGCTGCGTGCTGGCGTGCTGAGGCGAGCTGCACGCGGTCAGGGCCACAATGGGAAACGACAACAGTAGAGCGGAAACTGCGGTGTTTCTGGTCATGTCGGCAGCGTAACCCCCCGTTCCGGCCAAAAGTACCCCTACCGGGCCGCCTAGTGGGTGTCGATTCGCTCCAGCCGGCCTTCGGTGTAGGAGGCGATCTGATCGATGATGACTCGTAGCCGGGCGCCGTCGTCGGCTGCGGTGAGGAACGCCGCGGCGAAAACCGGGTCGAGGGTCCCGGGCGCACCGGCGTACAGCCATTGGGCCACGTGGTGGATACGCTCACGCTGGGAAGCCTGGGTTTCCAGATGCCGCGGATCGGACATAATGAACTGCAGCGCAAGGATTTTCAGCAGGGCCACCTCGGCGCGAACCAAATCGGGCACCTGTAGATCGGCCTGGTAGCGCACCAGCGGCCCCGGGCCGGCCGCCGCTCGTGTGGTCGCGATCGCGGCCGAGGCGAAGCGGCCCACCAACTCACTGGTCAACTGTTTGAGTGCGACCGACGCGACCAGCGTGGCGTCGTATTTGCCGACCGCTGCCACCACCGGCAGCCCGGACAGCCGTCGCGCGGCGGCCATGAAGTCGTCGGCGCTCACCCGAGAGAATTCACTTTCTCCGAGTTTGGCCAGCGCGGCCGCCTCGTCGTCGTCGGCAAGCACGCGCAGGTCGATGCGCTGCGAAACGACACCGTCTTCGACGTCGTGCACCGAGTACGCGACGTCGTCGGCCCAGTCCATCACCTGGGCTTCCAGACACATCCGCTCCGGCGGCGCCCCCTGGCGGACCCAGTCGGCCTGCGCGCGATCCTCTTCGTAGAAGCCGAACTTCCTTCGCCTCGAGTCGCGCATCCACGGGTACTTGGTGACCGCGTCCAACGATGCCCGAGTCAGGTTCAGACCAGCGCTATTTCCTTGTTCATCAAGGACTTTGGGCTCAAGACTGGTGAGAATCCGGAAATTCTGGGCGTTGCCTTCGAAGCCGCCATGCTCGGCAGCGACCTCATTGAGCGCGCGTTCGCCGTTGTGGCCGTAGGGCGGGTGCCCGATGTCGTGCGCCAGACCGCCCAACTCGACAAGGTCGAGGTCGCAGCCGAGCCCGATCGCCATTCCGCGCCCGATCTGCGCCACTTCCAGCGAATGTGTCAACCGGGTGCGCGGAGTGTCTCCTTCGCGGGGTCCGACGACTTGTGTCTTGTCGGCGAGCCGGCGCAGCGCGGCGCTGTGCAATACCCGAGCCCGATCCCTGGCGAACTCGGTGCGGTGCTGACCCTCTGTGCCTGGCAGACCCGCAGTCTTCGGCGGTTCGTTCACCCGCCGCTGCCGGTCGAAGTCGCCGTAGGGGTCTTGCTGGTTCGTGATCACCGACGCACAGTCTGCCAGGGAACGCGAACTTCAGGATGCGCATGACCGCGTAGCTAAATTGACCTATACGCGCCGCTCAGCTAGGCGGCGTGAATACGCGGAGGTTTTTCGCTAGCCAGCCGCCGGCGAGTGCGGTACTACGCCATTCGCCCGAGCCACCTTGAAGCGTGGTTCTGCTTCGCTCCCCCACGGTTTTGACTGCCAGTCTTCTGATTTCAGCCCATCGTCGCCGGCTTCAGGCTCCGGTGCCCAATGGTCATAGTCGTCCGGCGGAACAGCCACACCCCAAATAAGCGGAACCGATAAACCTCCGAGCAGGCCCGACTCACCCCGAACAGCCAACACAGCATCATCTGGCAAGGGTGAACCCAGAGGCAATAACATGCCGCCCCCTTCCACGCCCGATCTTTGTACAGCCTCACCCAGTGGCGAACTAATCACCACCGAGCCTTTCGCGATCGTAAGTCAAACATGAGGTCAATATCCGTGAATATCCAATTTTTCTTGTGTCAAACAGCGCAGCCGACTCGGAACGAAATCGCCGGCCCGGGCACCGCTGCTCGGCCGCTTCCGACGTGGCGCGCAGCCAGGTTCGCTTCCGTACCTTTTAGTATCTCCCTGCACCCGGCATGGGCAGCGGAAGGTGTGGGGGGCAAACTGTTCCGGAATCATGCAACCGCTGCGACGGTGCCTGGCCAAACCGATCCGCGCGACCCTGTCCGGCGTGAACGTCGTCGAAATGGCCATCGGCCTGGCGCGCCCGGGTTTTGAACACGTGTTTGAATCGGGTTTACTCCGCGCAGCATCGAAATTCATAGGCGTGTGAATCGAAATTCACGAATCGGTAACTTCGATGGCCCGGGTCGAATAAGAAATGCAGGAATGTCGGGTCATTGCGCTGGGGCCTGGGTGCCGACCAGCTGAGCGCACCCCATGCCCATGCGGTGACTCGTATCGCCTTGTCTAGGAGCAGGATTCGGTTCGGGTAACGAAATTGCCCGGTTATCTTACCTCGGTCCGTGGCACCACGCGGGGCCGAGACTGCACCACAAAGGTAGCCCGAGGGCCCCCGCGGCCGTTCCCCGCGCCGGGAGCACCCGGTGCGGTGCCGTTGGGCGGCACCATCGGTACACCGGTGGGCCCGGTGGCGCCCGCCGAAACGCCAGGCGCCGCGCCTTCCAGTCCCGACATGGCCGCGGTGATGATCCGAGCGGGGGCCGCCCCCTGCCATGTCGGGGGCACCGAGATAGCGCCCACGAACCGCGCCGACCCCAGACCGGCTGACATCGCCGAACCCCACCCGCCACTGCTGCCGAGTGCCTGCGTTGCCGGCGCGGTCGAACCGACAAATCCCGGAGCGTCGGCAAGGACTTCCGTAGCACCGACGGCCGCCGACGCGGGCCCGCCGCCGTGCGCCAGCGCCACCATCGGCGGTACGACAGCACTCGCCGGGTAAATCCCGATCTGGGCCACGGGGGTCAGTGATGACACCACCGGGACAGAAAACAATGACGACATCTGAGCGACCGCGGTCTGAGCCGCTCCTACGAACGACGACACGCCCGGGCCGAAGATCGACCCCAAACCTGTCAGCGGCGTCGTGAAAAGCCCCGCCGAACTCGTCGGCGCCGCAGTGATCGAGGGTAATGCCGACGCCACCGACGCCGCCCCGGCGTGATAGCCGAACATCGCCGCCACGTCCTGAGCCCACATTTCGATGTACTCGAGCTCGATGGCGAAGATCGCCGGCGTGTTCTGACCCAGAAAATTGGTCGCGATCAACGTCATCAACGTCATCCGGTTAGCGGTCACCGCGGCCGGATGCACGGTGGCCGCGAATGCCGTTTCAAACGCTGAAGCTGCCGCATTTGCCTGCGTCGCCGACCCCTCGGCGTGGTTTATCGCCGTGTTCAACCACTGCAGATACGGCCCCGCTGCCTGCGACATCGCCTCCGCCGACGGGCCCGTCCATTGCCCACTGGTCAGGCCGGAAATCACGTCGTTGAACGAGGACGCCGAGGACGCCAAGTTTGACGCTAAATCAGCCCATGCCGAGGCGGCCGCAAACAGCGACCCCGCACCGGCGCCGCCAAAGATGAGCGCAGAATTAATCTCGGGAGGCAGGAACGCAAATTCCAGGACCATCACTACTCCAGCACATCTAGCTCACCCCGACAGTCGCCTGGGGTGAGCTAGATCCTAAAGGGAAGCGCAGCAAAATCCGCGGCTTTTCTCAAACGCCCCGTTCCAGGGCTAGCCGCCCTTGAGCCGCACCGCCAGATAATCGGCGACGGCATTCATCGCCACCCGCTCCTGGGTCATGGTGTCGCGCTCACGCACGGTGACGGCATCGTCGGACAGTGAATCGAAATCCACCGTCACGCAGAACGGCGTGCCCACCTCGTCCTGGCGGCGATAACGCCGCCCGATTGCGCCCGCGTCGTCGAAATCGATGTTCCAGTTCTTCCGTAATTCGGCGGCCAAATCACGGGCTTTGGGACTCAAGTCCGCGTGTCGGGACAGCGGCAGCACTGCGGCCTTGACCGGAGCCAGCCGCGGGTCGAGTCGTAACACCGTGCGCTTGTCCATCCCGCCCTTGGCGTTGGGAGCCTCGTCCTCGGTGTAGGCGTCGATCAAAAATGCCATGAACGAACGTGTCAGCCCCGCTGCCGGCTCGATCACGTAGGGCGTGTACCGAGTGTCGGCGACCTGATCGTAGAACGACAGGTCAGCACCGGAATGCTTTGCGTGAGTTGACAAGTCGAAATCGGTGCGGTTGGCGACGCCTTCCAGCTCGCCCCATGGGTTGCCTTGGAATCCGAATTTGTACTCGACGTCGACGGTGCGGTCGGAGTAGTGCGACAACTTGTCCTTGGCGTGCTCATAGAGCCGCAGATTCTCCGGATCGATGCCGAGGTCGACATACCACTGGTACCGAGTGTCGATCCAATACTGATGCCACTCTTTCGCGGTCGACGGCTCGACGAAGAATTCCATCTCCATCTGCTCGAACTCGCGGGTGCGGAAGATGAAGTTGCCGGGGGTGATCTCGTTGCGGAAGCTCTTGCCGATTTGGGCAATACCGAACGGCGGCTTGCGGCGCGCTGTCGTCACCACGTTGGCGAAGTTGATGAAGATGCCTTGCGCGGTCTCGGGACGTAAATAGTGCAGCCCCTCCTCGGTCTCGATCGGTCCGAGGTAGGTCTTGAGCATCATGTTGAATTCGCGCGGCTCGGTCCACTGGCCGGGCTCGCCGGTCTCCGGGTCGCGGATATCGGCCAGACCATTGGGCGGCGGATGCCCGTGTTTGGCTTCGTAGGCCTCGATGAGGTGGTCGGCGCGGTAACGCTTGTGCGTGATCAGCGATTCGACCAGCGGATCGTGGAAAACCTCGACATGGCCGGAGGCCACCCACACCTGCCGCGGCAGGATGATCGATGAATCGAGTCCGACGACGTCGTCGCGGCCGGTGACCACGGAACGCCACCACTGCCGTTTGATGTTCTCTTTGAGCTCAACGCCGAGCGGCCCATAGTCCCAGGCCGATTTCGTGCCGCCGTAGATCTCACCCGAGGGATAGACGAAGCCCCGCCGTTTGGCCAGGTTGACGACGGTGTCGATAACGGACGCCACGGAGCAGTGCACTCCCTTTCTCAGATCAGGCAGACACGTGTCTCAGATCAGGCAGACACGTGCGACGGCGATGTGCCGCACGGAAAACATCAGTCATGGTATCGACCGAGCCCGCGGTCTTTGACATGCGTCATCATGCATGTGACAGTGGAGGAAGTTGATCGCTGTTTGTTTACGGCGGGAGCTGCCCTTATCCCGGCACTTTCTCGAGGTGATGACTCTCGCATGGTGATGCCCTCCTCAGACCTGAGCGTGGCCGCCCATGAACGCGGCGAGACGGGGGCCGAGAGTCATCTCCCCTTCGCCGAATACCCGGTGCCGCCGCAGCGGGAGATTCTCGATGCCGCCGGTGAGCTGCTGCGCGCCCTGGCCGCGCCGGTGCGGATCGCGATCGTGCTGCAATTGCGCGAATCCCACCGCTGCGTGCATGAACTGGTCGACGCCCTGGGCGTCCCACAGCCACTGGTCAGCCAGCATCTGAAGATTCTCAAGGCGGCGGGTGTGGTCACCGGGGAGCGATTCGGCCGGGAAGTGCTGTATCGGCTCGCCGATCACCACCTTGCACATATCGTCGTCGACGCGGTGGCGCACGCCAGCGAGGACACGCCATGACCCCGACGAGCGTCCGCTCCACCCGCCAGCGGGCGGCGATTTCCACGCTGCTGGAAACGCTCGACGAATTCCGCTCGGCTCAGGAGTTGCACGACGAGCTACGCCGCCGCGGCGAGAATATCGGGCTGACCACCGTTTACCGGACGCTTCAGTCCATGGCCGCAGCCGGAATGGTCGACACGCTGCGCACCGACACCGGCGAGTCGGTGTACCGCAGATGCTCGGAGCACCATCACCACCATCTGGTGTGCCGTAGCTGTGGTTCCACCATCGAAGTGGGCGGCCACGAAGTCGAGGAGTGGGCGGAGCGAGTGGCCATCCAGCATGGCTTCTCCGACGTCAGCCACACCATCGAGATCTTCGGCACCTGCGCGGATTGCCGGCGGCGCTGATCGGCGCGTGCGGCCAGCATCACACTCGGCGGTAAAAGCGGGGCCCGCTCAGGACGTCAGCAAGCGCCGTATCTGCGCACCCGAGTCGAGCACCAGCAGGATCAGGGTGCCCAGGGCGGCATCGGTCAAGCCTGCGCCGGGAAAGTTGTATCGCAGCATCACATCTGCGGTCTTGGACGCACCTTTACCGGAGCCGCTGACCTTCTCCACCAGAGTCACGGTGCCGAAGTTGCTGTCGCGCGCCTGCTGGGCCACCTGATCGCTGATCTTCTTGGTCAGCGGCAGATCCCACGCCAGGATCTGGGTGAGCGACACCAAATCCAGGTCCTCGGCGATGTTCACCACCCGCAACGACGCGAAGGTCGCGTCATGGTGAACCGTGAGCGCGCCATCGGATTCCTGCTGTACGGGCAGCACTTCGGCGAGTAGTGATTCCAGTCGTTCCTCCAGTGATGGCATTACGCGCTCCCGAACCGTCGATTACGTGATGCATATTCCTCGCAGGCCGCCCACAGATCGCGCCGGTCATAATCGGGCCACAGCGTGTCCTGGAAGATGTATTCGGCGTAGGCCGCCTGCCACAACATGAAGTTGCTCACCCGCTGCTCCCCCGAGGTACGCAACAAAAGGTCTACATCGGGGATGTCGGGCCGTTGCAGATGATGGGCAACCGTCGCTTCGGTGATCCGCTCCGGGTTCAGTCGGCCTGCCGCGGCCAAGCGAGCGATTTCCTTTGTGGCTTCAGCGATTTCGGTTCGGCCGCCGTAATTCACGCAGTAGTTGACGGTGATGACGTCGTTGTCCTTCGTCATTTCCTCCGCGATCGCCAATTCATTGATGACACTGCGCCACAACCGTGGCCGTGAGCCGACCCAGCGGATCCGGACCCCGAGCGTGTTGAGGCTCACCCGGCGCATGCGGACCACGTCGCGGTTGAAGCCCATCAGGAAGCGGACCTCCTCGGGTGAACGCTTCCAGTTCTCGGTGGAAAAGGCGTAGAGGCTGAGCCACTTGATCCCGAGTTCGATTGCCCCGCAGACGATGTCAATCACCACCGCTTCGCCCGCCTGGTGCCCGTCGGTGCGGCGCAGCCCGCGTTGGGTCGCCCAGCGGCCATTGCCGTCCATCACGATGGCGACATGATTGGGTAATCGGTCGGCCGGAATCCGCGGCGCCGCCGCCTTCGACGGGTGCTGCGGCGGCCGGCGCGGGCCACCGTCGGGGGACGGCGGCAGCTCCGGGAAGATCACCGGCCAGGTCGAGTTGTCGGGAAAAGTTGGATAGTCCTCGGGTGCGGCCGGCCATTGCGGGAAGTCCGTGGACCGCAGGTTGCGCTCCTTAACCACAAGCCTCATCCTGCCCGATCAGCGCGGCGCGCTGCTCGGCGATAGTGCGGTCAACCCGGTAGTAGCGCTCCACCAGCGGCAGGGTCTTGAGCTGACGTTCCAAATGCCATTGCAGGTGTGCGGCTACCAATCCGCTGACGTGGCTGCGGTGGGATTGCGGTGCCGCCTCGGCGGCCTCCCAATCACCGTCGTGCAGCGCGGACATCAATTCCAGTACACCCAGCGGCGGTGTTGTCGAACCGGCCGGGCGGCAGTGGGTGCAGACGCTGCCCCCGGCGGCGATGTGAAACGCCCGATGCGGACCGGGATTGGCGCAGCGGGCGCACTCGGTCAGCGCCGGCGCCCACCCGGCGATGCCCATCGCACGCAGCAGATACGCGTCCAACAGCAGGTCACGGGGGCGGCGGCCGTCGGCCACCGCCCGCAAGGCACCCACCGTGAGTCGATGCAGAACCGGGGCGGGCGCCCGTTCTTCACCGGCGAGGCGTTCGGCGGTTTCCAGCATCGCGCACGCGCAGGTGTAGCGGCCGTAGTCGCTGACTATGTCGGTGGCGAACGCGTCGATCGAAACGACCTGGGTGACGATGTCGAGGTTGCGGCCGGGATGCAGTTGCGCATCGATGTGCGCGAACGGCTCCAGTCGCGCACCGAATTTGCTGCGGGTGCGGCGCACGCCCTTGGCGACCGCGCGAACCAGCCCGTGATCGCGAGTCAGCAGGGTGACGATCCGGTCGGCTTCGCCGAGCTTGTGTTGGCGCAGCACCACAGCCCGGTCTCGATACAGCCGCATCTCAATAGTTTTGCACCCCGCTGCGACATCGCGGGGATCCGCGCCGATAGTCTCGTACCCCGTGGTTGGCGCTTCTGGGTCTGGTTCCGGGTCCGCTTCCGGGTCCCGCGGCCAGCGCCTGCCCACACTCACTGACCTGCTCTATCAGCTGGCCACCCGGTCGGTGACATCCGACACATTGGTGCGCCGTTCGCTGCACGCCATCGATACCAGCCAGTCCACGTTGAACGCATTCCGAGTGGTGCTCACCGAGTCCGCGCTGGCCGACGCCGCGCGCGCCGACCGGCGACGAGCCGCCGGTGACACGGCGCCGTTGCTGGGCATCCCGATCGCCGTCAAAGACGACGTCGACGTTGCTGGAACGCCCACCGCGTTCGGCACCGACGGATATGTCCGCCCCGCCACCCAGGATGCCGAGGTGGTTCGTCGTCTCAAGGCCGCCGGCGCGGTGATCGTCGGCAAGACCAACACCTGCGAACTGGGCCAATGGCCGTTTACCAGCGGACCCGGCTTCGGCCACACCCGCAATCCCTGGTCGCGTCGGCACACCCCGGGAGGATCGTCGGGTGGTAGCGCGGCCGCGGTGGCTGCGGGCCTGGTGACCGCCGCTATCGGGTCGGATGGCGCCGGCAGCGTCCGCATCCCGGCGGCGTGGACCCACCTGGTGGGCATCAAACCGCAGCGTGGCCGGATTTCCACCTGGCCGTTGCCGGAAGCGTTCAACGGCATCACGGTGAACGGGGTGCTGGCCCGCACGGTGGCCGATGCGGCCCTGGTGCTCGACGCCGCGTCCGGGAACGTCGACGGTGATCGGCACCAGCCGCCGCCGATCACGGCATCCGACTATGTCGGAAAGGCGCCGGGTCCGCTGAACATCGCGCTGTCCACCCGGTTTCCGTACACCTTCTTCCGGGCCAAGTTGCACCCCGAGATCCTGGCCGCGATCCGGGCCGTCAGCAAACAACTCCAACTGCTCGGCCACACCGTCGTAACCGGCAACCCGGACTACGGCGTGCGGTTGGGGTGGGATTTCCTGTCCCGGTCCACTGCGGGCCTGCGGGAATGGGAGGAGCGGCTGGGCGACGGCATCGTCCTGGACCCGCGCACCGTGGCGAATCTGCGGGTAGGCCACTTCCTGGGCGAGGCGATTCTGCGCAATACGCGGTTGCATGAACCCGCGCTGCAGCGCCGGGTGGGCTCGATCTTCGACATCGTCGATGTGGTGCTGGCACCGACCACCGCCCAACCACCGCCGTTGGCGCGCTACTTCGACCGGTTCGGCGGCTTCCACACCGACCGGGCGATGATCCGGGCATGCCCGGTGACGTGGCCGTGGAACGTGCTGGGCTGGCCGTCGATCAACGTGCCGGCCGGGTTCACCGCTGAGGGCTTGCCGATCGGCGTGCAGCTGATGGGTCCGGCCAATAGCGAAGGCATGCTCATCTCGCTGGCCGCCGAACTCGAGGCGGTGAGCGGCTGGGCGACCAAGCAGCCGAAGGTGTGGTGGGAGCATGAGCGCATCCGTCCGCACGATTAAGCTGCGCTAAAAGCCAAGTCGGCCAAGCTGTTTGGGGTCACTCTGCCAGTTCTTGGCGATCTTGACCCGCAAGTCGAGATAGACCTTCGTTCCCAGGAGCTTCTCGATCTGAACGCGTGCCGCGGTACCCACCTCGCGCAGCCGGCCCCCGCCCTTGCCGATGATGATCCCCTTCTGGCTGTCCCGCTCGACGTAGAGCACCGCGTACACGTCGATCAGGTCATCGCGGCCTTCCCGTGGGTTGACCTCGTCGATCACTACCGCCAGGGAGTGCGGTAGCTCATCACGTACTCCCTCCAGGGCGGCCTCGCGAATGAGCTCGGCCATCAAAATTTCTTCGGGTTCGTCGGTCAGCTCACCGTCCGGGTAATAGGCCGGGCCGGCCGGCAGCGAGGCGGCCAGCACGTCGATCAGCACATCGACCTGGGTACCGGTTGTCGCCGAGACCGGGACGATCTCGGCGGCGTTGTCAACCAGCTCCGCGACCGCGACCAACTGGGCGGCCACCCGATCTTTGGGCACCTTGTCGATCTTGGTGACGATGACGACCAGTGTGGTTTTCGGTGCGACCGAGCGGATCTGCTCGACGATCCAGCGGTCACCCGGACCGATCGCCTCGTCGGCCGGGATGCACAGCCCGATGATGTCGACTTCGGTGTAGGTGTTGCGAACTAGTTCGTTGAGCCGCTTGCCCAGCAGGGTGCGCGGACGGTGCAGGCCCGGAGTGTCGACCAGGATGATCTGGAAGTTCTCCCGGTGCACGATCCCGCGAATGGTGTGCCGGGTAGTCTGCGGACGCTTCGAGGTGATGGCCACCTTGGTGCCGACCAGAGCGTTGGTCAGCGTCGACTTGCCGGTGTTCGGCCGGCCCACGAAACACACGAAGCCCGAACGGAATTCAGCCATGATGATCGTCCTCCCCCTCGGAGCCGTCGGAGTCAACCGGGCTCAGCAGGACGGTACCGATCCGCACCCGTCCCCGATGGTCAGGCCCGCCCTCGGCGTGCAGCCGCAGACCATGCGAGACAACCTCGGCGCCCGGCAGCGGAACCCGGCCCAATTCCAGCGCCAGCAGGCCACCCACCGTGTCGATGTCGAGGTCGTCGTCGAATTCCACGCCGTACAGTTCGCCAACGTCCTCGATCGGCAGTCGCGCCGACACGCGAAAGTGTTTGTCGCCCAAGTCTTCTATCGGAGCCTTCTCCTCCGCGTCGTACTCGTCGGCGATCTCGCCGACGATCTCCTCGAGCACGTCTTCGATGCTGACCAGACCGGCGATCGCCCCGTACTCGTCGACGAGTAGCGCCATGTGGTTGCGATCGAGCTGCATTTCACGCAGCAGCGCATCCAACGGCTTGCTGTCCGGCACGAACACTGCGGGGCGCATCACCTGCGCCACCGTGATGTCCCGACCGCCGCCTTCCGCCAAGAAGGTATGCTGGACAAGGTCTTTCAAGTACACCACCCCGACGATGTCGTCGACGTTTTCGCCGATCACCGGAATGCGGGAATGACCACTGCGCACGGCCAGGTTCGTCGCTTGACTGGCGAACTTGTCGCTCTCAATCCAGATCATCTCGGTGCGCGGCACCATCACCTCGCGGGCCGGCGTATCACCGAGTTCGAAGACCGACTGGATCATCTTGCGTTCGTCGGCAGCGACCACGCCGCGCTGCTGAGCCAGATCGACGACCTCGCGCAACTCAATCTCGGACGCGAACGGCCCGTTCCGCAGGCCCCGCCCCGGCGTGATCGCATTACCCACCACCACCAGCAACCGGCTGATCGGCATCAACAGCCACGAAATCACTTGCAGTGGAAGGGCCATCACCAACGCAATGGAATACGCATGCTGGCGACCGAGGGTGCGTGGGCCCACGCCGATGACGACGAAGCTGGTCAGCACCATGATGGTCGCGGCACCGAACAACCCCCACCTCAGGCCGAAGTTGTCGTAGAGGAAGACCACCAGCAGCACGGTGGCGGTGATTTCACATGTGTTGCGCAG
>Ga0182030_10014727_pt1 | contig 15404 bp, 12 predicted proteins | sample 812S3MmetaG_FD_121299 | JGI IMG/M metagenome (GOLD analysis project Ga0182030, IMG submission 121299) | Permafrost microbial communities from Stordalen Mire, Sweden - 812S3M metaG (Illumina Assembly) | ecosystem: Environmental > Terrestrial > Soil > Wetlands > Permafrost | place: Sweden... | reverse complement strand
TTTCGGTGTTTTATTGAGCATCCGCTACTTTCGCCGAGATTTTGAAGATGCGCTTCAACGCACTTCGGATGTTTCGGTCTCGGTGATTTATGCTGATATGGACAATTTTGGAGTCATTAACAAAAAACATGGTCAAGGCGCCGGGGATGTTGTCATGAAAGCATATCTTGAGGTTGTTCGTGATTGTCTTGGTTCATTTGGTGAAGGCTATCGCGGTGTTGGTGATGAAACCTGCGCCCTGATACTCGGACAAGGCCATGCGCGTGCAGTTGAAATAGCTGAAACAATCCGAAAGCGAGTTGGAGAATTAAAATGCAGCCATAACGGAACGACGCTTCCAAAGGTAACGGCAAGCATCGGAGTCGCAACGACTCCACCGGAAAATCGGTCGCTGGATGTTGAAACGTGTTCACAAAGCCGGCAGAGTAAGGCAAAAGAACAGGGCAAGGACCAAGTGGTTGCCAGCTAGATTCACAGTCATGCACCTCCGCCTGTTAAGATTGTTCCTCGGTTTTGCCGCGTTCGCGTGGGGCATCTCGGTCGTGGGCGTGTTCGCAAGCTGGCCGCAGGCGGCGGCGATGTTGCAGGGGCTCGGCGCGAAACCCATCGCCTACGACCCGATGCTGGATTACTGGCTCCGGATGGCCGCGGGCGCATTTGCGCTCGTTGGCTGCTGGTATCTGGTTTTGATGATCTGGCCAAAAAAATTCCACGCGGCAATTCCATGGTTCGGCGGTTTGATGCTGGTCGAAGGTTTGATTCTCTTCGTTCACGGACTGCGATTGTCCCTGCCGCCATTCCCATTTTACGGCGACACGGTGGCGTGTTTTTTGGGCGGCGGCGGAATCCTCTGCCTGTCGCGATTTGCCAAACCTTAAAGCCGGCCAAAACATTTCCGGGCCGGACAATTTCACCGGGGTTGGGCGGCGCAGCGCGGCGCAAAAAAACGGGCGCTACGGACACACATCGCTCAAGTTGTTCAAGCCTTCATGGTCAATGGTGAAAGCCGCCGATTCACCGGCGCCCGAACGGGTGATCTTCACGAGAAAAATGGTGTCGTAATCGTTGTCCGGCCAGGCCGGAACCCGCCCCGGGTTTCCGCCGTGGTCCTTGAGCAGATTTTTTACCAGGTCATCCAACTGGCCGTGTTCCCACGCGATGAAAATGGTGGCGCTTTGATAATTCGTTTTTGCCAGCTCGCTTTCCAGACCCTTGATGTCGCGAAAGCCGAACTGCGTGTTGACCGGCAGGCCGCAGCGGATGGCGGTCGGCTCAATGGTCGCGAGCGGGCGGACGTAATAATATTCCGGGCCGCCATTTTTGCCGTCCACCTTCTCCGTCGGATTGGGCGCGAAGACAAATTGCGGCTGGCCGTATTTTTCCAGCAGCACGGTGGGCAGGGCCAGCGCGCGGTTGAGGCCGCGGCAGGTCAATTGACCCAGCCCGCCGGGCGGTTTTTCCCCGTGCCGGAGGCAGACGATGGTTTGCACCGTCGGCGCGGAAGTGACTGGCGCGGAATTTGAAGTGGTTGGTCCATCAGCCCGGACGGAAAGCAGGAACCCGATAAAAAACAGGGCGGGCAATGGTTTCATGCCAATGATTCTATTTTTAATGCGCGGCGCGTCAAGGCGAAGGCGGCAGGGCGCAAATCCGCAAGCCAACTTTTTACCTTTCAACCCTCAACATTTTGGGTCAGCAATGAATCGGTTTTCGGATTTAAATTCACTCGCCGTCCTTGACCTGACCCGCCCAGACCCAGTCGCCATTGTCGAGATCAATGGCGGTCTTCTGGGTTTTTTTCATAACAACCGCACCGCCGTCGTCCGTTCCGTTCCAGCCGACGGAATAAAGCGTGAACTGTCCGTTGCCCGTCCGGTGATATTTCAAGGGCTGTCCGCCGATGATGTCGTGCGGGAGCGTTTCGATGAAACGCGGCGTCAAGGCGTCGAGCGTTTCGGGATATTCGCCCTGCGCGAGCCGGAAGCGTTCCAGCGCGCACGCGACCCGCGCCATGTCCAGCGTGCTTTGCTCAAAGGCATATCTTTTTGCCACCGACGAAAAGGACGGAAGGAGCATGCGGGCCAGGATGTTATTGGGTGACCAATGAATTAACGTTTGCTCAATGTTGGTTTCAGCCAGCCGGGAAGCTTCAGGTGAAACGCTGTGACGATCCACATTCACGACGGGCAGAAACCATTCCTGATGTGCCCGCGCAATGACCAGTTCGTTTTGATAAAACACCGAGTTTGGAATAAGGTGAAAAGCGGCTTGAACGACCCCAGGCGTTCCCTCGGAAATCAAATTAAAGTTTCTCGTGCGGCGCAGATATTCGATGTTCGCCATCGAATCCGCCCGTTCGCCGCGCATGGAGAATTCGTAATCCGCCAGAAAATCCAGCCTGGCCAGTTCATGATTCAATTCCGTCAGTTGCGCGTCCGACCATTTGTGGTCTGCCAGACCTTCCCACACCGGCTGGAGCACAAGGTTCAACATGGTAATCCGCACCAAATGCGAAATCAGAAACGGCTCGGTGCGAATCGAGTCAATCAGGCGCAACAGGAGTTTCACATCCGCCAGCGCCTTGTCGCTCTGGCCGTTTTGCAGTTCCGCAATGGCGCGAAGCTCAAGCGTCTGGCTGCACTGTTTTAACGCCGCCAGATGCGGCAGCAGTATGGCCGCTGGAACCGCGCTGTCGTAGTTCAGCGGAAAACGCGAATAGGGCAGGGCGGCGGCTTGGCGCAGTTCCTCGATGGGCGCATCATATTTGCTCAAGGCCAGCAGGACATCGGCGGCGGGTGATTGCGCCTGCGGTGCGACCGGAAAATCGTTCGTCTTGGCCGCCAGCGCCCGATAGTAAAGTTGCCAGACTTTCAAATCGGTCCTTGTCCCATTTGCCCGGTTGCCGCTGTTGGTTGGATTATCCAGCAGCGATCCGGCGCCGTAAATCTCCATCCACAGCCGGTTGACCATTTTTGTATTTGAAGGATTAATTCTGTGCCCGTTTTTGTCCAGCACACTTTCATAACTGCTGGCGACAATGGGCGTGAGCGCAAAATTCTGGTCGTCCGGCACGGGCTTGGGAATGAAACTGGCAAAATCGAAATGTTCGCCCTTGGCCTCCCACTGGCGTTCGTAACGGTTCAACCCGCGCTTGTCGCCCATGTCCAGCGCCAGAACGGCAAAGAAGACGAACAACGCCAGGCAGAACAATCCCAGCAGGATTTTTTGTCCGATCCGGCGGCCCGGCTGTTTTGGCGATGCGTCGCTCATCGTGGTGGTGAACAGACTTTACAACTCCGGTCTGGAGAAAGAAGAAAAATCGAACGGGCGGGGCAGCATTGACTGATGTCGCGGCGGACAAAAGCCTCCCGCCTTCATTTGGCGGATGGAGATTGTGCAAGCCGCCAGGAAATGCGTTCGTCTTTTCCAAGCGGCAGGATGCTGACGCTGCCTGACTTCGGAGTTCCCGTCCTGAACAGCGCACAGCTTGGAAGGCCAAAGCTCGCCGGCCGTTTTGTGTCCGGTCTTTGCCGCCCAAAGCTTCTGTTATCAGCGCGGATTAGCGGTTCAAAACCGGTTTTCGGGCTAGAGCCGCCACGTCAAATCCAGTTGCAGCAAATTGTAATTCTTGATCGGGTTGATTCCGGGTATGTCCAGATTGTTGCCACCCGTGCCCAGGTTGCTCTCAATTTGCTGGGCGTAGCCGTAGCGGATCGTGCCGATGATCGCGTCCGTGAAGCTGTAGGAAAATGCCGAATAAATGCCCTGCAAGTTGGCGCGGCCTTCAAAAAAGTCGGAGTCAATCAAGTTCACATCCAAGGCATACTGTTCGATGTGCTGCCAGTAAACCCGCGCCTCCCAGGTATTTTTCTTGGAAGTCGAGCCATAGACCAGGCCTTGAGTTGGACCATAAACCGGGCCGTCGCTGCCAACGCCAAAACCTATTTGATAGGCTTTGTTCTGATCGGTTTGCGCGCCGTTCAAGCCGGGAAACGCCCCGGGATTGGTATTGTAGGCGGCCATGGCCCGGTCGGCGCCCTGGAAGTTGTAGGCAAAGTCACCAAAGAGACGCGCCTGCAATGTTCCCACCGGGGTTTTCCAGAGTTTGAAATCATACTCGGCTGGTATTTCCAAAATAAGCAGATCATTGATTCCTTGCTCATTGTATTCATAAACTTCACTCCCGCCCGGCACGCCGACATTAAATCCGTTGGCTCCCTGCCCAACGAAAGGTGAATGCAGCCCATTGCCGACAGAATTCGCGCCAACAATGGGTCCCACGCCGGTATAAGTATAAAGCACGGGCGCGATTTTGGCGGACGTGTGGTCGCTGATTCTCACAACGGCCCCCGCCTGCCAGGCCAGCAGAAAAACATCGCTGGAGGGGACTTCCGAGGCCGAACTGGGGTCTTGGTAATCGAACTGGCCAAAATCGGCGAACAAATCCACGTTCCCAATCGTGTATTTGAATTTTTCAAACGCGCCTTCGGGATTGATGTCCGAGTCCCAGACCATCGGCGTGGTATAGAGCGGCATGGGCATCCGGCCCGCGGACATCTCAACCCAAGCGGCGGGGTGCCAGTTCAGAAACGCCTGGCCGAGATAGATGCTGCTTGAATTCTTATCCGATGGCGTATCCGACCCGCTGGTGGTGTTGTTGCCGAACGTGTCCCAGGGCGAACGCGGATTGTTGGAAGTTTCCAGCCGGATTCCATAACTCCAATCGTCAAAAAGATCGCCCCGGATGCCCAAACGCAGGGCATAACGCATCCGCTCGCGATAAAAAGTTGAAGGTCCTCCGGCGGCAACATTGGCCGGCGGATTGTCCACACCGCGATATTCATACCGCAACCGCAAGTCGCCATAAAACTGCATGTTCTTGATGGAATCAGGCATCTTGAACTTTGACGACATCAACGCGCTGTTCACCAGATTCGTCTGCTCGGCCGCGCTTTCGGCCCGCATTTCCCTCGCCTCGTCCACTGTGAGAATGCCCTTCTGCTCCAGCTTGTTGATCAGCACGTCGTCGGTGGATTGCGCGCGAATTTGCGGACAAAAGGCCATCAGCGCCGTGGCACCGGCAAACAAGGCGATTTTGGTGTGATTTTGCTTCTTCAGTTTTTTCATGGCTGTCGGCTTCAAATTTCGGCGGCAATATGAAACCACATCGTTACAACCATGTGGCGGAAATGTTACGATTCAGTTACGATATTTTGGGCCATGATATTTTTTGCGCGTCCGGAATGCGCTTGTGCAAAACCCGCGCGCATTTGTTTGTCTGCCGCTGGTTTTCAATTTCAACTTTGAAACCGCCGCGCGATTCCGCTAACCTGCCGCCATGTCACGAAGGATAGCATCGGGTCCGGGAAATGGTTTGGCCGACGTCATCGGCGTCGCGCTGCTGGCGGTCGCGCTCCTGCTGCTCGTGGCGCAATGGTCGTTCGACCACAATGACATTTCGTTCCTGACCACGCGGGTCAATCATTCGGCGCACAACTGGATCAAGCTGCCCGGCGCGTATCTGGCGTGGAGTTCTTTTTTTCTGCTGGGAATCGCCGCTTATCTACTGCCATTTGTGTTCGCTGCATTTGGCGCGGCTTATCTTTTGAATTTTCCCGGCTACCTGCGCGAGCATTCCCGCTGGTCGGTGTTGTGGTCGGTCATTTTATTAATCTCGCTTACCGGCCTGCTCTACCTCGCGGACGATGGCGGCGGGCGCGGAAAAATCCACGAAATCATCGGCGCGCAAAGCATCGGCGGCCTGCTCGGATGGGCGACCTACGGCGAAATACCCCATTCGAATTACAATCTTCAATACGGCTTTTCCCTGCTCGGCCCGGTTGGCGCGGCGATTGTTTATGCGGCGCTGGGTTTGATCAGCCTGTTCTTCCTGACCAATTTCCGGCTCGGCGGCTGGATTCGCGGCTTTTTTGCCGGGGAAAAATCCGTCACCATCGGGCCGGAAGCGATTGAGGAGGCGGCGCTGGACCGCCGCGCCCGCGAACTCGAGAAGCAGGCCAAACAATTGCAGGAGCAAGTCGCCCGCTCCGGTCTCGGCGCGGATATGCAGCCCGTGCCCGAACCGACCGTGCGCGATTTGTCCGTGCCGCAATCCAAAGGCCCGCGCTACCGCAAAACCACCCTCCCCGAACCGCCCAAAGAGCTGGCTCCAGCCACCGCCGCTGAAGACGAAAAAGCCGCTCCGCGCGAAGTTCCCGCCGCCACCACCGAAGAAATTCTCGGCAAACAATCCGAACCGGAAAAGCCAGTTGAGGCCAAAGCCGAAACGCCCGTGGCCGAGCCGGAAAGAGTTCCTGACAAACCGGCCGAGCCGGCCATTCACATCGCCGACGGTTCCGTGCGCAAACCTCGTCCGCCGAAAAAACCGAAGCCGCTCACCGTGGCCCAAACGCCCATCATCGGCAATTACCAGTTGCCGCCGATGGATTTTCTCCAGCACGCGGATATGACCATCAAGCCGACCGAGTCCAAGGAGGAACTCATGGCTAACGCGCGGCTCATGCAGCAGACGCTCGCGCAATTCGACATCGAGGTCTCGCTCGGTGACATCACCAAAGGCCCGACCATCACGCGCTACGAATTGCATCCGGCGCCCGGCGTGAAGTTGGAAAAAATCACCGCGCTCTCAAACAACATTGCCGCCGCGCTCAAGGCCGAACGTATCCACATCCTCGCGCCCGTGCCCGGCAAAAGTTCCGTCGGCGTCGAGGTGCCGAATCACATCAAAACCAAGGTCATCGTCCGTGATCTGTTTGAGTCGGACGAATGGCGCAATTCGAAGGCGAAAATCCCGATTGCGCTCGGCAAGGATGTTTATGGCCATCCGATCATCGCCGACCTCGTTGAAATGCCGCACGTGCTCATTGCCGGCAGCACCGGCTCCGGCAAGTCCGTCTGCATCAACTGCATCATCACGTCGCTGCTCTACAAATTTTCGCCCGACCAGCTCCGGTTCGTGATGATTGACCCGAAGGTCGTTGAATTGCAGCAATACAACGCCCTGCCGCACCTTGTCGTGCCGGTGGTGACCGACCCCAAAAAGGTCATTCTCGCGTTGCGCTGGGTCGTCAACGAAATGGAAAAACGTTACCAGATTTTCGCGCGCGTCGGCGTCCGCAACATCGCCTCGTTCAATTCGCGTCCCAATAAAAAACTGGTTCCGCAGGAGCCTGAATTGCCGCTCACGCAGAAAAAGGAAAAAGTCGAGCCGGGCGCGGAAGGTTTTGCCGTGGAAGTGGACGAGGAAATCGTCGTGCCGCGCGAAGAGGACATCATCATTCCCGAAAAACTTTCCTACATCGTCGTCATCATTGACGAGCTGGCCGACCTGATGCTCGTCGCGCCCGCCGACGTGGAAATGGCCATCGCGCGCATCACGCAAATGGCGCGCGCGGCGGGCATCCATTGCATCGTCGCCACCCAGCGGCCGAGCGTGGATGTCATCACCGGCGTCATCAAGGCGAACATCACCGCGCGCATCGCGTTCCAGTGCGCTTCGCGCGTGGATTCGCGGACGATTCTCGACGCGATGGGCGCGGACAAATTGCTCGGCAAGGGCGACATGCTTTACCTGCCGCCCGGTTCGGCGAAATTGATCCGGGCGCAGGGCGCGCTCATCACCGACCATGAAATCAATTGCATCGTCGAGTTCATCGCCAAGCAGGGCAAACCGAACTACGACCTGGAAATCCACCGGCAGCTTTCCCAGCCCGCCGCCAGCTTTGAAAACGAAACCGGCATTGACGAGGACGAGGACCTCATCCAGCAATGTATCGAAGTCATCCGCAGCGAACAGAAGGCCAGCGTCTCGCTGCTCCAGCGCCGGCTGCGCCTCGGCTACACCCGCGCCGCGCGCATCATGGACGAACTGGAAAGCCGCGGCATCGTCGGCCCCGGCAAAGGTGCCGAGCCGCGCGACATTTTGATTGATCTGGACGGCACCGGAATGGACGGCGGCGGGCAGGAGGCGGTGTAAACAAGGAAAAACATCCAACGACCAACATCGAACACCGAACATCCAATCAAGCCTGCGTGGTGGAACATTGGATGTTGGTTGTTGGTTGTTCGATGTTGGATGTTCCCAATTTATTTTATTGGATACTGCCAGACCCAATCGCCTTTTTCCAGGTCAACCGAACCGCCTTTGGTGAGAACGATTTGTCCGCCGTCGTCCGTCTCGTTCAAGCCGACGGAGTAGAGGACGAAATTTCCATCTTCCGTGCGGCGATAATGCAACGGCTGGCCGTTGATGATGTCATGCGGCAACTTGCCGATAAATTGCGGCACGAGCGTGTCAAGCATTTCAGGATATTCGCCGTGCGCGAGGCGGTAGCGTTCCAGCGCACAGGCAACACGGGCCAAATCCACCTGCGACTGAATGGAGGAAGTTTTCTTCGCATAGGCACCAAGTGCAGAAAACAACATCAACGCCTGAATTTTATAAGGAGAATAATGTTTCCGTTCTGCATCAGCCAAGTTCTCTGTCCGTTGCAAAGCCGTAGGCGAGATGACGCGTGAATTTGTATCCACGAGCGGCAAAGCCCATTGCTGGATCACTCGGGCATAGGCCAGTTCGTTTTGATAAAAATACGCGCTGGGCATCAAAGTAAGTTTATTGGTGATGAGACCGAAACCGTCTGGCTTGGATGAAATGACTTCTCGCGTTCGCCGTTGATTTTCAAATGATGCAATCGCAAACGCCTGTTCGCCGCGCATGGTGAATTCGTAATCGGCCAGAAAATCCAACTTTGCCAGTTCCGCATCGAGTGCGACGAGTTGTTCGTCCGACCATTTATGCTCCGCCAATCCTTCCCAAATCGGCTGGACGTTAATCGCCACGATTGCAATTCGCACGAGATGGGAAATCAGAAATGGCGAGTTGCGGAGGGAATTGTTCAAATACAGCAACAGCTTTACGTCATCCAACGCTTTTTCATTTTGGCCGTCAGCCAATTCAGCAGAGGCGCGCAATTGCAGCAGTTGGGTGCATCGTTTCAATTCCGCCAAAACCGGCAACAACGTTGAGGCGGAACGGAATCCATCCGCGTAATTCAACGGAACGCTGGCGTAAGGCCGCTGGCTGGCCTGGCGCAAGTCTTCAACGGCTGAATCGAATTTGCTCAAAGCCAGCAGCACGTCCTTCGCCGGTGTTTGCGGCTGCGGCGCGATGGGAAATTCATCGGCGGCATGGTTGAGGTAATTGGTCTGTGTCAGGAAATCGCGATTGGTCCAAATTTCTTCGACGACAGTGTGGAGATTCGTCGGATTCCGGTAATAATTTTGCCATGCTTGCAAATCGGTCATCCACATCCGATTAATGGCGTAACCAGTCTTGCGCGCGCTTTGGCTCATATCAGGTCCGCCGTCGTTGCCATAGGGCGTCATCGCAATTTTGCGATTTTGGATGTTGGCAAATATCGGCGCGGTGAAAAAGTTCTGGTCGTTCGGCACCGCTAGCGGAACAAATGCCTGCCAGTCAAATTTCTCGCCCTTGGCTTCCCACTCGCGCTTGTAATTTTCCCAAGCGCGTTTGCCGCGCCAGTCCTCCTCGGCGTAAAGAATCGCAATCAGCGTGGCGAGAACGGCCAGCGCAATCAAAATCCGGCGCAAAATCCGCCAGCCGCGTTTGGTTTTTGGTGTTTCGCTCATAAAATATTTTCTCGTAGCAGCCGACGTGCGCGGCTCATTATTTGAAATTTGACCGGACTCACGTCCGCTGCTACGTCATCAATGTTTCAATCCGTTCTTCGCTTCGTGGCTGTGGCAAAAATGGTTTCGCCGGTTCGGCGGCCTGGGTTTCGTTCGGCCCAATCAGCTCGGCCAGCAATCTTTCCTGCTGCCGGAACGTCAGAATCATTTCCGGCGAAGGCAGAGATTTTCGCGCCAGGAGTTCGGCCGGATCGCGCTGCGAGAAATTGAAAACAAAAATCAAAATCCAAACCGCCGCCAGCCCCGCCCAAATCCGGCGGCTCGGCCAGATCAATTCGCGCCAAATCAACATTGGGAGGGTCGCCGTGTCGGCGACCCTGAATTTGGGGACGGCGACACGCCGTCCCTCCCAAACGACTTCGCGGCGGATGGCGTCGAGCTTCGGCGCGGCATTTTGATGTCGCTCGAACATAATTTCACGCGGCGTTTTCATGATTTTGCTTTGGTAGGGCGCGTCACTCCGTGCGCGCCGTCTGGTCGCAAGCAAGGCTCTGGCGCGCAGAGGACTGCGCGCCCGACCATTTTGATTTCAAATGGCGTTTTCATTTGTTTTTCTCCAGCAGCTTGCGCAGGGCACATTTGGCATAATGAATCCGTGATTTTACCGTGCCAAGTTGCGTTTCGGTGACACGCGCAATTTCTTCCAGCGAAAAATCCTCGACGAAGTGCAGCAGCAGCACCGAGCGTTGCGGCAGCGGTAATTGATTCAGCAAACTCATAAATTCGGCTTCCTGTTCGCGGCGGATGAGGAAATCATCCGGGCTGTTTTCAAATTCATCCGGCAATTCGGGAATTTCATCGAATAAAACTTCTTTGCCATTGTGTTTGCGCCAGAATTGAAAAACCTTTTGGTGCGCGATGCCAAAGAGCCAGCTTCCGAATTTTTCATCGTCGCGCAGGCCGCCGATGTGCCGCGCGGCGGCGATGAACGTCTCCTGCACGATGTCGAGGCTCGCCTGTTCGTCATGGACCAGTTCAAAAACATAAACGTAAAGCGGCAGTTGGTAGCGGCGAAACAACGCGTCCCAAGCCTCCGGTTTTCCCTCGCGGGCCTTTTGCACGGGCAATTGTTCGCTTTCAGCCACGACCGGCATTTTCATCCAGTGGAATGCGCGAGGCGAGAAAAGGTTCAATCGAATTTCAAATTTCCAAGATTGCCAATGCCGCGATAATTGCGCTAAATAAGGCGAATGCCAACGGTCGCCGAACAACTCCGCGCCGCGCGCGAGGCCGGAAAGCTCACGGTGCAGCAGGTCGCCGACGCGACGAAAATCCGCACCGACTACATCCGCGCGCTGGAAGACGGAAATTTCAGCGCGTTCTCTGCGCCGATTTACATCCGCGGCTCGGTGAAGAATTACGCGACGATGCTCAAGCTCGACGTGCCGCAACTCACGGCCGCGCTGGAAGCCGAGTTGAAGGGGTCGAAAAAATTCAGCGAGCCACCGCCGCTGGTCGCCGGCTCCAAATCGCCGCTCGACCACGTGATGTTCCTGCTGTCGAAGGTGAACGCAAAAATCGTTTTGGCCGGCGGCGGCATTCTGGCAATCGCCCTGGTGATCCTGCTGGCCGGCTGGGCGTGGCGGTATCACAAGAAAGGCACCGCGCCCGCCAGCCTGCCGCCGGCGGTTTATCAACCGGCCAGTTCCGGCGACGCGCTGCCGCTGCCGAAAAAGTAATCTTTCGGAGGGACGAGTTCCACGAGTCCCTGGTTTCCTGATTTTCCGCGGCGAAGTTTGGGTCTCGTATAACTCGACCCTCCGAATTACGTCTCGCTCATGTAAATTGCGCGGTTGCGCCACAGGTAAATCGCGCCCGACGCCGCCGTCAAAGCGACCGCCACCCACAGCATGAACTCCGCGAACGGCGGGACCCAGGACAGGAAGAATTTTTGCAGCCCCGCCGGCCATTCGTTGCAGGCGTCCAACACCAGCAACGCATTGATGGCGACGATTTGCGAGACTGCCTTGTGTTTGCCGAAGTTTTCGGCCGCGAGCACAATATTTTTCGATGCCGCCAGCAGCCGCAGCCCGGTGATGGTCAGTTCGCGCGCCACGATGACGATGACCATCCACGCCGCGACCCTGACCGGCGCGTTTGGATTCAAGTGCGTGCTTTCGACAAAGGCGATGAACGCCGAGCAAATCAGGATTTTGTCCGCCAGCGGATCCATCAAGATGCCGAAATTGGTGATGAGCTTGCGCGAGCGGGCGATACGTCCGTCGAGAAAGTCCGTGAATCCGGCCAGTGAGAAAAGAACCAGCGCGAGCGTGTCGTTGAACCGGAGCGGCGAGAACAGCGCCCAAAGGAAAAGCGCCGTCAGCACGAAACGCGAGACGGTGAGCTTGTTGGGCAGGTTCATCGGAAAAGGGATTTATGGATTTGTGGATTCATGGATTGGCGGGACGGTATTGTTCCTTCGTCATTCATTCATCCACCAATCCATTCATCCGGCAATCCCTTTTGCTCATGCGCCAAATTTGTCGAACATTCTCGCGTTGGCCTGCATCAGGCGGATGAGGAATTTCGCCTTGAAGACGCCGAGCGAGCCGAGGTTCGCGCCGGTCTCGGTGAAGCGTTCGAGCTTGTCCGAGCCGCTGCACGCGGAGTGGATGAGCACCGGCTGCGGATGCCACGAATGGCCCTTGAGCGCGCACGGCGTCGAGTGGTCGCCGGTGACAACGAGCACGTCCGGTTTCTTCCGCAGCAAAATCGGCAGCGCGGCGTCGAAATCCTGGATCGCGTTCATTTTCGCCACAAAATTGCCGTCCTCGCCGTATTTGTCCGTGTATTTGTAGTGAATGAAAAAGAAATCGAAATTGTCGTATTCGACGAGGTAACGCTCGAACTGCTCCGCGATGGTCGCCGGGCCTTCGATTTTTTTCATGCCGACGAGCTGCGCGAGGCCTTTATACATCGGATAAACTGCGAGGCACGCGGGCTTGAGCTTGTAGCGCTCCTCGAACAGCGGGATGTGCGGCTGATGCGCGATGCCGCGCATGAGAAAACCGTTCGCCGGTTTTTCCTTCGCGATGACCGGCAGCGCGGCCTTGTAAAAATCAGCGATGAGCGCGGCCATTTTTTTCTGGCCGGCATTGTTCTCGTCGCGCGGATGAACCGTCGGAATCGGAAAACCTTCGCGGTTCGGGTCGGCGTCAGTGAGCGGGCCTTCCAGCCCCTTGCCGCGGAAAATGACGACGAAGCGGTGTTCCTTGCCGGCCTTGACGATGATTTCCGTGTCGCCGATTTTTTTGATTTTGGCGGCGAGCAGCGCGCAGAGTTTCTCGCACATTTCCGTCGGGATGCGGCCGGCGCGGCGGTCGGTGACGATGCCTTTCGGGTCGAGCGTGGCAAAATTCGCGCGCGCGCAGACGTCGCCTGGTTTCAATTCCACGCCAAGGCCGAGCGCCTCGATGACGCCGCGACCCACCTGAAATTCCAGCGGGTCATAGCCGAACAGGCCGAGATGGCCGGGTCCGCTGCCAGGCGTGATGCCGGGCGCGGCGGGAATCATCCGGCCCTGCGCGGAATCCTTCGCGATTTTGTCGAGATTCGGCGTCGTCGCGGCTTCGAGCGGGGTCATATAATTTTGCTCCGCCGTGGCGATGTCGCCAAGGCCGTCGAGGACGACGAGCACGAGCTTGGTTTTGGTTTTGAGTGTCAGTTCGGAATAAAGTGCGTCTAAATTCATGCGCCCATTTTGCAACAAGCGCGGCGGAGTGCAATAAACGATTTTTCATTTTCCCGCTCGATTTTCCGCTTAATCCGCCCAAACATATTCCGGAAACAATTACCATTCGCCAAAAATGAATTTGAAAACCAGCCCATTTCTGAAAAGTCTGCCGGTGTATCAGCCGGGCCGTCCGATTGAAGAAGTCGCGCGCGAACTCGGCCTGCCCGCCGGCTCCATCATCAAGGTCGCGTCGAACGAAAATCCGTTCGGCCCGTCGCCGCTTGCCGTCGCCGCGATGCAAACGGCGCTCGCCGGCGTGAATCTTTATCCCGACGGCAACGCATTTTACCTGAAACAAAAGCTCGCCGCGAAGCTCGGCGTCGAGCCGGCCAATCTGGTTCTTGGCAACGGCTCGAACGAAATCCTCGAATTCGTCGCGCATGCGCTGCTCGCGCCGGAAGCGAACGCGGTCGTTTCGCAATTCTGTTTCGCCGTCTATCCCATTGTCACAAAATTGTTCGGCGCGAATCTCATCACCGTCCCCGCAAAAAACTACGGACATGATTTGCCCGCGATGCTCCGCGCCATCACGCCGCAGACCCGCATCGTTTTCGTGGCGAACCCGAACAATCCCACCGGCACGCTCGCGCCGCGCGAGGATCTCATCAAGTTCGTCAACGCAGTTCCAGACGACGTGCTGCTGGTGATGGATGAGGCTTACATCGAATTTCTGGACGACCCGCTCGATTTGGTTTCGCTCATTCGACTTGGCGCGCGGAAGAATCTGATTTTGATGCGGACGTTTTCAAAAATTTACGGTCTCGCAGGCCTGCGCATCGGCTATGGCATTGGGAATCCTGAATTCATCGCGGCGCTGGAAAAAATCCGCCAGCCGTTCAACATCAATCTGCTCGCCCAGACCGCCGCGCTTGCCGCGCTGGACGACAAGGAGCACGTCCGCAAAACGCGAGTGAACAATTTCGCCGGGCTGGATTTTTTCGAGCGCGCGTTCCGCGATTTGAAGCTCGAATTTGTTCCGTCGCACGCCAATTTCATCCTGGCTCGTGTCGACGAAGGCCAGCGCGTTTTTGAGGCGATGCAAAAGCAGGGTGTGATTGTGCGGCCGATGGGCGGTTATCAATTGCCGGAGTGGATCCGCATCTCCATCGGCACGCCAAAGGAGAATGAGCGATGTCTCGGCGCATTGAAATCCGCGCTCGGCAAGAAATAAGTATTTGAAACCCGCGCGAAACCGGTTAGTTATTCCGGGTTGAAATGAAACCGACCGACCTGCGGGGCATCCTGCAATACATTCCGCAATTCCGCGAGAAGACGTTCATCCTCGCGGTGGACGGCGCGATCGTCACGGACGAAAACTTCGCGACGCTGCTGCTGGACGTGGCGGTGTTGCGCTCGCTGAACATCCGCGTCGTGCTCGTTCACGGCGCGTCGGCGCAAATCCGCGCGCTGGCCGATGAGCAAAAAATCACGCCGTCCGACCTCGACGGCTCCGGCATCACGGACGCGGCCACGCTCAAGCTCGCGCTCCACGCCGCGAACCGGCTGACGCACGAGATTCTCGAAGGGCTTTCGGCCAACGATCTCCGCGCCGCCAGCACCAACGTCATTACGGCGCATCCGATGGGCATCATCCAGGGCGTGGATCATTTGTTCACCGGCAAGGTCGAACGCGTGGACACCGAATTGCTCCAGTCGCTGCTCGCGCAAGGCGTCGTTCCCGTCATCCCGCCGCTCGGTTTCGACGGCGACGGCAAGACGTATCGCGTGAATTCCGACGGCGTTGCGGTGGCCGTGGCCGAGGCGCTGAAGGCGATCAAATTGATTTTCATCACGACGCAGGACGGCATTCTGGGCCAGGGCCGGCTCATCCGGCAGATGCTGGTGGCGGATTTGGAATCCGTCATCGCCATGCAAAAAAACGACATCGCGCCGGAGCTGCTGTCCAAGGCGCTGCACGCGGTCACGGCGTGCCAGGCGGGCA
>Ga0182030_10014726_pt1 | contig 15404 bp, 7 predicted proteins | sample 812S3MmetaG_FD_121299 | JGI IMG/M metagenome (GOLD analysis project Ga0182030, IMG submission 121299) | Permafrost microbial communities from Stordalen Mire, Sweden - 812S3M metaG (Illumina Assembly) | ecosystem: Environmental > Terrestrial > Soil > Wetlands > Permafrost | place: Sweden... | reverse complement strand
TCCTTCTGGTCATAGGCGGCCAAAATCCGTTCGCGCAAATCCAAGGAGATCGTTTTTCGCATGGACAAAACCATAGCATAGCCCCAAACAAATGGCTATAGTTTTATTTAAAATGCTCTAGCTTCGGAGCGGCTCAGTTTAGGCAAAGGGTTCATCGCCGTGCTATGACGCAGCACATGCGGGGAAACACGTTTGGTTTTCAATTGCGGGCATTTTATCCGTGCGTAGTTTGCGTGTTGGGCCACTCATAAATCAATTCAAGGCGCGCTCAGCCGGAAGAATCGGGTTTGGGAATCGATGGGCACGGTGACATCGAATTGTGCGCCATTGCTGCCGACGGTGTTGGTCGCGGCCCACCAGGTTGTTGGGGGATTCAAATTGGTGGCAAAATAGAGGCCCCAATCACTGGCCCAGGAGGGCCAGCTAATGTTCAACGCGGTACTGGTCACCCTGGCAACGGAGAGCATCGGTTTGGGCAGGAATATTCCCACAGGCATGGAATTCGTACTGACTCCAAGGCTGTTCGCTGCCGCAACTTCGTAGTAATTGGTCTGCCCGCTGCTGGCGTGTGTGTCCATGTAACTGGCGCCGGCCAATCCGGTCGCCAACGGCTGGTAAGAGAGGCCATTATTGGTGGAGCGCCACAGATTGTAACTGCCGGCTCCAATGGTGAATGACCAATTCAACGTAATCTCGCGGTTGCCCGCGGTGCCGTTGAGCCCGTTCGGCGTGGCCGGAACCAGACCGGGGCTTAGGCCGTACTTGCCCTTGAGCGCGTCCTCGCAAGTGTTCCGCGCGCCATCCGTCAATACGAGGTTGAAGAGAAGCACCTCGGCAATGTCGCCGCTGAAATATCCGCCTCCGCTGGGCACCGCCCCCAGGTCCAACTGGGCCGGGGCCGTGAGCGAATTGCTGCCGCCAGCGCCGGTGGCGGCCTGGGTTCCATCCACATACAACACCAAAGCCCCCGTGCTCTCCGTGCGCATGAACGTCACCACATGCGGCCGCCCGTCATTGAATCCCGCGCCCGAACTGATCGACGTGTCCGGATTGCCGGTGCCGACGGTAATTTGGCCTGTGGAATTCAGTTGGGTGCCGAAGTCATTTTCCGCTCCCGGTTGATCTCCGTTGACGAGCCCTGCGCCATAGAAAAATGCCGTGCCGGCGCCCTGATTGGTTTGACGGCTCTGATAGACGATCATGATGGTAAAGTCATCCTGGATCGGGCGATTGAAGGACAGAAAGTTGCTCTTGACAGAATTAAACCGCACCACGGGCAGGCCGTTCATGGCGTTGGTGACGTAGGCCGGCTGATTGGCGGCGACAGTCTGCATTGCGGTGTTTCCGTTGCCGCTCAAATCCGTCCAATTGGAAACGCCCGCGCCATTGGCCAGCCCCGGGATGGCATCGGCGGCGAACCACGCGCCCAGCACAAGGGGCAGGGCGCTGACTTCACTGGAGATTGGACCAGTGCCGGCGGAATCGACGGACGAAACCACATAGTAATAAGTAACGCCGTTGACCACATTGGTGTCGGTGTAGCTCGTCGCGCTGACGTTGGCGGTGATCGAGTAAGGCCCTCCGCTGGAAAGTGAGCGGCCCACGTTGTAACTCGCGGCGATGGGAACTTCCCACCAATTCAGCGTGACCTGCCCACTGGCAGCAACGGCGGTCAAATTGGATGGCATGGCGGGCGGGGACGTTCCGTCGCCATAGAGGGCGGCGATTTCCAAACTGCCCAAGGCCCGGTTGTAAATTTTGATTTCGTCCAGGTTGCCCTTGAAGAATCCGCCGCCGGATTGGATGGCCCCAAATCGCAGGCTGGCGGGCGCGGTGAGCGGGCTTGTCGTGCCCGTGGCTGTTGCCTGCTGAACACCGTCGACATAAAGTTGCATCGAACCGCTGGAATGAATGCGCGTCGCAACGCAGTAGTGCCATTGCCCATCGTTGATCGGCGTGCTGGAGACGAGGGTGGTATCGGGGTTTCCCGTGCCGAAGGCGAGTTTGGTCCCAACCAGCGCCGTTCCGAAATCACTGGTTCCAACGCCGACACTTCCATCCACCAAACCGTTGCCCTGCCGCCATGTTCCCGCGCCGCCAGTCGCTGTCGTTTGCACCCAAAAGGCGAGGCTGAAATCATTGGTGACGTCGCGAGCGACCTGAACGTAATTATTGACACCATTGAAGTTCAAGCAGCCGTTCACCTTGCCAGACAGGTTCCATGTCGCACCGTTGATGGTCCCGTTGTTGGCGTTGCCGGAAGAATCCGCAGCCACGGTTCCGTGGGTTTCGTCCAGGTTCCAATAGCCAACATAATCCGACGGCACGGTCAGGGTATTGGCGGTGATGATTTCCTCGTTGATACCGACGTCAATAAACTGGCCGCCGGTAGTCTGATAGCAGGAAACGGCCATGACGTTGGTGCCGTTGGGAATTATCGCCGCCCTGGCTTGCGCGGTCATGGGCAGGGCGATGTAGGAGGTTGTGAAACCGGAATCCTGCGCGGCCAGGACGCCGTTGATGTAAATGACCACATCTTCATCGTGATAGACGTTGAAGACGAGGTTGTTGAGTTGCTGGGCGGTAAGGTTGCCGGGATTAAAGGTCCGTCTCAACCAAATATAACCGAGTTTGTTCCAGGTTGTATTAGGAGTAACTCCCGGATCAATCGTGCCAAAGCCGGCCAGGCCGCTGCTCCACCCGGAGGCATTGAAAGCGGTGGCATACCAATTGGTGGAGGCTGTATTCGCATCGGTGGTGTATAACCAGGTCTGCGGAACGGTTTGGGAGGTTGGAATAATAGTTGAGACGCTAATTTGGCCGGAAATCGCCTTCTGATTGGAATAGGCGATGCGGGTGGGGTCAGGCTTGATGACGACGCGATCGTAAGTCATCAGGCCGTCGCATTCGTTTTCGACGTCGAAGATTTGAGTCTCAATGGCGGCGTTCAATCCCCCGGGTTTGTAACCGACAATCTGGGTGCTGTAGGCATCATAAATGGCGGCGAAAGCAGTGTTGTTGGTTGCCAGGATGTCGCCAATGAAGGCTTGGCCGGCGTTCCATAAATGACCGGCCACGAGGAGGCCAATTCCGCCATATTCCCCGTCCACGGCGGCTTGCGTTGTGCTGGTGGGATCGCCCGGCGGGGGATAATTATGATTGTCCAAGACATCCCCGACGCCAAAGTAAGCACCGCCGCTCGCCTGATTAACCAACCGATAAGGGTCCAATCCTTTAACCAACCCGATAAGGTAGGCGGTATTGGTCTGTCCCACGCCGTCGGAGCTGCCGGCCTCGCCCTGGTCCTCGTTAAAAATATCCCACATGATGATGGAGGGGCTATTCCAATGGTTTGTCACCAACGCGCTCAGTTCCGCGATGAATTGCAGCGGATTGACCGCCGGCGGGTTGGCATTGCCCGTGTAGGAATTGCAGGTCGGCATATCCTGCCAGATCATCAGCCCCAAAGTGTCGGCCCAATAATACCAGCGTTGGCGTTCCACTTTTTCGTGTTTGCGAATCGTGTTATATCCCAAGGCTTTTATTTCCTGGAGATCGAATTCCAACGCGTCGTCTGTGGGCGCAGTATAAATCCCATCGGGCCAGTAGCCCTGGTCCAGCGGCCCCATGCCGAAAATGGGCTGGTTGTTGAGATAGATTCTTGGGATGCCCGCGGTGATGTTTGTGGAAATTTTTCGCATCCCGAAATAGCTGGTCACAGTGTCATTTGTCACGCCTCCCTGGATGACCGATACCTGGAGGTTATAGAGAAATGGATTGTCGGGAGTCCAGAGGTCGGGATTTGAAATCGGAATCTCCAACTCGGTGTCCGGCTGGCCGCTGACGGTCTGAAGAAGAGTCGTATTGCTCAGCACCGTGGCGGACACCGTTGCTCCATTGCTGGCATAGGTATTGACCGTCAGGCGCAGCCGCGAGTTGTCAATATCAGGAATAATCACGAGGTTCTGGACACCGGCGCTGCCTGCCGGCTCCAGCCATACCGGCTGCCAGATCCCGCTGGCGGATGTGTACATGATGCCTCCCGGATAAAGGGTCTGCTTCCCGCGCGGCTGGCCGCCGTTGTCCTCCGGACTCCAAACTTGCACGATCAACTCCTGCGCCCCGATCCCTGTCAAACAGGACGTGATGTCGTAGCTCATCGCATCATAACCCCCGGAATGAATGCCCAGGCTGTGCCCGTTGACATAAACCTGGGCCTGCCACGTTACCGCGTCGAGGTGCAGTATGATCCTCTGTCCGCTCCATCCGAATGGAACCGTAAAGAGCGTGCGATACCAGGACCAGGCGTGATAGGCCATGACGCCGGAAATGGCCGACTCCATTGGATACGGAACCAGAATGCTGCCCGAAAGGGTCTGGTTGGTGGGCACCCGGTCGGTGTTGGTGACGCCGGGTTGAAATTGCCACACGCCATTCAAATTGAGCCAGTTTGACCGGACCATTTGCGGTCGGGGATATTCCGGCAACGGAGTGTTGGTATTCACCAGGCTGGTCCAGGGCGTGGCCAACGGGGGCTGTTTCATCTGCCATGCGTCCGCATTGCCAGCCATAACCAGGAAGAGAACGAACTGCCAGGCCGCTCCTATTGAAAATAACGGACGACAAATCTTTTTGGGGAGCTTGAAAGCCATTGGCGGATACATAGCCTGATGTTCGCACAAAAATAGTCCGAAGTAATGTGGCATGAATCGGCCACAGACGTAATTCGAGCGAGGCACATTCGACGCTCTTCTCGTGTCAAAATCCCCCGGCGAGGGCTGTTTTTCCGCCTTTTCTTCAACGATTTTGCCCCTCGCTTGGCGGAGAGGCAAAATGTGCTACTTTGGGGAAATGTGCTGACACGAGAAACACCATTGAAACCTATGCCTACACTCATTCGTTTCCATAAGACCGGCGGCCCGGAAGTTCTTCAATATGATCAGGTGCCCGCCCGCACACTAACGTCCGGTGAAATCCGGCTCAAGGTTGAGGCCATTGGCCTGAACCGCGCTGAAGTCATGTTCCGCACCGGCCAGTATGTCGAAACACCGCAACTCCCCTCGATGCTCGGTTATGAAGCGGCCGGCGTGATCGAGGAAGTTGGCCCCGAGGTGAAGAACCTGCGTGTGGGGGAGCGTGCGGCGAGCATTCCAGGATTTTCCATGGTTCACTACGGCGCTTACGGCGATTCGGTCGTTCTTCCCGCGGCGTTCGTGGCGAAGATACCCAATGGCTTGTCCTCGATCGAAGCCGCCGCCTCATGGATGCAGTATTGCACCGCTTACATGCTGATCGAATTCGGCGGCATGAAGCGCGGAGACACAGTTCTGATTACCGCGGCGGCCAGCAGTGTTGGCCATGCGGCAATCCAGTTGGCAAAAGTGGCCGGCGCGACCGCGATTGCCACCACCCGAAACGCCGAAAAAGTGCGGGCTTTGCTGGATGCGGGAGCAAGCGCCGTCATCAATACGAAGAAGGACAATCTCGTCGAGCAGGCGCGCCAGTTGACCAAGGGCAAGGGCGTGGACCTCATTTTCGATCCCGTGGTGGGGCCGCAGTTGGAAGCATTGGGCGAAGCGGCGGCGCCTTCCGCACAAATTTTTCTCTACGGATTGCTGGATCCCCGGCCGGCTCCGTTTCCCACGATTATGGCGCTGGTGAAGGACCTGACCATACGCGCTTACAAAATGTCTCTTATCACGGGAAATCCGCAACGGCTGGAACGCGTCAAGGCCTGGATTACCGAGCGGCTTGAGAGCGGAGAGTTAAAGCCGGTCATCGCTCGGGTGTTTCCTTTCAAACAAATGGTCGAGGCGCATCGTTATATGGAATCGAATGAGCAAATGGGCAAGATTGTCGTCAGCGTGCCGTGAAATCAGGCCCAGTCTAAGAGACCGTTCTGAGACAGAGCAGGCGAAGGCAAAACCGAAGCTTGCCTGAATTCGTAAAAGCCATTATGCTTCAGGCATGGTCATCATACGGTTTGCCGATCAAGAATCCAAGCGGAGGGCGCTGGGTTACATCGCCAGGCGTTTCCCGGGCAAAAGCTGGGCGTCGGGTGAGGTAATGGTGCCCGAGTCCGCGTTGGCCTCTCTCGCTACGGAAGGTTTTCAGTTTACAGTCGAAGGTCCTGCCACGTATGAACGTCTCACGTCGTTACGAGATTCTCCTGCCGCTGCGGTTCAATGATGGGCAGTCGGTGCCCGAGGCGCTGATTTCCGAGACGCTCATTGAATTGGAAAACCACTTCGGCGCCGTTTCGTGGGAAACTCAAGTTATTCGAGGGCGCTGGCGCAGTGAGGAAGAGGTCTATTCAGATGATTTAATGCGCATCGTCATTGACGTCGAAGACCTTGTTGAACACCGTCAGTTCTTCGGGGACTTCAAGGAGCGGCTTAAGCTTCGTTTCCGCCAAATCGAAATCTATATGACAACTCATCTGATTGACGTGATATGAAAACAGCCAATTTTTCAAGACAAGCGAGGTTATTTTGAGCCAGCGCCCATGCAGTTGCCGATCACTTCGTCGTGAGCGCTTTTCGGCTTTTCAATTAATGTCCCGGCTTGCCCGGGTATCGCTTTTGTTCGGTCTTTGTTGCCTGCCCTGTTTCTCGCGGGCAGCGTCAACAAATGAGATGATTGCCCGCGCCACGGCCGCGCTGGAGGCCGCCATCCCGCGAGCCCAGTCCGATCCGGCCCGGCCCATTTTTCATATCACTGCTCCGGCCCAATGGCTGAATGATCCCAACGGGCCGATTTATTATCACGGCGTCTATCATCTTTTCTATCAACTGCACCCCTTCAGCGACGGCGACGGGCCCAAGTATTGGGGGCACGTCCGCAGCCGTGATCTGGTGAAATGGGAACCGTTGCCCATCGCGCTCTGGCCGTCCACGGAAAAAGGCGAAGTGGGAGTGTGGTCCGGCTGCTGCACAATCAATGGCCAGGGCGACCCGATGATTTTTTATACCAGCGTGTTTGCCGGCCAATCCCCCCAGACCCACGCCGAGCAATGGGCTGCCATCGGCGACAAAGATCTGATCGTCTGGGACAAGTATGCCGCGAATCCCGTGCTTTCTGAATCATTGCATGGGAGCCGGAAAATCTATGACTGGCGCGATCCGTTTGTTTTCCGCCATCGCGACCGAACTTTCCTGGTGACAGGAGGCAATTTGAATGAGGCCAAAGGCGGACAGGCTGCTGTTAATATTTATGAGGCGGAAAATTCCGCGCTGACACAGTGGAAATATCGCGGTGTTCTGTTTCAAATTCCTGACCCGCAGGCCCGCACCGCCGAATGTCCCAACTTTTTCAAGCTGGGTGATCATTGGGTCCTTTTCGTGTCCCCGTACGGCAAGGTGCAATATTATGTCGGCGACTTTGACGCGGACACGTGCCGATTTCAGGCTCAGACGCACGGTTTCCTGGATTGCGGCCCGAATTTTTACGCGCCCAATACGATGCAACTTCCCGACGGCCGGAGAATTGTGTGGGGCTGGCTCAACGGTTTTCCGGGCGGCCACGGGTGGAACGGCTGTTTATCCCTCCCGCGAGTTCTTAGTTTGACTGAAGACGGACAACTTAGGCAAAGCCCCGCGCCGCAACTTCGCGCTCTGCGGGGCGACGCCATTGCGTGGCGGCACCCAGTTCTGCTCAGCGAGGGGGCCACATTCCAGTTGCCGCACACCAACGCGCTGGAAATTCTGGCCGAGATGTTTTTGCGAACTTCCGACAGCGTTGTCCTTTCGTTCAAGAATGCGGCGAGTGACTCTTTGCCGGTTGTCATGAGAATTGACGGTTCGCAATTCAAAATGGGAGATGCTGAAGGCCGCGTTTCATTCACAGGAACAAAGCGGCCCCTTCAGTTGCGCATTTTCATCGATCGGTCTGTGCTGGAAATCTTTGCCAACGATACGTTGTGCGCCACAAAGATAATTTCCCCGCTGGATTCCGATGGCACGCTGCAGATCAGTTGTTCCAATGGCGCTGCCGAGCTGAAGCGGATCGAGGCCTGGCCCGTGAAGACGATTTGGTGACGTTGGATTTCACCTCAGGGTGTTACGTCACTGGACGCGCCACTCCAATATTCCGCCGGAAAATCCGGGCTGGAGGTCAGCTTCGATCCGAAGCTCCCGGGTTCTCAATGAAGGGAATGACATTGAATTAAACTGATCTCGCGTTGCGCCCGCAACTGCGGTGCCGGGGACTGGCTTCCATTCGCCCGCATCCTGATAAAGCAAGCGCCACGTTTTTGGGATGCGGCATTCGCCTTTGCCTGTGTCGTCGAACCAATAGACTTCCACGCTGGAAATCACTTTCGACTGCGGAAATTCGTATTGAACCCATTCGGTTGTGCCACGGTGATCCCACCAAGTGAAACGCGGGATGCTGTCGTCATTGGATGCGGTCGGCGCCAAACCATCATCGAGTGCGTCAACGGTGTCGCCCGAAAAGACGTGAGAAGCGCTGGCCTTGTAAAGCGGCTTGGCCGGGATCGGGGACACGATCCACTGATGAGCCAGCCCGTTCGAGCCGATGGTGGGAAATGCGGAAATACGCAATCGGGCCGCCCCCATGGGAATTAGAGTCAACTCCTTCTCCGGCTGATCACTTCGGGCTGGGCCGGGTTGGAGTACGGCGCACAAACCGTATTTATCCAGAGTCCATTCCGGAATCTGTTTCCCCGTCGCGATCACCTGAATCGGCGCGCTGCCGGGAGTAAACGGATCATCATCCGTTGGCCAGGGCAACTTTTTGACCGTGAACGATTTTTCCGGTTGGGCATCATCCAGCACCAGTCCGTAATTCCAGGGTGTAGCCGGGTAATAACCAAAAGAGGGCCATTGCACCGGGTCGGCGGTAGGCTGCCAACTGGAATCGCCAATTGCTGTTTTGGAACTGTCCACTCGTTCCACGTCTTCGCCGATTTTTAGCGAAAAGGTCAAGGGCCCGTAGTTGACACTCACGCTGTTGTGATTGGCCGTCCATCGTTGCACGGAGATCTCCATCGGCAGATCCAAAGTTACGACGTCGTTATCCTTCCATTCCCCGGCGAGGCGAACAAATTTCCCGGCTTCCGGAATGATGGATAGTTTTTTACCGTTGACCGAAACCGTGGCCGTTTTGCTCCAACCCGGAATGCGCAGGTAAAGCGGAAACGTCACGGGCTTTCCCGTGTGCAGTGTGAAAACAATCGTGCTTTCGAACGGGTAATGCGTGGCTTCCATGATGCGAACCTCCGCGCCATCGCTGACGAGGGCCGACACTTCGCTGGCGCTGAAAACGGCGGCGCAAAGGCCGTTGTCCGGCGTGGCCAACCAGAGATGTTTGTCAAAGTAAGGCCAGCCCATTGAATGATTGTGCTGACAACAACGCGAACTGAATGGGTTCATCAAAAGAAACGGACCGCCATTCGCGATGCCTGGAGCGTGGTTCTTCGCATCGCTCACCGCCATGTTGGGCGCCGTCAGATAACGCAATGCGCGCATGTCCGGAGTGAGCGCCGCCGGATATGTGTTGAATGCGACCGTTTCGCAGTTGTCCGCCCAAAACGGATCGCCGCTGATTTGCATGAGCAATTCGTCCGAGAACATCTGTTCGACCATGCCGCAAGTCTCGACGGCCTGGCGTGGGTCGGAGTAGCCGGGGCGGCAAATCTCGTCGCCGCCGAACATGCCGCCCGGCACCTGGCCGTAACGCCGGCGCAGTTCATTGAAGTCGTCGTAGCTGGCCCGCAACTCGGCGGGATTATGCGTCTGTAAATAGTAGGTGGCCGGCTCGCGAAAGCATTCAGCATTGTTGACATTATGCCAGTCCGGCAGGTCGCCGTGCTTTTCCCAATCGGCGGTGAGACGATGAATTTTGCCGGCCAGCTTGAGCAGGTCGGGGTCGCCGGTGCGGTTGTAGAGCCAGTAAATGCTGTAGAGTTCGTCGCCGCCTCGCATCTTTTGCCAGTAATGAGTCAACAAGAGGTTATCGGGCAACGCGAGGTGATACTTGAAATATTTCGTCATCAAATCGAGCACGCGCGCGTCGTGGGAATGTTCGTAATACGCCTCCAGGCAAAAAAGCATGAGCATGTTCGCCCAAAAATCACGCGAGCCGTCGTCCTCGAATTTTTGGTCGGGACCAAAATCCCCGTTCGGGCGCTGACTGTTAATGGCTCCATTAATCCACACGTGGCTTTCCGCGATCATTTTGGAATCGTTGAAGATATAGGCAAGCTGGATGTATCCGCGCAGCCAGTAAGGGACCTCTTCCCAACCATATTTTCCTTTGCCGTCCCTGCTCAACCAGGCGTTGCCGTCTTTTTCCAACCAGGCGCTAATCTCGCCGAGATGGCCGCAAAGACCATTCCGCTGCCGTTGCAAAATCGCCAGCAGCCAGCCTTTCGGCTGGACCGCGCCAATCGGCAGGGGAACAAAGCGGCTCGGTTCCAGCGGCGTCCGGTTGCTGACGTAAAAACGGTTTGTCCCGGCCGTGTCCGGGGCAGAAACGGTGACCGCGTCCACCGCGGCTTGTAACGTCGCTCCGCCCAGCAGAGTAATTGCAACCCAATAGATCAAGTGCTTTTTAATCATTCATTCACCCTGTGTTACATTGCCATCCCGCGGAGCAGAATCCAACCCGGAATGAGAGAACATTTTGCCATTCTGGTCAAAAAGTGACAGGGGCATGAGAAATTCGCAGCAAAAAATTGTGTCCGAAACCGGTATTTTTCTTGGAAATATTTACGATCTTATTTTGAGGCCACGGAGAAATCAGCAGGGTTCGACAGGCTCTTTACGAGAGTAAAACAAAGGGCGCTGTTCTGTAAATTATATTTTTTCCAATTGTTAAAAATTCGTTAAATGCTTCTCCCAGAGTTCGTTCGCGAGCGGGTTGGCATAAAAATGGCTTAATGGCAAATTGGTGTGATGTGCCGACCATAATACCGACTGAACCAGGACTGCTGTCGAGTTGGAACATCTCAGAACGATTGCAAGACCGCTTGCGTTCACAACCTTAAACAAAAAAACGCGATCATGAGACACAAAAACGAAAACCTTAAATACAAGCCTGCACCCCTGGGATACATTCTTGCGCTGCTGACCGCAGTCAGTGTTCCAATCCATGCCCAAACAGGCATGACTGATACCAATAAGCTGGAACAGGAAAACGCCGACTTGCGGCGTCGATTGGACTCGGTGGAAGACCTTCTGAAGAAGGAAGGGATTACACCCAGCGCAAGCGGAGCCACCACCACGCCGCTCAAGGCGCTCTCCGATATAACCATCAGCGGTTTTGTGACGGCTTCGTATTTTTACGATGTGGCCAGTTCCAAAGATAACCATCCCACCGGCTATCTGTGGAATACGGCCATGAATCAATTTACACTGAACAAAGCCAAGTTGACGCTGGCCGGTCCGGCTTTGGACAAGGACAAATGGAGCGCAACTTATAATCTCTCGCTCTTATACGGCCAGGATCAACCGATTGACGATCCTTCCGGCGGCGGTTACTCGGCGATTCGGGAAGCTTACATTGTGGTGAACGTTCCCGTAGGCACGGGGCTGGAGGTGAAAGTCGGTGAAATGACCTCCCTGCTCAACTACGAATCCGGCGACGGCGGAGCGGTGAACGATAACTTTTCCCAGGGTTACCAATGGTTTTACACCGGCAATCCTCCGGCGGACACCGTGCAATTGTCGTATGATTTCAACGACATGTTCGGCGCCAAGCTGCGGGTGCAAAACGGGCTTTACAATGGCGAAGTCGGCACGGGCCAGAAAACGCTCATGGCTGGCGTCTATGTCAAGCCGGACAAAAAGACCTCGCTGTCCTTTATTGGTTTTGAGGGCAAACAGGACAACCTTGGCCCGCCCTCTTACAGTCTGGATGGCGCGTCATTCATCGGTTCGCGCCAGTTGATGGAAACCTACAATCTCACGTTTGCGCTCGAAGGCGATTATTTCCACTTTAGCGGGTTTGATCCGCAGGACGCCGGTTTCGCGACAGGCGCGCCTCATGGTGATTTCTGGTCCGTGGGCGGCTGGCTGACAGCGGATCTGGATCCGAAGTGGAGACTGGCCTTGCGCGGGGAGCTTGTCGACGACCCCAGAGGTTTCGGCACCATCTACAATTCGCCCAATCCCGCCGCGGTCGAGTACGGCGCCCTCGGGTTTCCCAGCTCGATCTACACCAGCGGGGAGGGCCAGGAGCTGACCGAAATCACTCTGACTCTGGATTACAAGGCCACGCCCAACGTCAAAATCCAGCCGGAAATTCGGTGGAACCATTCCACAGTGAGCGCGGCCTTCAACGGGAAGAGTGATCAAGTGATCATGGGCATGGGCGTGTCTTACATCTTCTAACCCAAATCAAAAATCGAAATCGCAAATAACCAAAAATTTACGAGCTTATGAAATCCTTCCTCTCAAAACTCAGCCTGGTCGGGAGCCTTTTGCTGACCTTCAACGCCATGGCGGCGGATACCATCAAGGTGGGCATTCTCCATTCCCTGAGCGGCACGATGGCCATCAGCGAAACCTCCTTGCGCGACGTGCTACTGTTTGCCTTTGATGAGATCAACGCCGCCGGCGGGATCAAGATTGGTGACAAAAGTTATATGATCGAGCCCGTCATCGTGGACGGCGCTTCCAACTGGCCGCTCTTTGCCGAAAAGGCCAAGCAACTGCTGGAAGAAGACAAGGTGGCGGTCGTGTTCGGCTGCTGGACCTCGGTCAGCCGCAAATCCGTTTTGCCGGTCTTCGAAAAGGACAATGGAATGCTTTTCTACCCCGTGCAATACGAGGGCGAAGAGTTGTCGAAGAATATCTTCTACACCGCGGAAGCCGTCAATCAGCAGGCCATTCCCGCGGTTGATTATTTGCTGGCGCAGGGCAAGAAGAAATTCTACCTGATTGGCACCGACTACGTTTACCCGCAAACCACCAATTTGATTCTCTACAAGTATCTGCTCCTCCACGGCATTTCGCTGGACAACATTGGCGGCGGGCTGCGCAAAGATGACGCCGGCAAAGTAATCTCGGCGGGCAAATACACACCCTTTGGCCACACGGACTACCAGCAAATTGTCGCGGAAATTAAACAGTTTGCGGCGAGCGGGGATTCTTGTGTGGTCAACACGATCAACGGCGACTCCAACGTGCCCTTCTTCAAGGAAGTGGCGGCGGCGGGACTGACCCCGGCCAATTGCCCGGTTGTTTCGTTCAGCCTGGCGGAAGACGAGTTGCGCGCCTTGCCGACCAAAGACTTGGTGGGTGAACTGGGGTGCTGGACTTACTTCATGTCGCTCAAAACGCCGGAGAACAAGAGCTTTCTCAAGCGCTGGGATGAGTGGTTGAAAACGGAAAGCCACCCCGGTGTGGTCAAGGAAAAGCGGGCCATGGACAGTCCGATGGTGCTTTCCTACGACGGTGCCTATCTGTGGAAGACAGCGGTGGAAAAGGCCGGCACATTCGATGTGGACAAAGTGCGCGCCACCCTGGAATCGGGCAATGTCAGTTTTGATGGTCCGGGCGGGAAAACGACCATGGAAAATAATCATCATACCGTCAAGAATGTTTACATTGGCGAAACTCGCGCCAATGGCCAGTTCAAGATTGTAAAAACTTTCGATCAAGTTGCCGGGGAACCGTTCCTCCTTAAGGGCTTGGACGAAAAACTTGCCGCCATGAGTAAATGATCAGACCGTCTTGCTTGGGCCGGCGGGTGTATGGTGCCGGGGGTGGAGTTGCGTTCTCCGCCCCCGGACGTCTTTTTTTGACTCCTAGTCCTAGTCCTAATCTTAATCCTCTTATTGAGAGATTAAGATTAGGAACGCGGGGAATAGGTTTGGCGTTATTTGCCGGATTTCTGTTTCTGTGTGGCGCGGCTACAGCGGCTGAACCGGAGGATGCCGCGATCCGGCAGAAGCTGGTGCAAACCATTTTGAGCCAGGGCGCGGATCAACAAAAACTTTTCGGCGAACTGTCCGAATCCAGCGCCAAGCTGGTGCGCGAGGTCTTGGTAGCGTGGTCGCGCGACGGCGTTTATATCTACGAGGCGCCCAGAGGAGGCAAAGTCCCGGTCCTGCTGGAAGAGCAGCAGGATGCCGAGGGAAAAGTCCGCGCCATCCGCATTCTCGACGGCCAATTTCAGAAAGACGACAAAGGTGCGGACCTGCGCTTCGCGGCCAATGATTTGAACAACGCCGAGGTTGACATGCGGTTGCGCGGCGCGATTCAGCAAACGATGGATGCCCTTGACCTAGTGGATCCAGACCGAGCGGCGCGGCTTTCAGCGGTGATGAAGCTGGGGTATTCCCAAAAGCCGCAATACCTGCCTGTACTGCAAGCCCGATTGGGCAAGGAAACCGATGGCGAGGTTAGGAAGGCTCTGGAAGAAGGGGTCGCCCTGCTTCAACTCAGTTCCACGGATGCCCAAACGCAACTGGCCGCCGTCCGGGAATTGCAACGGCTTAATTCCATGGGCGCGGCGGACACGCTCAAGCGTCTGGCAGCCAAGCCGGACTGTCCGCCCGAAGTCGCCAAGGCGGCAAAAATCGCGATTCAAGGCATTGAGGAACATATCGCGGAGGTCAACATTTTCGGGACCTTTTTTCGCGGTTTGAGCCTCGGTTCAATTCTCTTGGTGGTCGCGCTCGGACTGGCCATTACTTTCGGTTTGATGGGCATCATCAATATGGCGCACGGGGAGATGATCGCCGTCGGCGCTTACACATGCTACGTGGTGCAAAATGTCTTCGGGGCCGGGTTCGGCTTCTCCATCATTTTGCCCTTCAATTTTTTTGGGAAGCCGCTTGGTTTCGGGCTGCACCTTCCCGGTTTGAACGCGACTGGGAAACTTTACGAAAGTTATTTTCTCTTCGCGCTGCCGCTGAGTTTTATCATGGCAGCCCTGGCCGGCTGGGCTTTGGAGCGCACGGTCATTCGCTTCCTGTATCGGCGGCCCTTGGAATCGCTGCTGGCCACATGGGGAGTTTCGCTGGTGATGCAACAATGTTTTCGAATGGTCTTCGGGGCTAACAATGTGCAGGTCAATTCGCCGTCCTGGCTGCTCGGCCATTTCACCGTGAATGACGTAAGTTTCGACTATAACCGTGTGTTTGTCGTGTGTTTTGCCATGCTCATCGTCTTCGGAACGTGGCTGCTGCTGACCAAAACGCCGCTCGGCCTGCTCATCCGGGCCGTCATGCAAAATCGCGACATGGCCTCCTGCCTTGGTGTGCGGACACAACGGGTCAACATGCTCACCTTCGCTTTCGGCTCCGGGCTGGCCGGCCTGGCGGGAGCATTTCTTTCGCAAATTGGCAATGTCGGTCCCAGCCTTGGCCAAACTTATATCGTGGACAGTTTCATGACGGTGGTTCTGGGCGGCGTCGGCAGCATTGTCGGCACCGT
>Ga0182030_10014723_pt1 | contig 15406 bp, 6 predicted proteins | sample 812S3MmetaG_FD_121299 | JGI IMG/M metagenome (GOLD analysis project Ga0182030, IMG submission 121299) | Permafrost microbial communities from Stordalen Mire, Sweden - 812S3M metaG (Illumina Assembly) | ecosystem: Environmental > Terrestrial > Soil > Wetlands > Permafrost | place: Sweden... | reverse complement strand
CGTGCCAGTGGCGAAAAGAATGATCAGCACGCCGGTCAAGCCGGTCGGCACAGCGAGCAAAATCAGCAGCGGGTCCATGAACGATTTGAATTGTGCGACGAGAATCAGATAAACGAGCACCGTCGCCAAAATTAAGCCGAGGCCGAAGCTGCGAAAGGAAACCTGCATGGCGTGCGCCGAACCGCGCACGGTGACGCGGATGTTGGACGGCAAGTTGGCGGCGGCGACAATTTTTTGCACGCCTTTCAAGACCTTGCCGAGGTCTTCGCCTTTGGGCGAAACGTAAACGTCCATTTCGCGGCGCAATTGGTAATGATCCACCTCCGTCGGCGCGGTGCGGTGAGTCATCGCGCTCAAGGTGTCTAGCCGAGTGGGCTTTGCCGAGTTTTCGCCGCGCACCGGGATGGACGACAGGTCGGCGAAGTTTTTCACGAAGTCCTCGGGATACTGGACGGTTAGCAAATAGTCGTTGCCGCTTTTTGGATCCACCCAATAACTCGGCGCGATAATGGCGTCGGACGTGAGCGCGGTGATGACGTTGCCGACGACTTCTTTTTCGTTCAGGCCCAGCTCGGAAGTGCGCAGCCGGTCAATGTCCAGTTGCAACGCGGGATAATCCACGTCCTGCGGCACGAGCACATCGCTCACGTCCGGCAGCGCGGAAACTTTGCGGGCGATGTCCACCGCGATTTTATGCGTGGCGTCCAAGTCCTTGCCGGCGACTTGAATGTCCAGCGGCGCGGGCAGGCCGAGATTTAGAATCGCGTCCACGAGCCCGCCGGTCTGAAAATATGCGGCAACCTGCGGCAATTCTTTTTTCAGTCGTGCGCGCACCAAATCCATGTATTGAAAACTGCTCAAATGATGGCCGGCATTCAGCCCGACCTGCACGAACGCCGTGTGTGGTCCGGAATTAGGCGTGTAAATCGAGGAGAATCCAGGCTGCACGCCGATGTTCGAGACGATGATTTTCAAATCTTTCGCCGGCACCACGTCACGGACGATTTGCTCCACCCGTTGCACCAACTGGTCGGAAAGCTCGATGCGCGTGCCCGTGTCGGCTTTGACATTGATGACAAACTGGCTCGGATCGGTGCGCGGAAAATACGCCTCGCCGATGAGCGGATACAGCGCGAGGCTGAAAATAAAAATTCCCGTGATGCCGAGCACCGTGGCGAACGGCCGCAGCAGCGCGTGGTTCAGCCAGCCTTCGTAGTGGTCCAGCCCTCGATGAAACTTAAAATTAAACCAGGTGTTGAACCGGCGACCCCAGCCTTTGTGGATTTCGATTTCCCCGGCGACATGGCCGTGATGGGATTTGATGAGCTTGGCGCAGAACAAAGGCACCACCGTCATCGCGACAAAATACGAGGCGAACAAGGAAAGAATCACCGACGACGCGAGCGCGGTGAAAAGAAATTTGCTCACGCCGTAAAGAAAGATGACCGGAAAAAACACGATGGCCGTCGTCAACGTGGCCGCGAGCACCGGCAGCGCGACTTCCTGTCCGCCGCGCTCGGCCGCAATTTCGGGCGGCTCGCCCAGTTCGATGTGGCGGAAAATATTTTCCAGCACCACGACCGAATTATCAATCAGCCGCGAAAAAACCAGCGCCAGTCCGCCGAGAATCATCGCGTTGATGGTGCTGTCGCCCATGGACAACGCGATGAACGCCGCGAGCGCAGACAGTGGAATTGAAAGAAACACCGCGACCGTGGCCCGCAGGCTGCCGAGAAAAATCAAAATCATCACGCCGGTCAGCACCAGGCCGATCAACCCTTCGTGAATCAAATTTTCAATGGCGTTGCGCACGAAAACGGACTGGTCAAAAACCACTTTTGCCACGAGCTGTTTGGGAACATCAATCAGATGCGCGACCGCATCCTTGATGCCGTCCACCACGGAAATCGTATTGGCGTCGCCGCCTTGTTTCATCACCGGGAGATAAACCGACGGCTGGCCGTCCACGCGCACGACATTGTTTTGAATTTGCGAACCGTCCACCGCATGGCCGACATCGCCAACCAGCACGGAAGCGTTGCCGATGGTTTTCAAAGGCACGCGGTTGACGTCCTTGATGTCGTCAATCTGGCTGTTGACGTAAAGATTGTAATCGAAAGGCCCGATCTTCACATCGCCGGCGGGCAGAATCAGATTGGCGTTGTTCACCGAGCGCACGACGTCCATCACGCTCAACTGATGCGATTCCAATTTGAGCGGGTCCACATAAACCATGATTTGCCGATAGCGCCCGCCGAACGGCTGCGGCACCGACGCGCCCGGCACATTGGCAACCTGATTGCGCACGTCATACTGGCCGAGGTCGCGGAGCTTGGCTTCGTTCAAGCCTTCGCCTTTCAAAGTAATCAAGCAGACGGGCAGACTGGAGGCATCGAATTGCAAAACCACCGGTGGCAGCGTGCCGGGCGGCAACTTGCGCAAATCCGCCAGCGCAAGATTGGCGATGCTGGTGACGGCGGAATCGGCATTGAAGCCCGGCTGAAAATAGATTTTGATCAGGCTCACGCCCGGCAGCGAACGCGATTCAATATGATCCACGCCGCTGGCCAGCGTGAAGAAACGCTCGAACCGGCCGGTGATGTCCGTTTCGATCTGCTCCGGTGGCATGCCGTTGAAAAACGTCGCAACGACAACCACGGGAATTTTGATCGGCGGAAACAAATCCACCGGCATCCGCACCAGACTCGTCACGCCAACCACGCAGGTGATGAGGCAGATGACGATGATCAGATACGGCAGGCGAATGGCGAATCGTGACATTAAAATTAAAAGCGTTCAGGTTTTTGAAAATGACGGAAATGTTTTTGACCGCAATTTGCGTTTTATTTTTCATCGCGCAGTGCGACCGTGAGCAGCTTGGGTTCAACTTTTTCGCCCGCTTGAAATTGCGCGCGGTTGCCGACGACCACCAGGTCGCCTTCGCGCAAACCGGACAGCACCTCGAATTTTTCCGCCGTTTCCAAACCGAGCTTGACGGCGCGCTCCTCAATCTGGTTGTCGCGGTTAACGACGAAAACCGTGTGCGTTTTTTCACCGGCGACGGCTTCGGTCGGAACGGCCAGCGCTTGCAAATGCTTTTCCACTTTCAAAACGACATTGGCATACATGCCCGGCATCAGTTCCAGATTTGAATTAGGCACTTCGATTTCGGTGATCATCGTCCGGGTTTTGTCATCCACTTCGCGCGTGAAGCGCGAAATTGTGCCGGTGAAAGTTTTGCTGTTCAGCGAATCCACGCGCACCGCAACGGCATCGCCAAGTTGAACGTCTTTCACATAATCCACCGTCACGGGAAAATCGAGCCGCAGCCGGTAATTATCCGAGACGCGCACGAGCGGCAGCGCCTGCGAATCCGACGCCGTGCCGGCTTGAATGAGCGTGCCCGGATCGGCGTAGCGATGCGTGACGACACCGTCAAACGGCGCGGTGATCTGGGTGTAGCCGATCATCGTTTGGTATTTTTCAAAGTTAGCTTTGGCGGCGGCGATGGCGGCGGTTGCCGTCAGGTCGTTGGCTTGCGCCGTGTCGAGCTCCTGCTGCGCGACAAGATTCGGATGCTCCTTGTTGACCGATTGCAGGCGCGAATAAATCAGATGCGCGTTGGTATAATCGGCCTCGGCTTTTTGTTTGGCGGCTTGCGCACTGGCCAGTTCCGCATCTAATTCCGGCACTTCGAGCGTGGCCAAAAGCTGGCCGGCCTTTACCTTGTCGCCGAAATCCACATTGATTTTGCTCACGTAGCCGGAAACTTTCGCGTGCAGCGTCACTTCCTGAAAAGGCCGGAACTCCGCCGCAATCGTGACCGCTTTGAAAAGATCTTCGCGCGTCACCTTCGCCACGCCCGCCGTCGGCACACCGGCCGCATCGGTGGAAACTTGCGCGTCCGCGCGGCGCGACGCATAAAACAAGGCCGAGCCGAAAGCCAAAGTCACAACCAGAATTTTGCAGCGATTGAAAAAGTGTAGTTTTACGGCGTTGAATTTCATGATGGATGGAAATTTTCAGTTTTTGGCCAACGGCAGTTTGACGCGGAAACAACTGCCTTTGCCTGCGGCGCTTTCGGCGGCGACTTCCGCGCCGTGCGCGGTGCAAATGGCTTTGACGATGGCTAGACCCAGGCCGGCGCTTTCGGATTCGGCGGAACGGGCCTGATCCACGCGATAAAAACGCTCGAAGATGTGCGGCAAGGCATCGGGCGGAATGCCGATGCCATTGTCCGCCACTTCCAGCACGGCGTGGCCATTGGCGGCGAGCACGCGCAATTGAATCGCACCTTTGGCGGGCGTGTATTTGATGGCGTTGTCGAGCAGGTTGACAACGACTTGTTTGAGCCGCACGCGGTTTCCTTTCACCATCGCGAGCTGTTTGGATTCGACGGCAATGGAAATACCTTTGTCCTCGGCCAGCAAATTCATTTGCTCGGCGGTGGTTTTGACCAGCTCGCTCAAATCGAAATTTGTCCATTCGGTTTTTGCTTCGCCGGCATCGAGCCGAGAAAGCGTGAACAATTGCTCCACGATTTTGCCGAGATGCACGACTTCTTCCAACAGGCTGCCGACGCGGTCGTGCAACTCCGCGTCGAGACGGGCATCGGCCGCAAAACTTTCCAGCTCGCCGCGCAGGATCGTCAGCGGCGTGCGCAAGTCGTGCGAGGCGTCGGCGACAAAGCGCTTGGAGTTTTGCAACGCGTCGTCCAGCCGCGTAATCATGCGGTTGAGCGAAAGCGAAAGCCGTTCGATTTCGTCGCCAGTTTTGGCGACCGGCAGGCGTTCGCTCAAATTAAACTGTGTGATCCGCTCGGCGGCGCGCGTGATTTGCTCCACCGGCGTCAGCGCGCGGCGCACCAGCCAATAACCGCCGGCCGTGATGATGACGACCGCCAGCGGCAAACCCAAAGCAAGTTGCAAAAACAAGTGGTTAAGCATCGTTTCCACCGGATCGAGCAGCGCGCCAAATTCCACGCGATAATTCGGATTGCCCGACGATTTGAAATTCAGCGTGGCGATGAGCAGCGTGTGGCCGCCGGATAAATTAAGTTTTCTGGACGATTCCGTTTTTGATTGCGGCTGAAAAACGGGGACTTCCGCCGGATCAAAACTCCCGTCTTTGGGCGGGCCGGAAACATAGACGAGCGTGCCGTCGGCGCGCGTGATGCGGATGAAACGGTCGTTGACCTCCGGCTCATACCAGTCTTTCGTCTGGCTGACGGCATAGCTTTCGCCGGTTTGCGGAACCTTCACGAGCAAGGTGTTGGCAATCTGCCGCGCGCGGCGGAATTGCGATTCGCGCAAATCGTTTTCCAAATATAACCGCAAGTCGAGATACAGCAGCGCGCACAGGAGCAGGAAAATGCCGGCCAGCCACGCGGCATACCACGCGACCAGGCGGAAGCTGATGGAGCGCGGATTCACGTCGGCGTCCCGTCGTTTAAGCCGTAGCCGACGCCGCGCACGGTGCGCAGCAGTTTAATCGAGTGTGCGTCGTCCACTTTTTCGCGCAGGTGCCGCACATAGACATCCACGATGTTGGTCAGTCCCTCGAAGCTTTGATCCCAAACGTGTTCGATGATCATGCTGCGCGAAAAAACCCGGCCCGGCTGCGTGGCCAGATATTCGAGCAGCCCATATTCCTTGGCGGTAAGCTCGATTTTTTTGCCGGCGCGTTTGACGTTTTGCGACAGGCGGTCAATTTCCAAGTCGCCGACGCGGATCACGCTGGAGCGGTTCACCGGCCCGCGCCGCAACAACGCTTTGACGCGTAACAGCAGTTCGGCAAAGGCAAATGGCTTGGTGAGGTAGTCATCCGCACCGGCTTCAAAGTTTTTTATCTTGTCCGCCATGCCGTCGCGCGCGGTGAGAATCAGCACCGGCACCAGCGAGTTTTTGCGCCGGACTTTTTCGAGAATCTCCGTGCCGGTGAGTCCCGGCAACATCAGGTCGAGAATGATGAGGTCGTAATTGTAGGCGTTGGCGGATTCCCAACCGCTTTGGCCGTCGTGGCACACGTCCACGGCAAAGCGCTCCGCCTTGAGGCCGCGCACGATGATGTCGGCCACTTTCTTTTCGTCTTCCACGAGCAGGATTCGCATAGCTATTAATTTCGACATCAGAATAGACCAAATGTTTATTAAACGGACATAAACGCTTCATTAAAATTCATTCAGAAACTTTTACGGTGAATGAAATCATGGCAATAATGATTGTATTATGAAATCATCTTCAAACATATTGGCATTCTTGGCGATTGCATTCTTATACGGCTGCGCGACTAGCCATGGCCCGAATGGCTTGGTGCTCGACACTGTGGGACCAGCGATGCCACCAACCCAAATGACCCGTTCCGTTTCCGCCAATGGCACTTTGGCGGTTTATTCGGCTTACCGGCGAAATGCCGATTTCAACGCCCGCGATCCCTATCGCCCGGAATATTCCGATTACAAGATTTTTTTCCCCGACGGGCGGTTGCAACAAAGCGTCCATAACAATTCAGGAACCATCCTTCAAGACGTCGTGCCAGTGGTGCTTCCCGCTGGAAAATATCAGGTCAAGGCCCGTGCCAATGGCTATGGTTTTGTGATCATTCCGGTTGTCATCAAGGCCAATCAAACCACCGTTTTGCATCTCGAAGGCGGTGGTTTCTGGCCGGATGAATCGGGGTTCAATCAGACCAACGCCGTGCGCTTGCCCGATGGACTGATCATTGGGTGGAAAGGTTAGCTCAACATATAATGACGCAGATTACAGCGAACCAACCAGCAGTTGCACATTCTACACGTTCAATCCTTGGCTGGGCGACAAAGCGACGTAGGCGTAGGCGATCAACGGGATGACAAACGCGACCTGGCGATTCCAATGATCCGCCACTTTCCCCATGATCGGCGGCAAAATTGCGCCGTCCAGAACCGCCACCACCAAGAGTGACGATACCTGGCTCTTGTAAATTCCCATGCCATCAAGTGCCAGCGAGAAGATGTTCGGCCAGCCGATGGAAGTGACAAATCGACACCGATGACGCACCACATTGAAATCTTTCCACCCGTCGCCATGGCCAGCAGCACGACAATCGTGGTCGAAAAAAACAAAATGGGCATGATCGCAAACGGCCCGCGATAAGTTTAATATCGGTTTTACTTGTTGGACTGATTATTCACGTGAAGTTCCGTGAGCGGCCAGGTGATTGCTATGTGCCTCTTGCGCTTGAGAAACTTGTTCTTTCGTCGGGCCTTGATGCGGCGCGCGACCAGCCTCTATTTCATCGCTTGTGGGTTGGGCCTTGATTCCACCTCTGCCATTGAACGCGTGATTCGGTCCCTTGATTTCTTGAACCACTGCGCGATCCACATAAGTGTTATGCACGTTGTTGTGGTCCACCTTCGAGACGGCCGTGTTATGCCGGAACACGTTTCCTTCCCAACGTCCACCGGTGAAGCCTGAGCCAGTATAGCCGTTGCCATAATTGATGCCGCCGTAGAAGCCGACTTTCGGGCCCCAACATCCTTCGTGCCAGGAATACCGGCCGCTGGCGTAGCCCCAATATCCTGGCGTCCAAAGCAGTCCGACGCTGGGCGGGAGAACCCATTGGCCCGGCACCCAGTAATAGCCATAATCCCCGTATTGATAGTAGCCGGGCGTCCAGATGTAACCGTCGCCAGGGCAGGCGGGTTGATCGAAGACGACGATGGGCGGTGGGGCGATCTTCACGACAAGCTGAATTCCGGCGAAAGCGTGCGTTCCGTAGAGAGTGGCCAGCACCAGAACCAAAAACAGCGTGAGTTTGTTTTTCATATTTGTGTTATCCTTCCCGGTCTGTTTATTTGAAACCGGGTAATTGAGTTTCATTTAAGCGAGCGCAATTTGCTTTTTGACACTGTGCTGTTCAGGGAGAACGGCATTCAGCATCGTGCTTGTTTGCAAGAAAAATACGCCTTTGTCGGCCCACGTCAAGGCTGTTTCCTGCAAACCAGAACCAAGGTCGCTCAACTGGCCCAAGATCGGTTTGGCAAAGGTGTGAAGCTGCTCAACAAGCTCGAAACATCGCATCCTATTGAACAGCAGCTATCCCTAATCAACGGCTCTTCGGCCAAGTAGTCCAAACATTGGGCCGTAGTTGAAGGCCACGGAGTGCTGCCCCGGCATATGGAAAAACAACGGGGGTTGGAGACATTCTATCCACGCCCGGCGATATGAAAAAGGTGGGTTAATGGGGCTGCGCAATTGCAACCGGTTTGCGCAAATGATACAAGATTTGCGCAAAATGGCTGTTGTTTCCCCACCAGATCATCGTAGTTTTTCTGACATGCACGTGCAACCCAAAATATTCTCCGCCAGAGAACCCGCTGTGGCGGGTGCATTGGAAATGCGTCCCCAGTTGCCGGGCGTTTGCACCATAAAGCTTCAACCATTATCGGTGCTGGACAAAAACTGTCAGCGCTTCAACCAAATAGGGCTGGCAGGAACATCTTCAGGCACCGATAGTCGAGGCATGATTCCTGGCTCCGAGATTTCAACAAAGTGCGCGACTCACTTAGCGCTGGCGCGATTTGAAATCTTTTTCGGCAGCTATGTCAGCCAGCCGGGAACGCGGAAAAAGCATTGCTTCCGGACGCACGATCTGCAGCCGATTCTCAAACTTGGGCTTTGCCAGATTGTAACCTTTTGGAAACACGTTTGGGACAATGTCAGTGTATCTTGCCTGCCAATGCTCACCACGCGACATTTGATTTTGCAGGAACTATCCAGTTCGCCTGTCCGGCGAATGTATGCCGCACAGGCGCTGATGGATCGGAGCGCGCTCGTCCCGCTCACCAAATTTTAGCAACCCAAACAAGCAAAAAACACAAGCATCAAGACCAACTCAAAAGTATGAACACGCGAGTAATAATCTCCATGGTGATGGGCGTTTTCGCCCTGATCGCCGGCACCGTGGCGCAAGCCCAATCAACTTATTCCAATGCCGTCGCGGCCTTGGGGCCGGTGGCTTACTGGCCATTGAATGAAACTACCGCGCCGGCAGGCGGCTTGTATGTGGCCACCAATTCCGGCACGCTGGGTGCCGCCGGGAATGGTTATTATGAAACGTGGTGGCAAACCAACGGCGTTTCCAACGCCTTGGTCAGCAGCAACTCCATTGCCCACATCGCCGGGGCGATCGCGGGCGACAGCGACACGGCCCTCCAGCAAGGTGCCATCGGCCAATACGTCGTCATCCCGCGCCTCACCAACGGCGTGGCCAATGCGGCGGTGACCTTGACCGCGCCCTTTTCTATTGAGATGTGGGTTTATCCGACGAACGGCGCATCCGGCCTGCTCAAGCCGATTCTGGCCGAAGGATTCAACAATGTTCAAGTTACGAACTTAGGCTATGCCACGCTTACCCAGGGAACCGCCATTGGAATGTATAGCAGCTTCATCTATTTTAACACTTGGAACGGCGCGGGCACCAAGAGCGAGATAGACACCGCCACGCTCACGCTTAATAAATGGTATCACATCGTCTGCACGTTCGACGGGACGACCAAACGGTTTTATACCAATGGCGTCCTGGTGACTACTCAGGTTCCGCCGGTTGGCAACGGCACAAACTACGCTTTTGACCCCGTCTCTCCGCTCATCGTCGGCGGTGGCAATGAACTGGGCATCAGCGGCGGCGCGAATGTTCCCTTCGGCGGTGGCATTGATGAAGTGGCCATTTATAACACGGCCCTGACTGCGGCCCAGGTGACGAACCATTATTACTACGGCACCAATACGGCCCGTGCCACGGCTTATTCACAAGTGATTAGCACGGACAGCCCCAAGATCTATCTTCGTTTGGATGAACCGGCCTTTGCCGGCGCGACGGCTCCGAGCACTTATCCGACTGCCAACAATTACGGCTCGCTGGCCACTGCCGCCAATGGCAATTATCTGCCGGGCGCAACGCCGGGTGTTGCGGGACCGGCTTTCAGCGGTTTCGGCTCGCCGAGTTACGGGGTGGCGCTCAACGGTTTCAACGCGGGCGTGGATGTGGGCGGCGGCAGCTTGCCGGCAGCGCTGAATCCCACCAACAAGCAGCCGATGACGGTAATGGCCTGGTTCAAGGGCAATCCGGCGGATTGCGTGGGACGCTTTCAAGCCATCGCCGGTCACACTGATTCAAGCTGGCGTTTGACGTTGGATACCAGCGCCGGCACCCGCTTCAATCCCGGCAATGGACCGGAGCTGCAGTTTACGAGCGTGAATGATGAACTGGTCAGCGGATTGTATATGAACGACGGCAACTGGCATTTCGTCGCCGGCGTTTCCGATGGCACGAACGATTATCTTTACCTTGATGGACTGTTGGCCAAGAGTGGCACGGCAGAGGGCACGGTCACCAACGGCAGTCCGTTTGATGTCATTTTGGGTGGTGACCCGCAATATCTGGCACCGCAGCCTGCCAGCAACGGTTCGGGCGGCGGCCGATGGTTTGACGGCAGACTTGCGCAGGTTTCCTATTTCACCAACGCTCTGACAGCCGCCCAGATTCAGCAGGTTTACTCGGCGGCTGGTGCGCCGCCCGTGGTGCATCAGCAGCCGCAGCCACTTTCGCAATCTTTCTTTTCAGGCCAGGCGGTCGTGATTGCCACGACGGTTTCCGGCGCTTCGCCGTTGAGATACCAGTGGTATTTCCAGAATGGAACTCCGGCGTCCAATCAAACCAATGCCAGCCTGGCTTTCAATCCCGCCTCACCAGCCAACAATGGCAGTTATTATCTCATCGCCACCAACCTATACGGATCGGCCACCAGTTCTGTCGTCAGCGTCTATGTTTCCGGTTCGACGGCTTCAACCTATGCCTCCACGGTCGAAACTCTGAATCCGGCCGGGTATTGGCCATTGAACGAAACCGCTGCGGCGCCCGGCGGTTATTTGGCCACCAATCTGGGCACTCTGGGGGCGAGCGCCAACGGCTATTATGAAACGTGGTTCGTGCCCAGCGGAAACAACTTCTATCTGACCAATAGCATCATTCACACCAACGGCGCGCCGATTGGTGACGGCGACGCGGCCATGTTCTGCGGCCGAAATAACGGCACCGGGCAATATGTCGTGATTCCCCGCGCCCCAGGCGGGACGCAAAACCAGGCGCTGACATTGACGCCGCCCTTCACGATTGAGTCGTGGCTGTATCCGACTACGATTAGCACCAACGCGGTCATGCCGATCATTACCGAAGGGGCGCAGAACGTTCAGGGTGATGCGAGCGCCAATTACACCAATGTTTACAAGGGCTGTTACATCGGCCAATACGGTGGGAATATCTACTTTACCATCTACAACGGCAGCGGCCAGGATGCCAGCAAGCAGGAATATGACATCGCGGTCCAGGCGACCAACTGGTATCATTTCGTGATCGCGTTCGACGGAACCAACGCCTACGCCTATACGAACGGCGTTCTCGTGAACGGTGCGGCCCATGTGTTCAGCGGCCGAAACGCCGCCGGTCAAATCTACGCTCCCGATGCCGCCGCGCCAATCCTGCTGGGCAACGGCCGCTGGGGCTACGGCGGATCGGAATGGTTTGGTCGCATTGACGAAGTGGCGGTTTATACCAACACGCTCCTGAGTGCCGGCCAGGTTTCGACGCATTACGCGGCGACCAACGGAAACTATGCCAGCACCGTTCTCTCGGACAATCCCGCCATTTTCCTGCGGCTGGATGAACCTGCCTACACGCCGCCAAATACAAACACTTATCCTGCGGCCTTCAACTACGGTTTTGCCGGCGGAGCGGCCAATGGTGTCTATCAGCCCGGCGCCACCCCCGGCGTCAGTGGGCCGAGTTACGGCGGTTTTGGCGGCGGCTCCAGCCTCGCGGTTGCGATCAATGGTTTCAGTGGCGCGGTGGATGTCGGCGCCGGCAGCCTGCCAGCGCAGTTCAATCCGACTGGCACGACTCCGTCCAGCCTCACCGCTTGGTTCCAGGCCAATCCGGCCGACGCGCCGGCCCGTTATCAGCAGTTGGTCGGCCACGGCGCGAGTTCGAGCTATCAACTCGCCTTGGATGTCACTTCAGGGGAGCCATTGTTCAACCCCGGCAACGGCACTAATGTTGCATTTGCCAACACAGCGGATGCGGTGGTCACCAATAAAATGCAGGTCAACGATGGCCAATGGCACATGGCGGCGGCCGTATTCGATGGCGCGAAAGAATACCTCTATCTTGACGGCGTGCCGGCCAAGACCAATGCCGATATCGGCAGCGTCACCGGCAACAGCCTGGATTTGTTCCTGGGCGGCGATCCGCAAAACACCGTGCCGGTTTGGAACAGCGGCAACACTGGAGTGCCGCGTTATTTTGACGGCCAGCTTGCCCAGGTTGCCTATTTCACCAACGCGCTGTCGGTTTCACAAGTTCAGCAACTCTATGCGGTGGCTGGCGTTCCATTGAACATCGTGACCCAGCCGCAAGCCGCAGTGACAAACGTCACCGGTTCGAGCGCTTCAATGACGGTCATGGTTAGTGGCAGTGCGCCAACTTATCAATGGTATTCAACCAACGTGAACACCAGTGTGGTCGCACCGGTCACCGGCCAGACCAACGCGAGCCTGGTGTTCAATCCGGTGAACCTGAACAACTCCGGATACTATTTCGTGATCGCCACGAACTCCTACAGTTCCGTGACCAGCTCGGTGGCGCAGTTGACGGTCATCGGCCCGCCGATCGTGCTCCAGCAATCGCTGACTAATATCGAGGTGTTCGTCGGCACCACCCCGGCGCTGCACACGACCATTCTTGGCCCCACGCCGCTGACCTACCTGTGGACCAGCAATTCAGTTTTAATTGCCGGGGCGACGGCGGCGATTTATACGCCCAGCACGGCTGCTATTGGCACGAATGTTTACGTCTGCACGGTCACGAACATATACGGCTCGGCCACCAACGCCCCGATCACGGTGGCGGTGCTGACCGATCCATCGGCGCCTTACCCGGTCCAGGTGCTGGCTGACAATCCGGTGGCCTATTACCGATTGGATGAAGCCAGCGGCACCACGGCTTATGATTATGCCGGCGGCAACAACGCCACTTATAACAATGTCTTGCTCGGCCAATCGGGTTACACTTCGTTAAACGCGGTGAACAGCGACCCGACCGAAACAGCGGCTGAATTTGGTGGCATAAGTCCGCCAAATGATTACGCCGGCAACGTGCCAAGTTACCTCAATTTCGGCACGACCAATGGCGCCAATGCGGAATTCTCCGTGGAAGCCTGGATCACCCAGTATTATTACCAAACAAACGGCGACTGCATTGTGGCGCTCGGTTACGGCAGTGGCGGCGAGCAGTTTGATCTCGATACGGGGGCCACCGGGAACGGTTATCTCCGTTTTTTAGTCCGGAATGCGGCGGGCACCCCCTATAGCGCCAATAGCACGAAGAATTTGGTGAACGACGGGTTGTGGCACCATGTCGTCGGCGTCTGTGACGAGGCTAATGGACACATTTATCTTTATATGGATGGTGCCTTGCTCGCCAGCGCCACCATTCCGGCTGCCAGCGGACTGCTCGCCTCGACAACGCCGTTGAGCATCGGTGCCCGTCAATCGGGGAACTTCAATGGCACCAATTATGATGCCCAGTTGTATGCGAGTGTGGACGATGTGGCGGTTTACAACAAGGCCTTGAGCGCCGGCCAGGTGCAGGCGCACTATCTCATGTCAGGTGTTCCGCCGGTGATTACCGGGCTTCAGCCGTCCTCCAACTGGACTACCAACCAGGCGGCCAACGTGGTGTTCACGGTTGCCGCCACCGGCACCGCGCCTCTGTCGTATCAGTGGACGGATAACTACGGCAACCCGATTGCGTGGGGCACTAATGCCACGTTAATCGTGAGCAATGTGCAGCCCAGCCAGACCGGCACTTACACGGTTTATGTGTCGAATATTTACGGCGGTCCAGTGACCACGAATGTAAATCTCACGGTGACCCAGGTGCCGCAGCTTCTTTCTGACATCACGCCGTCAAATGTAACGGTCTATGCCACGTCGCCAGTCACGCTGTCGGTTTTGTTTTCGGGCACGCCGCCGTTGAGCTATCAATGGTATCTCAATGGCACGGCCATCGCCAACGCGACCAACACCACTTATTCCTTCGGGGCCTTGCTGGGCACCAATACCTACTATCTGTCGGTGACCAACGTGTATAGTGCTGGCAGTCCGCAGTTGAGCGGCACCGCTACGGTGGTGGGCATGCCTGCAACCACCTTGAATCCGACCAATTACACCGACAGCATGAAGATAACCATCACTGGCTACAATCGCAGCGAGACGTTGTCCGATTTTCCGGTTCTGGTGCGGTTGAACCCGGGTCTCTCCGGATTCTATTATGGCCATTTCGGCGATCCGGCCGGCGGCGACCTGCGGTTCACTGATTCCGGTGGCACGCGCATCATTCCCAGCGAAATTGACCAATGGAACCCCGCTGGCGAATCCACCGTCTGGGTGCAGGTTCCGGCCCTGTCCGGCACGAACACCACCATCTGGGCCTATTGGGGCAATCCGACCAATACGACTCCTTTGCCGGGCACGAATGTCTGGGTGCCGCAGCCGTGGGAAGGCCTGCCGGCTTATGACGTGGTTTATCACCTCAAAGAAAGCAGTTTCCCGTTTGCCGACGCCGCCGGGCAGTTCCCGGCGAACACCGGCACCGCGCCCACGCCGGTGGCGGGCATTGTCAGCACCGGCGAGAAGTTTGCCACCTCGTTCCTTGACGCCGGGCCAATTAATATCGGCAATTATTTCACGCTTTCTGCCTGGGTGAACGTCGCCACGAATGCGAATAGCATTCAGACCATCTGGGCCAGCAAAGGCGGCAGCAGTTCCAACGGGTTCGCCTTATATGTCAACACTTACCAAACCGCTGACCAGGAATTGGTTTTCGAAACCGCCAACGGCAATGCTGCTCCGACGTTGCAGAGTCCAGTGGATGCCGTCAGCAGCAACCAGTGGCACATGGTCGCGGCCGTCATTAACCGGGCTGGCACTAATGCGCAGCTCTATGTGGATGGCGTGATGGTTACCAGCACATCCAGCCTCAGTTATGTCAGGGATGATTTCGCAACCAATCAGGAAATATACCTTGGTGAGTTCCACGGCAATTCATTCCCGTTCAACGGGCTTATTGATGAGGCGCGGATAAGCTCCGGCTTGAATTCTTCAAACTGGGTTTGGGCGAGCTACATGACGGTCGCTCAGAACACAAATCTGGAAAGCTACTCCGCCGTCACCAGCACGGTGCCGGTGGCACCGCCGATCGCGAACCCGGATAGTTACACGGTAAATGAGAACACGACGAACAATGTGTTTGCAGTGACGACGAACGACGCGGTGCAGGCGACGGGGGGCTATCTGACGGTGATCGCGGT
>Ga0182030_10014722_pt1 | contig 15406 bp, 11 predicted proteins | sample 812S3MmetaG_FD_121299 | JGI IMG/M metagenome (GOLD analysis project Ga0182030, IMG submission 121299) | Permafrost microbial communities from Stordalen Mire, Sweden - 812S3M metaG (Illumina Assembly) | ecosystem: Environmental > Terrestrial > Soil > Wetlands > Permafrost | place: Sweden... | reverse complement strand
TGGCGCGGGCACGCGGGGCCAGCAGGTTAAAAGTAGTGGAGTTGGCGCCGGACCAGCTACCGCAGAACGTTACGAAGTTTAATGCCGCAACCTCCAGAAACCAACGCAAATGATGGAATGGCCATGTCGCGGACCTTCTCGATGTCCACGTCCACGGCGGAATTCGGGTCCGCCGGCAGCGGCGGGCGCCTCGGCGGCTTTCGGAGCTTGGCGGGCAATTGTCCGGGGGCGCGGACCGGCCCAGGTGGGTCTGGCGGCCAAGGCGCGCCAGGCGGGATCGGGCCGCAGGGCAACCAGGCCGGGCGGAAAGACATCCCCGAGCCCGGCTGGAACCGTGGTTTCGGGGCGGTAAGCGTCCGGTTTCACCATCCAAACGGCGGGGGAAAGTGATGACAATTGATGACAGCAAAACTTCGTATTGGCGTAAAACAGCGTATGAGCCGAAAAATGGGGGCATGCAGCATCGCCCCTATTCATCGGCCTTTGGTCGCTGTCATGCGCTGGCGCGAAATCCGGGACCAGATTCAAGTCCTGTCGCGGGCACCACTCTTCACTCCCCAAGTACACGCCGTTTTCTGGGAACCTTCACACGAAAATCGCCGGAGTTCCGTTTCCAGGGCAAGGCCCGGAGGGCGATCCGGCTCCCGGCCATCTCGGGCGGCCTGCGGACCGGGCTCACCTCCATCAACACCATTCCATGATTCCTCACGCCTCCCCTTTGCCCCGCAGGATGATGCGACTCTGGCGGGTTCTCGTGGCCGTTTTCGTCCTCATGTGGACCGTCTCCCAAGGAGCCGCGGCGGCGGATTGGGTCGGCACCTGGGCCTGCGGGCCGCAGTTGACCGAGCCCGCCAATCTGCCGCCTGTTCCCCTGGCGCAGGCCACCCTCCGCCAATTCGTCCACGTGACCCTGGGGGGAAGCCGGGTGCGCGTGCGCCTTTCCAATCGTTTTGGCACCGGGCCGGTGGAGGTGAGGGCAGCCCACCTGGCGCTGCCGGGAGCGGGCGGCGGCGGTGCGATCACCGCGGCGACCGACCGGGCGCTGGCGTTCCACGACGCGCCCGCGGTGACCATCCTGCCGGGCGCGGAGGTCGTTTCCGATCCGGTGGCGTTTGATCTCCCGCCGCTGACCAACCTCGCGGTGACCATCCAGTTCGGCGCGATCTCCGCCACCTCCCTCAACGGACATCCCGGCTCGCGTACGACTTCGTTCATCCAGCCCGGGGGGGCACCCGCGGCGGAGACCCTGCCCGGGGCGGCGAAGACCGCGCATTGGTATATCCTCACCGGCGTCGAGGTGATGGCGGACGCAGGGGCCGGGGCCGTTGCCATACTGGGCGACTCCCTCACCGACGGACGCGGCTCGACCACCGACGGCAACAACCGCTGGCCGGATTGCCTGGCCCGGCGGCTGGCGGTGGAGCGGGCCACGGCGGGCGTGGCGGTCCTCAATCTGGGCATTGGCGGAAACGGTCTTTTCGGCGGCCTCGGTCCCCCCGCGACCGCGCGCTTCGAAAGGGATGTGCTCTCCCAAGCCGGAGTCCGCTGGGTGATCGTCTTCGAGGGGGTGAACGACATCGGTGCCGGCCGGGATGCCGAGGCGATCGTCAGAGCCTATGGCCTACTGGTGAGGCAGGCCCGTGCGCGAAACCTCCGGGCCTATGGCGCCATGCTCACCCCCTTCGCCGGCCACAGCTACCACAGCCCCGCCCGCGAAGCCGCGCGCCAGAAGGTCAACGACTGGATCCGCTCCAGCGGAACCTTCGACGCCGTGATCGATTTCGACGCGGCCGCCCGTGACCCCCAGGCTCCGGGCAGGCTCCTCCGGGCCTACGACAGCGGCGATGGGCTGCACCTGAACCCTGCGGGCTACCAGGCGCTGGCGGACGCTGTGGAGGTGAAGTTGTTTGGGAAGTGATCGGCCGGGACCGACCGCGCAAGCCCCGGCCGGGGAGGTCATGCGCGGCAGCGGTTTCGGCCCTCAATCCCATCGGTAGTTCCATCACTCAGCCCAGCGTTGGCGCGCAGCGCCTACGCTGGGTAGGCCATCCCATCAACCGTCCATCAACTCTGAAAGAGTTGAATCAAATCATGGCCTCCCATGATCTCCCATCGTGCCACAATCACTGGCCAAAATCCTTGTCCATACGGTCTTCTCCACCAAGGACCGGCGCCCGATCCTCCGGGACAAACCACTACGCGACGAGCTGCATCGCTACCTGGGCGGCGCCTTGGCCCATCTCGGTTGCCAGCCCGTCATCGTCGGCGGGGTGGCGGACCATGTGCACCTGCTTTGCGCGCTGTCCCGCACCTGCGAACCTTCGGCCATGGTGAAAGAAGTCAAACGCGGCTCGTCCATCTGGCTGAAAACCAAATCGCCCGGACTCGCGGATTTCGGCTGGCAGAATGGCTATGGGATGTTTTCCCTCGGATTTTCGCAGCTCGATTCCGTTCGTTCTTATATCGCCCGCCAGGAAGAGCATCATCAGAAGGTTTCGTTTCAAGATGAGTTTCGCCGGTTGTTGCGCCGGTACGAAATCGCCTTCGACGAGCGGTATGTGTGGGATTGAGGCAACTCTTTCAGAGTTGGGGAAACGCGGGGGCGTCGACCCAGCGTAGCCGCGCGGCGCGGCAACGCTGGGCTGAGAGATGGGATCCCGTTGGGATTCCGAGAGGGGGCGGCGTACGCGGGGACTTTGCCCCGGTCCATTCCTGTCCGGGATCTTCCTGATCTTGAGCCCGAAGGACATCGAGTCGCGCGCGCACCGGGGCGGACCACCCCGAGGATCACGCCCCAAAGCCCCGGGTTGCGGTTCCCAACCCCGCTGGAATTCCCCGCTCCAGGCACGGCCCCGCCCCCCTCACGCCTTCCGCAGGAGATGCCGCGTGAAAAACTCACCCAGGCGGCGATGGCCGTAAGGGGTGCCGAGAACACCGTGGCCCGCGCCGGGCATCACCAGCAACTCGAAATCCTTGTCGGCTTTGATCAGGGCATTCACCACCTGCATCGTGCTCGACGGATCCACGTTCCGGTCCATCTCCCCCACCACCAACAGCAGCTTGCCGGTGAGCCGCCCGGCCATCGTGACGTTCGACTGCGCCTCGTAGTGCGGGCCGATGGGCCAGCCCATCCACTGCTCGTTCCACCAAATCTTGTCCATCCGGTTGTCGTGGCAGCCGCAGTCCGCCACCCCGGCGTGGTAGAAGTCGCCGTGCGTGAGGAGACCGGCCAGCGCGCTCTGGCCGCCGGCCGAGGTGCCGTAAATCCCCACCCGCGCCAAATCCATCTCCGGCCGTGTGGCCGCGGCGGCGCGAATCCAACGCACCCGGTCCGCGAAGCCCGAGTCGGCCAGGTTCCGCCAGCAGACGTCATGGAACTTCTTCGACCGGTTCGCCGTTCCCATGCCGTCGATCTGCACGATGATGAAGCCAAGGTCGGCCAGCTTCCGCGGCGAGGAGGAGGTTTGGAAGGACTTCGGCACAAACGAATCCTGGGGGCCGGCATAGATGCTCTCGATGACGGGATACTTGGCGTGCGGATCGAAATCCGAGGGCCGGGTGATGATGCCGTAAATCTCGGTCGTGTCGTCGCGCCCCTTGGCGGTGAACCGCTCGGGCGGACGCCAGCCGCTGGCGATCAGTTCGGAGGCATCGCCGTTCTCCAAGGAGCACACCAGCGATCCGTCCGCGGTGCGCCGGAGCTCCGTGACCGGGGGGAGATCGACGCGCGAGTAGCTGTCCACGAGAAACCGGCCGTCAGGCGAGTAGCGGACCTGGTGGGTGCCGTCGCCGGCAGTGAGCGTGGTCAGTCCCGAGCCGTCGAAATTGACACGGCAGAAATGGATGTGGTACGGGTCCTGGCCGGGGTGGATGCCGCCCGCCCGGAACCAGATCTGGCGCTTCTCCGGGTCCACGCGATCCACGCCGCGCACCACCCACTCGCCGTGGGTGACGGGCCGCGCGGGACCGCCGGCCTTGGTGTCGTAGAGGTAGAGGTGGTTCCAGCCGTCGCGCTCGGACATCCAGAGGATCTCGGAAGTGCCCTCAAGGTACTCGCAGAAGAACTTGCCGGAATAGTCGATGAACGTGTCGCTCCGCTCGTCAATGATCGCCGCGGTGCGGCCGGTGGCGGCGTCCACGCCGATGACGCGGAGGACCTGGTGTCCGCGCTGGTTGTAGAGGAAGGTGAACCGCGAGGAATCCGGGCTCCAGCGGACGTCGTCGAGGGACCAGGGGTTGGGAAAGAGCGCGTCATCCACCGGCGTCTCCTTCCCCGACTCCACGTCAAACAGGTGCGGCTTGGCCACCGGCACGCGATCGCCGGGCTTGAGATACTCGTAGGACGAGAGCTTCGGCTGCAACTGGTCCTTGGGGGACGACTCGACGAGATAGACCTTCCGGTCGTCACCCTTGTGCGTCCGGAGCACCACCAGTTTCCGGGAGTCGGGCGACCAGTAGAAACCGCCGCCGTAGGAGTCGTCCTCGGAGCCGTCGGTGGTGAGGGGATGCTCCGCGCCGGAATCAACGCGCTTCAGCACGACATTGCGCTGCTGGACGGAGGCGCGCCAATGGCCGTCAGGTGACTCGGCCCCGGTGGAACGGTTGCGCCGGCGGGGACGCTCCGGCGGCGCGCCCGCGGCTGGCGGAGTGCCGGTGATGACCGCATCGCCGCCGGTGTCGGAGGCCTCGAACAGCGCGACGGACTTGCCGACGGTGTCGGTGGCCAGCCAGACATGGCCGGCAAAGGTGTGCTGTTCGCGCGACTGCCCCGCGTCGAGTTCGCCATAGGGCTGGCGCTGGCCCTCGGTGTCGAGCCAGAAAAGACGGACCCGCCCGGCGGTGCGGTTGATGAAAACGAGCGTGGTCTCCTCGCCCGTCCGCCGACTGGCGCGCGGACCACCGTCGAGCGGCAGCCCGCCGACCGGAGCGTGGTTCGTGGCGGCGGCGGCGGTCAGCGTGTAACTTGCAAGATCGCCACGCCAGCCTTTGCCGCCGGCCTGGAACCGGACCGCACCCGCGCCGTCCTCCCACTCGATGACGTCGAAGGGCAGGCGCCCCGGCCCGCTGTTCGTCACGCCCGCGCCGGTCAATGCCTTCGCCAGCCGGTCGTGATCAAAGGCGGGCGCGCGCAGTCCCTTTACCGCGTCCACCAGCACAAACTCGCGGCGGTCCTTCCCGGTTTCCACGCGATACCAGAACTTGGTGTTGTCCCCGAACCAGCGCGGATCCAGGCGGTCGCGGTAAACGCCGCGGTCGGCACCCCGCGGCCCGGGCCGGACGGCCGACGCGTCGCCTGCGAGCGATGGGACACCTTCCGGATCGGTGTCGGCGGCCGCCAGGATCTCCCCCGCGCCCCCCTGCCCTTCCCCACCCCCAGCCGACGGGGTCGCCGTGGCGATGTCGCTGGCCGGCACGTTGGAAACGGCGGCGCTGCCGGGGATGGTGATCAGGTGATCCCCGACGAGGATCCGGTACTCCTTGATCCGCCCGCCCACATTGCCATCCCCCTGCCGCGGGACATAACGGAAGCCGCCCACCGTGCGGGTCTGGCCGAGGTCGAGGATGAGGCGGTGCGGGTGCGCGGGCGAAGCAGCGCCCCACTGGGTGTGCCAGAAGTTGGCCACCTGGCCGTCGATCGCGTTCTCGGCCGTGCCATCTTCGCGCTCGCGCTCCTCGCTGTCCACGTAGCCGATCGTCCAGCCCTCGTGGCTGAGCGGCTTGCCCGCCTCGTCGAGCAGATCGAGTTCGGCCACCGCGGCGTATGGTTTGCCGTCCTGGGCGGAAAGCGACTCGAGGCAGAAATAGCGTCCCCGCGCGGCGGCGGCGAAGTGAACCTCCTGCATGGCGGTGCCGGGCGCGAAGGCGGCGGCATGGGCCGGCCGGATGCCCTCCAGATGCAAGGCAACCTCGGGCCGGCGGACTTGCGCGAAATCAAGCTCGGGGTGGAGCGCGTCCAGCACGGGCGCGGCGCGGCCGGCGATGGCGGGCTTGACCGGCCCGGCGAAATCGAGGATGACGATCTCATTCTCCCCCGCGCGGAGCCACGGTCCCGGCACATACATGGTCTGCGACGGGCCGATGTTCCACAATCGCCCCAGGCAATGGCCGTTCACCCAGGCCAGCCCCTTCCCCCAGGTGCCGACATCCAGGAAAGTGTCGCCGGGGCGGTCCAACTTCGCAGTCAGGCGCCAAAACCCGGGCGTGTGGCCGGTCCCTCCAGCGGGCGGAGCGGTGAACGGGAGACGGTCGAAAACACCCGCGCCCTCGCGATAAGGCAGCGGGAAGACCTGCCAGCCGGTCAATTCCGGCCCGCTGCCGAGGCGCACCGGCGCCTGGAGCCCCTTGCGGTCGTGGACCTCGGGGCCGAAGTTCACCCGGCCCATGGTCTCGACGAGAATGTCGAGCGTCGCGGCCGCACGCCGGGCGGGCAGTGCCACCTTGAACTTCCCGCTCCGCCGGTCCATCACCCCGAGCCGCTCACCGGCAAGGAAGACGTAGCCGAAATCCCGCACCCCGGCTGCCTCGAGGGTGGCGGCCGGCCCGGCGGGGACCGTGGTGCGATAGAGAATGCAGCCGTAGCCCTCGTCATACTGCTCCATGTTGCGCGGCCGCTCGTCGCGCACGCCCCCGGGCAGGTTGGCGAGGAGCGGTGTCCAGCCGGAGGCCGCGACGGATGGGAACGTGATGACTGGATTCCGGGGCGAGGGCTCCGGCAGGGTCTCCCCCGGGGCCAGATGGCGGGCGAAGAGTTCGCGCGTCTTCTGGAACTTCTCCCCCACCCACCCCGCCTCGCTGATGGGGGCGTCGTAATCGTAGCTCGACGTGTCCGGCTTGAACGGACGGTCGGCCCCGGACCACCACCCGAAGGTGGTACCGCCGTGCGCCATGTAGATGCTGAACGAGCCGCCCACCCGCAGCATGTATTCCAGATCGGCAAGGTAGCGCGGAGTGTTGCCGAGGTGATGCGGCGAGCCCCAAGTGTCGAACCAGCCGGGATAAAACTCACCGCACATCAGCGGCCCCGCGGGCAGCACCTCGCGCAGCGCCCGGAAGCCGCCGGCTGGATCGGCCCCGAAATTCACCACCGGAAACAGATCGGGCCGGTGGCCGTCGCGGAGGTGGGACGGCGGATCGCAGTCGAAGAGCGGCACATCGAAACCGGCGTCCACCATCGCCTGGCGGAGCGTGCCCATGTAGCCGGCGTCCTTCCCGTAGAAGCCGTATTCGTTCTCCACCTGGACCATGAGGATCGGTCCGCCGCGCGTGATCTGGAGCGGGCCGAGCACGCGGCCGACCTCACGCAGGTAGCGGCCGGCGGCGGCGAGATAGCGCGGGTCGCTGGTCCGCAGGCGGATGTCGGGCTCCTTGAGCAGCCACCAGGGGAAACCGCCCATTTCCCATTCAGCGCAGGAATAGGGCCCGGGGCGGAGGATCACCCAGAGCCCCTCCCCGACGGCGAGACGGCAAAACTCGGCGGCGTCGGCCTGGCCCGACCAGTTGAACTGCCCCTCGATCGGCTCATGCAGGTTCCAGAAGAGGTAGGCGCACACGGTGTTCAACCCCATGGCACGCGCGGTGTGCAGCCGATCCCGCCAGTACTCGCGCGGCACGCGCGGCGCGTGGAGTTCCCCGCAGCGAATCTGGAGCGGCTGGCCGTCGAGGAGGAACGTGTTGGTGCCGATGGCGAAGGTGTGGGCCGCGGCCCGGGCGGTCGGCGCGCCGGCGGTGGCGAGGCAGGCGGTGAGCGCGAGCGCTGCGAGACCACGGGAGATACGCTTGTGCATGGGGGGAGAGTACGCCGCATCGCCCGGGAGGACGCAAGCCGGAATTGGGGGGGGGAAGTCGGAGGCCAAACGCCAAACGGCGGCCAAACGGCGGCGCTTGTTCCGCGTGGGAATCTTGTTAGGCTCCCCCTGATGCGAAGTCTTCTGACATGGGTGGGTCTGGTGTCGGCGGCGGGCGTGCTCGCCGCGGCGGCGGCGGAACGCAAATTCGACTTTTCGGAGGCGGTGGACGGCCGCCCCCCGGCCGCGTTCCGCAGCACGGTCTCCGGCACCGGCAAGCCGGGCGACTGGCGGATCATCCTGGACGAAGTGCCGTCCCTGCTGCCGCCGATCACGCCCGGGGTGGCCTCGCACGCCCGGCGCCCGGTCCTCGCCCAACTCTCGCAGGACCCCGCGGACGAGCATTACCCGCTGCTGGTGCTGGAGGACGAGGTCTTCGCAGACTTCACGCTCACCACCCGGTTCAAACTGGTGGGCGGCACCAACGAGCAAATGGCCGGCATCGCCTTCCGCATCCAGGACGAGAAAAACTACTACTACGTGCGCGCCAGCGGCCTGGGCGGGACATTCTATTTCTTCAAGTTCGTGAAGGGGGAGTTGATCGGCCCGATCGGCTCCAAGGCCGCGATCGCCCCGGGGGTCTGGCACGACCTCGGGGTCGAGTGCCACGGCAGCGAGATCACCTGTTCGCTCGATGGCAAGCCGGTGATCCCCAAGCTGCTGGACACCACCTTCACAAAGGGAAAGATCGGGTTCTGGACCAAGTCGGATTCGGTGAGCTATTTCGCCGCGACGCGGATGGAATACAAGCCGGTGATCGCACCGGTGCAGACCGCGGTGGCGGATACCCTCAAGAAATACTCCCTGCTCCTCGGCCTGAAACTCTACGTCGCCGGGCCGTCGCCGCAGTCCACCCGGGTGGTGGCGGCGAAGGACCGGGCCGAGATCGGCCAGGCGGGGGGCACCTCGGAACTCGGCACACTCACCCACGGAACGATCTACTACGGCAAGGAGCAGGACGCGGTCTCGGTGGTGATGCCGTTGCGGGATCGGAACGGGGAGATCACCGCCGCGCTGCGGCTGCGCATGCGGTCTTTCGCCGGCCAAACCGAGCAAAACGCCCTGGGCCGCGCCCAGCCAATCGCCAAACACCTGGAAACCCGGCTCTTGGGGCTCAAGGACCTGGTGGATTAGAGCGTGTCCCAAAAATACTCCGGGGCGTATTGCGGCGGGGCTGGCCGGCTGGCGTCGTTGCGCCTCGGTCACAGATTTCTCCCGGATATGCTCCCTCGTTGCGCCTCGCCATCCAGCCAGCCGCGCTCGCAATCCGCCCGTCGGCCTATTTTCAGGACACGCTCTTAGACCGCCGCAACGGATCAGGGATTGACTGGCTGGGGACCGTCCGGGAGCAGGATCGGTTTCGGCGGAGGGATGTCCGACTTCACCACCCGGCGCGCCCCCCCTACGACTTGGATCTTCCCCTCCTCGATCACCTGCAACCGCGGCCGGGTGCTGACGTAGTCGAAGGTCTGCCGCAGGATGAGGTCGCCGTCCGGTGTGAACACATGGTGCCAGAAGGTGCGCGGACCGTTTTGGTAGAGGATGTGCAGGTTGCTGGCGGAATCGACCAGGTGTTCCGGCCGGCTCAACGAGAGGAGGGGGCCGACACTCACGACCTTGATCGGGCGGGCCCCGCTGGCATCAGTCACGCGCAGATAGAGGCGGATTTGGCCCCGGAGATAGTTGGCCTGCTGGAGGATATACCGGCGGATTTCCGGATCCGCGGGCGGGGCGTTGGTGGGCAGCGGAACGCCGAACGACTGCTCCCACATCTTGATGCCGTTGATGATGTCAAACGCCTCACCCTGACTGTTCACCTCGCGCGCCCACTCCTTGATCTTGACGGTCGCGGAGAGCTTGTAGCTCCCCGCCTCATTGAGGGCGAAGTAGGGGGCCAGATTGACCCGTTTGGTGCCGGTTTCGGAGGATTCGAGGGAGAATGGCCCCTCGACCGGCACGTCGGCCGTCTGGGCCACGGCCGCGCCCTGCTGGGTCTCGATGGTGAAATGGAGCCAGTCGGGACCGGCGCCCAGCCGGACCGTCTGGCCCGATTGGTTCGTGATCCGCACCGCCACCACCATCGGTTCCCCCGGCAAGAATTGCTCCTGCGGCAGCTTGACCTCGACCGTCATTTGCGCCGCGGCTGGCACCACGGCCAGGGCCATGGCCCAAGCGCACCCCCAAGCCCACAAAACTCCTCGTTTCATGGGGTCACTTTAGACTCGCCGCCGGGCGTGGCAAGCCTTTTGGCCTCCCCCGGCGGCCGCTCGTTCCGGAACCGCACCTTCACCGTGTACGCCTGGCCGTCCGAGAACGATTTGGCCGCCCAGTGGGCGATGAAATCCTCGACCCGGTGGCGCCCGGTCTCGCGCACCAGGGAGATGTTCGCGCGGGCCTTGAGATACGCCAGGGAGGTGATCGATTCCCGCAAATGCCGCATCGCCTCATCGCGGTCCCGCAACAGGCTGTCCCGCTTCACCTCGTAGGTAATCTGGGAGGCATCCACGGCGGGCGGGTTGAACTGGATCAAGGGCGCCACCACCTGGATGACACCACCCTCGATCCTGAAATCCCAGGCGCCATCCAAATCCAGATAATAGGTGTAGGTGACCGGCGCGGACGCCTGGACAATCAGGTCGGGCAGCGGCACCAACCCGAAAGCGATACTCGACTCGTCCCGCCGGGTGAACAGCTCGGTCTGGTGCAGGGTGGCGAACTGGAGAAACTCGCTCCCCGAGATCGTGGTCGCATAGCTCGTGAAGGTGGTGGTGATGGTCCCCTGCCGGAAGGCCGACGCGACCTTCACGGCCTCCTCGCCGACCCGGACTGCGACCTGGCCGGCGCGGTCCAACGCCTCACCCGGCAGGCGGCGGCAGGATTCGAAGAGGTGGACTCCGGCAAGGATCAGCGCCAGCCCCACGATCACGAACGCCGCCGGCCAACGCCAGGCGGTCACCGCGGACGCCGCTCCCGAATTCGGTTCATCATGCATGGCAACCTCATCAATCCAGACCGCGGTCGAACAAGTCGTCCTCGTCCAGCCCCAGGTAATGGCCCAGTTCGTGGAGGTAAGTGGTGCGCACCTCCTCCCGGAAGCCGGCCTCATCCTCCCCCGCCTCGTCCCAGATGTTCGCCAGGAACAAATCGATCCGCGCCGGCAGCGACCCGCCCGACTGTTCCTCGAAGGCAAACTCAGGGCCGGAGAAGAGGCCCAACGTGTCGGGTTCCACCCCCTCCTCCAGCAAGCCCTGGCCGGGCACCTGCCCGAGGATCACCGGCACCGCGGCGGCGCGCTCCCGCAGCGGCGCGGGAAGAGCCGCGATTGTGGCGGCGACCTCCTGCCGTGCCATACTTTCCAAGCGCCCCCATCGGTTCTGCATGGGCACAATGTGCGGGATTTGCCGCTGCGGTGCAAACCTCGGGGAACCGGGGCGCAAGACAGGGGGGGGACGCCCGTGCCAGGACATCGATCGGCGGCTGCCGCACCGGAATGGGATCTTGCCAGATTAGGCATTGAGTTGTACGATGAACTGTCGCTTGCGACTTCGTCATCGTCATGGAGGGAGCACCGAAAACCAATCCGCGGCAGGAGACCCTTGAGGTCGGCCAGGGGGAGGTGGGAAACCCCGGCACCAGTTCCGCCCGGAGCCAGACCCGGGAGGAGTTGCTGATAGTGGATGACTCCCCGGCGGTCCTAAGGTTGCTGGCCACGCTCTTCCAGCGCGAGGGGCGGGCGGTGCGCCTCGCCGCAAACGGCGCCCTGGCGCTCGAATCGGCCCGCCAATGCCCGCCCGACCTGATCCTGCTCGACATCATGATGCCGGACATGGACGGCTACGAGGTCGCCCGCCGGCTGAAGGCTGAGACAGGCCTGGGATCGGTGCCCATCATTTTCGTGAGCGGCCGCACCGAGGTGGGGGACAAGCTCCGGGCCTTCCAGCAGGGGGGCGTTGACTTCGTCACCAAGCCGTTCCACCTGGAGGAGGTGGAGGCGCGGGTGGAAACTCATCTGGCCCTGCGGCGGCAGGCCCGGGAGTTGCGTGAGAGCTACCGCGCCCTGAAGGAACTTGAGGCGGCGCGGGACGGCCTGTTCCACATGATCGTGCATGACATGCCGGCACCCCTGATGGCATTGAGCACCGCGCTAACCTTGATTGAACAGGACCTGCCGTCCGGCTCGGTGCGGGCCGGCCAGGGCGTGGCGTTCGCCCAGCGAGCTGCGAACGAGCTCGGCGCCATGGCCGGGGAGTTGCTCGATGTCAGTCGCCTGGAGACCGGCCGGATGCCCCTCGCGCGCGGGCGCAGAGACCTCGTGCGAACCACCCGGGAGGCCATGGAATTGATCGCGCCTCTCGCCCAGAACCGGCCCGTGAAACTCCTCGGGCCGCCCGCCGTGGAGGCGGTTTACGATGAGGACCTGGTCCGTCGGGTCGTGGCGAACCTCCTGTGCAATGCCTACAAGTCCACCCCTGACGGTAGTGAAGTCGTCGTCGAGGTTGGCCGGGAGGATGACCGTGCGCGGGTGACCGTCAAGGACTGCGGCCCGGGGATCCCGCCGGGCTTTCAGTCCGCGATATTCCAAAAGTTCAGACCGTCCGATCCCGGCCGCAAGGCCCTCGGGTCCGGGCTTGGGCTCGCCTTTTGCCGACTGGCGGTCGAGGCCCAGGGAGGCAGCATCCAAGTGGTGAGCGAGGCCGGAAAGGGGAGTTCCTTCTCGTTCACGCTCCCGGCGGAGGATGCGGCGGCGGGCTGAGGGCCGGCAAAACGTGCGGCCGGGGCCGGTTCAGGCTGGCTCCTCCGGCGGAGGGGGCGGAACATCGGGATCGGATCCCGGTCCGTCGGGCTCCGCAGTGTTGAGATCCCCCCCAATCGGCTGCATTTTGTCGAGCCCCCAGCGCCGGGCGTAAGCCACCATGTCACGGTCGTTGTGCAGGGAGAGCTTGAACCGAATGTTGCGGCGGTGGGCGTGGACCGTGGCGAGCGCGATGCCGAGGGCGCGCCCGATTTCCTCGTCGGACTCGCCCACCGCGACCCGGCGGAGGATCTCCTGCTCGCGCAGGCTGAGGATTTTCTGGAAGGCGTCCGGGCTCGAGAGCCACTCGCTCTGGACCTGCAAGAACACCGGGCTGAAGCAGGTCTTGCCCTGGCTGACGGAGCGCATGGTCTCCAGCAGTTTGTCCAGCGGCTGGCTTTTCTCCACGAAACCATGCAGGCCGATGCGCACCGCGCGCCAGATGGTGTGGGGGTCGATTTGGGCCGTCAGCGCAATGAGCCGGGTCTTCGGCAGCCGGAAGCGGAGCGCCTTGGCCAGCGCCAACCCGTCCATCCCCGGCAATTCAATGTCCAAGAGCGCCAGATCGGGCTTCACCTCCAGACAGAGCTTGAAGCCGGTCTCCGCGTCCGCCGCCCGCCCCAACAAGTCAAATTCAGGCAGGCCCGCCAGCCAAGTGCCGAGCACCTGCGCCAAGAGCGCATGATCCTCAATCATGACAACCCCCACCTTCACTGCCGGGGGGCTGCACGGCATTCTGACGTTGTCCGGTATCTCCATGCCTCCCGGACCAGGAGGGGCACACCCTTGCCTGATCTTGAGCAGACCTTAACAGGATGCCCGGGGACTGTCAACTCGACTCACGACGCGACTCACGACGCGGGGGGGGGCCGCCACCGCGCCCGCGCACCGACCATCGCTCGCGCAGGCCGGCGGCTGAACGAGGGGGGGCGAACTTGGTCCGCCCTCCGCCGGGGCGCCAGCCATGGTCGCGACCGGAGCGGTGGCCCTCGACAATTAGACGAATTTCACTGGCGCCAGCCGCCAGTTGGGCTTACCATAAAGAAGGTATTTTATGTTTTGTTCAGAGGAGTAATCACGAACTAGCTTGACGAGGCGAATTTGACAAACTACTATAAATTGTGCTGTTAGAGTCACTTAAGCTGTTTTGCGACGCGGTCGAAATGCAGAGCTTCACCCGCGCCGCGCGTGTCGGCGGCGTCACCCAGTCGGGCGTCAGCCAAACCGTGTTCTCGATGGAGCGCCGCTTCAAATGTCGGCTTTTCGAGCGCAAAGGCCGGAGTGTCCGCCTGACACCGCAGGGCGAGGTGGTGTACCGAGCCGGATTGGAAATCGTCGGACATTACGATCACATGGTCGCGGTGATTCAACACTGCCGTGGCGTGCTGGACGGCGAGTTGCGGGTCACTGCCATTCCGAGCATTGGCCTCGGGCTGCTCCCCGCGGTGCTCCGGCGCTACATGAAGGAGGCGCCGCTGGTGAACACCCGGCTCACGTACCAGGGCCCGGGCGAAGTGCTCCACAGCATCTCCTCCAAGCTGGCGGATTTCGGCCTCATGGCGAATCCCCCCAAGGACCCACGCTTCAACATCGACGTGTTCGGCTCGGACCGCTTGGTGCTGGCCTGCCCGGCGGGCCATCCGCTGGCCGGAAAGCGCAAAGTTGGCATCAAGGAACTCAAGGGCGTGGCCTTGATCAGCCTGCTGCCCGACGACCCGACGCAGCAACTCGTCGAGGCCCTGCTTTCCCGCTACCGCGTGGACGTGCGGCGCGCGGGCGAACTGAACCACGAGGCCAGCGTGAAACTCGCGGTCGAGGCCGGAAACGGCGTCGCCTTCCTGCCCGAGTCAATGATCGGCGGGAAAGGGAGTGACGAGCGCGTGGTCGGGGTCGCCTTGGAAGAAGCCCCCACCCGGAAGCTGGCGATCGTCTATGCGCACACCAAAGTGCTCTCCCCGGCGATGAAGCACTTCATGCAAGCCCTCACCACCGGCGCCTGATCGGGGGTGCCCCCCCGGACGGCCGCCCGCGCCAGTTTGTTCGGCTGAGGCGGGAGCCGCTTCCAAATCTCCCGCGCCCTTCCCGCTCCATTCCTGGTTTGCCCCCCGGAGGGGCGGGTGGCATGATGGCACCGGTTCCCGTGATGCCTGCCGTCCACTGCAAGGAGGGGGCACGCGGGGCCAGATCCCGGAACAGACCATGAGCAAACACCCATCCGTCACCCTCGCGGGCGCGCTGGCTTTCGTGCTGGCAGCCTCCTGCCACACCCCCTCCACCTCCCGCGCCGAGGTCCGCCTCCCCAAAGTATTCGGCTCCCACATGGTGCTCCAGCGTGAGAAGCCGATCATCATCTGGGGCTGGGCCGCCCCCGGGGAGGAGGTCACGGCCAAACTCGGCGCCGAAACTCGCACCGCCCAGCCCAACGAGCGCGGTGAGTGGCAGGTCCGCTTTCCGGCGTTGACCGGTGGAGGGCCGCTCAAGCTGGCGGTCGCGGGGGCCAACCGCATCGAGTTCGAGGACATCCTCGTAGGGGAGGTCTGGCTCTGCTCCGGCCAGTCGAACATGGAGATGGGCATCGGCGCCGCCAAGGACGGGCAGGCCGAGATCGCCGCCGCGGACCATCCGGAAATCCGCCTGCTCAAGGTGGAGAAAAGCTGGACCCCGCTGCCCCAGGATGACTTCAAAGGAGCCTGGGCCGTCTGCTCGCCCAAGACGGTCGCGGAGGGCGGTTGGTCCGGTTTCTCGGCCGCGGGGTATTACTTCGGCCGCG
>Ga0182030_10014718_pt1 | contig 15410 bp, 19 predicted proteins | sample 812S3MmetaG_FD_121299 | JGI IMG/M metagenome (GOLD analysis project Ga0182030, IMG submission 121299) | Permafrost microbial communities from Stordalen Mire, Sweden - 812S3M metaG (Illumina Assembly) | ecosystem: Environmental > Terrestrial > Soil > Wetlands > Permafrost | place: Sweden... | reverse complement strand
TCATCCGGATGACGGATTCACTTCTGTCTCACGACAGCGGTTCGTCAGATCGGGTGGCACTTGACCGAGTAGCTCGCTCCGGAACTCTCATCCATGTCCATCCAGATGCCGACCTGCGTCGGCTGATCCGGAAACACCGTGGTGATCTGGCGATCCGTAATGCTGGCTTTTTCGTCGTTGCTCACGTAGATGCCCTGGATCTGTGTCGTGCAACGCAGGATGCGCTTGTCTTGGTTCGTCACGAATACCGTGTAATAGACCTCGTTGTTGTTGTAGCCGGCGAGTCCCCACTTCGCCTCGCTGACGAAATGCGGCGCGTCTGCGGCTGGCGCCGCTTTGTCGGCAGCCGCGCTGTCGGCTGCGACAGCCGGCGCCGCGGGCAGCGCTTGCCTCGGCCGGGCGGCTCGCGACGGCGCGGACGCGAGCGCAGTGACATCGTCCGCCACGCTTGCGGCGGCGGCTAGGCAGAGGAGAGCAATCAACGGCGAATTTTTCATTCCAATCTCCCGACAGCGTCACGATCGATCTGCACCGATCCTTTCGTTGATTTGGCTTGTGACAGTGACCAAACAAAATCCAGCGGTTGAAAAATCGGCCGCATGTGCCCGTCGGACCTAAGCCCTCGGTACCACTCGGACAGGGGTAGTCCGGAAAAGCCGCGGCGCTGCCGCGCATCGGCCGGCGCATCGTTCATCCTCGAATCGAAGATCGGCAGCCGCGCGGGCGCGCCCGCGATGACGCCGATCGACGCGCGCGAATGACACGTGATGCACGACGCCGTTTTCTGCAGGCCGGTCTCGAGTTCCGAGTTCGCCAACAGTTCGGGCCTGCCTTCCAAATCCACGTAGCCCGTCAGAGTGCCGCGCAGCCGATAGTATTGCCACACCGTGCCTTCGAGACCGATGTTAGGCGGTGCAAGATTGCAATCGGTCCCGGTGGCGGGACACGAATATCGATCTCTGGACGGCAACTGCCATCCCTCGCTGTCCGCCAACGCCGGATTGTCAACCTGTTCGAAGGTCGCCCAGAACCAGTGGGGTAGATCCTTCGAGACGATGTGCAAAGCCGTGAGCCCATAGAGCCGTTTCGTGCCATCGGCAAGCGTCACCAGTGTGGTGTGATAGCGCGAGCTTTCGCTTTCGCTGATGGGCCGCCATTTCGCCTTGACTTCCTTGGCGCCATACGGAAAGGACACCGTGCGATTTTGGTCAAAGGCGCGAATTTGTCCCTCGAGAGTGTAGAGTTCCCGAGCGCGGATGTACTCGTAAGTCTGGCGGTTCATGCGAATTTCAGTCAATCGTTTGGCGGCGGCGATGGGATCGGCGAGCGGCACCATGGCGCCATCGACGATATGCCTCGCTTTCAGCAGATCTTGCAGGGAAAGCGTCTCGAAGCGGCGCTGGGGCGCGGCCGGATGCGCGGGGTCGGCGTGCGCCCAAGGCCCTGGATCCTTGCCATCCTCCAAATAGACATCTCCCGCGCTCTGCCAGGACTCCCAAACCACAGGCCGATCCGCGCCTAGTTGCGCCGTACGATCCGCCGCGCGCGTCATGGGGGAGGCGGGCCAATTGAGCGCGACGAATAGGCGCCAGGCGTATTCGTCGCTGCGGTTTGCCGCCGCCGCTGCGTCGTGTGGCTCTCTCCAGGGTGCCTGCCAGTCGAGAGCGATCGCGCTGTTCGCCGCGAGCGCCGCCAGCAACAGCATCGTGGTCCGCGATCCGCGGTGCCGATGGGTTGCGCTGCGGGTGCCGCGTATGACAGTCACGGCGCGATGTATCCGTCGTTCAATGTCTCAAGGAACGCGATCAGATCGTCAATTTCCGGCTCCGACAGCGCCGGTTCGGCACCCGGCTTGCGATCGAGCGGCGGATCGTGGTCGATGTTGTCGGGATACCCCGGAGGCAGATCATCGAACCGGTGCACGCTGCCGTCCGGATTTCGGGGGTAGTATCTTTCGGGGTACAAGTCGCGCTCATTATAGAAGTGCAGCACATCGCGCAGCGACGTGAATACGCCGTTGTGGAAGAACGCCTCGCGCGTCGCGGTATTGCGCACGGTCGGTGAGCGAAAGAAACCGCAATATTGCCGTTTGTCCAAGAAGTCCTGGCGCGTCGGGCCGCACAGCCCCAGGTCGTAATAGGCTGGATCTGCGTTCGCGGCAATGCCTGGATTGCGCGGCACTCCGACATTGACGAAATCGAAGTCCGTAAAGGGCGGCGGCGTGCCGGCGCGGCTGACGCCGAGGTGACAGCTCGCGCAGTTGCCCTTGGCGGGATCCTTGAATAATTTGACACCCCGCTCCTCCTGCTCGGTCAGCTCGATATCGCCCCGCAGGAACTCATCGTATCGGCTGCTATAGGGATAAAATTCCTCAGGGACTTGCTGAAATGCTTCGAGCGCCTGCAGGCCCGCCTCGAACGCGCGCTGCGGATCCCTGAAAATCCCTGAGCCAAACGCGGTGCGAAATTTCGCCGCATATTGTGTCTTGCTCAGTCTCGTTGCCACCTCGGCCGGGCTGGCATTGGCCATCTCGTTGGCGGCGAGCAGCGGAATCGCCGCCTGCTCGTGCAGGCTGGCGGCGCGCCCATCCCATGTGAATCCGCCCACGGGCCCGATGTCGCCGTCCCCAAAGCGGTATTGCTCCCTGAACTGGGGAGCGCCATGCAAGTAACGGAGCGAGGGCACCGCACGAGTGCCCGGGTGCCGCATGTCCGGACCGCCAAGGGCCAGCGTTTTGCCCGGCGGCGGTCCGTAGGCGTACTTCGGATCGTGGCAGGTCCCGCAGGCGAGCTTCCCGGACGCCGACAGCGAAGGATCGAAGAACATCAATCGGCCGATCTGCACAAGCACGGCCGCCGGCGGACCTTGCGCACTCTGTTCGTTGGGCGCACCTGAGGCCGCTGCTGCGTCGGAACACGAGGCGGCTCCGGCCGACGTTATACCACCCGCGATCAGAATCCCGAGCACGAGCCCACTCGATCCCACCTGTATTACTCCACCTCGCAGCACGCAGACTACGCACCTTAGGGCGGGATTGTGAAAACGGCGTGACGGGCTGGACGGCCTGCCCAATGGCCGATTCCTGAACTGAGGCGTACAGAGGCGCCGCTGATTGCCGAGGGCGTCAAGGCCGGCTGTGTCGGCGGAGTGGCCGAGGCATGGAGCATCCTGGCTCCCCACCGGCTCAAGAGCCAGTCGCGAAGCTGAATCACCAGTTCATGGACTTTACCGCCGCGTGGCACGGTCGGGGCGTTGACATAAGCAGGCGGGCTGCTTTTTAGCTGCACCGTCACACGACTGCGGTACTATTGAGGTCCGGGAAATAATAAAACCAACGGTTATCAACAGGGAGTAGTTGTGCGCAATACAGTTCGAACGCTGGTGGTATCGATGCTCGGTCTGTTCCTCGCCGCGTGCGGCGGCGGTTCCGGTTCACCATCGAATCAATCCCCGGCCTCCACGCCCAGCGCAACAATCAAGGCCGTCAATGGGGTGGGTGTCTCGAGTTCCGACGGAGCCGTCCAGGCGCTGCTGGGGGCGACGATTCAGCTGTCAGGCAGCGCGAATTCGACGAGCACGATTGCGAGTTACCTGTGGACATTGACTTCGAAGCCAAGCGGCAGCACGGCGACAATCGCGACGCCGAGCGCCGTCGCCGCGTCCCTCAAGCCGGACCTTGACGGCAGCTACACAGTCCAATTGGAGGTCACGGACGCAAACGGGATCACCGGCACGCAGAGCGCGACAATCGTCGTGAGTGGATCGATCCCGGTCGCCTCGGTCGTGGCAACGGTTCAGTTCAACGGCACTTCAACGACCAAACCCTCCGAAGCAATCGATGTCGGCACCGTGGTCGCTCTCGATGCCTCCGCATCCTCCGTTCCTAGCGGCGACGCCGTCTCGATCTCGTTCATGATGACGACACGGCCTGCCGGAAGCTCCGCGGCGCTCGTCAGTTCGGACACCAGCAGCCGCTTCACGGCGGATGTCCCCGGCACCTACGATGTGAGGGTCCGTGCGACGGATCAAACCGGGGAATACTCGGACGTCATCTACGTATTTCAGGCCAACCCAGCACCTTCCGCGGTCATCGTCGCCAGCGCTTCCCCGACGACCGGCGCGAGCAATGTTTTGAACGCGGCCACCGGCTATGTTGTGGTGCTGAACGGCAGCGGCAGCGCCTCCGCCGCAGGGGATACGGTCAACTACACCTGGTCGCTCATCAGCAAACCCGCGGGCAGCGGCGCGGCCTTGTCGGCGGCCACTGGCGCGAGCGTCAACTTCATTCCGGACTCGGTCGGCAATTACATGGTCTCACTGGTGGTCACCGATGCCTCTACCGGCGCCAACAGCACCTTCACCACCACCGTCGAAGCGAGCCAGGGACCCACGGCGGTCGTCTCCGGCAGTGCGACGCCGGTCGCCGAGGCGAACGCCCCCACCTTTGCATCCTCGGTCGGAGTACCTGTGACGCTGCGCGGCAGCGGCAGTTACGAGTTGGGTGGAGCATCACTCACTTACTCGTGGAGCTTGACGTCGGTACCGGCGGGCAGCCATGCGTCGATCAATGCACCAGCATCGGCGAATACGAAGTTCACTCCCGACGTCGTCGGTGCGTACATCGTGCAGTTGAGAGTGACAGACCCGGTAGGCGAATCGGCGATGCAATCGGTCACGGTCAATGTCGGCAGCTATCCGCCGACCGTGGTGCTGAGTCAATCCCAGGTTTCGGCACTTCTGGGCGGCACGGTGAGCGTGTCGGCGGCCATGAGTTTTGATCAAAACGCGGATCCGTTGACGTTCATCTGGTCCATCGACTCGCGGCCCGCCGGATCGACCGCGAGCATCATCGGCTCGACGACCGGGTCATCGATTTCATTCAAGCCGGATGTCGCGGGCTCCTACACCGCGTCGGTCACTGTCAGCAACGGCAGTCTCTCGACAGTCGGCGAAGTCTCGATCGTTTCGTTCGGCGCCGCCTCGGGAACCGTCCCGCTGAGCTACGCTCCGTTGCTCGCCCATTACAGCAAGGCGACCGACAAACTGATATTGATCGCCACTAATCCGAATGCACTGCACATTGTTGATCTCATCCACACCACCGACGCGTCGGTTCCACTACCGGCTGCGGTCAAGGACTTCAGCCTGAGCCCCGACGGCACGCGCGCCGCGGTGCTGCACGAGGGTGTGGTGAGTGTGGTCAATCTCACGACAGCCGCGCTGCTTAACTCGTGGCCCACGGGCGGTTCGCAAACCACGGTTCAAATTTCTAACGCCGGACTGATTTACGTCAGCGGCCAGACCGGGGGCCAATGGGTCACCCCCGGCATGACCGTGCTGAACGCCGGCACCGGTGCGACAGTTGCGACAAACAGCAGTGGGGCCACGTTCTACGGGACGATGGAGGGCATTCTGTCGGATCAGGTCAACAAGATCTTTGTTGTCTCCAATGGGCTCTCGCCGACCCAGATCTACGCGATATCGTTGGATCCAACCACCGGCTTCCCGACCACCATCGCGGGTACACCCTACTGGGGGGACTACCCGATGTCCGGTCCTTTCTGGCTGGCGGGCGATCAGAGCCTATTGTTCACCGCGTCCGGTACCTACTTCAGCACCGCCACGCTGGACTACGTCGGCACATTCAGCGAGACGAGTGCAGTCATCTCAATGAGTCATTCGAGCACGGCGCAGGAAGCGGTCGTGCTGGTCGAGTCGGGAGAGTACTACCTGAGCAATCAGGCCTACTCTGCGTCCTACCAGCGTTTCACCGGCTCGCTGCTGTTTTCGGCTCCAAGTGTGCCGCTACCGCTGATCGCCGGCGTGCAAAGCTACGGCCTCGACATCTTTCATTCGTCGACGAACGCCCATGTAATCGTGGTGCAAACGGGCACGAGCCTGCCGACGGGTGCGAATGCGCAGTATTTCGCGATTTTGCGCTGAGCACGGCGCGGCCTGGAGGGATACACAATGCGGCTCCCTGCGGCCCGAGCGCAGGTTTCCTAACTGATGTGTTCCTCGAATTGACCACCGAGCTTTCGATAAAGAAGCTTGGCAAGCGGGTCGTATTCAAAAAAGGAGACCGCTGCATCCATCCACGTCAGCGGCCGCGCACGGGCGAGATCGCGCGCGCTTCTCAGCAGCTGCGACGGCACCGAAGATGGAGAAGGGTCAAATACTTCTGCCTCATGAGAATCCTGCTCGTCCGCGATCACGCTCCGGTTCACCTTTGAGAACACGTGCTTTCCGCCATCCGTCTCATAAATTCGATACTCCTGCCACTGCCCCTTGGGTGCCGAGGCCGGCGCCGCAGACGCGAGCAGCTTCCCGGTAAATGCTAGATCCGCTTTGCCGTCTCTAATGACAATATGTTCTTTCTGAACCCCGACATCAGGATCGTCATCGAGGACGGGTAGGCGACTCTGCATTTTAATTTTGGCCTCCGAGACTTCCTTGCGCGGAAACTTCTCCTTATCCTTGGGCGATGAGTCCTTGGACGGTGACTTTGGCTCCTGACCGTGAATGGCCTCACCACGGGGCGCACTTGATTTTGCTGCAATAACTCCCGGTAGTTAGACCCACTCTTTACCTCGAGGATTTTCGGCCTGGTCCAAGACGGCAGCAATTGCTCCAGGTAGAGCTCGATCGGAAAGCGGAAAATGCCCCTCATGTTGATGCCCTCGGTGCGCGTCGGTGCGCATCGTGCAATCAATTCCGGCGGTATTGCGCCGTTTCGGCGCCGCGCCCAGCGATCGAAGATCGCCTGCATTTTCGCGGTGTTCCACGCCATGACGATATTGGCGAGCAGGCGCAACGGGTCGGCGACGGCCTGCATTTCGTCCTCGCTCTTCGCTTGATAGTTGGCGACGCGGCCGGTGTAGATCAGGCGCTTCAGTGCGTTGGTGGCTTCGCCGCGATTGAGCACGCGCAGCAGCTCGCGCCGGAAGGCCGGATTGACAAAGTAATCGGCCGAAAATATCGTCCGCAGCAAGCGTCCGATCCCCACACCGACCTCATACAGTGGATCGCCGCGTGCAGCGGAACCAAAGCGTGCCATCACGCTGACGGCGCTGGTGTGACCATTGTGGACCGAGGCGATCAAATGAACCCACGGGTCCCAGTGCGTCGGCACCTCGCCGAAATCCAAGTTGGCCTCGCGAATCGGCTTCAGAATCTCGGGTACCTCGCCGCCGTGAGGTAGATACAGATCGCGGTCTTTGAGCGCTTTCAATCGCGGACACATGTCGAAGCCGGCTCCATGAGACAAGGCCATGCCAAGGTCGGTGGGTATCAACGGCGAGTTGGGCGATGTCGAAGCCGTCTTGTCGTAGCACGACCTCGATGGCCACGCCGACTTGCCGCTCATTGAGCACGAAGGGTTCAGCTCACGCGGGCTCTGCTTCAAATCGAAAAATGTGGCTTGCCACGAGTTCATTGCACGCCCCTGGGCCGGGGTGCAATAGCTTCTCAAAAATCACGAGCAGCAAGTGATTGTTCTATTGGGAAAAATCCCCGGTCGTCACTATCATTACCTAGAAATCCTACCGGGAGTTATTGCAGCAAAATCAAGTGCATCCCTAACGGTCCGCCGTGCTAATCTTAAAAAATGCTTACCCTGAAATTAATCGTTGAACGTCACTCTGACGGCTTTTTGGCCTACCCACTCGGATTACGGGGTGTCGTAATGGGCCAGGGCGACTCCTACGAGGCGGCCTTGGCGGATGCCAAATCGGCTGCACAATTTCATATTGAGACCTTTGGCACCGACGCCTTTGACGAGGATAGCGACGTCGAAGCCGCCTATGTCGCTGAGGGCAATATCGCCGTCGTATGAAATTTCCGGTCGATGCACCGCGCAGCCGGGTCGTTGAAGCGCTGCAAACATTGGGTTTTCAGATCGTGCGGGAACGCGAACATATCGCTATGCGCAGAACGAACGCCGATGGCACGACAACCCCGCTTACTTTGCCGAATCACACCACCTTGAAGGGCTCGACGTTACGAGCCATCTGCACGCAGGCTCAGATCCAACGCGACGAATTCTTGCGCGCATACGAGCGTAGCTGATGCGTTGGGCCGGCAACGTGCTGGTAGGCGTTTCCGTTCGTCAAAGTTCGCCCGGACGAGTGGCTTTTCCAATATTCCGTGAAAACCTCTGAAAACCTCGAAGGAATGACCGTCGAGCGGAAATTCAATCGACGGCGAGCGCCGGATCGTCGATTCTCCTCGCCGGCCGGGCGCTCGAGTCGAGCCCTGTGGCGGACGCGTTGGCGACTCAACAGCCGAACCCGCGCGAGGCGGCCACTCAACGAGCAGCTCGAGTTGCTGGGGTCGGAGGAGGAACTGAAGCGCCGCCAGGGTCTCGATGAGATGGAGCGGTTGCACGCCGGCCGTCGACACGACGTTCAGCGCCGTATCCCCCTTTAATCTGGGAGTCCCACGAATACCACAACATTGCCCAAGAAAGCCGCATCCAAAAAGCCACGGTCCGCGCGCCAGCAGGGCGTGTATATCCGGATGTCGGAGACGCTGAATCTCGCCGCCGCGCGGCGGGTACCGCTGCGGGCGATTTATGAGGCCGCCATCACCGCCTACTTGAGCCCGGGGCCCAGGACCAGCGCGATGCCATGCTCGCCCAACAGTTGAATCGCTTCAGCCGCGGCGTGGAATCGGTCGACTGGAATACCAAGCTGCTGGTCGCGATGATGCGCGATCAGATTGAACTCGATTTGCCCGCACCCATTGAAGGGAACGCCGTAGTGCCAACGAATTCGCTGTGTCGAGTCTTGTGTCGATGGTTGAAGCTGATATTGTGCTCGTGGATGATGTCGACCGGCTCGCCCGCGAGGTCAACGATATGAAGGCGCTGCCGCCAGCCAAGAAACGGCGCATCGGCTTCGTCATCGACGAGGATTGAGCCCGCTTGGAATTGGAGGTCACAATCTGTGACCGATCAGAAGTAGGGATTGTAACAATGCCGCTCTGTCGCTCGGATTACGCTGATGGGGGAGCGCCGATACCTCAGAGAGTGGATCGGCGCTTTTCAGTCGCCGCACCCATCAGGAATACGGGATGCCGAAACTTAAGACGACCCACAATGCTCGCAGCGTTCGCCGCATTGCCATCGACGGGCATTTTCTCGACGAGATTCGAACTCGGCTGCACGCCGATGCGAGTGCCAAGTCGCTGACCTATGCGTCAGCACCCATCGAGCGGCACCAGGCGATTGAGGACGAGGAGGGGATCACCTTAAAGATACCCGGGCTGACGGTGTTACAACTGTATAGCGACGGGATATTGCCGGTCGGTCCTCGCAAGTCCGTGGATCTGTCCATCGCCGGCCGCAAGCTGGGCGCCTTTTATCTTCAGTGGCTGCGCGGCCTGCCGGGCGATGAATTCGGCGCCCCCGTGCTGCTGCGATTCGAGCGCAAGCCGGCCAAGAAAGAGCAGCCCTATGATGTGAACGCGTGGCTGACCGGTCTCGTGCCGCTCAAACTCCAAGAAAAAGGCGTGCCTTTGACAAGCAGGTGCGCACCGCGCTCGATCACTACCAGCGAGGCGTGCTGATTGGGGAGTTGTCGTTGGGCGAGAAATTCGAGGGCGTGTTGCCGTGGGGCATGATCGATAACCGACCGTTCTTGCGCTGTCTGAGTGGACTCGGCCTATGCTTGTGGCGACTTGAGCGGTTCGAGGAAGCCGAAGCGGTGTTCGAGCGGCTCCTCTGGATGAGTCCGTCGGATAATCTCGGCATTCGGATTTTGTTACCGCGTGTGAAGGCAAGAAAGCCGTGGACGGCTGACGATCCCTAAGGATGTCGCCAATGAGCCCACGTAAACCCCCTCCCATTCCATCGACACCGCAGTCGGCCGCGTGGACGCAACCGTGCTGGAGGAACTACAGGAGAATTTAGATACCCACGAATTGCTGGAGCTGGTCGATGCGCTCGATGAATGGCGCGGCCGCATCGGCGACCCCGACGGCCTGCGCGCGGACGTGTTGCAGTTACACGCGATGGCGCACACGCTCCTGAACGGCGCGCCGCTCACTACCAATGTCGAGAACCTCGCGATTTGGGAGCCAGCCGACGCCTTGGAATCTGAATTGATGGAGATCGAGGAGGGCGCGAAGCGCGCGATAAAGCTCTTGCGTGCGCTGCTGAAATTGGCGCCGGATGAGTAGGGCAGGGCGGTGACATTACGAACTGCGTATACACGGGTGTTACGGTGATTGCCTTCCGGTGCTGAGCGGGCCCGGTTGAGTGACCGCTTGCCGCGCCCGACAGGAGTCGTTCAAAATCACTCCCGGCCAAGGAGCCAGTCAGCGTCAGTGAACAAGTTTCCAGAAAGCGGTCATCTGCCTTGGCTCCGTTTCCTTGGGTAGCTTGACTTCCGCCAACTTGGCTGGTGGGTGTACGGACAGGCGCTCAAAATTCGGCGGCTCGACGAGATCCGTTTGTCAAGTTCCGGCAGCGTGCTCCGGATGGACTGGACGGTCAATCGGAGCAGGCCCGCGTTTCATTACACGTACCCCTTGGACCGCTGCCAGAAGTGGCTAGCTGACATTGCCGGGCTGCCTCGGCTCGATCACTGTGAAGCACGGCTGGGTGTGTTGTCGCACAGACGCTGGACGTACGTGAGCCTAGATTCTCCGGACTGGCGCGGATTCGCTGTGCGGTGTTATGACCCTTCAATCTCAGCGGTAGTTTGCCGAGTGCGGCCCGCTTTCCCTCTCTTTTCACTTTGGAGCGTTCATGAAGACCTTGCTTGCTATGGCTGTTGGTACGGTGGCTCTGCTCGCTACCGATGTCGCGTTGGCGCAGAACGGAAACATGATGAATGGTGGCGGGTGGGGCATGGGCTGGATGGGCGGATACGGCGGGGTATGGGGGCCGATCTTGCTTGTCATCGTAATTGTCGGCGCTGTCGTGTTGATCATGCAGCGAAAGGCCAAGTGACGCACATGAAGAAATCGCTGGCAGTCGCCGTTGGTGCCATAGTTCTGCTTGCGGCAGGAATGTCTTGGGCGCAGGACTTGAAAGCGCAGGTTCCGATCACCACGGCGCCAGCACCGTCATCCGGCTCAACCATGAACAGGAGCGGTCAGATGGATGAGCACCTGCAGATGATGAAAGCACTGCACGAGAAGTTGATGAGCGCTACTACGCCCGAGGCACGCCAGATCGTGATGGACAAGCAGCGGGAAGAAATGCAGGGATGCATGGCCTTGATGAATCAGATGAAGCAGGGCCGTGGAATGATGGGGAACATGGGCGGCGGGATGATGGAAGAGAAGGGTGCGCCCGCCGACGCGGCACCGCAGATGCAGATGATGCAGAAGCGCATGGACATGATGGAGATCATGATGCAAACGATGATGGACCAGCAGGGGATGATGCCGGGAGTCAAGAGCGCTGCCGCCACACCCAAGAAGTAGCACGCGCGCTGTCTACGACTGGTGCCGCGAAGGTGTCGACTCGACCCTACGAGAAGGAGCAGCAAAATGACGCTAGGCGGTCGTGACCCAGGATTCGGATCTCATCACTCATCCGAAGCCCTCTGAGCACGCCGTGTTCGGACCAAACGCCGGGAGCGAGGGAACGGCCGCTAGCGTGACTTTCAACGGCCGCTTTTGGGCACGGTGAACGTCAGGTCGGGGTCAACATGGCTCATTGGACGGTCGCCCCCGAGAACACGCCGTCGAGGACGAGGAATTCCTCGCCCGCACCATGGATGTTGGGGGCGAAGGAGGAGCCCGGCGCATATCGCACCACAGAAGTGGCTCGCGCAACTTCGTCGCCATCGCGCTCGAGCATTCGGCGCTCGACCCCCGCCATCGGCGAGGTAATCCACGTGAGAACCGCACTATCGACTAAGGCCGGACGGGCGAGATCAGCATTCAACAGCATCGCGATATCTCCAACGGTTTGGCTGTCACGCGGCTTCGAAGACGATGGCCTGCATTTGCAACGGGCGCTCGCGTAGGTCCAACTCATGGATAAATGCATCGGTCAGTGCCTCGATCAGTCGCTCCGGATTCGCGCCACCGCGAGAGCGGATTTGGTCGATCATGGGTGTGCCGTAAACCAGTCCACGCGCGAAAAGCGCGGGATCCGCCACCTGCTTATTGACGCGCACAACCGACGCTTTGATGTCGGCAAACCCCGCATCGGTCAACGACTCTTTGATTGCATCGATATCTCGGTACCCGAAGGGAACCTGGAAAAATGGCGGTGAATCCTCGGGATAATGTAGAGCCGCGGTCTCGTGCGCCAAGCGCCCAAAGGCGTTGTGGGCGTGCGAGTCCCACACGTTGAAAACGTAGCGGCCGTTGCGGGTCAAGACGCGGCGCACCTCGCGGTAGGACCGGGGCTTCTCAGAAAAAAACATCACCCCGTACTGACAAACCACGACATCGAAGGTGCCGTCCGAAAACGGAAGCTCGGTGGCGTCGGCAGCCGTGAAGGCGACCTGCTCCTTGGGCCCGAACTTCGCTCGCGCGATATCGAGCATCGCCTCGTTGAGGTCAGTTGCCGTGAGCTTTGATTCCACGGGCAGCAGGTCGCGGAGATGTCGCGTGACGATACCCGTGCCAGCGGCAGTCTCGAGCACCCGCGCTGGGGACGACGCGACGGCTCGGCGTGCGATGTCGGCAGCGTAATCGGCAAAGATCACGGGACCGAGCGTCCGGTCGTAATGATCCGGAATCGCGCCGGTAAACTGTCCCGCTGTAGTGTCGTGCATGGGTCCCCCGGTTCTGCGCGCCTCGCACAAAGGTAGCAGCTCTAGATAGTCATAATGTCGCATCAACGCATGGCCGACGCGGTGTTGCATTCTCTTGCCTTACGGGAAGTTAGACAAGTGCTGCGGTCGCGCACAACCCAACGCGGTCTGGACCAGCCTTAGCCCTGGGCACCATCGCCCCTGCGAATACGCTTGCTGGACACTGCGCCGAGGCTCCTCAGATTGACGGAAATCCTGCGACGGTAAACGCGCGCTGAATGAGCCAATTGGCAATGCCACCGCCGACCACGAGATAGCCGAAAAGAATCGCGCCCAGCACGAGGGCGTCGCGACCGGCGAGTTGAAGCTTGGCGATGGTTGTCTCGAGCCCGAGCGCCGCCATCGCCGCGGCTAGGAGGACGATATCGAGGGTACGGAGCGCCGCGAGGACGCGGTCCGGCAACCCCAAGTAAGGGTGCACGATCGCAATGACAATGAACGCTATCGCAAACCCGGGCGGACGCGGTACGACAGTCGCGCTCCCGGGCAGCTTCGCACGTGGCACGAGCCGCGCCAACACAATAAGGAACGGTGCGAGCATCATGACCCGAATCATCTTGACGATGACGGCGTTCTCCGCGGTAGCGCCGCCAATGGTTTTACCGATGGCGACCACTTGGGCCACCTCATGCACCGTCGAACCAACGAAGATGCCGAACGGCGCTCGCGCGATCCCGAGGACACCGAACAAGATGGGGTAAACGAGCATCGCGAGGCTGCCGAACAATACGACTTGGCCGACCGCAGCGGAGGTCTTGTGCGGCGCGGCACCGAGCACCGATTCGGTTGCGACGACCGCGGCGGCTCCGCAAATCCCACTGCCGGCCGAAGCCAGCAATACCGTGTCGCGGTCCATTCGCAACCAGCGGAATCCCACCCACCATCCCACCAGAATCGTGGAACTCACGATAAATAGGTCAGCGACAATCGCAGCCGGTCCCACATGCAGAATCTGCTGCAGGCTCAAGTTGAGTCCGTAAAGAGCAACGCCGACGCGCAAAAGCGTCTTCTGGGCGAATTGCAACCCGGGTTGTGTCGCCGGACTCGCGAGCGCACGGTGACCCAGATTACCGAGTAAGGCTCCCACGAGGATGGCGATCGTCAGGGCGCTCATGCCAAGCCGCGCAAGCGCCGGCATGCGTGCCAACAGAAACGCCAGCGCACTAATCCCAACGACGATCGATAGACCCGGTAACAGCCGGTGAGCGGTGGCGTTCAACGTTGCCCACCATTTGACCGTACGAAGCGGCTAACCTCCCCGGCACCAGTCGCCGCCGCCAGGATCATTCCCCGTTGGCCCACCACTTCAAGGACGCTTGTGGGCCGCAGGGCAGGTATTGATCCCTAGCACTTTGTAAATCGGGCACAAGCCGAAGGCCGCCGTCAAGAGCAATACCAGGCCGATCAGCCCAAACCAGCGAAGGGATCCCTCGAGAAAGAACACGGCACTCAGCAGCACAACACCCAGCACGACTCGAACCATTCGGTCTATCGATCCGACATTTGTATTCATGACATGATCTCCATTAGTGGTTTTAACCATCCGCCATGGGGGTATCCACGGCAGAAATCTCTCTTGGATGAGGCCTGGCCTCAGTTCCTCTTGCCTGGTCCGCATCTCGCTCTCTTGGCGTGTGGCTTCAGCGCGGCCGGTGCGCAGAACGCCGTATAAAGAACGTCCATGATCTGCAGCGCGGGTCCCTTGGCGAGGGTGTAATAGATTGTTTGCGATTGGCGCGTGGTTGTTACCAAACCGGCGTCACGCAGAACTCCCAAATGCTGGGACAACGCCGACTGACTGAGCGGCACGCGTTCGTTTATCTCGCCGACCGATAGCGGTCCCTCGAGCAAACAACACAGGACGAGCAGTCTTTGATCGTTCGCCAGCGCCTTCAAGAAGGCAGCCGCCTCAGTCGCATGTTCTTGCACCGCAGCCATTGCCGGCAGCATTCGATGCTGCCCTCGGCCACTCGCTACCTCTAACGCCATGTATCGACCTCCGCTCAATTTCTGTACGTGTTTTAAATCCGCAGTTGCTAATTTAGCATTGTCTGATAAACTACGCTACTTAAATTCATAAACAGTTCAATTCAGGCCGAGGAAACATTTATGAGCATTGATCGCTGGGTCATGAGATTTGCGGGCACGGTCGTGCTCGTGAGCCTTGTTCTAGCTCACTTTGAGAGCATTTATTGGTTGTGGCTCACGGCATTTGTGGGCGCCAATCTGTTCCAGTCCTCGTTTACCGGCTTTTGTCCGCTCGCCATCGTGTTGAAGCGATTGGGCGTGCGGCCCGGTCAGGCGTTCTCCTGAAGCGCAGCGGCACCATGCGTCTGTCCCGATCGGTCCGCGTGTTGATCGCCTTACCCGCTTTTCTTGTGATCGTTGCGGGTTGCGGCAGCAAGACAACTGCACCCGCCGGTGCGGCGGCCTCGCAGCTCGCGAGTATCGTGATTCAACCGGTGCATGCGCCGCTCGAGCGCGCCGTCGACGGCACGATCGAGGCCGTCAATCAGGCAACCGTGTCTGCGCAAACGAGCGGACGCGTCTCTGAGATCCTCTACGACGTCAACGACGTCGTCCCGGCGGGCGCCGTCATGGTGCGCCTCAAGGGAACCGAACAGCGAGCGG
>Ga0182030_10014717_pt1 | contig 15411 bp, 12 predicted proteins | sample 812S3MmetaG_FD_121299 | JGI IMG/M metagenome (GOLD analysis project Ga0182030, IMG submission 121299) | Permafrost microbial communities from Stordalen Mire, Sweden - 812S3M metaG (Illumina Assembly) | ecosystem: Environmental > Terrestrial > Soil > Wetlands > Permafrost | place: Sweden... | reverse complement strand
GGCCACCAACTGGCAGCAGGAGGGTCAGGGAGTGGTCACCGGGAATGTCCAGGTCAAGCGGCACATCGCCAACGGCGTGCCCCAGGTTTTTGCCGGCACCACCGCCACCAACATCAACAACGGCATTGTCTACGGCAATCCCATCCGCCTGCCCTATCCCGGTGAAGCTGGCCAGCGCAACAACTTCCGTGGCGACGGCTACCTTGACGTGGACTCATCGCTGGCCAAGACCTGGAGCCTGCACGAAGAGCTGAAGCTGAAGTTTGCCGCCGAGGTCTACAACGTCGCCAATTCGGTCCGCTTTGACGACAGCCCCATCAACCTCAACGCCAGCCTTACCAGCGGAACCTTTGGCGCCTACGGCGGCATGCTCTCCACCTACCGCAGAATGCAATTCGGCCTGCGCCTGGACTTCTAGGGACGCTCTCTGGAGACGCCGAGGTTTGGGTGCCCCATCCTTGTCCGCCGCGGCGGACAAGGATGGGAAAGCACCGAACCCCATGCGAGCGCGCAGCGAGTCCGCCGCGGCGGACCCCACCGCAGGTGGTCAGCTCAGCTCGACCTCAATCTTCACGACCGACGCCGTCGGAAACGTGAAGCGCAGCCCACCCCCGCGCACCGCGACCTCCGCCGTCCGCGTCTTCACCTGATCCGGCGCCTCCAGCGTGTTGTGTGCGTGCATATCATCCCCGCCCACCACCCAAGCCCTGGCGCTCGCAGCCGCGGCGCCGCGCAGCACGATCTCGCTCTCCCGCACCTCGCGCACATCGGGATTCACCGCCGTCAGCGTCAGCGTCTTGCCCTTGAGCGACGCCGATCCCTTCAGCCCCCAGAAGCTGGCCGACTTGCCATCGCGGTCGTAGCGGACTTCGGGCGACGAGAACTCCGCGCGCACCGATGTCCCTCCCTGGTGAGCTGCATACATCTCAAAGACATTGAAGTTCGGCGTGGTGCAAAACTTGTCGCCGCGCGTGAAAAACAGCGCGTTCAGATTGTTCACCAGCTGCGCGCACGCGGCCATGCCCACCTTGTCCGCGTGGCGGTTAAACGTGTCCAGCGAGATGGCGGTCATCACCGCATCGCGCACCGTGATCATCTGCCCCAGCAACTGTTCCGGTCCGTTTTCAGTGCCCGGACGGTACCACGGCCCATACTCGTCCACCACCAGCTTCACGTTGTGTCCCAGGTCAAACTCGCCCAGCGCCGTCCAGTGGTCCAGAATAATGCTCTCAATTCGCGCCGTCTCCCGCGCCAGCTCATACCAGTCAATCGCGTCGAACTTCAGCGCATCGCCCTTGCCCGCGTTCCAGTCGTCGGTCTTGCCGCGCGACAGGTTCCACGCGTAGTGGTGCACGCTCAGTCCCCACACGCCATGCGCATCGTGGCTGGGCTCGCCATGATAGAGCTTGTTGAAGAAGCCCCGCGTCCACGCCTGTTCGTCGCTGTTGGGACCACTGGCCACAAACCGCAGCGGCACTCCGTAGCTCGGAACCCACGTCGTATAGCGCTTGAACTCGATCGCATAATCTTCTGGATCGAAATTGCCGCCGCAGCCCCAGCTCTCGTTGCCCACGCCCCAGTAGCGCACGTTGTACGGGTCGGCCGAGCCGTCGGCCGCGCGCGTCTCGGCCAGCGTCGTCGTTCCGTGCGGCGAGTTGCAGTACTCCACCCAGCGATCGAATTCGAGCGCCGGCAGCGAGCGCACATTGGCGGCGATATACGGCTCCGCGCCGCACAACTGGCAAAAGCGCGCAAAGTCGCTGGTGCCGAACTGGTTGGTCTCATACACCTGGGGAATGTTCTGTTTCTGCAGCTCCGGCGTAAACACATCGGTCCAGAAGTTGGTCCGCCGCGGCCGTTTGTTCTTGGGCCCAATGCCGTCGCGCCAATCGTAGCTGTCGGCAAAGCATCCGCCCGGCCAGCGCACCACGGGCGCCTTGATCGCGCGCATTTTTTCGATGATGGCCGAGCGCAGCCCATGCTGGTTGGGAATTTTCGAGTCCTCGCCAACATAAATGCCGTCGTAGATCACAGAACCCAGGTGCTCGGTAAAGTGCCCGTAGATCTCCGGCGCAATGGTGCCGATCGGCTCGTCGACAAGAATCTCGATATGGCTCCCCGCCTGCTGCGAGAGCGCCGTCCGCTTGCCAAACACCAGTGCCGCCGCCGTTGATGCCGCCGCCACTTTAAGAAAATTTCGTCGTTGCATATTGCGCTCCTCAATCGATTGCGAAATCAGCTTTGAAAGGGCGCGACTTCAGTGGCGCCGTTCGATTGCTCTTGTGAGGAATTGGGGCTTCAGCCCCGGGCGAAGGTGAATCTGTGCAATGCGCATTCCCTCGGCGGCTAAAGCCGCTCCTCCGCTGATTGCGCACGGCATGGCTGAAGCCATGCCCTTTCAAAGCAACGAACCTCTATTCGCCCTTCATGACCTCCGCCGCAATCCTGCGCAGCTCCGGCAACACCCGGCCCAATGCCACCGGCGCCGCATCCCGCGTGCCCAGCGCGAAGTACACATCGCGATAGAGCCGGTAAAGCTGCTCATAGACGAGGGCGGCCTTGGCGTCCGGCTCAACCGTCCGCAGCGGCAAACACACCGCGGCCTGCGCCTCTTCAATCGTCTTGTACGCGCCGGCCGCCAGCAGCGCGAAGATCCCCGAACCCAGGCTCGTCGGAATCCCGGCCGGCACCAGCACCGGCTTGTTCAGCACATTCGCATACACCTGGTTGAGCACTTCGCTCTTTTGCGGAATCCCACCGGCGTTGATTACGCGGTCGATGCGCACCCCGTGCTCGGCCATGCGCTCCAGAATAATGCGCGTGTGAAACGCCGTGCCCTCGATGGCCGCGAACAGCTCGTCCTGCGCGGTGTGCACCAGGTTCCAGCCCAGCGTCACGCCGCCCAGCTCCGGATTCACCAGCACCGTGCGGTCGCCGTTGTCCCAGCTCAAGCGCAACAGGCCGGTCTGCCCTGCCTTGTACGACTCCATGCCTTCAGACAGCGCGGAGACAGTCGTGCCCGCCCGCCGCGCAATGCCGTCGAAGATGTCGCCCACGGCCGAGAGTCCCGCCTCGATGCCGGTGTAATCCGGATGCACGCTGCCGGGCACCACGCCGCACACGCCGGGCACCAGCTCCGCATGCTTGGCCATGGCGATGATGCAGGTCGACGTGCCCACCACGTTCACCGCATCGCCCTCGCGGCAGTTCGAGCCGATCGCATCCCAGTGCGCGTCGAACGCACCCACCGGAATCGGAATCCCCGCGCGCAGGCCCAGCGCCTCGGCCCACTTCGGCGACAGGTGACCGGCCAGGTGATCGCTGGTCAAAAACTCGCCGCCGATTTTGGCGCGCACGCCGGCAAACAGCGGATCGACGGCGACCAGGAACTCCTCCGGCGGCAGCCCACCCCACTTCGGGTTCCACATCCACTTGTGGCCCATGGCGCAGATGCTGCGCTTGATCTCGCTCACCTTGGTGATGCCACTCAGCGTGGCCGCCACCATGTCGCAGTGCTCAAGAGCGGTCACAAATTTGGCGCGCTTCTCCGGGTTGTGGCGCAGCCAGTGCAGCAGCTTGGAGAAGCCCCACTCATGCGAGTACACGCCGCCGCACCAATCGATACCTTCAAAGCCCAACTCGTGCGCTTTGGCGGTAATCTCCTCGGCCTCGGCAAAGGCGCGGTGGTCGCACCACATGTAATACTCGTCCAGCGGCTCGAGGCCCTCGCCCACCGGGATCACGCTCGATCCCGTCGTGTCGAGTGCGATCGCCGCCACGCTGCTCGAGTCCATGCCCGTCGCGCGCAGCACCTCGCGCGTCGCGGCGGTCAAAGCGGCCATCTGGTCGGCGTGCGCCTGGGTGGCGTAGTTGGGGTCTTCGCGGCGCCGGTGCAGCGGATACGAGGCCGATGCGGTGCCGATCGGGCCCTTGGTGCAGTCGACCAGGGTAACGCGAACGCTGAGAGTGCCGAAGTCCACGCCGGCAACGATGGTCATGGGTAGAAGTGCCTCCAAGTAAACGCTTTCTAATTCGCACACAAGACTACACCATTCCCCCGCCTCGCAGATGAAAATTTCCGCCCCGAAACTGCTGCTTTTGCTTTACTTCTTTTTCCCCGGCAGCATCGTTTTCAGCCGGTCCACCAGGCCGGGCTTGGCTGCCGGGGCTGCCGCCGCCGGCTTGGCTTCACTCGCAGAGGACGCAGCCGCTGCAGGAGTCGCCGCAGTCTTCGCCGCCAGCTCGGCCGGCTTGCCCGCCGATCCTGCCGGCTCCTTGCCCGCCTCGGACTTGCCGGCAGACTTGCCCTCCGCGGTCGCGCCCTTCTCCGCCTTGTCCGGCGGCGCATCCTTCCCCATCCCCGGCAGCGGCGTGGTTCCGTTCACCACCTTTTCCGCCGAGAAGTCCGGCGCCGTCTCGGTGTCGTTCTTCACCAGAATGGAGATCCTCCGGTTCGACGGATCAAGCGGATTGCTGGCTACGCGCAGCATCTGGTCTGCATAGCCGCGCACCTGCGTCACCTGGTTCTCCCGCACCCCGTCCTGCTGCAAAATCCTCCGCGCCGAGTTGGCCCGGTCCGCCGACAGGTCCCAGTTGCTGTAGCCGTTGTTGCTCGCATACGGTGCGGCGTCCGTGTAGCCCTCAATCAGCAGGCAGTTGGGCAGCGTCTTCAGCTCCGAGGCCAGCAGCGTCAACAGCTCCTGGCCGCTTTCGCTCAGCTTCGCACTGCCAATCTCGTAGAACGTGCCGTTCTTGCCCTCGATCAGCTCAATGCGCAGTCCTTCCGGCGTTACCTTGATCTCAATCTGCTTGGACAGCTTCTCCAGATCCTTGCGTGCCTTGATCTCCTCTTCCAGCTTCTCCTTCAGCTTCTCCAGATCCGTCGTATCCATCTGGGCAATCGTCTTGCCGGTGCCGCTCAGGGTGGTGCCCAGCAGCTTGCCGGTTCCTTTGGGATCGTTGAAGTAACCCGCCACAGCCTCTTTAACCTTCGAGCTCGAGCCCATCAGCCAAAGCACAATAAACAGCGACATCATGGCGGTCACAAAGTCCGCATAGGCCACCTTCCACGCGCCGCCGTGATGGCCGCCGTGGCCGCCTTTTTTCTTGATCACGATGATCGGTTGTGATTTCGCTGCCATAGCGCCGCTCTTTCCAGTACAGGTTCGTGCGCAGGCTACGCCGCGGCCGCTGCTTCTGCCGTTTGCCCCTTGCAGTTCTTTTCCATCTCGTCGAAGTTGGGGCGCACGTGCGCGGGAATCGCCCTTCGGCCCATCTCGATGGCGATCATCGGCGCCGAACCTTTAAGAAACGAAAGCATCAGCACCCGCAGCACATGCAGATACTCGTTGTGCTCGTCCGCGGTCTTGGTCATGTTGGCGGCCAACGGCCCGGCCACGCCATAGCACAGCAGGATGCCCAGAAACGTGCCCACCAGCGCCGCGGCCACTTTTTCGCCAATCTCTTCCGGCGGTCCGCCCAGCGAGCCCATGGTGATGACCACGCCCAGGACCGCGGCCACAATGCCCAGGCCCGGCAGGGCGTCAGCAACCGTGCTCAGCGCGCTCACCGGCTGCATCTCCGCGTGGTGGTGGACCTCCATGTCCAGCTCCATCATCTGGTCCATGTCGAACGGCTCTACGCCGCCGGTGATGGCCGTGCGCAGCGTGTCGCACACAAAGTCGCATGCATGATGGTCGCCGAGAAATTCCGGATAGTTCTTGAAAATGGAGCTCTCCTTGGGCTTTTCCACGTCCATTTCCACGCTCAGCAGGCCCTCTTTGCGCACCTTGTTTAGAAACTGGTACATCATTTTGAGTGTGCTCAGATAGCGTTTCTTGTCGAACTTGGAGCCTTTCAGCACCCCCATCAATCCGGCAAGGATCCCCTTGATGATGTGCAGGGGATTGGCCACCAGCAGCGTGCCCGCGGCTGCGCCCACAAGGATGAGCAGCTCGGCCGGCTGCACCAGCACGGCGATATGGCCCTTCTCCATCAGAAACCCGCCGATGACTGCTCCAAAGACAACCACAATGCCTATGATGGCGAACATGAATGCCCCTCCAGCGCTCGTGTAATCTGATTCCCGCCTCCGTGCAAGCTGGAATGCATGGCGGCCCTGGCGCGCTCCAGCAGGGTGGCCAGTGAGCCGCCACTCTCAGCCTGCGCCGCGCCGATACTCACCGTCAGCGAGACGCGGTCGCCCCACCAGCGAAAGTCCGACGTCCGCGCCTGCCCGGCCAGCACCTGGGCGTGGTCGGCCAGCATGGCCGGCGTGCGCTCGTGCGAAATGAGAAGAAACTCATCTTCACCCCAGCGGCCCAGGTGCTCTCCCGGACGCAGCCCATGCGCCAGCGTGTGCTCCACCTTGGCGATCATTGCTTCGCAGGCCCCGGCGCCGTGTGTCTTACGCAGCTCGTGCGCCTGATCCACCGTGATCCACAGCACCCCGAAGGGCGCGCCGCCCTGGCTGAAGTCCTGGTAGAGCGTCTCCAGCCGGTCGGTCAGATCAGCCTGGCTCGCTCCCACGCTGTCGTCCTCACCGGCCTCTCCGTGCGGCAGCGCATCCAGGCAGTCGGCCGGGTGAAACTGGATCGCCGTCCCGATGCGTGTACCCAGGCCGTCGCGCAGCACCAGCAGCCGCGCCATGGCTGCGATCTCATGCCCCAGCTTGTGCTGCAAACGCACCAGGAACCCGCGTCCCGGCTCCGTCGCCGGCCCGCTCTCCGAGCCGGTGCACGCGCTCGAGTCCTCCAGCAGCGGCTTCAGGCCATCCGGCGCCGCCCTGCCTACCAAATCCAAAGCAGGGAACCCGGTGATCGCCTGCGCCGCGTGGTTCCAGAACACGACATGGCAGTCCTCTCCCAGCAGGGCAATCCCCTCGGGAAGACTGTCCAGGGTCGCTTCCAGCAACTCAGCCCGGTCGCTCATCCGCACCCCTCTGTCTCCTCCATCGGCAGAGTGCGGATCTTCTTGATTCTTGTGCTGTGGGAATCAGAATGAGAACAGGCTCATCTTCAGGCAAAACAGTCAGGAAGGACGAGCAGTCGCGGGAACGCGCAGAGAACTCCGTGCCCCATCCTTGATGTCATTCTGAGCGCAGGTCGCCGCGGCGACCGGAGTCGAAGAACCTGCGTTTTGCAATCCAGGCGAAAGGGTGGGAAAGCACCAATCCCAATGGGAATAAATCGGAGGAAGGAGCAGCACCGAGCCGTTCAGTCCAAAAGCCGACCGGAAGGCTGGCAGGGAACTTGTCCAGCCGAGCTCAGAGCTTGGGCGTCCAATCCTTCGTCGTCCAACCCTTGACGGCGCAGACCGCCCCTTGCACCGGCAGCCGCACAATAAACCGCGTCCGACCCGGCTCCGACTCCACATCGATCGCCCCGCCAAACTTCTGCGTCACAATCCGATGCACAATCTCCAGGCCCAGCCCGGTCCCCGAGCCCTCCGCCTTGGTGGTAAAAAACGCCTCGAAGATCCGCGGCATCGCCTCCGGCGGAATCCCCGAGCCATGGTCCTCGACGCACACCGCCAGCGTGTCTTCGCCTTCCAGTCCCTCAGCTCCCGGCTTGCCCCGCTCAATCCACGTCTCCACCCGGATTCGTCCATTAGCCGGCGAGGCGTCCAGCGCGTTGTCAATCAGGTTGGTCCACACCTGGCTGAGCGACGAGCCGCGGGTATGGATGATCGACGGGCTGGCGGTGAACTGCTTTTCCACCTGGATGCCTTTCAGCCGCAGCTTGTGTCCCAGAATGGTGAGCGTGCTCTGCAGGCTGTCGTGCACGTCCAGCTGCTTGGCCGGAGCTTTCTCGTCGTAGGCAAACTTCTTCACCGCCATCACCAGCTCGGAGACGCGGGTAATGCTCTCCTCGATGGTGCACACCAGCGTCACGCTCGAGACCAGCGCCTCCAGCCAGTTCAGCGCATCGGAAAAATGGCCCGCCGTAAACGCATCCTTGGCACAGACCAGCTCCTCCTGCTTCAGGCCAATGCCCACCAGTGCCGGCGCAATCGAGAAAGCGTTCTCCACCCCGGACGCAGCAAGCCACTCGGCCATGCGCTCCTCGGCCTCCGACTGCTCGATGGTACCCATCGCCGAAAGCCGGCAGCCGTTCATCGTATGTTCCAGCAGCAAGCGCATGCACTCCAGTTGCAGCGGCGTCTTGGGTTCGTCCGCAAAGCGCAGGCTCAAACCTTGCAGCCGCAGCAGGTTCAGCCGCAGCTGCCCCGACGCCCGCTTGGCCGCCGACCCCGGGTTGTGCAACTCGTGCATCAACCCCGCCGCCAGCGTGCCCAGCGAGATCAGCTTCTCCCGGTGCAGCGCCTCGGCCTGGTAAGACTGCAGCCGCTGCGCCATGTCCGCCAGCACCACCGTCCGTACCGTCGGGCAGCACGCCAGCAGGTTCCAGAAGTCCTGGTCCGTGAAGCGGATCAGCACCGAATCGCGCGAGGCCACAACCAGGAATGTGGCCTCGGTCTTCCCGATCAGCAGCGGCGTTTCCCCAAAGCCTTCCCCGGCCCGGGCCACGCTCATCGGTGAAAAGGAGCCATCTTTCTCCGGCCGCTCGACGCGCAGCTCGCCCTCCAGCACCACGCAGTACATGTCGTGCCGGTCGCCCGGCCGCAGCAGCACCGCGCCGGCCGCGGCGTGGATCAGATCCACGCGGATCGCTTTGCCCAGTGCGGCCACGGCGCCCGCCGAACCCAGCTGCGCAAAGGGACGCGTCTGCGCCAACGCCTCTGCGACCTCTTCGAGCGGCACCCGCTCGATCCTGAGTGCCTCTTCGCCCTGGCTCAGCACCGCCATCGCTTAGAACCCCGCCAAATATTGATGCGCAAATTGCACCGCAATCGATCCCTCACCCACCGCCGAGGCCACCCGCTTGATCGAGCCGTGGCGCACATCGCCGGCTACAAACACGCCCGGCACGCTCGATTCCAGCAGAAACGGCTCCCGCTTCTCCCGCCACGTGGCCGGCAGCTTGCCTTCCACGCGCAAATCCGGACCCGACAACACAAACCCGTGGTCGTCCCGCAAAATCACGTCCGGCAGCCACGCCGTCGCCGGCACCGCGCCGATAAACACAAACACCGACGAAGCCGGCACCCGCCGCTGCCCCTCCGCACCCTCGACCTGCAGCGCCTCCAGGCGCTCTTCGCCAAAGGCCTCTACCACGTGCGCATCGGCCTCCAACACAATATTGGATGTTCTGCCGATCTCATCGATCAAGTATTTCGACATTGTGGCCCCCAGGCCCTTTCCCCGCACCAGCATGGTTACCTTGCGGGCAAAGCGGGCAAAGTAGAGCGCCCCCTGCCCGGCGGAGTTCGCGCCCCCCACCACAAACACCTCTTCGTCCTTGCACGAGGCCGCCTCCACCAGCGCCGCACCGTAATAGATCCCCCGCCCCGTCAGCCGGTCCGCCCCCGGAATCTCCAGCTTGCGGTAGTTGACCCCCGGTGACAGCAGTACCACGTGGCTTGACACCTCCCGCCCGTCCGCCAGCTGGATGAACTTGTACTGCCCGTCCACCCGCAGCCCGATCGCCCGCTGGGTCAGGAACTCGGCCCCGAAACGCGTCGCCTGGATGTGCGCCCGCCGTCCCAGATCGGCCCCGGTCACGCCGGAAGGGAAGCCCAGGTAGTTCTCGATCTTGGAGCTCGACCCCGCCTGTCCCCCCGGCGCAAACGGCTCAATAATCAGCGTCCGCAGGCCTTCGCTGGCCCCGTACACCCCAGCGGCCAGCCCCGCCGGCCCGGCGCCCACCACCACCAGGTCATAGAACTCCTGCGCCGCCTGAACGCTCAGCCCCACCCGCGCCGCCAGCGCATCGGGAGTCGGGTCGGCCAGCGCGCTGCCATCCGCAAACAGCACCACGGGCAGCTGCTCCTCTTCCAAATGGTGCTCTTTCAGCAGCTTGCTCCCTTCTTCGCTGGCGCCGATGTCCAGCCAGCGATAGGGAACCAGGTTGCGCGACAGAAAGCTGCGTACCTTGAAGTCCTTGAGTGACCAGCGGTGCCCAATCACCCGCAACCCCTCGAACGGAGGCTGATAACCGGCGTGCCAATCCTCCAACAGGTCGGAGAGAACCGGGTAAAGCTTCTCCTCCGGCGGATCCCACGGCTTGTTCAGGTAGTAGTGGATGCGCGCCGCGTTGATCGCCTGGATGGCTGCCTCGGTGTCCGCGTAGGCGGTCAGTAGCACCCGCCGCGCGTCTGGATAGAGCTCCCGTGACCGCTCCAGAAACTCCACCCCGGTAATCCCCGGCATCCGCTGGTCGCTGCAGATCAGCGCCACCGGCTCCTGGCGCAGCTTCAGCTGGGCCAGCGTGTCCAGCGCCGCCTGGCCGCTGGCCGCCCGCATCACCCGGTACACTGAGCCGTACTGCCGGCGCAGGTCCTGCACGACCGCTTCCAGCACATTTACGTCGTCGTCAACCGCCAGCAGAATTGGCCTTGCCATAGGGCGATTTTAGTGCCTACCTCCACTTATAGGGGATTGACTTGTCGATTGCAGCCGCCTAGGGTGGTCATGATTCAACAGAAAAACGGCCCGTGCTGTCAGTCCGAGGAAAAAATCGGGAGCAAGACTGGCCTCCCCTCCTCAACCGGGAACCGGGAAATGAATAAAACATTCGCTGTCGCAATTTTGGTCACTTGCAAGACTCACTCTATTTCTGCCGATAGTGCAGCAAGAGGCAGGAACATTTGCCCCGGCTCCAACCGTTCGATTCCGGCGGGAAGGCCAAAGCGTGCAACACATTGTCTTTTTAGGAATATGAGGCAGATATCATGAACAAAATCATTCTCGCCGATTCGCAGGCGATCTTCCGCGCAGGCACCGCCAAGGTACTCGCGACAGACGAGGACATGCGCATCATCGCGCAGTGCTCCGATCTGGACCGCATGCACCACGCCATCACCACCTTTCCCGGCTCGATTGTCCTCTTTGCCGCCTCGCTCCGTCCCGATATGGTCCGGCTGCGCATGCTCCTCGATACCACCGGCAGCCGCGGCATCGTCATCGCCGAGAACGACGAGCAGGCCAGCACTTATCTGCACCAGGGCTTTCGCGGCGTGGTCTTCCGCAGCGTGAATGGACCCGCGCTGGTCGAGTGCGTCCGCCGCGTGGCCGCCGGAGAAACCTGGCTTCCGCCCCAGCTTATGCAGCCCGACTCGCCGGAAGACGACATGGTCGGCACCCGCGTCCGCGACCGCCTCACCCCCAAGGAGATGCGCATTGTCGCCCTCATCGTCCAGGGATGCAAGAACCGCGAGATCGCCATCCGCCTCAAGACCACCGAGCAGGTCATCAAGAACTACCTGCGCTCCATCTACGACAAGACCGGCGTCAGCGACCGGCTGGAGCTGGCCCTGTTCACCATCCACCACCGGGTGCTGGCCCGGGCCGCCGCCGAGGTGGGCAGTAGGCTGGAAGTGGAACAGCAGGCAGCCTCTTCAGCCGTCGCCTGAGACTTTCTTATTCTATTTTTGCAGCCTCTTGCAACGCGGGGGACGGATCCTAGTCTGCCCCCCTTTTTTTGCGCAGTTCCCGAGGGCTTTGTAACAGGGCATGACTTTAGTCGTGCCGATAACGCCCATTAAATCAATCTCGGGCTTTAGCCCCTGCGGGATATTTCCACAGAAATTAAAGGCTGCGGGCAACTCGCCCTTCACAACCGGCTCTCGTCCAGTTGCTATCTGCCGCTCTTGCCAGCCTGCGTCTCCGCCGCAAAGTTGAACGCATCGCCGGGCAGCGTCTGGTTCAGCTTGAAGTTCGAGTAGAAGCAGTTCTTCGTGCTGGTCGCGCTCAGCGTAAACACCTGCTTCAGGCTCACGGCGCGGTCCGGATCGATCCAGATGGTCACCTCGGACAGGTTCTTGCGCACCGCCGGGTCCTTGGCCACCAGTTCCAGCTCCGCCGTCTTAACCCCGTCGATGGTCTCCCAGCCGAGGAACTTGATGTCCCACTTGGCCTCCAGGTCCGTGCCGCTGGCGCCGAAGCCCAGCATCACGTAGCTCTCAAACTTGCCCGCCTGCGCGTAAGTCGTCACCTGGCCGCTGCCCGACTCGTGCAGCTTCAGCACCCCACCCACAAACGTGTACGCCTTGGTCGAGGGCCGGTTGTCGTGCCGGTTGAAGTGCACTCCCATGCGGAAGGCAGTTCCCTTGCGGTCGTAGTAAACCACGCCGTTAAAGACGTCCTTGTCGTAGATCGGCTCGGTGGTAATGTCGTCGAACTCCACATCGGCCGAGGTGGAGTGAAAGTTGGCCGCAGCCACATTAAGCCTGTCCAATACGCTCTTCAGATCGTCCGGCGATGCCGCCAGCGCAGCCCGGCAGCTGCAGGCCCCGAGCGCAATCAAAGCGGCAAAGACAATCCTGATTTTCAAATGCATTGTGTTCCTTTAACGATTTGACGCCCCAGCACGCGGGAAGGAGCGAGAAATGTGCCGCGCGGCGGGCAAACACATCGAGGAGCCTGTTGAAAAACTCTGGTTTCGTATCAGGGTACGACTTCAATAGCCTGCCCTGAGCGCAGTCGAAGGGTGCCGAAAATGCCGCAAAATGAATGTGGGCTTTACAGGCTGCGGAAAAACTCGCCCATAGCTCGATTTCGAGAGGCTTTGTAACAGGGCATGACTTCAGTCATGCCGCAAAAGCCAATCAAATCAACATCGGGCTTTAGTCCCTGCAAAATCCAAGAGTAGAACTCCCCTCTTCCAAGGCCTTTTTCTGCAGCCTGTTTAGCCCCCGAGGGCGAAGCTCCCTGTCCCGAGTCGCTCTTTCAACAAGCTCTTATCGATGCGCCCAAACCCGCCACGTCAGGTTCCCCTGCGCGTCGCGAAAGGTCTCCCACTTCTCCACAAACACCGCGTCCCCGGTGATCGGCTCAATCGCCTTGCGCAGAGCCTTCTTCACCACCGCGTAGGAGGCGCCCGCCGGAACATTGGCATAAGACGCCTGCACCGTGATGATCACCCCGTGCCCGCCGTCGCCCGTCACCTCGATCGGGTGACTCAGCCCTTCCGCGCTGGTCGCCTTGTCGCCGTAGTTCCAGCCCGGAATCCACGGCGTCAGGAAGATAAAAAGCAGAATCAGCGTCACCATCACGTCGTAGTGAAAGCTGCCCCGCGAGTAGGTCCAGTAGAAGTAGCTCAGCAGCACCTGCTTCACGGTGCGCCGCGGTTGCGGGTCTGCCTGCGCAATGGGCACGGCTGGGTTGGTGGGCTGCATTAGAGTTCTTTTACTCCCTTCGGCGCTTCCTTGGCTTCAGGCGCAATCCGTTCCAGCCCGCCCATATAAGGGCGCAGCGCTGCCGGAACCGTCACCGAACCGTCGGCCTGCTGATAGTTTTCAAGAATCGCCAGCCAGGTGCGCCCCACGGCCAGGCCGCTGCCGTTGACGGTGTGCACAAACTCGGGCTTGGCCTTCGCGCCCCCCGCGTTGCCTTTCGAATCGAGGATCGCCGGCCGGTAGCGGATATTCGCCCGCCGCGCCTGGAAGGCCTCGAAGTTCGAGCACGACGAGATCTCCCGGTAAAGCTGTTGCCCGGGAAGCCAAACCTCCAGGTCGAAGGTCTTGGCCGAGGAGAAGCCCGTGTCGCCCGCGCACAAGAGCACGCGCCGGTAGGGCAGCCCCAGCGCCTCCAGAATCTCCTCGGCGTCCCTGGTCAACCGCTCGTGCTCGCGGTCCGAGTCCTCGGGCTGGGTAAACTTCACCAGCTCCACCTTCTGGAACTGGTGCTGGCGAATGATCCCCCGCGTATCCTTGCCCGCCGCTCCGGCCTCGGCGCGGAAGCACGGCGTATACGCCGTCAGGCAGATCGGTAGCCGCCCCTCGTCCAGAATCTCGTCGCGGTAAAGGTTGGTGACAGGGACTTCGGCGGTGGGGATGAGCCAGTGGTCGGAGTCCTTGAACTCGCCGCGGCTTACCGCTTCCAGATCTGCATCCGAGCATCGGAACAGGTCCTCGGCGAACTTGGGCAGCTGCCCAGTCCCAAACAGCGACTTCGAGTTGACCATGAACGGCGGCAAGACTTCGGTGTAGCCGTGTCCCCCGTTCGCGGGTAAGGCCGTATGCAGGTCGAGCATAAAGTTGATCAGCGCTCGCTCCAGCCGCGCTCCCGCGCCCATGTACACCGCGAACCGCGCCCCGGAGAGCTTGGCCGCCCGCTCCAAATCCAGAATCCCCAGCGCCTCGCCCAGCTCCCAGTGCGGTTTCGGGGTGAAGTCCCAGCTGCGTTGCGCAGAATCCGCAAGGTGCGTCTTTACCACCACGTTGTCGGCTTCCGACTTGCCCGCCGGCACTTCGTCCCGCGTCAGGTTGGGAATGCTCGCCAGCGCCAGCCGCAGCTTCTCATCCAGCCCAGCCGCAACCTGGTCCAGGCTCTCCAACTCCTGCTTCAACCCGCGCGTCTCTTCCATCACAGCCGAGGCGTCCTGTCCGGCCTTCTTCAGCGCACCAACCTGCTGGCTCAGCTGGTTCAGCCGCGCCTTGGCCTGCTCGGCCGCCGTGATCGCTTTGCGCCGCGCCAGATCGTGGGCACGGAAATCCCCCAGCAGCGCCGCCGGGTCAGCCCCGCGTGCGCGCAGCTTTTCTTCCACCGCTTCCAGGTTGTTCCGTACAAATCCCAGCTCGAGCATCGCTCTACCAGTTTACTCGAAGCCGTCCAAGCGTAGCGCCCGCCCGTCATCCCAGGGTGAACCCGCTTGCGACAACCTATGGCCAAGATTCTTGTTCGATGGTCATTTCATGGAGGGAGCAGGGGCATTCATGCCCCTGAAGCGGATGCCCGAAGCGACAGGGCTTCAGCCCCGGGCTCTTACTCCTATCTTCCACACAGGAACAGGCTCCGAGCCTGAAGGCCAATCTCTCCGCTGCGCTGCTCAGGGGCATGAATGCCCCTGCTCCCTCCGCGCGCCCGCTGACCTGCCGACTCGCTTGCCCGCCGGGCGCTGACTCGCTAATCGTACCCACCCCACACCCCGCGTCCCACTGTCAGCCCACCCCCGCTGTACACCCCCCGCCGCGGTGCGCTATCCTATCGCTTAACCCATGATTTTTTCACGCGATTACATTGGGTATCTGGCCCGCCGCACGGTCAAGCACCTCATCGACGCCAAGCTCATCACCGCCAAGGACGTGAAGGCGGTGGAAGAGCGCGTTGCCCAGGGCCTGATCGAAGAGCTCTCCCTCGAAGACCGCATCAACGACGAGGTGCGCGTCATTCTCGACGCCTACTCGGAAGAAATGCGCAAATCCGGCGCCCAGTACGCCGAAATGTTCAAGAAGGTCAAGACCGAGCTGGCCCGCAAATACAAGGCGGTGCTATGAGGATCAACCCCGACAAGCTCAACAAGCTGGCCCACACCGTGGCCGACACCCTGGCCGACATCGACCAGGTCGGCT
>Ga0182030_10014716_pt1 | contig 15411 bp, 11 predicted proteins | sample 812S3MmetaG_FD_121299 | JGI IMG/M metagenome (GOLD analysis project Ga0182030, IMG submission 121299) | Permafrost microbial communities from Stordalen Mire, Sweden - 812S3M metaG (Illumina Assembly) | ecosystem: Environmental > Terrestrial > Soil > Wetlands > Permafrost | place: Sweden... | reverse complement strand
CTCGCCCGCGCTCCCGCCCTCCCCCGTGCTACCACTGCCCTCCCATGTACTTCCAGGAAGTCATCCTCACCCTCCAGGACTTCTGGGCGAAACGCGGCTGCCTCATCGTGCAGCCCTACAACTCCGAGGTCGGCGCCGGCACCTACAACCCGGCCACCTTCCTCCGCGCCATCGGCCCCGAGCCGTGGAACGTCGCGTACGTCGAGCCCTCTCGCCGCCCCACCGACGGGCGCTACGGCGACAACCCCAATCGCACGCAGCAGTTTCACCAGTACCAGGTCATCCTCAAGCCCTCGCCGCTCGACATCCAGGACCTCTACGTCGAGTCGCTCCTCGCCCTCGGCACCAAGCCCCACGAGCACGACGTCCGCTTCGTCGAGGACGACTGGGAGTCGCCGACGCTCGGCGCCTGGGGCCTCGGCTGGCAGGTGTGGCTCGACGGCCTCGAGATCTCCCAGTTCACGTACTTCCAGCAGGTCGGCGGGATCGACTGCAAGCCCGTCAGCGGCGAGCTCACGTACGGCCTCGAGCGCATCTGCATGTACCTCCAGAACGTCGAGTCGTTCTGGGACATGCAGTGGGCGCCGGGCGTGCCGTACGCCGAGCTCGTGAAGCGCGGCGAGTGGGAATGGTCGACGTACAACTTCGAGCAGGCCGATACGCAGGCGCACTTCGCGGCGTTCGACCAGGCCGAGAAGGAGTGCAAGCGCCTCCTCACGCTGAGCGACGACCCGATGAAGCGGCTCGTCCTGCCCGCGTACGACTTCGTCGTGAAGGGGGCCCACGCGTTCAACGTGCTCGACGCGCGCGGGGCCATCGGCGTCACCGAGCGGGCGCGCTTCATCGGACGCGTGCGGGCGATGTCCAAGGGCGTGGCCGACTCGTGGATGGCGCAGCGCGAGGCGATGGGGTTTCCGCTGCTGAAGACCCGGGCCGCGGCGGAGTGATGACGATGAAGACGACACGAGTGCTCGCCGTTCTCGCCGCGACCGTGACCGCGACGCTGGCCGCGTGTGGCGGCTCGGCGACCGATGCCCGCTACCCGGCGCGCGAAGACGGTTGCCCGGTGAAGCTCTACCCGGGACCCGCCGGCATTCCGGTCGACGACCTCGGCGTCGTCAAGGTCGAGTGCCCCCCGGACGGCGCGGGCAAATGCGAACGGCTGCTCGAGAATGTGGTCTGCCAGCGCGGCGGCGACGTCGTGTGGGGCACGGCCGACAACGCCATCAACGCGCCGACCCTCGTGGCCCACGCCGCGCACTCGAAGCGCGTGACGCAGGGGCCGCGCGAGCGCGGATGCGCGCTGCAGATCTACACAGACTCCCTGCCCATGCGCGTCGAGAACATCGGCCCGGTCACGTCGCTCTGCAAGGAGGACGACACGCGTGACGCGTGCCAGCGGGAGCTCGCGGACCAGGCGTGCCTGCTGGGGGCCGACATCCTGTGGCAGGTCGACGGCCCGACGCCGGAGTCGACGCAGAACGGGATGCGCCAGCGGATGCACGGGCGCGCCGCGCACACGAAGTAGCAAGCCTCGTTACTCGAGGCACTTCTCGAAGGCGTCGGGCGTCGGCGCGCGCATCGCGCACTCGAACTCGGCCTGGCTGACCTCCGAGCTGCAGTTCTTGAACGCGTCGTCGCCGCGGGCGGCGGTCTTCTCGCGCGCCTGCTCGGTCTGGATCTGCGCCGTCGAGGCGTCGGCGAGCTTCTCGGTCACGACCAGGGTGGCGTAGCGATCGATGAGCTGGTCGCACTGCGACGCGCTCGCCTTGGCCTTGCAAGCGCCGAGGGACACCGCGCAGACGAGCAGCGCGGGGACGAGGCCTAGGCCCTCGTGATGGCGTATCAGCGCAGGCACGTCTGGAGGTCCGAGGTCGTCGAGGCCGATTGCACGCAAGCCATCATCTTGTCCGTGACGCGACGGTCCCTCTCGCACGAGTTGATCTTGTCGTCCAGCTCTGCGCGTATCTCGGCCTTCCGCTTGACGATGGCCTTCGGGTCGCTCTCGCTCTGCTCCTTCAGCTGGATCTCGACGCTGCGGTCGACGATGAGCTGGCAGTCCGCGTGCGTCGCGCGGCGGCCGCAGGCGCTGCACAGAGCGACGAGCGCGAGGAGCGGCATCGCGAGACGAGCGCTACGCACGACGCGGCCACGCGTAGCACGTTTTGGCCCGCAGAGAGCCCGAATGGTAGACTCCCGAGGTGACCACGGCGAGGCGCGCGGCAGCCCCATCGGCCCCACCGGCCATGCGCGCTCCCACCGTTCGCCCGGTGCCGGCGTCGCGCCGCGCGTCGACGCCGGAGGACATGCTCCACAAGGCGATGGCCGCGCGGACCCCCGCGGCACGGGCGCGATGGGCAAAGCAGGGGCTCGCCGCGCGGTCGCCGCTCGACAAGACCACGCAGGCGATGCTGCTCCGCCAGCTCTACCTGGCTCACTACGAGGCGAAGCGATTCCCCGCCGCCCTCGAGGTCGCGCGCCAGGCCATCGAGCTCGGCGTCCTCGGCGACGTCCTCCACCAGGACGCCGCGCGCGCCGCCCTCGCCGTCGACGACGTCGACGCGGCCATCTCGCACCTGCGCATCGCCGCCCGTCGCGGCCCGGCGTCGCGACGGCCGTTCCACCTGTGGACCCTGGGGAGCACGCTCTTCATGGCGCACCGCTACGCGGAGGCGATCTCCGCGCTCGAGCGGGCCGTGCGGTGGGGGACGCGTGACAAGCCCCTCTACCGCGCGCACCTCGCCCTCGTCCGCGTGGCCTCGGGCGAACGGGTGCCCGATCTCCAGTCGACCATCGACGAGCTCGCGGCCGCCCCCTGCGGCCAGGGCTACGGGCGCTTCGTCCTGGGGCACATGGCCTACGCGGCGGGGGCCTGGCCTGCGGCGCAGCGGTACCTCGAAGCCTTCGTCCGCCGGACCGAGGGGTCGCGCGCCACGCTCGCGCTGGCCCTCGAGGCGGAGCTGAAGATGGCGCGGGCCACGCTGTCGAAGATGTCCGCCAACTGAGCTCGAGTGAGGCTCCCCCGATCCACCCGGGATGTGGCACCCGGAGGACGCCCGGGTGTAAAACCTCCAGCTTTCGCTATATTCCGTGAGCCTCCAGCGAACACTGCCGCTTCGCACGGAGAATGCACGACGGAGGAACTCTCGTGAAGCCTCGCTCCAGACTGCTGCTCTCCTCGCTCGTCGTCCTGGCGCTCGTCCTTTGGCCGCTCGTCGCCTCGGCCGACGAGTGCGCCGCGGGCGGTAGCTCGGACACGGGCGCGTTCCAGCGCTACCTCGCGCAAGGGACCATCGTCGCCCTCGGGGCGAGCTACGTATTCGGGCTCCTGACCAGCCTCACGCCGTGCGTCTACCCGATGATCGCCATCACGGTCTCGGTGTTCGGCGCCAAGGAGGCCAAGAGCCGCTGGCAGGGCGCCCTCCTGTCGCTCGTCTTCGTGCTCGGCATCGTCTGCCTCTTCACGCCGATGGGCGTCATTTCGGCGATGACCGGCAAGGGGTTCGGCTCCGCGCTCGGCAACCCCTGGGTCGTCGGGGGCATCGCGTTCGTCTTCCTCGCCCTTGCGACGTCGCTCTTCGGGGCCTTCGAGCTCGCGCTCCCGGCCGGCCTGAACAACAGGCTCTCCACCGTCGGCGGCTCCGGGTACCGGGGCGCGTTCCTCCTCGGCCTGGTGTGCGGCCTCGTCGCGGCGCCCTGCGTCGGCCCGTTCCTCTTCGGCCTCCTCGGGTGGATCGCGACGACGCACAACGTCGCGGTCGGCTCGGGCGCGATGGCGCTCTACGGGCTGGGGCTGGGGACGCTCTTCTTCGTGGTGGGCACGTTCGCGGTGAGCCTGCCCAAGGCGGGCGCCTGGATGATGGGCGTGAAGTGGGTCGGCGGCGTGTGCCTGGCCTACATGGCCTTCGGTTACATCCGCGACGCGCTCTCCAAGGAGACGGTCCACAAGCTGGTCCACCCCGGCGTGACGTACGGCGCCATCGCGGTGGTCATCCTCGCCATCGGCCTCGTGCTGGGCGGGATCCACGTGGCCGCCGAGCGCCGCAAGTCCCCCATCGCGCGCCTGTCGAAGCCCACCAAGCTGGCCTCCATCGTGCCCGCCATCGCCGGGCTCTTCATGGTGATCTCGTGGTACGAGCTGCCCCCCGAGCTCCACTGGGAGACGAGCGAGTCGATCGCGCTCGCCCGCGCGAACGAAGAGCACAAGCCCGTGCTCATCGACTTCGGCGCCAGCTGGTGCGGCGCCTGCAAAGAGCTCGACGAGAAGACGTTCCCCGACCCCAAGGTCCAGAAGGAAGGGGCCCGGTTCGTGGCGCTTCACATCGACGCGAGCGACGACGACGACGCGGCCGTGGCGAAGGTCAGGCAGAAGTACCATGCGACCGAGGGGCTCCCGGTCGTGGTCTTCCTCGACAGCCACGGGCAAGAGGCCAAGCGCTTCACCGAGTACGTCGCGCCGGACTGCTTCGCGAGCGCTCTGGCCACCGTGCAGTAGTCTCGCTCAGGGACCGCAGGCGATCGGCGTCGCGACGACCTGGAAGCCGCTGCCGCCCGACTCGAGGAAGGCGACGACGCCCTGGCCCGTCGCCGTGACGGCGGCCTGTCCCTGGCCCGCGTTGACCCCCGCGTTCGAGATGGTGAGCGGCGCGCCGATGGGCTGGCCGTCGGGCCCGAGCGTCAGGGCGCGTACGTCGTGCCCCGAGGCGGGGCCCTCCGTCCAGACGAAGAGGAACCGCCCGCCCGGCAGCGCCGACAGGCTGGGAGACATCGCCTGCTCGCCCTTGCCACCGGCGGGAGGCGTGAACGTCTCCGGCGCCGACGGCGTGCCGCCCGCATCGAAGCGCGTCCAGCGAAGTCGCCACGGCTCGTCCGACGAGGCGCGGTCGGACCAGGCCACCATCACGCCGCCGGCGCTGAGCGCGATCGCCGGCGAGCCGACGGCGGTGCCGAGGCCCTCGACGTGGGACAGGTCACCCTTCGACGCGAGCACCTTCGTGCCCGTGGCCACGCCCATCCACACCGCGCCGCCGCGCCGGAAGGCCATCGCGAGGGTCCGCTCGCCGGCGTTCTCTGCAGAGCCGCGCAGCGACTCGACGTTGCCTCCCTCGTCGAGCGGCCAGAGCTCCCCCGCGGGCGCGCCTCCGACGCGCGACCAGCCCAGGTGTCCGTCGGTCGCACCGAGCTGCACGGGGGGCTCCGCCGGGACGGTGCGCCGTCCCTGGAGGCGGTCGTTCCTCCGGTCGCTGTCCACCGCCAGCGAGAGGCCGCCCTTCGCGTTGGTCAGCGGCGTCACGCGGCGCACGAGGTCGCGCGAGTGGGCCTTGACCGTCGCGATGGCCGCGAGCGAGGCCGCGTCGAGGCGCACGCCGATGGCCTCGTGGTCGCTCGGCGCGAAGGCGAGGGCGAGGTCGTCGCCGAGGCGAGCCAGCTCGACGCCCGCCGTGACCGTCGCGCTGGGGCCGATGACGTGCGGGCCGCCGGACACGGTGCACGCCGAGAGCGGCGCTGCCGCCGTGGTGGGCCCCGCCCCGGCCAGCGGTGTCGACGGCGTCGGAGTGGTGCTCGCGGCGGGGAGGGCGGCCCTGGCCGACGGTTGCGCCGACGGCGTCGTGCCGGCGCTCGCGCGCGCGGAGTCGCCCCCGCCGCGGATCAGCGCGCCGATGAAGGCGAAGAGGCCGATGCCCACGATGAGGCCCGCGACGGCCACCACCGGCAGGAACCACTTCGGGCGGCCGTCCGCCCCGAGGCCCCCGTTCGCGGTCATCCCCGCGCGCACCTGGAGCCACGCCTTGTGAAGCGCCCCCTGCGCCTTGCGCGCCACGTCGAAGACCGGCTCGAGGCCACCGCGCGGCAGGCGTGTGAGCTCGATGTCGCCGGTCATCGGCGCGATGGGAGGCGGGGGCTCGGGCGGCGCGCCCGCGGGCGGCGCCGTCGGGAGCGACGGATCGAACGGGGGGAACGTGTCCGGTATCGCGCCTCCGTCGACGGCCAGGTCGGGCTGCGGCAGCTCGACGGGAGGGACGACGACGGGCGGGACGGACCGCGCCGTGTTCAGGAAGTCGAGGTTGGGCGCGGGGGTCGACCGGGGGAGCTCCGGCATGCCGAGCAGACTCCGGTGCGCCGCTTCCGGGGGTCGGACCGACGACGACGTGGGGACGGGCGGCTTGACCGACGGCGTCGTTCGACGCGGCGGCAGCCCGCTCGGTGTCGGCGGCCTCGTGACCACCGGCGGGCCGCGGCCATCCGGCGCGTCCTCGATGAGCACCGAGCCGCTCAGCTCCTCCACGCCGGCCGCGGGCGCCTCGCCCGACGCATCGGGCAGCAGCATCGAGCCGCTGATCTCTTCGATCGACGGCTCCCGCTCGCGCATCGTCGGCGCGCCCTTCGGCATGGGAGCGCCGAGGTGCGCGGCCCCTTCGCCCCACGGCGGCGCCTGCGTCACGGCCTTCGGCGGCGTCGTCCCTGCGCCCGGCACGACGATGGGCGCCCGCTCCTGCGTGCTGTCGGTCTCGCTCTGCTCGCCCACCGGCGGGGCCGACGAATCGAGCAGCAGCGTCGCGCGCCCCTTGATCGACATGCCCGCTTGCGCCGCGACACCCGGGCGCGTCGGCTTCTCCGGCTCGGGGTGGACAGTTGCCGAAGCGCCGATCGCGCGTCCGAGGCCGACGAACATGTCGGCCGACGGCGGTAGCGTCTTCATCGCGGTCGTCGCTCGCGGCGCCGGCTTGGGGAGCGCCCCCGCGACGCCCGGCGCCCGGGGTGTCGGGCCGGCCCTCGGCGGGGCGCCCGCGTGCGCGGTGGAGATCTCCTCCTGTGTGAACCCCGTCCACGCCAGGACGCGCTCCGCCTCGGCGGTGCTGATGGCCTTCACGTCGAGCGCGGTGCCTGCCTCGGACTCCTCGTCTTCCCCGTCGTCGGTCGACTTCGGCGTGAGCTGCCGCGTCATCTCCAGGTCGCTCGGGCGGTCGGCGGGCACGCTTTCGAGCGCCGGAACACCCACCACGGTCTTCAAGCCGGGCTTCGCGCCCGCCGCGGGGGTCTCGGCTTTGCCTTCGTTGTCTGCGCTCACGGGCCCAAGGATGATACCTCCGCCGCGGGAAAAAGGCCTGCTCTCGCCAGGACGGCGGTCGCGACCGCGCGGGCTCCCGCCGTCCGCAGGGCGCGCGAGCAGGCGTCGAGCGTCGCCCCCGTCGTGGAGACGTCGTCGACGAGGAGCACGGCTCGACCGCACACGCGGGTGGCCTCGCGCGCCCGGAAGGCCCCGGCGACGTTGGCGAGGCGGGCCTCCCGGTCCAGCGTCGCCTGCTTCGGCGTGTCGCGGCCACGGGCGAGCGCGAGCGGAGCGAAGGGCGCGCCGAGGTGCCGGGCGACGCGTCGCGCGAGGAGCGAGGACTGATTGTAGCCGCGCTCGGCAAGGCGCGAGGGATGAAGCGGCACGGGCACGACGAGCACGCCGCGCAGCGAGCCGGCGCGAGTCGCGAGCGACCGCCAGAGCAGGTCCCCGAGGGGGCGCGCGAGGTCGGGCCGCGACTCGTACTTCATCCGCACGATGGCCTGCGCGATGGCCCCGCCGTACACGAAGGCGGCGTCGCCCTCGCGGCCCCCGCCCGCCTCGACGGTCGACGCGCATGACGGGCAGAACACGGCGAGGCGCGGGACCCCCGCGTCGCATGCGGCGCATCGTGGCGGCGCGAGGACGGAGGCGAAGACGTCGAAGGCGAGGGCGGCGAGCGCGAAGGGCATTCCCATGCCCCCCTATCGGCTGACGGCGACCCTTGTTGCGTCCCTGGCCGACCTTCGGGAGGACCTGGCGTGTGATTCACACGCCCTACCGGCACCCTTGCGCCTGCTGCGCGTTGCTGCCCGTGCAGGTGAGCACGTTGTACCAGGGGATGCTGCAGCTCGTGTACGTCCCGAAGACGCCGCAGCCCGGGATGGGCGCCGCGAAGCCGTCGCCGCTGCACGAGAAGGTGCTCCACGTGCAGCTGGTGGCGCCGTACTCGGGGGTCTCCTTGCCATCGCAGTTGTAGTCGAAGCCGCCGCAGGCCCCGGGCTGCTCGAAGAACGACGTCTGGCCGGGATGGACGTGGGCGTCCTGGTCGCAGCAGTCGGTGCCCCCGCAGCCGCCGGCCATCGAGAGATACCCGTCCCCGTCCTCGTCGCACACCGGGCCTGCGTCCTGACCGGCGTCGACCGGCGATACAGCGTCGGTGGAGGTCGACGTGTCTCCGCCGGCGCCCTGCGCCTCGGCGGTCGTTGCCTCGACCTCGCCCGCCTCGACGTTCTCCGGTTGCAAGACCGATTGATCCGCCGAAGCGGCCTCGGACGACGTGGCCGCGGCGCCGGCGTCGTCGTCGGGCACGGCGGCACCGAGGCCGCCCATGTCGAGAGCACACGCCGACAACAGGAGGCCCCAGGCCGCAGCAAACGCAGGGCGCCGCACCATCACCCCATAGCGTCGGACCCCGGCTCGGGAGGCGTCAACTCTCCCCCCCGTCTCATCGGAGTCATGACTCGCAACGCCGCCGGCACGACGACGAGCGCGGCCAGGAGCCCCGCGAGCACCCCCAGCGTCCCCACGAGGCCGAGATCGCGCAGCCCGTCGAAGCGGCACGCGATGAGGGCCGCGAACCCGGCTGCCGTGGTCAGCGCCGTCGCCGCGACGAGAGGGCCCTGCGTGCGGAGCGCTTCTTCGAGCGGGCGGGTGCGCGCGGCGTAGAGCAGGAACATCGACTCGTCGATGGTCACCCCGAAGAGCACCGGCAGGACCAGCGCGTCGTACACGTGCCATCTCACGGCGAGCACGCGCATCGCGACCCCCACCAGCGCCATCTCGCACACGAGCGTCGCCAGCGCGACCACGGCGTGTCGCATGCTCCGGAGCGCGAGGCGCATGGCGATAGCGACGACGACGAGCGCCACGCCCCCCACGAGCACGAGGTCTCGCCCGAGCGCCTCTCGGAGCGCGCGATCGATGGCGTCGAAGCCCGTCACCGCCGAGCCGGGGTCCGTCGCGAGGATGGCGGCGCGAAGGCGCGCGTTGGCCGCCGCATCGCCTGCGGGGCGCAGGTACGTCGCGACGAGCGTCTCGCCGCCGTCGTGGGCGAGGTGACGCGCGAAGAGCCAGGAGAGCGGGCCGCCGGGATCGCCGCCTCCCGACGGCGCGTGCGAGGGACGCGCGAACGCGTCGAGCGCCGGGCCGAAGCCCTCCACCGCGAACCCCGTGTCACGCAGCGCCGTGGCCAGGGTTTCGCGCCGCGACGGCAGGTCCAGCGCGTCGCGCTCGCCGAGGCGCGCCTGCTGCGTCGTCGCCGACGGCGCGAACGTCGCGAGCGCATCGAAGCCGTCCACGAGTCCGGCCTCGCGCATCGGCTCCAGCGCCTCGGCCACGCGGTCCGCCCGCGCCCTCGCGCGCTCCTCGTCGGCGTCCGTGGTCAGCACGATCCACTGCCCGGCGCGCCCGCCGAAGACGGCGTGGATCCGCTCCTCGACGGCGAGCGGTTCCATCCCCGTCGGTCGCACCGCGACCAGCGCGTCGGCCGGGCGCGGCCACCCCGCGACGGCCACGACCGCCACCGGGATCGCGCACGCCGCCAGCGTCCAGAGCGCGCGACCGCGGGTGCGCGAGGTCCACGCCAGCACGTCGAGCCATCGCGTCGTGCGAACCGGCGGCGGCGGTCCCCGCTCCATCCAGGCGCCGATCTCCGGGGTCACGAGGAGGATGGCCACCGCGGTCAGGAGCTCCCCCGCGCCGCACAGGAGGCCGAGCTGCTTCATCGCGCGGAGCCCGCTCAGCGCGAGCGACGCGAACGTCACCGCCGCCACCGCCGCCGCCGTCAACGTCGGCTTCCACGTCGTCGCCCGCGCCGCCGCCGCCGCCTCGGCCGGGGCGAGCCCCGCACGCCGCGCCTCGAGCAGAGCCGCGTAGACGTGGACGCCCGTGTCGACGCCCACCCCGACGACGACCGCCGCGAAGGCGATGGCCACCGCGTTGAGCCCCGCCGGGAACAGCGCCGCGATCCCGGTCGTCCACAGCGTCCCCAGCGCCAGCGGGGGGAGCACGGCGGCGAGGGCGCGCGTCCGCCGGAACGTCACTACGAACGCCAGCGACACCAGCACCGCCGAGAGCGTCCCGCTCACCTCGAGATCGCGCTTCAGCATCCGCTCGGTGGCCCACGCGATGGCGTGGCCGCCCGTCATCTCCGCCGTCACCCCGGGTCTCGCCGCCGCCGCCTCCGCGCGCTCCACGTCCTCGACCACGGCGCGCGCCGAGTCCGACGTGAACGCGCTCCCCCGCGGCTGCGCCACGACGAGACGCGCGCGTCCCTCGTCCGCCACGAACACGCCACCCGGCGTCGCCACGACGCCCGCCGCCAGCTCGGCCCGCGCCTCCCACGGCACCGTCGACAGGCGCAGCGGGTCCCGCGCGAGCCACGCGTCGAGATCCTCGCTCCCCACCGGGGCGAGCAGCATCGCGTGCGACTCCCCGAGGCGCGCGCGCATTCCCTCCGGCGTCACGGCCGCCGCCAGCCTCCGCCGCGCGTCCGGTCCCGCGTACGCCCACGCCAGCGTCGGGTCGTCCGGCGGCTTCGGGCTCGGCGCCCGGTCGAGCACGCGCGTGATCGACGGCGCGTCCCGCAGCGACGCCGCGATCGCGTCCGCCACGGCCGCGACGTCCTCCGGTTTGTCGCCTCGCACGAGGACGAGCACGGGATCGCCCCCCCCGAACGCGTGCGTCCAGCGCCCGAGCGCCCCCGCGTCGCCGCTTTGCGGGAACAGCGTCGACATATCGGTCGACAGGGTCAGCTTCGACGCCGTCAGCCACACGCACGCCACCGTCACGACCAGCAGCGCGACGCGAGCCAGGCCGCGTGATTCACACGGCACGGACTTCCGAAGGTCGTCCAGCCACCGTGTCATTCCGCCTCCGCAGCGGCTTCCGACTCCTTCACGATGCGCACGCGAAGCCGCGTCACCCGTCGCCGGCTGATGGCCAGCACCTCCGCCGTCGCCCCTTTGCCGAGCGGCACCTTGTCCCCCGCGCGCGGCAGGCGACCGAGGAGCTCCACGACGAGCGCGCCCACCGACTCTCCGAGGTCCGAGTCCGCCACCACCACGCCGAACGGGCGAAGCTCGTCCATCGTCGCCCGCCCGTCCACCTCCCAGGTGTCCTCCGCGCCGACGACCTTGATGACCTTCTGCGGCTCTTCGTCGAACTCGTCGCGGATCTCGCCGACGATCTCCTCCAGCAGGTCCTCCATCGTCACGATGCCGCTCGTGCCGCCGTACTCGTCGACGACGACCGCGATGGGCGTCTGCTTGCGCTGCATCTCGCGCATCACGTCGACGCCGTTCTGCACCTCGGACACGAAGAGGATGTCGCGCCGCAGCGCCGTGACGTCCGACAGGAGCGCCGCGTCCGGGTGGAGGAGGAAGTCCTTCGCGTAGAGGTAGCCGGCGACCTCGTCGAGCGACCGCCCCTTCGTGAGGAGGATGCGCGAATACTGGTGCGAGCGAACGAAGCGCCGCGCGTCCTCCCCGGTCGTCTGCACGGGGAGGGACACGACGTCGACGCGCGGCACCATCGAGTGGCGCGCCGCCCGCTGCGAGAAGCGCATCACGCGCTCGAAGAGCTCCCCCAGGGTCTTGCCGCGAGGAGAACGCGCCGCGCTGGCCGCGAGGATGGCGACGATCTCGTCCTCGCTGAAGCGCCCCTCGACGCTCGCGACGTCCGGCGACATGCCGACGGCGCGCAGGATGACGCGCGACGACCGCTCGAGGAGCCACAGCAGCGGGAAGAACGAGATGTAGATGGCGCGGAGCGGGATGGCCGACGCGACGGCGGTCCCCTCCGACCGCTGGATGGCGATGAGCTTGGGGACGAGCTCGCCGAACAGCACGTGGGCATACGTGAGGATGGCGAACGCGATGACGTCCACCGCCACGTGAAGCCCCCCCGTGGCCGGGGAGCCCTTGATCAGAATCATGGTCCGGTCGAGCAGGCTCGCGACCGCCGGCTCGCCGATCCACCCCAGGCCCAGGCTCGCCAGCGTGATCCCGAACTGTGTCACCGAGAGGTAACGGTCCAGCCGGCTGACAATCGCCTCGGCGATACGCGCCTTCCGCTCGCCTTTGCGGGCCCGCGAGCGGAGACTGGTCGCCCTGACCTTGACGAGCGCGAACTCCGCCGCGACGAAGAATCCATTGAGCGCGATGCAGAGCGCGGCGACTATCAGGCCCCACACGGGGGACCATACCTATCACGGCTCCCGGACCTCGACGCCGGCATGAGTGATCACGACCTCGTCGTCTTCTTGCTCGCGCTGGCCGTGCTGCTCGGCGCGGCCCGGCTCCTCGGCGAGCTCGGGCGCGTGTGGGGTCTGCCGCTCGTCGCCGGGGAGATCGCGGCGGGCATCCTCCTCGGGCCGACGGTCTTCGGTCGCATCGCGCCCGGCGCGCACGCGTGGCTGTTCGCGCCCGGCCCCAGCGAGGCGATGATCGGCGGGTACGCGACCGTCGCGCTGGTGCTGCTGCTCGTCGTCGTCGGCATGGAGGTGGATCTCGGGGTCCTTCGCCGCCGCGGCAAGACCGCGCTGACCACGGGGCTCCTCGGCATCGTCCTTCCCGCTGCCGGCGGCCTCGCCCTCGGCTTCCTCCTGCCCGACGCCCTCCTCGTCGATCCGTCGCGTCGCGTCACGGTCGCCTTGCTCCTCGCCGTCGCGCTCAGCATCTCGGCGCTCCCCGTCATCGCCAAGACGCTGCTCGATCTCGGCCTCTTCAAGTCGGACGTGGGTCTGCTCGTGATGGCGGCGGCGATGATCGACGACGTCGTCGGCTGGCTCGCGCTCTCGCTGCTCCTCGGTCCGGTGCGTGGCCTCGGGGTCGACACGGCGTCGTTCCTCCGAACCGTCGTCCTCGGGATCATGTTCGCCGCCGCGATGCTCGTGGCGGGGCGGCGCTTCCTCGGGGGTCTCTTCGAGCGCCTCCAGCGGGGCAGCACCGCGGCGCCGGGGCGGGTCCTCTCGATCGTCATCGTGATCGCGCTCCTCGGTGCGACGGCGACGCACGCCATCGGGCTGCACGTGGTCTTCGGCGGCTTCATCGCGGGGCTCACCGTGGGCGGCTCGGCCAAGGTCAACGCGCGCGCGCGCACGGTCGTGGAGGACTTCGTCACCAACGTCTTCGCGCCGGTCTTCTTCGCCTCCATCGGCCTGCGGGTCGACTTCGCCACCGCCTTCAACCTGCCGCTCTGCCTTCTCGTCTTCGTCGTCGCCTCGGCGCCCAAGATCGTCGGCTGCGCCCTCGGCGCGCGCTTCGGCGGGATGCGCTGGCGCGAGGCGACGGCGGTGGGCTTCGGGATGAACGCGCGCGGGGCGATGGGGATCATCCTCGCGACGATCGCGCGGGACGCGGGGTTGCTCGGTAACGAGGTCTTCGTCGCGCTCGTCGTGATGGCGCTCGGCACGTCGCTCCTCAGCGGGCCCGCGATGAAGTGGCTCCTCTACCGCACCGAGCCCGAGGAGGACGTCGTCACGCTCCTCCGGCGCGGCGCGTTCGTGAGCGAGCTTCACGCGGGCAACCCCGCCGACGCCATCCACGAGCTCGTCCGCGCCATGGGCTCGCTCATCGCCGGCAAGAAGCGCATCGCCCGCGACGCCGTCCTCGAGCGCGAGCTCGTCGCCCCCACGGGCCTCGGCGACGAGGTGGCCATTCCCCACGCCGCGGTCGAGGGTCTCGAGCGGCCGCTCCTCGCGCTCGGTCGCTCGACGCGGGGCATCGACTTCGACGCCCTCGACGGCCGCCCTGCGCGCCTCGTCTTCCTCCTTCTCATCCCCCCCAAGGCCTACGAAGAGGAGGTGCGCATCCTCGCCTCCATCGCCCGCGCGACCCTCGACGCGCGCGGCCGCGAGGAGCTCCTCGCCGCGAGCGGCCTGGAAGAGGTGACCCAGGTCCTCAACCGCAGCGCCAAGCGCACGCGCGAGTCGATGCGCCCGAAGAGGCTCCCGACCTGAGCCCCCGTGACGGACCGGAGCTCACCCGGCCATCGGATCCGGTGAGTCGGTCGCGCAGAGACAGTCCCCGCGCGCACCGCCAAAGGAGTTGGCACCATGCCCCATCACCGGCGCATCCGGCACGCGTCCATCCTCGGTCTGGCCCTCGCTCCCGTCTTCGCGGGGTGTCTCAGTCGTCCGCTCGCGAACACCAACCCGAGCACGGAGACCGAGGTCACGAAGGCGCTCTCGCAGGGCGCGGTGAGCCGCGTCGACCTCCTCTTCCTGATCGACAACTCGGGATCGATGGGGGACAAGCAGGAGTACCTCGCGGCCGCGGTGCCGGACCTCTTGAACCGCCTCGTCACGCCGAGCTGCCTCGACGCGACCGACTCGACGAAGGTCGTCGGCGTCTCGGTCGACGGGCAATGCGCGACGGGGCGCATCGAGTTCCCGCCGGTCCACGACATGCACATCGCCGTCGTCACCTCGGCGCTCGGCTCCCTCGGGGGCGACGTGTGCAACGATCCGACGGGCGTGGCCCCCGGCCCCAACGGGCAGAACGACTACGGGGAGCTCGTCAACCGCTCCCACGTCGCCGACGCCCCCGACGGCTTCCTCGGGTGGTTCCCCGCGACGCCGGCCAACGCCGGCGCGACCGCGACGCCGGGGACGCCGTCGCCCGCGGACGTGACCACGCTGGTGAGCGACTTCCAGGGGCTCGTCACGGGCGTCGGCGCGACCGGGTGCGGCATCGAGGCGCAGCTCGAGAGCTGGTACCGCTTCCTCGTGCAACCCGATCCGTTCCAGTCGGTGTCGGCGGGGAACAACATCGCGACGTTCACGGGCGTCGACGCCACGCTGCTCAGGCAGCGTCACGACTTTCTCCGGCCCGACTCGCTGCTCGCCATCATCGACCTCACCGACGAGGACGACTCGTCGGTCGACCCGCGCGTCTACTCCGGCTCGTCGGTCGCCGGCTACCACATGAACGAGGAGGCGACGCAGCCCTTCCGCGGCACGGCCGCCTGCGCCACCGATCCGGGCTCCGCGGCGTGCACGAGCTGCGACGCCGATTCGGCCAAGGGCGACCCGGGGTGCGCGACGCCGACGTACGACGTCGTCAACGATCCGCAGGGCACGCCCAACATCCGCCACATCCACATGAAGCAGAGCTTCGGCCTCGACTCGCAGTACCCGATGTCGCGCTACGTCAACGGCCTCACCGCGACCACCGTCCCCGACCGCGACGGCGAGTACCCCGCGGGCGCGCAGACCTACCAGGGCACCGCCGACTGCTCGAACCCCATCTACTCGCAGGATCTGCCCGACGGGACGGACACCGATCCGGCGACGCTCTGCCACCTCAAGCCCGGCCCGCGCGACCCGAGCCTCGTCTTCTACGCGCACATCGGCGGCG
>Ga0182030_10014715_pt1 | contig 15412 bp, 8 predicted proteins | sample 812S3MmetaG_FD_121299 | JGI IMG/M metagenome (GOLD analysis project Ga0182030, IMG submission 121299) | Permafrost microbial communities from Stordalen Mire, Sweden - 812S3M metaG (Illumina Assembly) | ecosystem: Environmental > Terrestrial > Soil > Wetlands > Permafrost | place: Sweden... | reverse complement strand
TTGATTCCGCAAGGTACCTCGACAACGAAGAAAGCGTTGCCGTCTACCGGACCGGAATTCTGGAAGCGAATGACGCGGCCCTTCTGGCTTCGGCGCTCGGGGACATTGCCCGCGCGCGCGGCATGACGGAGATCGCCAAGGCCGCCGGAATTACCCGTGAAGCTCTTTACAGAGCCCTTCGCCCCGATAGCGCGCCGCGCTTTGATACCATCAGCCGCGTCTGTACGGCGCTCGGCGTGCGTCTAGTGGCCCAGCCCATCCCCGCCCGCAAAGCAGCCGCCTGAAGGCTAGCCCGTGGCCCATGCTGTGCGCTCTGAGCCGCGGGCCCCAGTGGGATAATGAATTACAGCTATGAGCGAAACAAATCCGGAAAGCCCAGCCGTTCCAACACCCGACGCGCCAAGCCAGGAAACCCGCACGCAAACGAACTTCCTCGCCGACATCATCGCCGAGGATGTGCGCACCCAAAAGTACGGCGACGCCCAAGTCCAGACCCGCTTTCCTCCCGAGCCCAACGGCTACCTCCACATTGGCCACGCCAAGGCCATCTGCCTCGACTTCGGCCTGGCCAACGAGTTCGGCGGCAAGACCAACCTGCGCTTCGACGACACCAACCCATCCAAGGAAGAGCAGGAGTACGTCGACTCCATCCAGAAAGACGTCCGCTGGCTCGGCTTCCAGTGGGCCCGGCTCTGCTACGCCTCCGACTACTTCCCCCAGCTCTACGCCTGGGCGCTCGAGCTCATCAAAGCTGAAAAAGCGTACGTCGACGACCTCTCCGCCGACGAGATTCGCCAGCACCGCGGCACGCTCACCGAGCCCGGCAAAGACTCGCCCTACCGCAGCCGCAGCGTCGAAGAAAACCTCGACCTGTTCCAGCGCATGAAGGCCGGCGAGTTCCCTGACGGGAGCCGCGTGCTCCGCGCCAAGATCGACATGGCCTCGCCCAACCTCAACATGCGCGACCCGGTCATGTACCGCATCCTCCACGCCACGCATCACCGCACCGGCGACGAGTGGTGCATCTATCCCATGTACGATTACGCGCACGGCCAGTCGGACTCCATCGAGCGCGTCACCCACTCCATGTGCACCCTCGAGTTCACTGACCACCAGCCGCTCTACAAGTGGTATATTGCCCAGCTCGGCATCTTTCCCTCCGAGCAGATCGAGTTTGACCGGCTCAACCTGACCTACACGCTGCTCTCCAAGCGCAAGCTGCTGCAGCTGGTGCAGGAGAAGCGGGTCAACGCCTGGGACGACCCGCGCATGCCCACGCTCTCCGGCATCCGCCGCCGCGGCTTCACGCCCGAGGCCCTGCGCGCCCTGTGCGCCGCCATCGGCGCCTCGCGCACCAATGGCAGCACCGACATCGAGATGCTCGAGCACTTCCAGCGCGACGACCTCAACCGCCGCGCCCGCCGCGCCATGGCCGTGCTGCGCCCGCTCAAGGTGGTCATCGACAACTATCCGGCCGGTCAAAGCGAGTTCGTCGAAGTCGCCAACAACCCTGAAGATCCCTCTGCGGGCACCCGCCAGGTACCCTTTTCCGGCGAGATTTTTATCGATCAAGACGACTTCCGCGAAGTGCCTCCGCCCAAGTACTACCGCCTGTCTCCCGGTAAAGAAGTGCGCCTGCGCAACGCCTATTTCATCACCGCGCAGAGCGTGGTCAAGGACGCGGCCGGCAACGTGCTTGAGGTGCACTGCACTTATGATCCGGCCAGCCGCGGCGGCAACTCGCCCGACGGCCGCAAGGTCAAGTCCACCATGCACTGGGTGTCGGCCGCGCATGCCATTGCAGCGGAGATCCGCATCTACGACAAGCTCTTCACCAAGCCCGACCCCACCGACGTGGAAGAAGGCCAGGACGTGTTCAGCAATCTGAATCCGAACTCGCTGGAGATTGTGACCGGCGCGCGCCTTGAGCCCTCGCTTGCCAAAGCGCAGCTTGAAGACCGCTACCAGTTCGAGCGCGTCGGCTACTTCTGCCTCGACCCGGATTCAACGCCGGGCAATCTGGTCTTCAACCGAACACTGCCGTTGAAAGATTCCTGGGCCAAAATCGAAAAGAAACCATTGCATGGAGCAGACGCTCGCTGAGCGCTCGCACGGGCCGGGTGCCCCAGGTCCCGATTCTGAGACCTGGGAAAGCACGAACCTGTAGCAGCGGAAGGATGAAGTCAGCGGCCCTGCTATTTTCCGATGACGTCGATCGCCACCGGAATCGTCTTCGGCGGCATGCATTGGGTATCGTTGCAAGCCTGGAAGTGGAGTTTGGCCTCCACCAGGTGGTTGCCGGGTTGAGCCACAATCCGCGCCTCGACCACAAACTCGTCGGTATACACGCTCAGCTTGTCGCCCGGGTCGGAAGGCAGCGCAACGTCCTTCCCGACGGGATAAGTCGCGCTCTCCAGCTTCACACCCAGCCCCTCCGGAATCGAGAACGTCGTCGGAATCAGAAACTCTTCCTTCGGCGTGTGCGAGTTGATGTGCAGCCCCTGCGCGATGCGAAAGTGCAGCTGGACCGTGCTGGCCTTGGCCGCCGCAACCGTCACCTGCTCGGGAAACATGTACTCCACCGCCGCGCCGCGCAGGATGGACCGGCTGGCCGAGTCCGCCTGCCCCAGCGCCAACAGAGTCCCAAACCCGATCGCCAATCCTGAAAGAGCCCGCAGCCAGTTCCCCATACAACCCACCAATCTCAACGTCTATTCCCTATTCCCTGATCCCTATTCCCTGCAACTCACAGCCCCAGCGCCTTCTTGATATTGCCTTCCATCTCGTCTTTTGACGTGAGCCCCATCTGCGCGGCAACCACCTTGCCGCTGCGGTCCACAAAGAACGACATGGGCAACTCATCCAACCCGCCGTAGTCCTTGTCCAGCGAGCCGCCGTCGATCAGCACCGGATACGGAATATGCAGCTGCTCGGCCGAGTGGGCAATGTCCTGCTCCTCCTTGGCCAGTGTCGCCGCGTTGTCCGTGTCCAGGTCGTCCGCCGAGACGCCCAGAATCTCGAACCCCTGCGCCGCATACTGGCTGCGCAGCTCGACCAGCCAGGGCGTCTCAATCTTGCATGGTGCGCACCACGTGGCCCAGAAGTTCACCAGCACCGCCTTGCCCTTGAAGCTGGAAAGCAAGACCTTCTTGCCGCTCAAGTCTTCAAGCGCAAAATCCGGCGCCGGTTTGCCGGTGAGCGGCGACTCGTACTTGCCCTCGCCGCTGGCCGCATCCGCCACCAGCTCGCCTCGGGACGCCGCGGCCAGCATTCGTTCCGCAGCCTGCTTGCGAAATTCAAAGTTGGCCCATCCCGCCCACGCAAATGTGGTCAGGATCAGCAGCACCGCGCCCAGAACAATCGTATTTCGTTTCACGGGAAGCAAGACCTCTGCTCATCATTGTACGAGCAAACTCACGGCAATTTCCAATGAGCAACCGCGCATCTCCGCACAACCTTTCGCCTTTTTTCCGGCGAAAGGAATGAAAGCCGCAGGACTCGCCCCGGCAAGGATGGCGGCGTAAGCCGCGCCCGCCGCACGGCAAGTGATACCATCAGAAGCCGATGGACGCAATGGACGAAAGAGATTCGATCCAGCCCGCCGCGCTAGTGCGTACCGAAGCGGCGGCGCTGCTGGCCTTGGCCGACCGGCTGGAGGGCCCCATGTCCGCAGCCTTTGCACGCGCCGTCGATCTGGTGCTGCGCTGCGGCGGATCGAACGGCCGCGTCGTCGTCACCGGCATGGGCAAGAGCGGCCTCATCGCCCAGAAGATTGCCGCCACGCTCAGCTCCACCGGCTCGCCCGCGCTGTTTCTGCATCCGGCCGAAGCCCTGCATGGCGACCTGGGCGTGCTCATGCCGGGCGACGTGGTCATCGCGCTCTCGGCCAGCGGCGAAACCGAAGAGATTCTGCGCCTGCTCCCGTTGCTCAAGCGCAAGGGCGACGCGCTCGTCAGCTTCTGCTGCACGCTCGGCTCCACGCTGGCCCAGGCCAGTGACGTGGCGCTCGATTGCAGCGTTGCGCGCGAGGCCTGCGGACTGAACCTTGCGCCCACCGCTTCGACCACGGCCATGCTGGCGCTGGGCGATGCGCTGGCCATCGCCGTCAGCCTGCGCAAGGGCTTCCGCGCCGAAGATTTCGCCGACCTGCATCCCGGCGGCAAGCTGGGGCTCAAGCTGGCCCGAGTCCGCGATCTGATGCATGCCGGCGATGCGGTCCCCACGGTCGCTCTCTCCACGCCGATGGCCGACGTGATCTACGAGATGTCGTCGAAGAAACTGGGCATCACGACGGTGCAGGACGAGGGCCAACTGCGCGGCGTCATCAGCGACGGCGACCTGCGCCGCCTGCTCGAGCGCGAAGGCGGCGCAGCGCTCAGCCGCACCGCCGGCGAAGCCATGAACGCCCATCCCCGCACCATTGCCGCAGAAGAATTCGCCGCCACAGCGCTGGCGATTCTGGAAGAGCGCAAGATTACTTCGCTGGTCGTGGTCGATGCCGATCGAAAGGTCGAAGGCGTGCTGCACCTGCACGATCTTTGGGGCGTGGAGCTAATTTAGTGGAACTTACAGGCACACGAATGATGACCTCGCCGACATGGCGCGCCGATGCTACGGTTACGGCAAATGGGACGCACCCTACTGGTTTATTGGACCCGGACAAGGAAAAGGCCCGGAAGAGATAAACAATAACCAAGAACGCCTGGCGGCTTGGATCCGAATGGGTCGGCCAGAGGTTTGTGACTGCTGCTGCTTCCACAGAGAGATTGGCGAGGACAGCTGGCACAAGGAGAATCCGCGGCTACAGTCCACCTGGAAATCGCTCATCCGTCTACTCATGGCCTTTCGTGGTTGGCATCCCACTAACGACGCACGCCGTGTATATCAACGCGATCAGTGGGGCGGGAGTAATGGCGAAACGTGCGTGATTGAATTGCCCGGTCTGGCAGCTCGCAATCTCAATTCGCCTGCCGACCGCCAATGCTATCGCGAGCATCGAATCGCTACCATTCGCAAGCGTCTCCAGGAGCAGAAGCGACCACCCACTCTTGTTGCCATGTACGGGAAAGGCGACCATTCGAGTTGGGAAGAGATTGCCGGCCGCACGCTTGAGCTCAATGTTCCGGCGAGCACCGACGTGACAGTCTTCATCCCAGTTCTCCATCCGAACACGCACGGCCTGACCAATCAGTATTGGATCGACGTCGGCCAACAATTACGGCAAACCTCCCACAGCTCGAACATTTAGAATGATCACTGCTGCAATTTGTCTTGCGCCGGGTCACCGGCGGGAAAGAACCCTCTCATCGCCATGCATCGTTGGTCCAAGCTCTTTGTTCCCACCCTCCGCGAGGCGCCGTCAGACGCTGAAGTCGCCAGCCACAAGTTTCTGCTGCGCTCGGGCTACATTCGCCAGCTCGGCGCGGGCCTTTACAACTACCTCCCGCTTGGCCAGCGCTCGCTCAACAAGATCATCGCCATTGTGCGCGAAGAGATGGACAAGATAGGCCAGGAGTTTTTCCTGCCCGCCCTGTTGCCGCGCGATCTGTGGGAGCAAAGCGGCCGCTGGAGCGGGATGGGCGAGAACATGTTCCGCCTCAAGGACCGCAAGGGCGCCGATCTCTGCCTGGGCATGACGCATGAAGAGATCATGACCTCGATTGCGCGCAACGAACTGCGCAGCTACAAGCAGCTGCCGCAGATCTGGTACCAGATCCAGACCAAGTTCCGCGACGAACCGCGCCCCAAGTCGGGCCTCTTGCGTGTGCGCCAGTTCACCATGAAGGACTCGTACTCCTTCGACATCGACAAGGCCGGCCTGGACAAGAGCTACGATCTGCACGACGCCGCCTACCGCCGCATCTTCACCCGCTGCGGCCTCAAGTTTGTCGCCGTCGATGCGGACTCGGGCTCCATGGGCGGCTCGCAGTCGCAGGAGTTCATGGTCTCGACCGACGCCGGCGAGGATCTGATCGCCAGCTGCCCGGTCTGCGGCTACGCTGCCAATCTCGAGAAAGCCGCGTCACGCCTCGACGCAGTTGTTGAGATGGAACCCACCGGCGACGGTACTCCGGAGCTGGTTTATACGCCCGGCTGCGGCGCCATCTCCGATGTGGCCGAGTTCTTCAAAATTTCTCCGGCCTCGGATATCAAATGCGTGGCCTACATGGCGCTCAAACGCGGCGCGAAAGGAAAGCCCGATACCTGGCACGGCGTGGCTACGTTCCTGCGCGGCGATCATCAAGTCAACGAAACCAAACTTCTTGGTGTGGTGGGAGGCGCAGACCTGCGCACCATGCAGGCCGAGGAGCTCACGCAGTTCTTCAACGGACCCGCTGGATTTCTCGGACCGGCTGGCCTCACGCATAACGCCAAGCCGCTGGACGAGGGCCTCACGGTCGTTGTCGACAAGTCTCTCGAAGGCCGCCGGAATCTGGTCGCCGGCGCCAACAAGCTCGACTATCACTTGCGCAATGTTGTCCCCGGCCGCGATTTCACCTGGACCCTCGCCGCCGACATTCGCAGCGTGAATGAAGGCGAAGCCTGCCCGCAGGCCACGCGCTCCGGCGCTGCGTGCGACGGCAAGCTGGTGGTCGGCAAAGCCGTTGAAGTGGGCCACATCTTCAAGCTCGGCTACAAGTACACCGAGTCCATGGGCGCGCGCGTGCTCGATCCGAACGGCAAGGAAGTCACGCCCATCATGGGCAGCTATGGCATCGGCATCGAGCGCATTCTCACAGCGGCCATCGAGCAGTCGAACGACAAGAACGGCTTCTGGCTGCCGGCTTCGATCGCGCCGTTCACCGTCGTCGTCACCGTGACCAACTCCTCTGATGCGCCGCTGGCTGAAGCCGGCCAGTCGCTGGCCGCTGCACTTGAAGCTAAGGGCCTCGACGTGCTGCTCGATGACCGTGACGAGCGTGCCGGCGTCAAATTCAAAGATGCGGATTTGGTCGGCATTCCCTACCGCATCAACGTGGGCAAGAAAGCCGCCGGCGGCGTAGTCGAGTTGGTCTCACGCGCGACCAGCACCAGCGTTGACGTCGCGATCGCTGAAGTGGTGGCGCTGGTCAAGCAGCGCGTCGAGGAAGAAGCGCTGCTCGAGTCAGCCGAAGGCAGCCTGTAATCGCGTACGGTACACTGTCCGCTGTCAGCTTTGCGCTGTGCGCAGTTTTCAAGGAGCCTTCATGGCGTTGAAGATCCGATTTGTAAGACCCCAGGGCATCAACTCCTGGGCAGCGCTGCTGTTTCGCGTTGCCCTGCTGGCCTTTGCCGCGGTGGTGCTTACGGGCTTTGCCGTCTTCGGATTTTATTACTTCAAATATCAGGGCATTGTCGACGAGCGGTTGAAGCAGCCCATGTTCGCCAACACGGCCAAGATCTATGCCGCTCCGCGCGAGGTGCGCCCCGGACAAAAACTGACGCTGCGCCTCATCTCCAATGAACTGCGCAACGCCGGCTACACGGTTGACGGCGATGCGCACCCATCGCAGCTCGGCGCCTTCTCTGAGACTGCGCAGACCATCACTGTACATCCCGGCCCGCAGTCGTATCACGCGCAGGATGGCGCCACCATCCGCGTCAGCAGCGGCAGCGTGGACTCCATCAACGACGATCATGGCCAGCCGCTCTCAAGCTACGAGCTTGAGCCGCTGCTGATCACCGGCCTCAGCGACGACGCCAACCGCACCAAGCGCCGCCTCATCACTTACGACGAGATTCCTTCCAATCTCGTCCAGGCGGTGCTGGCCATTGAAGACCGCCGCTTCTTTGAGCACAACGGCGTGAACTACGGGCGCCTTGTTGAGGCCGTCTTCCGCGACGTGACCACCGGCCAGAAGCAGCAGGGCGGCTCCACGCTCACCATGCAGCTGGCGCGCGGCTTCTTCCTCACGCCGGAGAAACGCATCAAGCGCAAGTTCATTGAGATCGTTATCACCTTCCAGCTGGAGCACCGCTTCAGCAAGCAGAAGATCTTCGAGCTCTACGCCAATCAGATCAATCTCGGCCAGCGCGGCAGCTTTTCCATCGACGGCTTTGGCGAGGCCTCGCAGACCTACTTCGGCAAGGATGTGCGCCAGCTCGATCTTTCCGAGTGTGCGCTGCTGGCCGGCATGATCCAGCGGCCCAATTATTTCTCGCCCTATCGCCATGCCGACCGCACCATCGAGCGGCGCAACCTGGTTCTGGATTCAATGGTTGAGACCGGCGCCATCACCAAGGAGCAGTCCGAGCGCGCCAAGGCCGAGCCGCTGCATCTGTCGCCGGGCAGTGTGGATGCCAGCGAAGCGCCCTACTTTGTCGACCTGGTGCATGAGCAGCTGGTGCAGAAGCTGGGCGAGCGCGACTTCAACCGCGAAGGCCTGCGCATCTACACCTCGCTCGATCCCGACTTGCAGCGCGCGGCCACCGCGGCCGTTGAATCTACCGTTCATGTCGTCGACGAACAGGTGGATCGTCTGCACAGGAAACACAAGCCCGGCGAGACATGGGTCTATCCGCAGGTGGCGCTGGTGGCGCTCAATCCGCACACCGGCCAGGTGCTGGCGCTGGTGGGCGGCCGCAGCTATGGCAACTCACAGCTGAATCATGCGGTGTCGAAACGCCCCACCGGCTCGATCTTCAAGCCTTTTGTTTACGCAACGGCATTCAACACATCGCTCGAAGGCGCGGTCCTCTCCGGGCAGACCAAGCCGTTTACGCAGCTCACCATGCTCAGCGACGAGCAGACCACCTATGGGGTAGGCGATCAGGAGTACACGCCGCGCAACTATGAAGGCGTCTATCACGACCAGGTCACAGCCCGCTATGCGCTGCAGCAGTCGCTCAACAACGCCACCATCGGATTAGCAGCCCTGGTCGGATTCGACCGCGTGGCCTATCTGGCCCGCGAGGCCGGCGTGAAGAGCGCGCGTGGAACGCCGTCGGTGGCCATCGGCTCTTATGACGCCACACCGCTCGAAATGGCCAGCGCCTATACCATCTTCGCCAACGGCGGCCTGCATCTGGACCCGTGGATGCTGGCCAGCGTGCGTACGCCCACCGGCGACATCATCACCGACTATACGCCCACCTCCAAGCAGATGCTCGATCCGCGCGTGGCGTACCTCACCACCGACATGCTGGAGAACGTGATCAACCACGGCACCGGCGCGGCCACGCGCTCGCGCGGCTTCACCTCTCCGGCCGCGGGCAAAACCGGCACCAGCCACGATGCCTGGTTCGCCGGCTACACGTCGAACCTGCTGTGCATCGTGTGGGTCGGCAATGACGACTATACCGACATCAAGATTGAAGGCGCCCACGCCGCCGCGCCTGTCTGGGCAGAGTTCATGAAGCGCGCCGTCGAGCTGCCGCAGTACTCTGACACGCACCAGTTCCCCATGCCCGAAGGCGTCAGTCTGGTTGCCATCGACAAGGTAAGCAATCTGCTGGCCGACGATGCCTGCCCCGAAAGCGTCAACATCGCTTTCCTCGATGGCACCGCTCCCACTGACACCTGCGACCATCCGCCGGACAAGCGCAATTTCCTGCAAAAGCTCTTCGGCCTGGGCAAACCGGCGAACTGATCGCCACGGCTCGCTGCTTGCTGTCCCGAGTCTGAAATTCTTCCCCTATTTGGCGATGTCATTCTGAGCGAACGGGGCCCCAAACGTATTTCAGTTTGGGGGTGGTGAGCGAAGAATCTGCTTCTTGACCTTCCTGGCTTCTGTGAAGGACACCAGACTCACCACACTCGCTCTCCGGCATCGGCTGGCACTCGGGGCACCAGAAGGTTACGCGCGCATCCGGCCCCTGCTTGCGACACAAAATCGGCGCGCCACAGCGGCGGCAGGGCTCGCCCTGGCGTCCGTAGACCCACACCCGCTCCTTCGGATCGCTGGAGTGTGTGGTGCGCCGGTGCAGGCCGCCGTAGGTCACCACGGCGTCGCTCGAGTCCTCGAGCACGTTGGCCCGTACCAGCCGCCGCGATAGATCGACCACGCCCGCCAGTGTTTGCGGGGCAAGATCGGCCACACGCGCAAAGGGATTGATCGCGGCAAGAAAGCATATCTCCGATTTGAATTCGTTGCCGACACCGGCCATCACCTCCTGGTGCAGAAGCACGTCGGCGATCTCTTCGCCCACACACGTGGCAATGCGCCGCACCGCTTCGGCCGCATCGAACTCCGCGCTGAGCACATCGATCCGCGCCGATGGAATGCGCAGTGTCCGCTCGACGTCGCGCGACCAGAGCATCTTCGCCACCGGCACGCGAAACCCCACCGCGATGTATTCGCTGTTCTCGAGCACAATGCGCATGTTGGCGCGCGGCTGCTGCCAACGCTCGCCGGGCCGATAGATGTGCCAGCTCCCGTTCATGAGCAAGTGCGTGGCCAGCGTGCCGCCGCCGGAGAAATGAATCAGCAGCCACTTGCCGCGCGGCTCCACGCTGTCAACCATCTGACCCGTAATCGGCGTGTCGTCGTCAAAGCGCGTCAGCAGCGGATACGTGGAGCGAAAGCCGGTGACCGGCCTGGTAATCAGCGCCCGGCCCAGCGCCCGCGCGGTGCGAAAGATTGTGTCTCCTTCCGGCATCGGCTACTGCACCTCACGCTGTCCATGTGAGGCCTGCGCGCCGTGGGAGAGCGGCATGGGAATGCGCCGCAGGTGCATACCCAGCGGCCCGGGATGAAAGCCTGCATCCATGAGGAACCGCCCCATCGGATGCGCCGCAACGGGTTGCCCGTTAATGGTTGTGATGAGCACGCCCTGGTGGCTGCTCTGCCGCATGCGTTCCTGACCACGCGAACACAGGAAATGCGCCAGGCCCGCCGCTGCCTGCGACCGCTCCGGCTCTTCCGCGGGCAAAAACACCAGCAGGTTCGGGTTGCCGCGGCGCAGCCACGCAACCAACTGGCCATTGCGTAGAATCACCTCTGCATACGCGGCTCGCGTCAACACACGCGGCGCGGTCTCAGAGTCTTCCTCGGCAACGGGAAGCTCCGGCCAGCGTAAGACCGATCCGTAGGGGTTCGCAGGATCGGTCGCAGCCAGTTGCACGAACTCCGGTTTCTCATCGGGCGGCGCGGTGCGCAACTGGCGCAACAGATCCACGGCGGCGGGCAAGGCAAACTGCGTGGCGCCCAGGCCGGCAACAAAATATCCGCGCCGGATGCGGCCACTCTCTTCGAGCGCCTTCAGCACGTCATAAACCGCTGAGAATCCGCCTGGAATATTTTCCGCTGCCACGTGTTCGCGCAGCAGCACGCCATAACGGTTGAGCAGTTGCAGCGCCAGCGCATGACCGCGCTCAGTTTGCGAAGGACTGGCAAGGTTTTGAAGGGGCACGGCTTCAGCCGTGCCGAAAGAGGTCGCTTTCAGATCTTGGGGCTTTAGCCACTGAGGGAAGCTCTCGCGAGTCGCTGGTGATTGCGCCGGCAACAGCGACCAGCGCCCCTGCGCCGTCGGCGGCGTGGTCCGGCGCGAGCGAAACACAACGCCCGTCTGCAGGCGCCGCGGCGCGCGCGCGCTGTCGGGCCGCGCGGTATAAGCGCGCAGAGCGTGCAGTGAGTCGTTGGTGACGAGCCCGCGCCACACCAGGCTCCACAGCGCCTCAATCGTCTCGCCGGGATAGCCGCCGCCCAGCGCCTGGTGCAGCGGATCGAAGAAGCTCGCGCCCGTCGACTCCAGCACCGCAAGCAATTTTCCTTCACGCTCCGTCAGCGGCTCCGCAAGCGGTCGCGACTGCGCCAACAGCGGCAGTTTATCCGCAAGAAACAGCGCGATGCGCCCGTCGCGCTCGCCCATCGGCTCCACGCCTGCCCACGCCACTTCGCCCGCGGCAATCAGCGTATCCAGGCCGGCCGGCGCATACTCGGCGATGCGCGCGGGCAAGATCGCCGTCTCCAGCAAGGACGCAGGCAGCGGTGCGCCTTGCAGGCTCTCGATCGCGTCCAGCAGACCGTCAAGGTTGCCATGCCCGGTGCGCCGCGGCGTCAGGATGCCCTGCCAATGTGTGAGGAAGCGCGCCAGCGTGTGTTGCTCCACCGGCTCCACTTCACGCCGCAATTTGGCCAGCGATTTGCGCCGGATCAGCCGCAGCATCTCTGCGTCGCACCACTCGCGATGGAGCCCGCCAGGCAGAAATCCGCCCTCCAGCACGCGTCCTTCGGCGGCAAGCTGGCGCAGCGCGTTCTCGACCACTGTCGCATCCAGTGCAAAGCGCTCGGCCGCAGCGCGCAGCGTGAAGGGCCCATGCGTGCGGGCATAGCGCCTCACCAATTCCAATACTGGCTGCGCCACCGGCCCCAGCAGCGCCGCGGCCAAGCCCGGCGGCAGCGGAATCCCCAGCCCATCGCGATAGCGCGCCGCATCCTCTGCCGCAATCAGCCGCCGCTCGCCGGCAATGCGCAACTCCAGCAGCCGCCGCGAGCGCACCAGCCGGTCAATGGATTCGAGCAGCGATGCATCCACCACGCGGCGCGCCATCTCGGCACGCGACAGGTCCCCGAGACGTAAACAAAGATCGTGAATCCCGTCCGCCGAGCGTGCGCGATAGTTCTCCGCCAGGCACTGCGCCGTCTCTTCCACTTCGGCAATCGCATCCGCATCCAGCAGCTCGCGCAGATCGGCCTCGCCCAGCAGTTCGCGCAACTGGTCCTGATCGATGGTCAGCGCCTGCGCGCGGCGCTCGGCCAGCGGCGCATCGCCGTCATACAGGAAATTCGCCACGTAGCTGAACAGCAGCGACGCTGCAAACGGAGAGGGCTTGCGCGTCTCCACCACATGCACACGCAACTGCCTCTGCTCCACGGCGCGCAGCGTTTCAATCAGCGCGGGCATGTCGAAGACATCGCGCAGGCATTCACGATAGGCCTCCAGCAGCAGCGGAAATTTCGGATAACGCGAGGCCACGCTCAGCAGATCGTACGAACGCTTGCGCAGCTGCCACAGCGGCGAGCGCGCATCGGCCCTGCGCCGCGGCAGCAAAAGCGCGCGACCGGCCGCCTCGCGAAAGCGGCCCGCGAACAAGGCCGTGGTGCCCAGCTGGCGCAGCACCAACGCCATCGCCTCGGCACTCTCCACCAGGAACCAATCCGCATCGGGCGGCTCCTCGGTGTCAGGAAAGCGCAGCACGAATCCGTCGTCGCCCCACAGCGTTTCCACCTCCGGGCCGCCCGCGGCGCGGATGCGCGCGCTCACCGCCATGGCCCATGGAATGTGGATGCGGCTGCCAAATGGCGTCATCACGCACACGCGCCAGTCGCCCAGCTCATCGCGGCAGCGCTCGATGACCACGGTGCGATCATCGGGCACCGAGCCGGTCGCGTCCGCCTGATCGGCAAGAAACTGCATCAGATTCTCGGCCGCGCCGGGATCGAGATCGTGCTCGGCAACCAGGCGCGTGAGCGCTGCGGCCTTGGGCAGGGCGCGCAGCTCGCGGATCAACGCGCCGATGCGGCGGCCAAACTCCAGCGGGCGTCCCGGCCCGTCGCCCTTCCAGAACGGCATCTTGCCCGGCTCACCCGGCGCCGGCGTCACCAGCACGCGGTCGTGCGTAATCTCGACGATCCGCCATGTGGACGCGCCCAGAATGAACGTCTCGCCGGGATGGCTCTCGAAGACCATCTCCTCATCCAGCTCGCCCACGCGCACGGCTTTGCCCTCGCTGTGGGCCAGGAAGACGCCGTACAAGCCGCGGTCGGGAATGGTGCCGGCATTCAGAATCGCCAACCGCGCCGCGCCGTCTCGCGCGGTGACCACATTGCGCACGCGGTCCCACGTCAAGCGCGGGCGCAGCTCGGCAAATTCATCCGACGGATAGCGGCCGCTCAACAGATCGAGCACGCCTTCGAACGCAGCGCGGCTCAATCCGCCAAACGGAGCAGCGTGGCGCACCAGCTCGAAGAGCGCGTCCACGCTGACTTCGGGCTTCGCTGCCTCAACCTCGTTCCGCGCCGGTTCTGAATTTTCGAAATCCAATTCCGCAGTCAGGTTCTTCCCGCGCCGCGCGCTCTTGACCGCTTTCGCCTTGCGCGCAGGCGCGGCCGCTGCCGGAGGATGCGCCACAATCGCCACCAGCTGCTGCGCCAGCACATCCAGCGGATTGCGCGGGTAGCGCGTTGACTCGATATGCCCCTCATGCATGGCGCGCGTCACAGCCGCGCAGGCCACCAGGTCGGCGCGATACTTGGGGAACAGAATCCCTTCGCTCACCGCGTCTACGTGGTGACCGGCGCGGCCAATGCGCTGCATGCCGCTGGCGACCGACGGCGGCGCTTCAATCTGGATCACCAGATCGACGGCGCCCATGTCGATGCCCAGCTCGAGCGTCGACGTTGCGCAGAGCGCGCGAATCTGTCCCGCCTTCAATTGCTCCTCAATCACCGAGCGCTGCGCCGCGGCCAGCGATCCATGATGCGCGCGGGCAATCGCCTCGCCGGCCAGCTCGTTCAGCGCCCCGGCCAGCCGCTCGGCCACCTGGCGGCTGTTCACAAACAGAATGGTCGAGTTGCGCGCGCGAATAATTTCCAGCAGCCGCGGATGAATCGCGTTCCAGATGGAGACCCGCTTGGGCGCCTGCGATGCCGGGCCGCTGGGGATGTACTCCTGCTCGCCCAGCCGCGCCATGTCTTCTACCGGCACCTCGATGCGCAGCTTGAGCCGCTTGCGCGCACTGGCGTTGACGATGGTGACCGGGCGATAGCGCAGGGGTGTGGGGTCTGCCGCATCGGAGGACCAAGCGGATTGGACATCTTGCGCTGCTGGCATGTCAGTGGAATCGAGCGAGTGGCCAGAAACGGCTTTCGCAGGGGCTAAAGCCCGTTCCCCATCTTGCGGCATTTTCGGCACGACTGAAGTCGTGCCCTGATACAAAGCCGCGGGCTGCCCTTCGATTCCGCAGCTCCTGTCTTTTTCGCTTGACAGTGCCACAGTAAGATCAGGAATTCTTGCCGCGCCAGCGGCGTCTGCCCCACCCCAGGTGGCAACCCCGCCCAGAAACCGCGCCACTTCTTCCAGCGGTCTCTGCGTTGCCGACAATCCAATCCTCTGCAACCGCCGCTTGGTCAGCGCTTCCAGCCGCTCCAGCGTGAGCGACAGATGCGCCCCGCGCTTGGTCGGCACCAGTGCATGAATCTCGTCGATGATCACCGTGTCCACGGTGCGCAGGGCTTCCGAGGCCTGCGAAGTGAGCAGCAGATACAGCGACTCCGGCGTGGTGATCAGGATATCCGCCGGATGGCGCGCGAACCGCGCTCGCTCCCGCTGCGGCGTGTCGCCCGTACGCACGCTGATGGTGGGCTCATGGAACGCAACGCCCCGCCGCCGCGCCATGTTCGCCATCCCCGCCAGCGGCGAGCGCAGGTTGCGCTCCACATCCACGGCCAGCGCCTTCAGCGGCGACACATACACAATCCTGCAGCCAGTC